>QLAH01000038.1_pt1 | contig 175011 bp, 163 predicted proteins | sample 4693081 | NCBI WGS metagenome assembly QLAH01 (sample SAMN09425401, study PRJNA476045) | Lake water metagenome, whole genome shotgun sequencing project.
CCGAACTCGCGCCTGCCCCCCATGAAGATCCCGTTCCCCGGAACCCTGCTCAACACCGCGACCGTCATCGTGGGATCCCTTCTCGGGCTCCTGATTGGCAAGTTTCTGAATCCGGACCTTCAGACCACCGCTCTCATGGGCCTGGGCCTGGTGAACATCGGAATGGGGCTCAAGATGTTCTTGCAGGCCCGGGATCTGCTTTTGGTCGCGGGAGCGATGGCGCTCGGCGGGGTGCTGGGTACGGCGCTGGGAATCACAACCGGATTCGAAATCGGAGCCGACTGGGTGAGGGCCCAAGTCGGGGGTGGTGGTCAGTTCACCGAGGGGCTGGTGGCCGCCTCAATCCTTTTCTGCGTCGGCCCGATGACCTTGGTGGGGTGCATCGAAGACGCTACCCAGGGCAAGAGCGAACTCCTCCGGATGAAGTCGCTCCTAGACGGTGTGGCTTGCATCTTTATGGCGGCAACCCTGGGGGTCGGGGTTTTGGCCAGCGCGGGGGTTGTTTTGGTCTTCCAGGGCTTGCTGACGCTCTTCGCTCGCCCTCTGGAGCCTCTGGCCAAAGATGAGAAGATCCTCGCCGATACGACCGCGGTGGGTGGGCTAATGCTTTCGGCGATCGGCTTTAGCCTTGCCGGAATCAAGAGTTTTCCGGTTGCAGATTTTTTGCCAGCCTTGATCTTGGCCGGGGCCGGAAGTTGGCTCACCCGGCGGTGGGCTCAGCGCCGACAGTCCGCTCCGGGTTAGGAGCGGCGAGAAGAGTAAGATCTGTACTGATGATGCGCACCATCGCGACTCGGATTGCCATCACCGGCGGGGCTGGTGAAGGGAAGAGCGTCGTTCGGCGCTACCTCGCCGAGCAAGGTTTTCCGACTCTGGATAGTGACGACATCGTGGACGAACTTTGGACCCGACCCGCGCTCCGCGAGGAAATCGCCGCCGCCCTAGGGCTCTCGGACCGTTTTTCGAAGCCGGATGTAGCTCAGAGGATCTTTGGCGATGAACAAGCCCGAAGAACCCTGAATGCGATCTTCCATGAGGAGGTTGTGCAGGAGATTTTTTCCCAACCTCCGGCCTTTGTCGAGGTTCCACTCTTGATCGAGGCCGTGCTCCACCCTCGATTCGATGCCGTTTGGACCGTCAGCTGCGGATCCGAAGTCCAGATCGAGCGACTTCGCGAGCGGGGATGGAGCCCGGCGAGGATCGAGGGCACGCTCGATAGTCAGGTCACCTCCAAGGTTCGCCGTGTGTTTGCCGATTGCATCATCCGAACCGATGAGCCGCTTGAGAACGTCTATCGGCAAATTGACAAGGCCTGCGCTCAGACCCTGAGCTAGGCCCTCTTTTTCCGATCCGGACCCGGCTTATGGCTGGGGGAGCCTTTGCAGGAACCATCGGTTTTGGAATAAGATGCACGTGCTGTCGGTATTGCGGGCTCTCGGATGCCCGTAAGGTGCTTGCACCGCGCCGGCGTCCGAGTAGAAGGGTAACAAGGAGGACTCACAAGAGTGAGGCGGATTAAACGCACAACGCACGGAAAAGCAATTAGCTTGGTAACGATTTTCGCCCTGCTGATGCCATTTTTCTCATTGATAATGGTACAGAGGGCCGAGGCTCAACTTCAACAGAAGGAAACTTGGGCGGTGACAGAGTTCGCCGACCTCTCGACGAAGAAGCTGCCCGAAATCGGGAAAAAGGCTTCGGAGGCGATCAGTCTCGAGCTCGCTAAGCTCAATCGCTTTGATCTGGCCCTGGCCGATACGGTCAACCGAAAAGTCACCGAACTGGGATATCAAAATCCCCTGACCCGCAAAGATGAGCTCGTTCGAGTCGGCCAGTCCATTCCGGCCAACACGATTGTCTCGGGCGAAATCGTCGACTGGCGTATTCTGAAGCAAGGCGACACCCGCAAGGCTGAAGTCAAGATGCGCGTCATCGTCCGCGATGTCGCCTCTGGGCTCGAGATCAACGGGGCTGCGCTCATCGGCGAATCTGGTGCTCGCACCGGCGACGTTGAAGATGCCACCTTGGTCTCCGATGCGATCGCTGCTGGGGCCTTTAAGGCGGTCGGCGAAATCAATGCCAACACCCTGCCCAAGGCAACGGTTCTCAACACGCTCCAACGCACAGCTCTGATTAACCAAGGCGCTCGAACTGGATTCCAGACCGGCCAAGAGGTCATCGTGACCCGAGGCCGAGAGCAAGTTGCCAATGGTCAAGTGACCGAAGTTGAACCCGACAGCGCCTTCATCAAGGTCACTCGCCAAACCAAGGGGATTCAACCTGGCGACCGCGTTCAAGTGGTCTTCCAAGTTCCCAACATCGGGGCCGCTTGGAAGGTGGACAGCAGTGCTCTGCGCTCTCGAAAGAGCAACAACTTGACGGGCGTCATCACGGTCCTGCTCGTTCTGGGCCTCGCCTACTTCCTTCTCGGCCAAGGTCGAGGGGGTAGCTCCGATGTCATTTCGGATCTGACGGCAACCCCGGCGACTCCGGAATCCGCCAACGATACGCGCCTTGCCGTCAATCTGAACTGGCGAACGGATGGAGCTTTTGCGGCTCAACCGAACCGAGTTCAATGGCAGATTTGGCGCAACGACGTTGCGACCAACCCGATCATGATCGTCCAAGGAAACCGCACCAATGCGGTCGATGATGGACTCAACACCTTCTCCAACACGTGGTACTCGCGTGGTGATGAGCAATGTGCTCCCGAAACCGAAGATACGGCGACCCCGGTTCTTCTGGCCTCGGGTGTCCCCTATCAGTACTCAATTGAGCTCGTCTTCCGACGAAGCGCCCTTGATGACCCTAACGCTGGAGGCTCTGGCACCGGTGGCGGTGGCACGGGCGGCGGCACTGGTGGAGGAACCGGTGGCGGCGGCACTGGCGGCGGAACTGGCGGTGGCGGCACTGGCGGCGGAACTGGCGGTGGCGGACTGAGCCGACAAGAAGAGGACGACTGTATCTTCGTTGGTACTCGGGTCTCGATGCGCGGCACGGTTACTCCGTTCGCACCACCGACACTGTTCACCCCTGACGAAGCCATCACGATCGCCACTCCGAGCAACTTCCGATGGCAGTCGATGCGCCGAACTGGTAGCACGCTCGCCCTGGAATACGTTCTGGAATTCGCGGCTGACCCACTGTTCCGAGATCGACGACAAGAGATCCTCAAGTTCGTCGACACTCAGGCGGTCGGAACGATCGGAACCCCGACTGCGGTCCAGCAGGTCCTCACCTATCAGCCCCAACTGCGAGAAGTCTATTGGCGAGTCGGCGTGCGTAACGCCGGTGAGAACAGTGGCTTCACCTACAGCGGCGTGAGGAAATTCCTGCGACCCACCAATCCGCCGAATCCCTAGGGATTCTCGGACATCTAAGCATGTAGAAGAGGGCGGGACGGTTTACAACAACCGACTCGCCCTCCTCCGACAAAAAAACTTTCGACAATTTTTAGGAAGCGAATGTTGAAGAGGATTCACGGATTGACTTGGCTGGTCGTTGCCGGTGCAGCGATGGCCCCTACGCTCGGTAAGGCTCAGCCTGGCGGGAATGGATGGTTCTTTGAATGCATCGACCCCCGGAATACAGCCCCGTATTCATCTCCATTCCTGGTTACCGGGGCGGAGAACGACTTTATCGGGATGCTGATGGGCTTCGGCGGCACCGTCACCTACGGTAGTGACCAAGGGCCCTGCTACGCACCCACCGCGCGAACACTCCAGAACCAAGGCCGATTCAGCATCTATGTTCCTGGTGAGGGCTCTCGGCAATCCACCTTCGACGATGGCATGGCGCTGACCTTCGGCGCCCCGGCTGACCCCGTAGGCGACTACTGCTACGCCCGAATCATCCGATATACCGATCCAACCGTCGCCTCGGACCAAAAGACCGAACTCTTCGGCCAAAACGCGTTGCGCGCAGCCTTCGCTGGTGCGTCCCGTCGATACTTTATCGGGGTCTACGATACGGCCGGCGCCGAGGTGAATCTTGAAGCCCGCGTGATCGGCGATGCCGTTCGCATGCGATGGCGCTTGACCAACACGCTCACCAACCAGGTGAACTTTCTCGGTCTTCGCTTCGGTGCGTACCCCGGCCTACGGACACGCAATGCCGGCGTGACCGACATTACCGGCGCAAATCAGGCGAACTCCCGTCGTGGAGGCCGAACGTCGCTGGACAAGCCCACCGTCGTCGCCCAAGATGGCCTGACGTGGCTCGGCTTCAACACGACCCCCACGACGAAGCCGCTCCGCATCGAGCGCGCCTTCCGACGTGGTCGCAGCAATTTCCCCTCCTTTGCCAACTTCCAATTTGGCCAAGAGGCAGCCTACGGCCTGCGGGTCGATAACCAGCCGTTCCCCGAGACGCCCGACGCGACACCGGTCGAGCACTTCAAGGTCGGCAACCACACCGTGACGCTGTGGGAAAACAACATGAACCTGCGGGTCTTCACCGATCCAGGTGTGGGCGATCCGGTCCTCGACGCGAATGCGTCGCCGATCCAAGAAGAGTCGGATTCCTTCCTGAGTGAAGTCAGCTTCATCCAAACCTTCGCGCCACAGGCAGTTTCGCCCGGAAGCTTCCGGGACGTCATCTTCTATCTCCGGTCACCGTGGTCGACTGGAGACTACCGAGACCCGTATGCAGTCGTGGTCGATGGACCTCGAACGATCGCGGGTTCGACCGATGCGGGGGCCGTGAATGGTCTCTCGCCCAACCCGATGACCATCTTCACCCACGTGGACAACCAATATGCCACCGTGGACCGCGAAGTTCCGCTCCGGAATGTTCGCTTGACCATCTTCCTGCCCGAAGGCCTCAGCCTAGAGGACGGAGAGCAACAAGCCAAGACCATCGCGTCGATCGATCCTAACCAGATCGGAACCGTGAGTTGGAATGTGGTCGCATCCGGAACCGTGACTGGCAAGCTGAACTACACCGTTCGAGTCGAACCCGGCACCGGCCCTGTCCGAACCGTGGGCGGATCCGTCCTCGTGTCTTCGGTTCCCAAGTATCGCTTGGCCGAAGGTCCGAACCTTGTCACGCTGCCGTTCCGCTTCACGGATAGCTCGCTTGATACGATCTTGGGCCTCAAGGCAGGCGTCGATTACACCGCCTACGCTTGGTCGCCCGACCTCGGTGAGTACGTCCCAGTGACCTCCGCGACCCGTGGACAAGCCCTTTGGATCGTCCCCAGTGCCGACCAAGGATTCATCGACCTCACCGGCGCCCAACCTGGTTTGGACGCTGCCACTGGTGGCGGATCGGTTGACCTGAAGCGCGGCTGGAACATGATCGGAAACCCCTACACCTATCCGATCTCGCTCAGCCAGCTGTTGGGTGTCGTTTCCGACGATGCTAACAATGCGCTCTCGTGGACCGAACTGATCGACGCGAACTACGTCAACTCGAGCCTTGCCAGCTGGGTCCGGAACGCAGATGATCCCAACAGTGGAAGCTATGTCTTCACCGAGGGCTCCAGCGATATCCTTGAACCCAACAAGGGCTACTGGATCTTCGTCAACACGTTCAATCCGATTCGATTGATCTTCCCGGCCAGCTTCGTAGAGGGTCTGCCTGGGTCGCTTCGAACCGCCAAGGCCAGCGGACTTGGTTGGAAGCAGACGGATCAACAATGGCGGCTCCAACTCTCGGCCCGAACCGAAAGTGGTCAAGACACCAGCAACTTCGTGGGTGTCGCCAAGAACGCCAAGGAAGCCACCCGACTCCGGCTGATGGAGCCCCCGGTCTCTCCGAACGGAAAGGTGACCCTCAGCATCGAAGAATCGGTTGAAGGAAAGCCGACCCGACTTGCTCAATCGCTGACCGACAAGCTCACCCGCAAGGAGTGGAAGGTCGTCGTGAGTGCCAAGGAAGCCGGCGAAGTCACGCTGAACTGGCCAAATGTGGGCACGACCCCTCGCAACGTTCGTCTGCAACTCGTCGACAAGGCGAGCAACCAGACCCGAGACCTGCGCTTCAGCAGCGGCTATACCTTCCGCATGGATGAGCCCGGAACCCGTGAGTTCACGCTCCAGATGGAGCCGGGAGCACCCGTCCGAGCCCTCATCGGCGACGTCGTGGTCACTCGCCCAAGCCGAGACCCGCGAGCACCGTTCACGATCAACTATGCGTTGAGCGCACCCTCGACCACGACCATCCGAATCCTCGCCGGTTCGGGCAAGGAGATCTACACGATCAGCCGAGGTCGATCCGATGGGGCCGGTGAGAACACGGCGACCTGGGCCATGCGAGACAACGCCAACCGAGCCGTCGCTCCTGGCACTTATCAAGTCGAGATCCTCGCCGAAACCGGTGGTGGCGAACGAGTCCGCAAGATCGTCCCGATCAACGTGGTCCGCTAAGCCCGCCGAGAGGAAACGACGGAAAGATGAAGACGGTCACCGGATCTCCATTCGGTGGCCGTCTTGGTTTGTTGGTTGGCCTCTTTTGCCTTGCTGCTTCGGTCCGTGCCGATAACGGCACGATCACTCTGAGTGCATTCCCGAACCTGGCGGTAGCCGACGGCCGAACGCCGATCACCATCAATGCCGAAGTTCGAGACAGCACTGGCCGACTCGCACCCGATGGCACCCAAGTCTTTCTCGAATCCAGCCTGGGAAGGTTCGAAGAGTCGATCTACACGACCCGGAATGGCCTCGTTCGGGCGCGACTCACCGCCAGCCCAACTCCAGGACTTGCCAAGATCACCGCCACCGCAACCACCGTCCAGGCCTCGGGAGTGCTCGATTTCGAGTTCGTCTCCGACCGAAGCCGGTTGGATAGCGCCAAGGAATACTTCGAGATCGTTTGTCGCAAGTATCTGGCCTACTCACCCGAACAAAAGCTGATCGCGGCCGCCGCCCAAGAGAATGGGGTGAAGTTCCGGTATCGGGATATCGAGATCGAAGCCGATGATCTTCAAGTCGATATCCGCGCCTACCGGGTTCGCGGTCGCAAGGTAAAGCTACGCCTCGCGCAGGAGACCTATACCTTCGACGAGATGTCGATCGACCTTCGCAAGCGGGCCGGATGGGCAGTCGGGACCACGCCGACACCCCTCGCGCGGGGAAGGCTGGTCCGCGGGATTCCGGTGCTCCAAGTCCGACCCTCGGGGTCCCAAGGGCTGCTGGAATTCGACCAAACTGGCGTCCGCGTCGCAACTGGAAGTGCGCCCTTCAACGAGTTCAAGTTTGAAGACATCACCCAGAGCCAAACGCAGGTCAATGCCAAGCGGATCGTTTGCTATCCGCAGCGGGACATCCAGTTTTCTCAGGCTATCGTTTATTTCGGCGATAGCAAGGTCCTCCGCACGGCGCTTTACCAGATGCGGGTTTCTGAGGACGTGCCCGCGCTCAGTGACCAGACGTTCAACATCACTGGCAATCAACTTGCGATCGACTATCCGTACTACCTGAGCCTTGCCCCAGGGTCCAGCAGCCTGGTTCGCTTCCGAACGGGCTCGCGATATTCCAGCGGGACCGGGGTCGCGGGCGGCACCTTCCTGGATTACGAACTCAAGTGGAACCGTGGCAATGCGGGTGAGGGTGGGGTCACGCTGGCGGGTCTGGCGAGGTCCGACTGGGGAGTGATCGCTCGGCACTTTATCCGGATGGAAGAGGGCACAAATATTGGCCTGACCCTCGATGCCCCCGCCCACCGCAGCCTGATCGGCGGACTGACCCTCAATCGTCCGCTCGGCAACTGGCAATTGAGCTACGACGGCTCCCATAGCCGCAACCTTCGGGGACCTGCCTTCCGCAATTGGTCAAACTTCGTCACGCTCGAGCACCGTCCGGTCCGCTTGTTCGGGTCCCGTGTCCAGATGCTCTATGGCCTGACCGCGCAGTCTCAGTCCTATCGGGATGAGAACTTCCGTCAGTCCCAAGAAACCGTCGGCCTCCGGACCCGGTTCCAGCCGCCGACGTGGATCCTCAGCCGATCGACCGATCTGGTCAGCACCGCCAGCTTTTCTCAGCGGATCGCCCGAGGTTCGCGGTCGGGACTCACCACCAGTCTATTCACGACACTCGGCTCCCGCCTTTCAAATCAGAGTTCGGGCTCTTTGGGCTATGAGTTCTACGATGATGGATTCAGTGCCCGGTTTTTGGGGCGACATCGGGTGAATGCGCAGCTCGGCTGGGCGTCGGGGATGTTCAGCATGAGCTTCTTCGGATCACGGGCGCTGGATCGGGATCGTTCCAATGTCCTCGCCCGCGCCAGCTACCGGATCTCTCCGCAATGGCGTGCCTCGACGGGGATTAGCTGGGATCGATTCCAGGGGTCCAGTTTTTCTGACTCCAGCATCACGGTAGGATATGCATTGGGGATCCGCGAGGTCGGGCTGAGTTATTCGACCCGTACGCGGCGACTTGGTATTGAACTTCTTGGCTCGAGTTTCCCTTAGTATCTTCCTCATCGGGCTGATGGGGGCAACCCAGGCCGACTTTGCCCCCGACCTGGTTCCGGACTTTGTCGTCGAACTCGATGGATTTCGGGTGGCCAATGCTCGCGCCGACAAGATCGGACTCGCGGGTCCGATGACCAAGCCTCGACTCGTCGAAAAGAAGCTTGGGACCGCCCTGTTCGCGGTCGAGGGCGGCGCGCTGAATCCTCAATTGGTGCGCTTTCATCGCTTTGGCGAGGGGTTCGACCTCTATTTCGAGGCGGGTTTCGCATTCCGCGTTCCTTCTTTGGCCGCTCCCTTTCTCACTTGGACCGAGGGAAGTGTTGGGGAAGGCGTCGCCGCCGCCGCCGATAAGTTTCACCTCGTCAGCTTCCGCGACCCCCAGCCTCCTTTGCTCTTCAGCTATATGGGCGAGCCGACTGGGCTCAAGGTGACCGGACAGCCTGGTCAATGGGTCTTGAGAAGTAGCACTCCGTACAAGGGTTGGGTTCGGATCATCCCTCCGTGGCAATCCACACCGAGGCCCACCGCGAACGCCGCCGGATTGGGGGATCTTCTCCGCGACCTCAAGCTCGAAATCCCTCGCTGGACCGCGCCCGCTCCCAATCTGGTCGAGGTTCGCTCCTACCGTTCACGGGATGGGTTGATCGGGGCGTGGATCTTTGACCGCCCCCTTGCCGTGATGTCACCCTCGATGGCTCGGGCCTTTGAGCCCGGGGCTCCCAGGTTGCTCCAGATCCAGAGCAGCATCGGCCAGGCCCGCTCGGGTGGCCCTCGCTGGGCCAAGACCGAGGAACTGCGAATCCGCTTTCCCCATAGCCGCTGGTATCCGGGTCGGGCTCTGATCTCCTCGGCCCAGCCCGATTTGCGGCCCCATCCGACCGACTTCCGGGGCATCGCCGACCTCGCATTCCATCAGGCCACCAGTGCTCGCTCGGCCAACTCCCGAGAGATCGCGCTGAACATGCTCAATGCCTTCGCCCAGCGTTTCCCTGAAGGATTCAAGCTGGAGGCGCCGGCCACCGCTCCCAGCCTTGCCGCCGCCTATGCGCTGCTTGCCCAGGTCGTCGCACCCCAGGGAAGGTCGATCTGGCTCGATCAAGTCGTCTGGAATGTCGGCCCTTGGAGCTGGACTCTGCCGATCGAGGATGAAGCCGAACTCCGCCGCACCACCGCGCTCTGCGCTCTCGCGCTTGCGCTCTCTAGCGAGCCTGCCCTCCAGCTTGCTGGCGCGATGCTGGATGTGGGCCTCCGCTATCGGGAGATCGATCGCTCGGGAGGGCTCGATCTGGTGGTCTTGGGAGAGGTGCGGGATGCCGTTTTTGGTTCTAAGGAGGTACTGCCGGCGAACGGGTTGGTGACACCGTTCCGGCTGGCCACGCTGGAGAGCCTGGTGGCCCAGGTCGCGGAAGAACAGTTGGTGCTTCCAGAGGTGGTCTTGCGGGCCGACCAAGAGTTCCGGATCGCGACGCCGCTCAGCGCGGGACCGTTGGTGCCGGGGTTCCGAGAGGTGGATTCGGGGTCGCCCCAGTCGCGGCTCTGGATGTTCCGGGCAGAAAAGGATGGGACCAAGGTGACCTCTCGGTTTGGCCCCGTTCCGGCTCTGCCGTCGGATCCGGTCCGGTATTCAGAGCTCGCCCGCTAGGATCTTTTTGATGGTTTCGAGTTCGTGGATGTGGGCGAGGTCCTTGGGCCGCCCGGCCGCCCGCTTGATCGCGATCAACTGAACGAGCCGGGTTAGCTCTGACGCCATACGGCACCTCGGTCGTTTGATTCGCGCTCACTCATTGATGCAAAGATGTTACCTGAATCGCCAGATAACCTCGCCCGATCGGCCGAGGATCTGCGTCGCGCTCATCGACTTCACGTGGCTATCAGCAAAGATGACTGGGGTCTGACCGTTCCCCTTACCATCGGCGCCATAGAGGGCAAAGATCGGCTTAAGCCGGCTGGGGGGGAGCGTTGGTCCAAGTTCCTTGACGAGATCGCGGTCTGCGACCAGCGGCAGCCCACGAGTTTTGTCGGCCGGGTCGGCTTGACCATTGTAAGGCGAGAAGACGTACCCTCGATATTTATCGGCTAGGGGACCGTGCGGAGTCGTGGCGAAGAGCGCAACCCGTGCGGTTTCCTCGGCTTGGCTGAAGCTCGCCGCGCTCAAAAATCCCTCACAACCCGTGGTGTCCGGCTGACTCTCGGTGCATCCCTCCGGGGTTTGGTCGACGGCGGTGGCCCCGTTCAGTCCGATGTTCTGTTGGTTGCGCGTGGACCAACCGTCGGCGTATTTTCCGGTGGTGCCGGGCGCAGCATAGATCTCTTTGTTCTTGGTATAGGGCAGGACAAGAGGCGACCAGATCTGGCGCGGGCCGTTGTTGGGCGGATAGATCGTCGCGGGGACGAAGAAGTCGTCGTTATCCCCGGCGTAGAGTATCACGCTGGCAGCAAGTTGCCTTGCTTGAGCCACTGCGCTGGTCTTTCGGGCCGACTCTTTTGCTTTGGCAAAAACCGGAAACAGAATCGCGGCAAGAATCGCGATGATAGCAATGACGACCAGTAATTCAATGAGAGTGAATGCTCTGCGCATGAAGCTCTATTATAGGGCAGGATCTCCGCGATAGACCCCTTGAGGATTGCTGGACTTCTTGCCGCGTTTTCCGCAATGCTCAGATCTTGATCATTTCTTAACGTTCGTCCGGGCAAAATGCCCCCATGGTTAGGAAGAGTGGGCTGCTCTTGATGGCAGCGGCGGTGGTTGGGACCGGGTTCTGGGTTGCGCGGCAAGCGACGGCGAGGGCGGAGAATCCCCTGGCGGTCGTGAGCCAACAGCCTCAGATGGCCAAGGGCTACGTCTATCACGACAAGAACAAGAACGGAAAGCGGGATGCCGGTGAGCCGGGCATCGCCGGGATCAAGGTCAGCGACCAGACTCTGATCACGCGCACCGACCGCAACGGTTTCTGGCAGCTCCCGCTGGAAGAGGACCAGGACACGCGCTACTTCGTGATAAAGCCTCGTAACTGGATGACGCCCGTCAGCGACAAGCAACTTCCGGTCTTCTACTATAACCACAAGCCCGCCGGGTCTCCGAAGGTTCGCTTTGGTGGGGTCGAACCAACGGGTCCGCTGCCCGCGAGCATCGATTTTGCCCTGACGCCCCGCAAGGAGCCAACTCAGTTCAAGGCCCTTTTCTTCGGCGATTCTCAGCCCCGCGACGTCCGGGAGGTGGATTACCTTCGCCGCGACGTGATCGAACCGATCATCGGCAAGCATGACGTGGACTTCGGGGTGACTTTGGGGGATATCGTTTTCGACGACCTCACCGTCTTTGAGCCGTACATCAACGCAGTCGCGCTTCTGGGGATTCCTTGGTACAACGTTCTTGGGAACCACGACATCAACTTCGACGTGCCCAACGACGAACATTCCGACGAGACGTTCGAGCGTTACTTTGGGCCCAACTACTACAGCTTTGACCACGGCCCGGTGCACTTCGTGGTGCTCGACAATGTCGAATGGAAGCGAGAAGGCGAGGGCCGAGGTGGCTACACCGGGAAATTCGGCGAGAAGCAACTCGCTTGGCTCGAGAAGGATCTCTCGATGATTCCCCAGAACCAGCTCGTGGTCCTGATGATGCACATCCCGATCACGGGTTGTAGTGACAAAGAGCAACTCTTCCGGCTGATCGAAAAGCGCCCCTACGCTCTGAGCGTAAGCGCCCACACCCACACCCACGAACACGTCTTCATCACCGACAAAGATGGTTGGAAGGGGCCAAAGCCGCACCACCACGTCGTGAACGTGACCACCAGCGGCAGCTGGTGGAGAGGAGCCCCCGACGAAAACGGGATCCCCCACACGACGATGCGCGATGGTGCGCCAAATGGTTATTCGATCTTCAGCTTCGATGGCGCGCAATACACCATCGAGTTCCGCGCTGCGCGACGCCACGAGAATTATCAGATGGAGATCCATTTGCCGGATGTTCTAAAGGCTTCGGAGGCCCGGGACTTCGAGGTCCTCGTGAATGTCTTCGCTGGAAGTGAGCGCAGCAAGGTCGAGATGCGGGTAGGCGACGGAGCCTGGCAACCGATGGAGCAGGTCCGAGTGAAGGATCCGGCTTACGTGAAGATGTGGGAGAACGACAAGGAACTCCAGCGGCCCTACCGCAATCTTCCAGATCCGGCGGATTCTAGCCACATTTGGAAGGCGAAGATCGGCCAGCGAGTTCCCCGGGGGTTTGTTCCCATCCACGTCCGGACGACTGACCAATTTGGCCAGGTTTATCTGACGACTCGAGGCGTTCGCATCGAATAGGGCGGGGAACAGTGGGGCCGACCGGCCCGAGGCCTCGCCCTACCCAGGGGCCCCGACGCTCTGCGTCGCCCTGGGTTTCGCCCTCGGTCGGCCCCTCCTTGCTCGCTTCGGACCAAGTAAACTCAAGCCAACCAAGAGAGGCAACGATGCCGCGCTATCACCGACTCGGAAACCTACCCAAGTCTCGGCACACCCAATTCCGCAAGCCGGATGGGTCGTTCTATCCCGAGCAACTTTTCTCCACCCACGGCTTCAGTGGCCCGATGACCCTGATGCACCATCTGAACCTGCCCACCAGCGTGCAGGAATGGCGCGACCTCGGCCCCTGCGGGGTCAAGCTGCTGGATGCCGAACCGCTCCGCCATCGCCACCTGCTGACCGCTGAGATGCCGGCAAAAGGGGACGCAAGCTCGGGCCGGATCCCGCTGATGGGCAACCAAGACGTCACCTGGAACCAAGCCAAGGTGGCCGAGCAGATGGCCAACTTTTTCAAGAACGCCGAATGCGACGAGATCCTCTTCATCCATGATGGAAGCGGGGAACTGGACTCGATGTTCGGCACCGTGCCGTTTCAACCAGGCGACTACATCGTGATCCCTCGGGGGACGATCTGGAAGATTCGGTTTGATTCGCTGCCCGTGCGCATGCTGACTTTTGAAAGCCGAGGAGAAGTCACGATTCCCAAGCGGTATCGCAACAATTACGGCCAACTGATGGAGCACGCGCCATATCACGAGCGCGATATCCGCCCACCGACAGAACTCAAGACCTTTGACGAAAAGGGTGAGTTCTTAGTCGTGGTCAAGGCCCGAAATCGATACACCGGGTACATCTATAACTATCACCCCTTCGATATCGTCGGGTGGGATGGCTTTACCTATCCATGGGCCTTTAGCATCCACGACTTTAGCCCGATCACTGGCAAGCTCCACATGCCGCCGCCGATCCACCAGACCTTCCAAGGTCATAACTTCGTGGTCTGTAGTTTCTGCCCGCGAGTTCTGGACTATCACCCCGAAGCCGTCGTGATCCCCTATAACCATAGCAACGTGGATAGTGACGAAGTCTTGTATTACGTGAACGACAAGTTTGGTTCAAGAAAGGGAATCAAGGAGGGTTCGATTACGCTCCACCCACTCGGGATCCCACACGGACCCCAACCGGGCGCGGTCGAGGCCAGCATTGGCGCGACCAAAACCGAGGAACTCGCCGTGATGCTCGACACCTATCATCCTCTTTATCTGACCGAAGAGGCTCTCAAGTTGGAGGATGAGAACTACTGGAAGAGCTGGCAGGTACCGAACTCTTAGTGAGTAAGAAAGTCGAGTCCTTTGGGCCGATCGCTCCGCACTACGATGTGCTGATGCGATCGGTCCCTTATGACATGTGGCTGAGCTATTATCAGCTCCTTCTTGCCCAACAGGAGGTTTATCCCGAGAAGTTGTTGGATGTCTGTTGTGGCACCGGGACCCTCTGCGAAAAGATTGCTGCATTGGGCTATTCCGTGGCCGGGATCGATCTCAGCGCGCCGATGATCGAGAGGGCCCGAACCAAAGCCAAAGAACTCGGACTCGATATTCGCTATGAAGCTGTTGATGCGGCCGAGTTTGATCTTGGTGAGCGGTTTGACGCTGCCTATAGTTTCTTCGACTCGTTCAACTACATCACCGACTTGGGGCACTTGCAAAAGGCCCTTCACCGCATCGCCCATCACCTGAATCCCGGTGGTTCTCTGGTCTTCGATCTCAACACTTCTTATGCCTTTGAAGAGAAGATGTTCGATCAGGAAGATCGTCGGAAGAAGTCACCGATCCAGTACAAGTGGAAAGGGGACTACAACCCCACTTCGAGAATCATTCACGTCACGATGGATTTTTGGATCGATGGCGAAAACTTTCAAGAGGTTCACGTCCAGCGGGCACACTCTCAAGAAGAGATCGTCGAGATGCTGAAGGTGGCTGGATTTCACCAGATTGCTAGCTACGATAGCTATACGCTGGAGCCGCCGCGAAAGCGGAGTGACCGAGTGCATTTTTCGGCGATTAGAGAGTAGGGGATAGGGCGTAGGGTGTAGGGGTTAGGGGCTAGGTTATAGGAAATAGAGTGTGGGGAGTAGGGTTGTTTTCGAATTTCGTATTCCTTACTCCGAATTCCTATCTCCTATCTCCTATCTCCTAATCCCTAACCCCCAACCCCCAACCCCTAACCTCTACCCCCTAAATGCGAAAAGTCCCCCGGCACGGGCGCCGGGAGGTCTTTTCGCGTTTAGGTCACGAATTCTAGGGTTCATCTTATCCCCGCAGGAGCGATAGGACCGCTTGCGGAGACTGGTTGGCTTGGGCGAGGACCGAGATACCACTCTGTTGCAGGATCTGCAACTTCGTAAGTTGGGTCATCTCTTCGGCCACGTCGATGTCGCGGATACTCGATTCCGAAGCCGTGATGTTCTCTTTGGCGATACCAAGAGTTCGCACGTTGCTCTCCAGAATGTTGCGAGTAAAGTTACCGATGTCGCCTCGCTTACTGGCCACCGTTTGGATGGCATTCTCGATCGCGGTTTGAGCGCTGGAGGCGCCCGCAGCGGTCGTGATGTCGAGGCTGCCGAGACCGAGAGCCGAAGCGTCACTGTTAGTCAGCGAAAGGGCGACCGTTTGTCCGACATTGGCTCCGACCTGGAAGCTAGCGGCTCCGGCAGTGACGGCGGCGATAGCACCGGCGACAGCACCGGTGGTCGTCGCGCCCACTTCGGTGAGTCGGAAGACGTTGCCCGCGGTATCTCGGAACGTTCGACCATCCGTGGAGTCGGCCGTCAGAGCGGCGGTGGACGAGGCGGCCGTGGCCAGGGTGAAGGTTGCGACCGCGTTCACTCCGGCGGTACCCGAGCCCAGAGTCCGGGTTCCTGCGGCGGCGAAGCCGATGCCCGCAGTGTCGTTGGTGATCTGGATGGAGTCGCTCGAGGATCCAAAGCGGGCCGCGGTGAACACAAAGTTGGTGCCGTTATAGCTCATCACGACGCCGGTATCTGCGGTTCGATCGTTGACCGAGTTCATCAGTTCCTGGTTGGTCATCGAGGCGCTCACGTTGAAGGTGATCCCGTTGATCGTGAGCTTTCCATCCGCACCGACGGCGTTGGCCAGGGTGACGGCTCCACCGGTCACGGTGGCTTTGCCCGCCGCCGTACCCACGTTGACGGTCACCGTATCGTTCGCAGTGATGCTTCGGTTGCCGGTCGTACCGGCCCAGGTCCCGCCGAGACTGATCGATTCGAGGCGAGTCTTGTTGACGACATTGGCGTTGACTCCGGCGCTGCCGTCCAGCATCTTTCGGGTGCCGAATTCGGTTTGTTGGGCGATCCGGGTGATGGATTGAACGATGGAAGTCAGCTGATTTTGGTTGGCCTGCTTTTGGCTGGCGCTCAGCGTTGCGTCGTTACCATTTGCGATGGCGAGTGCCTTGGCGTCGCGGAGGAGCTGGCTGACTTCGTTCAGCGCGCCCTCGGCGGTCTTGGCAAAATTGATGGCGTCTTGGTTGTTGCGGAGCGCTTGGCCCAGGGAGTTGATCTGCGAGCGGAAGCCCTCCGAGATCTGCAGGCCGGCGGGATCGTCCGCACCGCTGTTGATCCGAAGACCCGAGGACAACTTGTTGACCGTCATGTTGAAGTGACTGTTGGTGGTGCTCAAGTTGCGCAGGGCGTTCATCGCCATGACGTTGTTGTTTACGCGAAAAGACATGTTTGTTTTCCTCCGTGATTCCTTGGCAGCGATCTTCCCGGTCCCGTTTGTTCCGCCATCCCTGGTGGAACTACCGGATCTCTGCCAATGGAGGAATTCCCTGGTATTCCCACTTGGTATGCCAGTATAAATACCTGTATTGAAAATTTCTTTGAGAGCGCGCCGTCCGGGCCCACAGCCGCGCCCTCGTCCCTCACTCCGTTCGGGACTCTGCCCCCGTCCGGCGCGAACGGAGTGGCAACCGGAGTCTCCAGGGCCCATCCCACGGGCGGAGTCCTGTGGACCCGGAGTGTCTTTCGGAAGCTCATCTCCGGAGCTTCTCACTTGGGGAGAGTGCTAGCTCGCCGACCCGGGGCGGAACCCTGTGGACTCAAAGGTCCGGTCTTCGTCGGGTGCTTTCTGTCCACAGGGTGAGGGAGTGGCTCAGGCCGGGTCAGCGAGAAAAACAACTCAATCGGCGTTCAGCTCTTCCAATCAAACTCCACCGCTTGACCCGAGGGAGAACCGACCAGGTTGCCGGTCTCGAGGGCCAGCCGCCCACCGATCCAGACCATCTGGGGTTGGCCATAGAGCGTCTCGCTCTCGTAGGGGCTCCAGCCGCATTTGCTCTGCAGCCAATCCGGCTCGACCAAGAACGGAGCATGGGGGTCGAGAAGGACGAGGTCCGCATCGTAACCCGGCGCGATCCGCCCCTTGCCCCGAATTCCAAACAGCTCGGCCGGGCGCTCGCAGCCCATCCGCACGAGCTTCTCCAGGCTGAGCCATTCCCGCTGGACCAGGGTTAAGAGAACGGGCAGGATCGTCTGAACACCCGGCATGCCGCTCGGCGAGTCGGGATAGGTCTTGGCTTTCTCCTCTTGCGTGTGCGGGGCGTGGTCACTCCCAAAGACGTCGAAGAGCCCGGCTTCCATCGCCTCTTGGATAGCGGCGCGGTGGGCCTCGCTGCGGACGGGTGGGTTCATCTGGAGCCGGGTCCCGAGATCCTCGTACCGACTGGCCTCGAACCAGAGGTGCTGGGGTGTGACCTCACAGGTGACCGGCAGGCCTCGACGCTTGGCTTCGGCGAGCATGGGGAGCTCTTCGGCCGTCGAGATATGCAGGATGTGGATCGGGCGCCCGGTTTCTTCGCAGAGCTGAATCAGCAACTCGGTCGAGAGCCGGGCTGCTTCGGCATCGCGAATATTGGGGTGTTCCCGGACGTGGGCCCCCGCCGCCAGGGCCGCTTTGCGCTCCCGCAATCGGGCTTCTTGCTCACTATGGATCGACATCGGTCGCTGGCCGTTTTGCAGAACCTTGCGAACGTCCTCATCGTTTTCGACCAGGAGCGACCCGGTCGAACTCCCGACGAACATCTTGATCCCGGGAGTTCCCGGCAGTTGCTCGGCCGCGCGGAGCGTCTCCAAGTTGTCGGAAGCCGCCCCAAAGAAGAAGGCGTAGTGGACCCAACTTCGCCCCGCCGCCCGGTCCAACTTGTCCTGCAACTGCTCCGGAGTCGTGGTCGTCGGGTTGGTATTGGGCATCTCGAAGTACGTCGTCACGCCCCCGAAGAGTGCGGCCCGGGACCCCGATTCCAAGTTCTCTTTATGCTCCATCCCCGGCTCGCGGAAGTGGACTTGGGTATCGATGAATCCGGGCAGGAGGTGAAGACCACTGGCTTCCACCACTTCGTCCGCCGTCGCCCCCTGAAGGTCTCCGACGGCCGCGATCTTGGAGCCACGGATTCCGACGGCCCCGGCGAAAGTCCCCTCCCCGGTGACGATTCTCGCCCCCCGGATCAGCAGATCAAAGTGTTCAGCCACGGGCGAAGAAGCTGATTGCATTGTCGTCGCGTCCGTTGCTGATCCGACCCTTGAACTTCTCGTCCATCACGATTTTGTAGTCCGTTGGCATCAAGTAGCGAGCAGTGATCTCGACCGAGTTGTCCTGATACACCCGTGCGCGGACATAGTTATAGACGTGTCCATGACGGGGGTGGGCGATCAGGGTGGTGTGGCTAAAGGCGACGTAGGGCAACTTGTTGCCGACGACTCCGGCGGCAAACTCTTCCCAAGCGTTCAGGACCATTCCACCGGTGGCATCGGGTGCCTTTTCTTGCTGACCGTCGATTTCGAGCGTCATCTTGCCGTATTCGGCGATCATGCTGACGTCATGGCCAGACTTGAGGGCATTCATCAGGCCGGCGTAGTCGGTCAGGCGCTTCGGTGCGGCTTGGAGCGTGCCCACGAGCCATAGGGAACCCAGAACCATCGAGAATCGACTCATAAAGCGTAGTTTAGTCTAGAATCCTGCGAGCGATGAATCGGATGTGGGTCGAGATTGGTCAGAGTTCTGCTCTCGCCGCTCCGGGCAGAGGAGCCTCCCGGGCGCAAGCCGGGGGCGACGAGGGCGAGGCAGTGGGCGGAGCGGCGAGGCCAGATTTGGCCTGGGCGTTCGCTCGGCCCGGAGGCCAATCCCCAGGATGGGGCCCCGCGACTCCGACGCTGCCCATCCTGCCGCCTCCGAGCAAACGCCCGGGCCAAAACGAGAACCCGCCGAAATGACCGAATCCCCCGACATCACGATCTTGGTTCCGGCGCTCAACGAAGAAGCCACCATCGGCGAACTCCTCGACCGACTCTTGGCTCTGCCCGTCAGTGCCCAAATCTTGGTGATGAACAACGGGAGCACGGACGGGACCGCCGAAGTCCTCGGACGGTACGAGGGCAAGATCGATGTCATGACTCACGCCGAGAAGACCGGAAAGGGTCGTTCGATCCGCCTTGCCCTCCCGCGCGCGCGGGGAACGGTGGTCGTTATCCAAGACGCCGACCTGGAATACGAGCCCGAAGAACTCCCGCAACTCGTGGAGCCAATTCTGAGAGGGGAAGTGGCAGTGGTCTATGGATCGCGCTTCACCAAAGGGCTTCCCCAAGGGATGGCCCTGCCAAACAAAATTGTGAATGTCCTGCTGGTTTGGGCGGTGAGGCTCCTGTTCGGCCAAAGGCTGACCGACGAGGCGACGTGCTACAAGGTCTTTCGACGGGACCTGCTCGAAAAGATGGAGCTCACGTGCGATCGCTTCGAATTCTGCCCCGAAGTGACGGCCAAGGCCTACCGACTGGGGCACACGATCAAGGAGATCCCGATCCGATACACACCTCGGACCAAGTTAGCGGGGAAGAAGATTCGATGGACCGATGCTCCAGAAGCGTTTTGGACGCTCCTGAAGCATCGGTTCTGGAAGCCAAATTAGCGAGTCGTCGATCTCGTATTGGCGGCGCCCGGCATGTTCATCTTCTTGCCGTCAACGCTGATATCGGCCTTGAGGGTCTCCATCTGTTGCATCAGCCAGCCCCCCTTGCTTCGAACCAAGGTGGACCGGTTGTTGCTGGCCACGACGATGGTCGAATCCTTCTTGGTTTGTGGGTTGGCCATCACCATGCGCAGGTTGTTGGTATAAGTGACGATGGCATTGTTGCCCTTGAAGTCGATCTTGGAGATCTTCGAGGAACTCTTGATGCTCTTGGCCATCTTCAACTGAGCTTCCATACCGGCCAGTTGGTCCTTCAGCGGGTAGGTTTTTCCGTCCGGTCCCTTGACGGTGGCGTTGGGAGCCATCATCTTGCGGATCGAAGCCGCATCCTTCCTTCCGATGGCCTTATCGTAAGCCGCGAACATGTTGGTGATGGCCTTGCGATCAGCTGCTTGATCGGCAAAGGCGGGGAGCGCGGCAATAGCCAGCACGAGGACGGGAGCGATATAGCGTTTCATGTGCGTTCTCATAGTGTACGCCCGAATCCGGATCCGAGATTCGGAACTTCGACCCCCAACGAAATGTCAGGTTAGGAAAGATAGCAAAATACCAATAATCTGATTGAAGAACTCATGAATGAACAGGACTTAGGCCCTAGTCGGCCGATACAAAAACACGCGACCCGGGGCAAGATTCGGAAGATCACCGGATTCGGCGTCGTGATGTTGTTCGTTCTTGCTTTCGCGATCTTTTTTCAGCGCAATTTCAGCACGGTCATGGTCCGAGGGGACAGCATGCACGCCACCCTCAAGAATGGGCAGCGACTCCTGGCGACCGATGCCTATTGGCTCGTGGGTGAAATCCAGCCGAACGATATCGTCGTATTTCAGATCCCCGGCAAGTCCGAGTACTACATCAAGCGCGTCTACAAGTTGGGTGGTGAACCCGTCGATTGGCTGAACGCTCCGCGGGCCTGGAAGCTTTCGGCGGGCGAGTACCAAGTCCCCCAAGGGATGGTATACGTCTTGGGAGATAATCGGAGCGAATCGGAGGATAGCCGCATCTTCGGCCCCCTGAGCCCCGATCAGATCCTAGGAAAAGTGGTCGTAGCAAATTGAAGCGATTCCCAACTGGACGATATGGAAGGCAGAGGCTGGAGTTTTTTCCTGCCCCTTACCATGCTCCGTTGCGCGCCTTTGCCGCCCTCGTTTTTCCCTGGCACCACGACGAGATCCTGCTTTGCGATATCGAAGACCGCGGCTGGTGTATCCCGAGCGGACGGGTCGAACCCTTTGAGGAACCCTGCGAGGCGGCATCTCGGGAGGCCGTCGAAGAAGCGGGCGCGATTCTCCACGAGCTTCAATACATCGGTTGCTACCGCATCAGTGAGCGGAGCGAGGTGCGCTGGGCCGACGTTTTTGTGGCAAGCGTCCAAGAGTTGGTCGAGATCTCTCGTCCTGATGAGTCGCGGGGTCGAAAACTCGTGACGATCGAAGAACTCCCGCAGGTCTATCACATGTGGAACCCCTTGCTGGAAGAGGTCTTCCACTACAGCAAAGAGATCCTGGACCGGCGCGCCCGCTACGCCACCGGCAGTTAGGCCTCGCGCAGAGTTCGCATCCGGTAACCCACCTTCAGCGCCCACTCGCAGATTTCTTCTAGCCATTTCCCTTTGGGGTCGGCATGGGCCAGCGGCTCCACCTCTAGGGCTACCACGCAGTCTTCTTGGCGCCCGGCCGCCCGGCGGATGGCTTCCTTCAACCCCACTCCATAAGCATTCAAAGACTTACCGCCTCGGAGTTCGGGTCCGATGGGGTTATTGAGGACAGCTTCGGGCAGGCAAAGCAGGCGGCCGGGATTCCCCGTCGGCCCGGGCCCACGCCCTCCTTCGCCCTGCGGGCTCGGGCTGCGCCCCGCCGGGGAATCGAGCTCAGGCGACCGCACGGGGGCGGGATGCAGGGCGGCGCGAAGCGACGGGGCCCCTGCATCGGGTGCGGCTCCGGGCCGGGCGGTCGCCCAACAAGCGCCCACCGAACTCACCAACCAACCCCCCTCTTCTCCATCCTCCATCAACAGCGCATCGACCGGATGGCCCTCCGCCTCGATCGCCTCAACAAGAGAGGGGAGCGCCCGAGCCGCTTCGCGACTCACGAAGAAGTGGTACTGGTACCCAGTCTTTCGCGCCCGCTCCAACCAAACCAAAACCGAAGCCACCGACGCATGCCCCCACTCGGCCGCGAGATCTTCATCCCACGGCCGGTAGCAAAGGTCGAGTCGCAGGACGAAGGTCAAGCGTCTTGCAGCGCCGCGATTCCGGGCAGGACCTTGCCTTCCAGAAACTCCAGCGAGGCCCCTCCGCCGGTACTGACGTGGGTCATCTGATCACTCAGACCGAACTGGTCCACCGCCGCCGCGCTATCGCCGCCGCCGACGATCGTGATCGCCTCACTATCCGCCATGGCCTGGGCAACCCCGCGGGTGCCGGCCTCGAAAGGTGTCATCTCAAACACGCCCATCGGGCCGTTCCAGAGGACCGTTTTCGCGGCAAGAATGACTTCGCGGAACCGGGCCAGCGTGGCGGGACCGATGTCCGCCCCCATGTGGTCGGCCGGAATCGCATCCGAGGCGACGACCTGGGTGGTGGCGGTGTCGGTCAGTTCGGTGGTGATCACGGTGTCCGTTGGGAGCAGGATCTTGTCTCCCGATTCGGCCAGGACCTTGGCCGCGTATTCGATGTTGGATTCATCGAGGAGCGACTTACCGATCTCGTAACCCTTGGCCTTGAGGAAGGTAAAGGCCATCCCTCCGCCGATGATGAGGTGATCGACCTTTGGCAACAGCTCGTCGATGACGGTGATCTTGTCCTTGACCTTGGCTCCGCCCAAGATCCCGACGAACGGCCGACCCGGGTTGCCGAGGGCTTCGCCGAGATACTTCAATTCCTTTTCGATGAGAAAGCCGCTGACTCCGGGCAAAATGTGGGCGACGCCCTCGGTGCTGGCGTGGGCCCGGTGAGCGGTTCCAAAGGCGTCGTTGACATAGAGCTCGGCCAAGGCCGCTAGCTCCGCCGCAAAGGCCGGGTCGTTCTTTTCTTCCTCGGGGTGGAACCGGACGTTTTCGAGCAAGAGAACCTCGCCGTCGCCGAGTCCTTCCACGGCGGCCTTTGCGGTGGGGCCGACACAATCTGGAGCCAGGTTCACGGGTTTGCCCAGAAGCTCACCCAACCGCGCGGCAACCGGGGCGAGCGAGAATTCAGGCGTCACACCCTTCGGCCGGCCGAGGTGAGAGCATAGGATCACTCTGGCCCCTGCTTCGGCCAGATGGCGGATTGTCGGCAGAGCCTCCCGAATCCGGCGGTCGTCGGTGATCGTGCTCCCCTCCAGCGGGACGTTGAAATCGCAACGAACAAGGACTCGCTTGCCGCGAGCTTGGAGGTCTCTCACGGTCTTTTTAGGGGTAGCCATCGCGTCGTTCAGTTTACCGAAGCCCAAACTCGCGCTGAACTCGGCAAAAAAGATAAACACAATTCGAAAATTTCGAGTTAGAATGAAAAGGGAACTCGTACCTGGGTTCCGTATGCCCTCATCTCAAGGAATCTCTCAACCCATGAAACTTACGCAACGACGCGCGTTTACACTCATCGAGCTTCTCGTGGTGATCGCGATCATCGCGATTCTCGCCGCGATCCTCTTCCCAGTCTTCGCCCAGGCAAAGCTTGCCGCACGGGTGACGCAAACGGTCTCCAATCTGAAGCAGATCGGTACCGGATTCCAGATGTATCTGAACGACAACGACGATGTCTGGCCGCTTTGGAGCAAGGGAATGGGCTGCACCAATCCGACGGAATGTCCGGGTGGCCCAGACGTGTTCTCGCTCAGCAACATGTACCCGTCCCTCGTCAACCCTTACATCAAAAACGGGGTGAAGATCACGGACACTTCGGGTGGTGGAAACCTCACCGACCTTTGGGCGAGCCCCAACAGCAAGCCTCTTCTGAGCGCCGTGAGCAATACCTTTGCTTACAATCACTGGACTCTCGGCGGATTCTCTTCATGCGCCCGCCGCATCAACTTGGCCGGAGCGCCAGCGAGCTGTAACAACCGAACGGTTGCAGACTATGCTGAGTTCGCCGATTTGGCCTATAACACTCCGGCGCCGAACTCCTCGCTTCAAGAGCCCTCCGCAACGGTGGTTCTGAGCGATGGTGCCCAGTTGAGCCGACCGCCTCAGTACGCGATCGCTTTCCCGACCGGTGACCCCTGGTTCATTGGAGTCTGGGGCCCCCACGCGATGGAAGGATCGGGGACGATTTGTGTGAATACGACCGCCTCGACCCAAACTGCAGTCCGCATTCGCCTGATGCGAGGCAGCAAATCGGTTGTGGTCCGCGGCGACACCAGCGTCAAGAATGTCGCGACGAGTTCGCTGTACCACCGCAACTACTACACGACCACGACGGGAACGACCTGTAACAATCAGAACGTCGGCTGGCGCGGAGCCCTCACCACGAACCGAGGTTGGGCCCGAACCTGGCCTGACTAAGCCTTTTCATCCCACCGTTGGAGGACCGCGGGGCTCGCAGGATTATCCTGTGGGCCCCGTCTTTCTGGTATCCTCCTAGTTCCTGCCCGGACGTAGCTCAATGGATAGAGCATCAGTCTTCGGAACTGAGGGTTGGGGGTTCGAATCCCTTCGTCCGGGCCAATTAGCTTTCTTCCGTCGGGGTCGCCTGCCGCTGGATCTCTTCGCTCAAGCGTGAGGCGCGGCGCGGTTCCATCGCCGCCAAGAGAGCGGCCGTCTTCTCCGCCTCCATAAGTCGCAAAACGCGGGCGAGGTCTTCATCTTTCCAGGTCGCGGCCACGGCCAGAACGCGGTCATTCGGCATCACGTTCCAGATCTCCGCGACGGCTTCGGCGCCCTTGATCCGTTGTTCTTCGGTGATCACGGGCTCGGGCGGCTTGGCCGGTGCCGCGGGCTTGGGTTTGGGCTTCGGCTTAGGCTTCGGTTCTTCCTTTTTGACCAGCTCTTCTTTCTTGTCGCCATAGAGCGCGCTGGCCTTGCTCATCAGCTTCTTGGGGGTCAGCCCGGGGATCTTGACGATCCCTTTGGTGGCCAAGAACGCCGTCACACCCCCGCCGACCAGAATCAGGACGACCGGCAAGAGGATGAAGAGCTTCTTCTTTCCGCCCTTCTTCTTCGCCTTCTTGGGTTTCGGTGAATCTTCCAGTTCTTCGGCCATCACTTTATCCTGTCCTCATCGCGTCATAGCGGCTCAGAACCTTTTCGACGTAGTTCTGGGTTTCGCGGAAGGGTGGAATCCCGCCGTGGCGCTGCACGGCGCCCGGTCCCGCGTTGTAGGCCGCCAGGGCCAGCCGCCGATCTCCGTCAAACTGCCGCAGCATCTGAGCCAGATATCTGGCCCCGCCGTTCAGGTTCTGGGCCGGATCCATGGGGTCGGTCACGCCGAGCATCCGGGCGGTTCCTGGCATCAGCTGGGCCAGACCCATCGCGCCGGCCGAGCTCACCAGATTCGGGCGAAAATCGCTCTCCGCGCTCACGAGGGCTTCCAACAAGAGCGGATCGATCTGAGCCGAGCGCGCGGCCTGGTCGATCAGCGCCCGGTACTCGGCCGGTGCACGTCCTACGGGGGAGCTCGTCTCAAGCCCGGGGCCAAAGGGGTTCAGCGGAGCCACGCTCGCCACCGCTCCCATCCCGATATCGCCAGTCAGGCCGCTCGGCGGAGAAGGAGCCGCATCCATCGAAGCCGGAGCCCCCATCATGTCGGCGAACTTCGGGCCAAACATCCGATCGAGCTTGCCTTGCAGGGCCGCCATCCGCATTCGGACGCCATCCGATCCCTGAAGTTCGACCCTCACGCCGCCCTCCGTCGGAGCGCATATTCGTCCATCTCGGCCTGCTCTTCGCGGGCGGCTTCGACTTGCCAGGCTTCATAGGCTTGGTCGCGTAACTTCTGCATTGCCTCCGCCTCCTGCCGAGCTTCGAGCCAATGGGTGCGCGTACTTTCGACTTCTTGTTCCAAGATGCTGAGTCCGGCGTGGAAGGCGCGTTCCTCGTCATCGAGTCGAGTCAAAAAGCTCTCTAGGGCGATCATCTGGTCCACTCGGTCGGGGCGACTCTCCAGCGTAACTCGCCGCCGGTCTCGGATGCCCTCCAGCTCGGCTTGTCCGCTCAGGAGCCTTGCTTGGGCCTGCACGTATTCTTGCTTGGCCCACTCCTCACACATTCGTCGGTATTCCAGGATGTTCTGCAATCGGAACTCGAATTTACGCATCGATCAGCTCCTTCAGTTGGTTCAGGGTTTCGGGATATCCGGTGGCTTGCGCCTTGTCTTGTCGCAAAAAGGTTTCGATCTTGCCCCACTTGGACAGGGCCTCGTCGGCGTCGGGCTTGGTCCCTTGCTTATAGGCACCGATACTCACGAGGTCCTCGACATCGCGATAGGCCGCCATGAGTTCTCGCAATCGGTTGGCCTTCTGGATGTGGTCGGCAGGGGTCACAAAGGGCATCACCCGGCTCAGGCTCTGGCTCGTGTCGATCGGGGGATAGTGGCCCTTGCTGGTGAGCTTTCGGCTCAGCACGATGTGCCCATCCAGGATCGATCGGGCCGCGTCGGCGATCGGTTCGTTGTTGTCGTCGCCATCGACCAGGACGGTGTAAATGGCCGTGATCGCGCCTCGGGGTCCGCATCCGGCCCGTTCCATCAGTCGGGGAAGCATGGCAAAGACGCTCGGAGTGTAGCCACGGGTGCTGGGTGGTTCGCCGACGGCCAGGCCGACTTCGCGTTGAGCCATGGCAAATCGGGTCACCGAGTCCATCATCAGCATCACGTTGAGGCCCTGGTCGCGGAAGTATTCGCAAACGCTCGTCGCCGCCAAAGCCGCTTTAATCCGAACGAGGGCGGGCTCGTCGCTGGTCGCGCAGATAAGGACGCTGCGCTTCATGCCTTCCTCTCCTAGGTCGTTCTCGATAAATTCGCGGACTTCTCGCCCTCGTTCGCCGATCAGCGCGATGACGTTGACATCCGCTTGTCCGTTGCGGGCGATCATCCCCAGCAGGGTCGATTTCCCGACCCCCGAACCGGCAAAAATCCCGATCCGCTGTCCGATCCCCATCGTCAGCAATCCGTCGATCGCCCGGACTCCGGTGCTATAGGGATACTGGATCATCTGGCGGTCGAGTGCGTTAGGCGGGGTCGCCAAGACTGGATAGCGGTCGGCCCCCAAGATCGGGCCCAAACCGTCCATCGGGCGGCCGAGTCCGTCCAGGGCTCGCCCCAAAAGCATCGGCCCGACCGGTACCTCTAAGCACCTTCCATTGGTGTGGACCAGATCGCCGGCGCGGACGCCGTGCATCTCTCCCAGAGGCATCAACAGCACCCGGTCGCCCCGGAATCCGACCACCTCGGCATCGATCGACTCCCCGCCCGCGCTCTCGATCCAACAGACGTCGCCGACGCGGGCATTGGGGCCATTGGCCTCGACAACCAGTCCCACCACTTGGGTCACCCGTCCAAAGACCCGAAAACTCCGTGCGCCTCGAACTCGGTCTTTTTGGGACTCGTACTGAAACGGCTTTGGAGAGAGGTCAATCATGGTGCATCGCCTCCCAGATCGCCCGGATCTGGGTCGAGACCCGGCCATCGATCCGGCCGCCGTCGGTGTCCACTACGACCCCTTGTCCGATACTCGGATCGGCCACGAGCTCGAGTGAGCGCAGGGAAGGGGAGACTGCGAGCAGGTCGTCATACGCCTTCTTGAGCGCCGGAAGGGCTGTCGCATCCACCATCACCCGGGCCGTGTGGGCGTGGGTCACCTCGGCCAGGCATTCCATGGTCATCTTCACGATCTTGCCGGGGTCCGTCGCCAAGGTATCGCTCAAGACTTTCTCGGCGATCACGACCGATAGATCGGCCACCGCCTCGGCCGTTGCCTGATACCAGGCTTCCATCCCGGCCGCGATGCGGTTGTTCAGTTCCGCCAATTCTTGTTGGGTCTGGGCGACCAATTCCGCATGAGCCGCCTCGGTCTCGGTTCGAATCCGCTTTAGGCCGTCCTCGCGGCCGGTCTCAACACCCATCACATAGCCTTGACCAAAGCCTGTGAGGCGCCCGATCTCTTCGGCCTGGGCCTTGAGGGTCTCGAGCTCTTGAAAGTGTCGGCTAAAGCTCCGGCGCCCGCCGGTCCGCTGGGTCGGGAACCCCTCCGGCAGAACCTCGATGGCCTCTTCAAATGCGCCCGTCGTGGCCTTCCGCAAAATCGGACTAGACAAGGACGTCGTCCTCCCCGCGGCCGATGGTGATTTCGCCGTTCTCTTCCAGTCGGCGGATGACCGCGACGACCTTGCCCTGGGCTTCTTCCACGACCTTCATCTTCACCGGCCCCATGAACTCCATGTCCTCCTTGAGCATGCCAACCGCGCGCTCGGACATGTTTCCGAAGATCTTGTTCATGACATTCGGACCGACGCCCTTCAAGGCCGTCGCAAGGTCCTTGACATCGACTTCCTTGAGGATCTGCTGAATCGCTCGGTCGTCGAGCGTGATGATGTCTTCGAAGACGAACATCATGTTCTTGACCTGCTCGGCGAGCTCGGCATTGGTTTCGCTCAGCGAATCCATGATGAGGCGTTCGGTGGATCGGTCGACTCGGTTCAAGAGATCGACCAAAGCCTTGGGACCACCTGCCTTTTGCATATCCGTGCTCAGCAGCGAGCTGACCTTGCGTTCTAGGACCTGCTCCACTCGGCGGAGAACCTCCGGCGGGGTCTGCTCCATGCTCGCCACTCGGCCCGCCACTTCGGCTCGCAGTTCGGGCGGAAGCTTGGTCAAGACCGTGGCCGCTTGGTGAACCGGCATGTAGGCCAGAATCAGGGCGATCGTCTGAGGGTGTTCGTCCTGGATGTAGCTGAGGAGCTGGGCCGGATCGGCCTTCTTCAGAAATTCGAACGGCAAGACCTGCATTGCGGCGACGATCCGCTTGATCATGGCGTCGGCCTTTTCGTCGCCAAATGCGGCGGCCAGCATCTTCTTGGCCTGACCGATACCGCCTTCCGCGATGTAGTCCTGGGCCATTGCCATCTCGTGGAACTCCAAGATCACTTGCTCTCGCTGTTCCGAGGTGACTTTTTCGAGTCGAGCCAACTCGACCGAAAGCATCTCGATCTGGTCGTCGTCAAAGTGCCGCACCACCTCGGGGGCACAGTCACCCAACAAAGTCAGCATTACGGCTGCCTTGCGCTTGGTATTGAGAGCTTCGCCTTGTTTTCTCATTTGCCTTCATTCAGCAGCCAAGTCTTGAGCAGCATTGCCACGACTTCTGGCTTGTCGGTGGCCATTCGCTTGATCTGCTCAAGCGGAACGTTGACCTGGTCGGGGATCTTGGCGATCCGAACGGCCTGGTCATTGCCCACAAATTCCACAACTTCTTGGTGCTTGTCGCTCAGGACTTTGCCTTCGGCGTCTCCGACGAGTTCGCCATGACGAACGACCGGCGCCTGCACCGTTCCGAGGACCTTGCCTTCCTTCTCGGCCGTCAGAGCCTGCTGGCTACCCATCGGCACCGCGACCTGCTGGCCGTTATCCTCGATCAAAATCTTGGTCTCCACCGACGGCAGCTGGCCGACGGGGATCATGCCTCCACCCGGAAGAGCCGCCACCATCGTCGTGCCGCCCTTGCTCGCCTTACCGATCGCCTTCACGACCATGAATCCGACGATGACGAGGGCCACGATGGGGAGCAGCGAGAAAATCTGTTGAGTTCGGGCTGTGCTCGCCGCCGCTGCTTCCGACTTCTTGCTCTCTTCGGCCGCCTTGGTGTCAAACGCAATCGGCGTGACGGTGAACCCGAAGTTGGTGGTGTCGCTGGCAAGGGGGCCGAGTTCGCCTCGGATGATCTGTTCCACCGCGGCGGGGTCTTCGATTGCCGTGGAATTCACTAGAACGTTGATCGCCATCTTTTTGAGGGTCCCGGGTGCATAGGTCGTGTTGGTCCGGGTCTCGGTGGTGGCAAAAGTCTTCGATTCCGTTTGTCCGCTATAGTTGCGGCCTTCGTTCTCGCTGTTGGCGGGAGCGGCGCCTGGGGTGTTGGCTGCGGCTCCGGCCACTCCTCCTACCGAGGCGTCGCTATCCGACATCGTCTCGGTGACCTTGTCGATGGTGAGGGGCTTGGTCGGAGATTGTTCGTCCTTGGTCTCGGCTTTTTGGTCAAAGCTCATCTCGAGGATCGGAATGCTGACCACGGTGGCCCCTTTGCCGAAGGCGGTATCCAGTCGGCTCTGCAGAAGGGTCTCTCGGCGTCGAGCCTCGGCGATTTCGGCTTGCAAACGCTCGGCCACCAGGCCACTGCCGCCGATCGCCTCGTTCCCGTCGATCAGGGTGCGTCCGGAGTTGCTGATGACGCTGATGTTCTTGGGTTGGAGCCCGCTGACGCTGTACTGCACCAGCCGCTGAATCGCTCTTGCCCCTTCGCCATCGAGGGTGCCCTCGCTCGACTCGGTGACGATGACGCTGGCGCTGGCGGCGCTACCCGACCGGGCGAATGGGGAAGTGTCCTGCAAAGTAAGGTGAACCCGGGCCGACTTCACTCCGGCCAAGGTCTCGATTGACCGCGCCAATTCTCCTTCGGTCATCGACTTCAGCCGCTCGCGCTCGACCGAGGGCGTATTCATGACGCCCATCTCCTTCAGATCGCTGTAGCCCGGATGACCCGAACTCGGCATCTTTTGCGCGACCGCCAGCTTGCCCTGAACCTCGGCAACCCGATCTTGTGGAACCATCACGTTCCCAGCTCGGTCTTGCTCATAGGGCACGCCGAGCTTGGTCAGCTCGTTGACCACCATCCCCTGGTCTTGGGGTGAGAGGCCACGGAAGAGCACTTCCATCTTGGGCCGACTCGAAAAATAGAGCGTGCCGGCGAGCAGCAAAACAAGAAACAGCGATCCAAAGATCGTCACGCTCTTCTGCGTGCGATCCGCTGTTTCCCACCAAGCTCTTAAACGAAGGAGCAACGATTGCATGGTCGAACCGATCCAGTGGTCGACCGAAAGTTAAGCGAACTAGATCTGCATGCGACTTATCTCTTGATAAGCTTCGAGCGCTTTGTTGCGCACCTGAAGCGTGAGCTGCATCGCCACGCTGGCGCGTTCCATTGCGATCATCAGATCGTGGACCTCGACTCCCGGTTGACCCGCCATGAAGGCGTTCTGCGCTTCTCGGCTCTGCGATTGCGCGGTTTGAACTTCCTTCAGGGCGTCCATCAACATCTCTCCAAAGTCGCCACCATCGGCGTTCTTCGGCTTCGGGGCAGCCTGTTCGAGGCTGCGGACGAGGGCGTTGTCGATTCTCATGGGGCTCACATTTTGCCGATGTTCATCGCCGCGCGAATCATCCCGCGGGCCGAGTTAAAGGCGGCGATATTGGCCTCATAAGAGCGGCTGGCGCTGATCATATCGACCATCTCTTGCACCGGCTGCACATTGCTGTAGTAAACAAATCCGTCGGGGTCGGCATTGGGGTGGCCGGGCTCATAGACTGGTCGCAGGGGGCCCATGTCTTTTCGAGTGCCGACGATCTTGACCCCACCGTTCTCGACCGTCAGGATCACGTCTTGGCGACGATAGGCGTCTTGACCCGGGGTTCGGACCGTGTTGGCACCCGCGATGTTCGTCGAGATGATGTCCATCCGGAATCGTTCGGCGGCCATTCCCGAACTACTCACCCGCATGGCTTGGCTCAGACTCATGGATTAGCGTCCCTCCCGGATCACATTCTTGAGCCCGCTGAAGTAGCGCGCCGCCATATCGGTGAGCAGGTTATAGCGGAGCTCAGTTTCGGCGATCGCATAGACTTCCTTTTCCAAGTCCACGGAGTTCCCGTCGGTGCGGATGCTGGCCTGGCTTTGGCGTAATCCGCCGGGTCCGCGCAGCTCCGTCCGGGTTCGCAAAATTTCTTGGGCGTCGTCCATCGCGATGGTGAAGTCCACGTCTCGGCGCTTATAGCCGGGCGTGTTGATGTTGGCCATGTTCTCGGTTAGAACCCTTTGCCGTGTGGTGGCAAGGTTCAGCGATTGGCCGATCCGGTCGATATGACCGCCTAAAAAATTGTCCAACATGAGCACGGGTTTCCTTTTGATCCGTGCGTTCCTTCGCTCTGGGTCCGCCGGGCCATCCTAGCCCGACCGCGACGTACAAGACGCCACATCAGTGTTGTCGGACGTTTGCCAGGGTTTTTGCAGGGTGAGAGGTTTTGTGGGACAAGAAGTGTTATAGGTCCTATAAGACCCCAATAAAACCAAAAACCCGCGTGGTGGACCGAGATCCACCACGCGGGTGCGAACAGAGAGACGCGCTTCTTAGCGCTTGACGAACTGGAAGCCGCGTCGGGCTTTCTTCCGACCGTACTTCTTGCGTTCCTTCACGCGGCTGTCGCGGGTGAGAAACTGACCACCGCGGAGCGGCTTGCGAAGGTTTTCATCCATCTCGACGAGGGCGCGAGCGATGCCGAGCTTGATTGCACCGGCTTGGCCGCTGATCCCGCCGCCGCGAACCTTGGCCACGACGTCATATTGACCTTCGGCCTCGAGGTGGGTGAGGGGGGACTTGACGAGGATCTCAAGGACGGGTCGTCCCAGATATTCATCGAACTCGCGACCGTTGATCTGGATATTGCCCGAACCAGGCTTGACCCAAACGCGGGCGATGGCGCACTTGCGTCGGCCCGTTCCGTAATTTGAATTCTTCATAGTGTGTTCTTCAGAACCCCTTAGTCCTTGGTCACCTTGATCAGCTCGGGCTGTTGGGCGGTGTGCGGATGTTCGCTACCGGCATAGACCTTGAGCTTGGTCACGATCTGGTGGCCGAGCTTGGTCTTGGGCAGCATGCCCCAGATCACCTTTTCGACCAGCTTCTCCGGAGTTTCGGCCAGCATCTTCTCTCGGCTGACGTTGCGCAGTCCGCCGGGCCACATCGTGTGCCAGTAGATCAGTTCTTTGCCCTTGTTGCCCGTCATCACGACCTTATCGGCGTTGATGACGACGACGAAGTCGCCGCAATCTTGGTTATAGGTAAAGGTCGGCTTGTGCTTCCCTCGCAGGAGCTGAGCGACCTGCGCGGCCAAGCGGCCGACGGGGATCCCAGTCGCATCGACCAGGTACCACCGGCGCTCAATCGTGCTCGGTTTGGCTGTATAGGTTCTGTTCATTTTCTTCTCTGTTCGTTGGTTCTTGTGAGTCCGGTTCACCGTCCTCAAAGTCGTCTTGTTGTCCGGATTCGTCGATCCGGCGGTTGCCGTGTCGCACCCTCATCAGGTGCAGCCCTTTTGCGGGCAGGACCACCGGTGGCTTCAGCGCATCGCGGTGTTCGGGGTCGAGGAGCAGGGGAATTTCGCTCACGTCCCGGTATCCCCGCCCAACTTCGAGCAGGGCCCCACTGATCCGGCGCATCATCCCGCGCGCAAAGGCCGTGGCGGTGATGTCGAACCAGATTTCTCCCGGAGCGGGCTGAACGACGAGCTGAAAGATCTCTCGGCGAGCATTCTGATGGGGGGGCAGATCCTGGCTAAAGGCCAGATAATCGTGCTTACCAATCAGAAATCCGGCTGCCTCTTCTATCTTGTCGAGGTCGATCTCGCGTCCATAGTCGTGAACATAGCGCGTCGTGAGCGGGTTTCGTGGCTCGACCGAGATCCGATAGCGGTACCACCGATCCAATGCGCTAAAGCGAGCATGGAAGCGGTCTTCGACCTCCAACACCTCTCGAATCCCCACGTCTGCGGGCAAGACATCGTTGAGGGCTCGCTTCCAGGATGCGGGTTCGATGGGCACGGGGCTATCGAAGTGGGCCACCGCTCCCAGAGCGTGGGCGCCACTGTCGGTCCGGCTCCCTCCGGTGATCTCGCAATCTTCGCCCGAGACCTGGCGCACGGCATCTCTCAATGTGCGTTGGACAGTTCTCTGTCCGGGTTGTGCGGCCCAGCCGCAAAAGTCGGTGCCGTCATAAGCGACGACGATTTTGAATCTCTTAGTCGACAAACTCCAGAACGGCGGTCACGGCCGCGTCCCCGCGTCGCTGTCCGGTCTTGGTGACGCGCGTGTAGCCGCCTTGTCGATCCTTGAATCGTGGGGCCACGTGGTCAAAGAGGTGCTTGACCAAGTCTTCGCCATTGATCAGGCTTCGTTGGCGCAGGATCTCCAGCTTTTCCAGATCTCCTTTGCCAGCCAAGAGCTTGACGGGCTTCTCCGAGCTCTTGCTGTGGCCGACGAGCACCTTTCGGGCTTCGCGGCGAGCGGCGAGCGTATCGGCCTTGCCCAAGGTGACGAGCTTCTCGACCATACGCTGGGTTTCTTTGGCCCGGCCGAGGGTCGTGTGCACATAGCCATGCCGAACCATCTGGCGGCAAAGGTTGTGCAACAGGTGCCGACGCTGGTCGCTTGGCAGCCCAAGTTTGCGGTGGTCGTTCTTATGTCTCATCTCGGGTTCCTAAGAATCAATCGAAGTCTTCGTCTTCGTCGTCATCGAGCAGGTCGATGGCGCGGTAGCCACCCTTCGGCGGCCGGAGAGCAAGGCCGTTTTCGGCCAATTTGTCACGAACCTCGGTGAGCGATTTCTTTCCGAATCCACGGATCCCGGTGAGGTCCGATTCGGTCACTCCGGCGAGGTGGCGGAGGGTCAAGAGACCAGCCCGGCGGAGACAGTTGAAGGTTCGTTGGCTGAATTCCAGCTCTTCGATCTTCGTCTCGGGGACATTGGCCAGATCCGCATCTTCCATCTCATCGGCATCCTCACCCGCTTCCAGCGTGGCGCGGCCGAGTTCGAAGAACATCCGGAAATACTTATCAAGGATTTGGGCGGCTTGGGTCACCGCATCGTTGGGCGGCAGGGCTCCGTTGGTCTCGACGTCCAGGACCATGCGCTCGTAGTCGGTTCGCATCCCGACGCGGGTTGCTTCCACGGTTGCATTGACCTTTCGGACTGGAGTGTATTGCGAACCGGTCGGAATGATTCCGATGATTCCGCGATACTTCTCTTGCTTTTCGGGCAAGACATATCCCGTTCCCCAGCCGACGTACAGCTCCATGTTGAGCGTTGCTCCATCTTCGCTGATGTGGCAGATGTAAGCCTCGGGGTTGACGATGCTGACGCCTTCGGGGCAGCGAATATCGGCGCCCGTCACTCGTCCCGGACCCTTCACGGTGAGTTGAAGCGTGATCTCTTCGGGCGGAACGCCGTCGAAATCCACTCGGATCGCAAGGTCCTTAAGGTTAAGCAGGAGCTCGGTGGTGTCTTCCTTCACTCCTGGGATCGGGGCGAACTCATGGAACACCTTGTCGATCTTGACGGCCGTGATCGCCGCGCCTTGGATGGAGCTCATCAAGACGCGCCGGAGGGCGTTACCGATCGTTTGTCCGTATCCCTTTTCGAGGGGTTCGAGGACAAACTTGCCGCTTTCATTATTCAGTTCGAGCGTTTGGATATAGGGCATGCTACTGGTCGAATCGTTTTCTGTGATGAGCGCTCAGTGGTTTGGGATCGAACTCGTGGAAGAGCTCGATCCCAAACGGGTTCGGGGTTAGACCCGGCGCTTCTTGGGGGGGCGGCAACCGTTGTGGGGCAGGGGAGTGATGTCTCGAATGGAGATCACGTTAAGTCCAGCTGCCTGGAGGGCTCGGATCGCCGTTTCGCGTCCACCACCAGGGCCTTGAACAAAGACTTCAACCCGCTCCATACCGTGGGCTTGCGCCTTACGGGCGGCACTCTCGCTGGCCAATTGGGCCGCAAATGGCGTGCCCTTTCGGCTTCCCTTAAAGTTAACGTTGCCAGCACTACTCCAGCACAGAACCGCTCCTTGGGGATCGGTGATGCTGACGATCGTGTTGTTGAAGGTCGACTGGATGTAGGCTCGACCTTCGGCCACCTGGCGCTTTTCCTTCTGCTTTCCTCGCGTCGTTTGCTTTCTTGCCATTCGGGTCTATTCCTTACTTCCTCGCCTTCTTCTTGCCGGCCACGGTCTTTGCCTTACCCTTGCGAGTTCGAGCATTGCTTCGGGTGCGTTGACCCTTGGTCGGGAGGCCACGTCGATGGCGAAGACCGCGATAACATCCAATCTCCATAAGGCGGCGGATGTTTCCATAAACTTCACGGCGGAGGTCCCCCTCGATGACGTACTCCTCACAGAGTTCGCGCAACTTGGCAACTTCCGTCTCGCTCAGTTCTTTCGTCTTCTTGCGCGGGTCAATCCCGGCCTTCTCGATGATCTCAGCGGCGTTCTTACGACCAATCCCGTACAGCACCGGAAGGGCGTACAGAATGGCTTTTTCTCTTGGCAAATCGATACCGGCAATACGTGCCACGTGGGTTCTTTTTCCTCCTTAGGTCAACCTTGGCGCTGTTTGTGCTTCGGGTTGATGCAGATCACACGCACGACTCCTTCGCGCTTGATGATCTTGCATTTGTCGCAAATCTTTTTAACACTGGCCCTGACTTTCATGGGTCTGTCAACGTCTATCCCACCAAGTAAAGTCTTTTCGACACGGATCAGGCGGGCAATCCGTCACGAGCCACCTCGAAGGCAAGACCTTCCGCAGGGGCGATTTCGAATTATACCAACCCGTTTGCCGATCCCGCTACGCTTGGCGGGGCTGAATCCATAAACGGCCCTCAATTTCTCTGCGCTCGAACCCTGTCTGGTACGCCGACTCGAGTTCGTCGCTCCTAAGAATGTCCCGGATCCAACCTTGGGCGAGGAGTTTTCCCTCCCCGATCAGCCAAGCCCGACACTGCCAATTCGCAACTACAGGAATTTCATGAACGGCCGCCACGACCGTTCGTCCGCCCGCCGCCATCGCATGCACCATCCCGGCAAACAGTCCGATCTGCTTGGGGTCCTGGAACGCCGTCGGCTCATCGAAGAGAACGAGTTCGGTGTCCTGGGCCATCGCCTGGGCCCAAAGGACCCTCCGGCGCTCGCCCCCGCTGAGCTGGCCGATCGGCTTTTCGGCGAGATGAACGACGTCACAGCAGGTCATCGCCTCTTCGACGGCGGCGGCATTGTTCGGGTCTGACCCATGGGCCAGGCGGCCCATGCCAACGACCTCGCGAGCGGTGTACTCAAACTCAATGGGGACTTCTTGGAACGAAAGCGCGGCCAATCTTGCCCGGTGCCGAGCGGGCAGCAGGTGGGGGTCATGACCATCGAGGCGAACGACTCCAGAAACTGGGGGCAGAAGTCCAGCTAGGGTGTTGAGCAGGGTTGTTTTGCCCGAGCCGTTAGGACCCAGGAGGACGATCAACTGTCCAGCTTCGACCTCTGCGGTGACTGGGCCAACGATCGGCTTTCCACCTCGCCCGGCTACGAGCCCGGCGCAGGTCAGCACACTCACTGGAGTACCTCGGGCACCAGGCCCGCTCGGTAAGCATCATAAAGTTGGCTAAAGGCGCCTCCGCTGGTGGTGAGGTCTGCGAAGGTCCCCTGTTCGAGGATCTCCCCGCCCCGCAGCATCAAGATCTTGTCCGCCCGAGCTGCAGTACTCAGTCGGTGGGCGATCAGGAGCGTGGAGCACTGGCCCATGATCCCGACCAAGGCTTCGGAGACCGCTTTCTCGCTCTCCGCATCTAGATTACTGGTGGCTTCGTCAAGGACCAGAACCTTCGGCTTTCTGAGGATCGCTCGGGCAATCGCGAGCCGCTGGGCTTCGCCCCCGCTGACCCCCACCCCTCGCTCACCGAGTGCGGTCAATGGGCCCTGAGGAAGGTTCTGGACGAACCCGGCATGAGCCGCGTCGAGGGCGATACTCAGCTCAGCATCCGTCGCTTCCTGCGCCGACATTCGCAGATTCTCGGCGATCGAACCGCTGAAGAGAAAGGTCTGCTGAGGCACCACGCTGATCTGGCTTCGCAGCCAGTCCAGCTTCAGGTCCCGGACGTCCACTCCATCAAAGAGGATCTGACCCTCCGTCGGATCATAGAACCGCAGGAGAAGGTCGGCCAGCGTCGATTTTCCTGCTCCGCTCGGGCCGACCAATGCGAGAGACTGGCCGGGTTCGATGACAAACGACACTTCACGGACCGCCATCGTTCCATCGGGGTACTGGAAGCCCACATTTCGAAACTCGACCCTGCCAGCAAAGGACGCGAGCGATCGAGCTTCCGGGAGGTCCGCCAAGGGTTCGGGCGCATCCAGAATCTCGGAGTAGATCCGCTTACTCGCCGCTTCGACTTGGCCCATTGTCTGCTTTAACGATCCCAGATTTCGGAAGCCTTGGTTGATTCCGTCGAGGGCAAAGAGGAACGCCCCGAGATCACCCACGGTGAGGGCCCGCCGTTGCACCAACCAGGCGCACATCAGAACGACCATGGCGATTCCAAACGCGCCCACCAGTTCGACCAGCGGCTTGAGGCGCCCGACCCGCTTCGTCACCTTCATTTGGCTACCGAAGCTGCGTTCGACGCTGGCCTCAAACCGTTGTGAGGTGGCCTGTTCGGCCCCAAAGGCTTGGATGATCTTGGCCCCCTGGACCGATTCCTGCATCATGGCCGTCATCTCGGCCAAGTCCACCTGGGCTTCCTCTTGGGTGACCCGCATCTTCTGCCCATTTCTGCGGATTAGGTGGGCGATCAGCGGCAAGACCAAGATCGAGACCAAGGCCAGTTGCCATTGGAGCACAAAGATCGTGATGAGGCCGATCGTGACCTTGATCGGACCATCGATCGAATCGCGGACGGCGGTCAAGGCGCTCTGAAAGATGGTGACGTCGTTGGTCAGGATGCTCTGCAGCGCCCCGGCTCGCTGTCGATGGTAGTAGCTCACCGGGAGGCGCATCAGCTTCTCGAACAGCCTTTTGCGCAGACTCGCCGTCAACCGGTTAGCCGCCTCTCCGATCTTCAGCACTTGCCCCTGGACGAAGAAGTACTTGAGCACATACAGTCCCAGGATTAAGAAGCTGAGCCAAATGAGCGTTTGTGGATCTTGCGAACCGACGGCATCGACGACGAACTTAATGCTCACGGTCACAGCCCCCGCCACTAGCGCGGCAAGGGCGGAGAAAATGAGACCGGCATAAATGAGTTTGCGTTGCCGGTGCAGCTCTTCCGCGATCCGCGGGTCGGTATTGCGAAAGAGGAAGTGGATCAAATCGGGTCCTTTACAATCGAATCCAAGGTATAGCCCGCAGCCAGGGCCCTCATCTGCTCAACGCAACCGGCCACGGCCGCGTCATAGAGGATCTTGCCTTTCTCGGCTGTGGCGAGCGTGGCAAACCCATAGGATCCTTGTTCGGTGATCTCGTCGAAGAGATGGATCATTCCTCGCAGATCGCCCTCGGGGCGCAGGCCGTCATCGCGCAACTTCTCCTGCCGAACGAGTTCGGGGAAGAGGTGGAGCATCAGGCTGGCCTCGGCTTCGCATGCGTGGCGGATCTCTTTCAGCGGACCGGTGAGGGTCTGCCCAACCAGATCTCCGATGAAAGCAAAGTATCCGCTGTGTCCGAGGGTCAGACTCGGGTCGGCTTCTTTGAGCTTGCGCAGGGCGATCCCGTTGAGCTCGGTGTTGCCTCCGTGACCGTTTAGCACGAAGAAGCGGTGGAAGCCATGGCGCCTCAGACTCAAGATGACCTGGGTCAGAGCCTCCTCGTATCCCGAAAAGCTCGCGCTCAGAGTCCCTGGGAAGGCCAGGTGGTGACCACTCGCACCCAGCCAAAGAGTCGGGGTCAACAGCACCTCGTCCGAGCATTGTGCTTCGACCTCTTCGGCCACCCGAGTCACGAGCAGCGAGTCGGTGAAGAGGGGAAGATGGGGACCGTGCTGCTCCAGAGAGCCTGTCGGAACGAGTACGACCGTCTCGCGGGAGATCGCCGCGACCTCGGGCCAAGAGAGATGGGCCAACTTCATCGAGGCTCTAGTTTAGCCGTTCCCCCAGACCCCGGGGACCGGTTCCAATCTTTGTGGCGGGGCTCGCTCGCCGACCCGGCCCGAGCCGTGCCCTCGCCCTGTGGAACGAACCGAAGCCCCAAAGACCAGACCCCTGAATCCACAGGGCTCCGCCCCGGGCCGACGAGCGAGCCTAGCAACGAGCCAGAGGCTCCGACGGGAACCGATGGCCTCGCTCCCATCGGCTTGGACTTTCGACCGGAAGCAGCTGAGCACGCTGAGCTGCCTAGGCGCGCCTTGAGCGAAGTACACTCCAAACCAGATCGGCAACCTCGCGACCCCGCAAAAAATGCCGATGCTACGGAAGGGAAGCGCTATGACATCGACTCCGCAAAATGAGCCAGGGAACGGCGAGTTTCGCACCGGAAACGTCTTGGGTGTGAAGGTCGCCGCGGTCCAGCGTGAGTTTGCGACGAACGCCATCTGCGATCGAGCCTCCGCGCGAGCGGGCGGTTATGTCTGCGCGGCCCCTGTCCACAGCATCATGGAGGGCTTCGATGGCCCCGACTTTCGCGATGTCCTCAACCAGGCTTGGATGGTCGTCCCCGATGGTCTCCCGGTCGCCGTGGCTCTGCGGTTGCAGGGGTTCAAGGGGCAACCCCGGGTCCCTGGCCCTGATCTGATGCTGTTGGTCTGCGAAGAGGCGGCCCGCCGAGGACTCCGAGTCGGATTCTATGGAAGCAGCGACGAGTGCCTGGGCCTTTTGCGCGAGAAGCTGCCCCAGCGCGCTCCCGGGCTCCAGATCGCCTACACCTTTTCGCCGCCTCATCGACCGCTTTCGGACGAAGAGGATGCGGCGGTCGTTCGAGAAATCACGGATTCCGGGGTCGATCTCCTCTTCATCGGGCTAGGTTGCCCCAAGCAAGAACGCTGGATGCACCAGCACCTGGATCGCATTTCCGCTGTACAACTAGGCGTCGGGGCAGCGTTCGACTTTCATGCCGGATTGCTCAAGCGCGCCCCCGAGTGGATGCAAAAGTCGGGCCTCGAGTGGTTCTACCGACTCGTGATGGAGCCCAAGCGCCTTTGGTGGCGTTACCTGAAGCACAACCCACGGTTTGTGATCAACGTGCTCCTCCAGCGTTTCGGCCTGAAAAAGTTCAACACCGACCGGGTAGGTGCGCCATCACACTAAGAGCGCCGAAGCATCTTGGGCAATCCGACGGTCCAGCGCAAGCCAAAGCTCACAAGAAAGCTGAGAAGGGCCAACCCGAGCGGTTGATGCATGAGCCGGAGGGCGGCCATCGTCCGCCAACTATCGCCGGATTGCACGTCGTCCCAGCGCCACCAGAGGGCCCGCAGGCGCGAGCCGCGTCGTTGCTCGTTGAACTGCCGACGGTTGACGATCCCCGCCTTGGGGTGGATCCGAATTCGCCATCCATGGGCGCGCATCTGCAGCCACAGGTCGTGATCGCCCGCATATTGGGGGAAGATCTCCCATCGGAACTCGGCGTGGTCAAAGGCGGCGAATGGGACCAAAACACCCTGACCGCCCATAAGGTCACTGTCGAACGGCGCCTCGGGGGCCTCGTCCACCAGGTTCCAGTCCCGAATCAGGCGTCCATAGAGCAAGAACCCAAGATCCATTTGTCGGGAGTAGCGGAGTCGGTAGGCGTCTCCTCCCATCTCGTACCCCGGACTGGCGGCGATCACTCGGGAATCGGCGTCGGCCAGTTCCAGCAGGTGGGCCAAAGTCCCCGGCAAGAAGTAGGTGTCGGCATTGCTGAGCAAGATGAAGTCGGGAGCCAGGTTCCGCGCCGCCTCCAAGCCTCTGTGCATGCACTCGGTCCAGAAGGCTTCTTTGCGGACGGGAAGCACCGTGACCCCGGGGTCCAGGCCAGGGATCGGGTCACCGGCGTTGATCACCAAGATCTCGGGAACCGGATCCTGGACCAGCAGCGATGCGACGCAAGCCCTCACCAATTCGGGTTCGTTATAGGTTGGGATCAGGGCTACGATTCGCGGGCGGGCCATCGAGAATTCTATTCTGACCAACGGGGGGCGCTCTGAACCCGCCGACCTGCACCGTTTGTGGATTCCCGCTCGTGGCCCTCAGCTACCGGGAGTGCGTCGACTTTTTGCTGAAGAGGCTCCAGAGCCGTCAGGGCGGATGGGTCGTGACCCTCAATCTCGAGATCCTGAGTACGGCCCTGATCGATGAGGAGTATGCGAGCTGGGTCCGCAGTGCGGATATCGTCTTGGCCGACGGGATGCCCCTGGTCTGGGCTAGCAAGCTCAAGCGGGGCGTCGTCCGCATCGACGGACGCACCACCGGGAGCGATATCTCGGCGGATCTGATTCAGGCCGTGGCCGAGAAGGAGATCGCCATCATCGGTGGCGTGAACCCGCCGAGGGCCCTCGAGGCTCTCAAGGTTGAGAAGCACGAAGAAGTTTTCGTCTTCGACGGAATCGTCAAGCTGGACGACACTTCCGTCAACTACTTGATCGAGAAAGTGAAGGCCCACGGAGCCAAGCTCATTTTTGTGGCGTTGGGCGTCCCCAAGCAGGACTACCTCGCCGTCGCCCTGCGTAAGGCCATCCCCGACGCCTTGATCTTGGGCGTGGGAGGCACTTTTGAACTCATCGCGGGGCTCAAGCCGCGGGCTCCGCGGTGGATGCAGCGCTACGGGCTCGAATGGCTCTGGCGACTTTTTCTCGAACCCCGCCGACTCTGGCGACGCTATCTGGTCCTGTATTGGGTCGGGGCGATCAACCTGATCGGCGATATCTTGTTTTCCCGTTCCCCGCGGGATCGGAATCGGGCGGGAGAATGTTAGGATCGTTATGGCGGGTTGGTCCGTCTGATCGTTACGGTTCCGTGCGCAAAACCACCGATAGGCTAACATAGGTACGTTTCATGCTGAAGGCCCACATTAAGAGGACTATCATCTTCGCCATCCTTGGCGCGGTCATCGCGTTCGTGGTGACGCAGATCTCGCCCAAAATTTATGAGGGCCGCTTGGAGATGCTCCTAAGCGATGAGACCCGCAACCAGAATCTGGGCGGGGCCAACATCTTCACCCCCGACGTCTTGGACATCTTGCAACGCAACCGTCCTCAGGGAGCCGCCACCGAGCGCCAGCTCTTGAGCAGCCAGAGCGTCTTCTTCCAAGCCCTCGTCGCGGTTGCGACCGCTCAGGGCAATAACAGCCTCGTCGAGAAGTTCTCCAGCCTCTATCCGATGTACGACATCGAGACGGCCCGGACGACCAACCAACAAGTCGATGCTGGGGTCGCCCTTCTCCGGGTTCGAGCCGAGGATCCTCAGCTCGCCGCCGACTTGGCCAACCAAATTGCCGTTACCTATAACGAAGTTCGCCTTCGCAACTCGCGCGAATCCACTCAGGAAGCCCTGAACTACCTTCAGGCCAAGATGAAGACCGCTGAGCAGGACCTGCGCAATGCCGAATCGAAGTTCAAAGATTTCAAGGTGAAGGAGAACATCGCCGACATGGTCAAGGCCATGACCGACGAGACGTCCCTTCTCACCTCGCTCCAGCAACGCAAGACCCAGATTGAAGCCGAACTGAGCGGTGCCCGATCGGCGCTCGCCTCGGCCCGGTCCCAGCTCAGCAGCACGCCTGCCACCGAAATCGCTTCGACGACCGACGGTCGAGGGCAGCAAGTGAGCGAATACGAAGCTCAGCTTGTTCGAGCTCGAACGGATCTGGATCGGCTCCTGGCCATCTATCTGCCCGACGCCCCCCAAGTGGTCCAAGCCCAAGAGCTGGTGACGGCCCTCGAAAAGAAGCTCGAGCAAGCCAAGAAGGACACGCCCCAATCGTTTGCATCGAAGACCACTACGATCAAGGCGCTGCGGCAGGACCTCGAACGCCAAGTCGCGACCCAAACGCTTCGAGTTCAAGAGCTTGAGAGTCAACAGACCGAAGTGAACCGGCAAATCGGCGAGCAACAGACCAAGGTCAACGCTCTGCCTGGAAAGCAGGTCGAACTCCAGCAACTGGAGAGAGAGCTTCGAATCTTCGACGAAGGTTATCAGCAGCTTCGCCGAATGACAGAAGACCTCCGGACTCGATCCGAGACTGCCGTTCGCGCTGCCTTGGTTCTCAATACCGCCGTGAAGGACGACGTTCCGGTCGCTCCTGACATGAAGAAGAACCTTGTTATCGGCGCCACCGCCGGTATCTGTATTGGCCTCCTCTTCAGCTATGTTCTCGAATCTCTGCGACTTCGAATCCAGTCTTCGACTCAGCTGACGGCGCTCACCGGTCTGCCGGTGGTGGCCGCCATTCCCGCCGGAGCCAAGACCGGAGCTAAGGCCCTCCGATTGATTGGTCGGCCCGAGGTGAACCCGCCCGAGGCCTTCCGCTACATGGCGTTCTCGCTGGTAACGAACTCCAACAAGACCATGAGATCGTTCATGTTCACGGGGATCAAGACGGCGATGACCACCTATAGCTCGGCGACCCAATTCGCCCTCGCAGTCGCGCGCGGTGGAGCCAGGGTCCTGTTGGTTGATGCCGACATGCTCAAGTCTCCGATCAGTAAGGCCCTCGATGCCGGAGGTCGAACCGGGATGAGCAACCTGCTTGCCAGCGAGACCTCGATGGAAGTCAAGGATCTCATCGTGGAGACGGTGCACCCGAACTTGCTCTTGCTGCCGGGCGGAAATGATCCGTCGATGCGGTTCCTGACCAATGCCCCACGACCCAAGCTTGAGGCCGTCTTCCAGTCGGTCCGCCTCGCCTGTGATGTGGTGGTCTTCGCCGTTCCCCCGTGTGACGTTCTTGCCGACGCCAGCTGCTTGGCCGGACTCGTCGACGACACCTGCTTGGTGGTCAGCGCCTCACAGACGAACTACCGAGCCGTACCTCTTGCCCAAGACCTCTTGACTAAGGCCGGAGCCAAGAACATCAGCATCGTGATGGCTGACGCCAGCGCGGACGAAGAGCCCTTCGCCAAGCGCAGCGCCTACCTCACCCGCGCCAACTGATGACCCCAAGGGTATCGGTGATTGTGCCCGCATATAATGCGGAAGCCACCATCGCCGATACCCTTTCTTCTGCCTGGAACCAGACCGTTCCCCCGGACGAAATCGTCGTGGCCGATGACGCCAGCTCCGATCAGACGGCGAGGCTGGCCGAGGACTCGGGGGCTCGAGTCTTGAGACTGGAGAAGGGGAACGGAGCCATTGCCCGCAACCGCGCCGCCGAGGCCGCGAGTGGAGAGGTTCTCTTCTTTCTCGATGCCGACGACCTTTGGGAACCGAACAAGATCGAACGGCACCTGGAGGTTCGAACCCAGACTCCCAGTGCACTTCTTCTTGACCGGAGTCAGGCTTTTGGTTCGGGGCGCACTTGGCAGGCCGGCCTCTTGACCCCCGGAGTTCACGGTTGGCAAGACCTGATCAACCATCGAGCGTGGCCGAGCGGGAGCGGGTTCAGCGTCACCCGCGAGGCCTACTGGTCGGTCGGAGGATTCAACGAGAGCTTGACCAAGTTTCAAGATGTCGATTTCTGGATCCGTTGCGCTGCCAAAAATCAGGGATTCTTTTGCTTGGCCGAAGTGTTGACCTTGTATCGCCTCACCGAGTCAGGCGTCAGCAAGGGAACCGCTCGTCACGATGAAAACCTCGAATCTATGCTGGCCGGCTGGGACTTTGCCGCCGAAAATGAGAAAGAGAAGATGCGGAGGCTGGCGAATTTGATGCTCCTGGAGCGTCTTCCTATTGGGCAGGCCCTCCGGATCTTGCCAAAGACGGGTTTCCCGGTGGGGAATCGGTTCTTCTGGAAGTGCCTTCTGGCCTCCCTACGGCGTACAATCAACCAGCAACCATAACACGGGCATGCAGAATCTCCTTACGGAAAGAAACTTTCGCACCAGGGTCGAAGCCCTCGGGCGAGACCGTGTTTCCCCGGCTCACCGAGCCATGTACCTTTGGGGGATCCTCAACTGCACGCTCGTTTGGATCCAGCAGATCTTCAACTGGGCACTGAACCCGATCGGGGCACAGAAGTACATTTACGCCAGCATGGTGGCTTGGCTCCTGGTGGCCCTTTGGACTAACCGGATTGTTGTACGGATTCCGCTGGCCATCGGCGTCATTTTGGTGATGCAGGTCTGGTTCACGGTCTGCTCAATGCACGCCGCCAGCACCATCGCCCGGACGTCGGTTCTAAACGGGATGGACATTCTCCTCCCGGTCTATGTCCTCTGCTTCCTTCAGGCGCAGGCCCTGGTATGGATGGCGCCCGAAAGCCGCCGCTTCATTGGGAGATTGGTCATTCCCGTCTGTGTGATCAGCGGAATAGTGGCCTTGGCTCAGTTCAAAGGTGTCGGGCCCGCGATCCAGTATTCCAACCTCGTCCGTCAGGCAGAGATCGTCTTTGACTTCTCGGGTACCGGCGAAATCGTCCGCGCTCCCGGTCTGCATGCCAATATCGGGACGGCCATCAGCTTCGGGACGATGTGCATGCTGATGATGTCGGTCGTGCTCTTTTTCCGCCCGTTCAAGTGGTGGGAGATGGGCTCGATCGGGATCCTTCTACTCTCCACCCTGCTGGTCCAGGTTCGCAACCAGCTCCTCGTGATCGGTCTCACCGTTCTTTGGGTGGGTTACCTCATCACCAAGAAGTACAAATTTGGTGGGATCACATTTAGTACGGCGACGCTTGGGCTCCTCGGGGTCTACCTGGTGCAGAACCGAGATGCGTTTGGATACCTCTTCCAAGGGGGAACCGGGACCCTCGATTATCGTCGCCTGGCGCTTTGGCCCCAGGCCTACAACATCCTCGACCAAAGGCCCATTTTTGGAATCGGGATTGAGCCGGGCTTTGCCGGTTGGACGACCCAGCTCTTGCCCAATAAATGGGTGACCGAACGGCTGATGGATAACGGCTGGTTGCTCGCCGCGGCCTTTGGTGGTTACCCTGGCCTCGGGCTGATGGTGCTGACGGTCGTCACCGCCTTCATCGCGGCCACGATCCATGCGCTCAAGCCATCGGAAGACGTCTGGCACCTCGCCTATAAGTTCGCGGTGCTCTCGTCGGTGATCTTCTTTGCCACCGGGATGTTCTGGGGAACCCTCTGGGCCAACCCGATCAATACGTCTTTCTACTTCATCATCGCGGGGCTGGCGATGCCGTCCGATTCCAGACTCTTCCCGGCCAAGTTCGTGCCGCACTTCCGCCGCCACGACGAAGAGTAGTCGGGGCTGGTCCATTCGACCTCGGAGACCGATATGAACAGTGCACAGCCCGTCATGGAGTCTTCCGCCGCACCCGCCCAAAAGCCGACCGATCACGCCGTCCGCAAGCTCGACTGGATCGATGGTATGCGCGGCCTAGCCGTCCTCATGGTGATCGCCGTGCACTGCATTATCAGCACGAGTCCCGGCGGACCCCAGAACCGGCCCGACTGGATGCCGGATTGGGTCTACACCTTTTTCCACTCCGGCAAGTACGGCGTGCAACTCTTCTTCGTGGTCTCGGCCTACACCATGCTCCACTCGTTCTATGGACGAAAAGGGGAAAAGAACGCCGCGACCAAGTTCTTCATCCGTCGCTACTTCCGGATCGCTCCGATGTTTTACTTCGGAATCATCCTCTACTACGGGTTCTATTGGTTCAGTAGGCGGGAGTTCATGCCACTCGAAGCGGTTGGGCTGACCGCTCTCTTCTTGCACGGGTTCAGTCCTCCGTATATCAACACCGCGGTCGCGGGCGGTTGGAGTATCGGGGTGGAATTCATGTTCTACGCGCTCGTCCCGGTGCTGGCCCTAGTCAATCGCAACCTCCGCGAGGCGCTCACCTTCTTGGCTGCGACCCTGGCCCTAGCGGGCGGACTCTTTGTGGCCGTGGTTCTCAATCGCGAGAACCCCGGATGGCTCGGAGAGTTCATCCGTACCTACAACAATCAGGACGGCTTCCTCTATTTCTGGCTTCCCAATCAGCTTTTCGTCTTCGCGGTCGGGTTTGTCTTGTTCTTCTTGGTCAAGGATCGTCTCGGTGAAGAACCGCCTCGATGGATCCGACCGGTCTACTGGGCTTCTTTGGCGGGGCTGCTTGCGGCCTGTGCGTTCAATCCCGAGCACATCCTCGCGCACGCCTTTTTGGCCGCTGCTTTCTTGCCGTTCTGCGCCTCTATCGCTCTGCTCCGGCCGAAGTGGGCAACCGGTGCTCTGATTCGTCGGATTGGGGTCGATAGTTTCGGGATCTATATCTGGCACTATGCGATCAAGATCCTCTTCGATCGCTTCTTGCCAAAGTTCGGGTTGCCCAACGATAGCGTTTGGTTCTTTCCCGTCATCTTCCTCTGCGTCACCGGGATGTCGGTCCTCCTGGCGGACCTCACCCGCCGATGGGTGGAGGATCCGGGCCAGGCCCTTGGCCGCAAGTTGATCAAAAAACTCCCGTCATGAAGCGGATCGTTCTTAGCTTCGCCACCGGGGCGAGTCAATACCGAACGATGGCCAAGGCGCTAGGGCTCTCGCTGAAGCTCCATGGCTCTCAGGCCACCCGGGTGCTCATGACCGATCAACCCGCCGACCCCGAGCTAGTGGCGACCTGGGACCAGCTGATTCCCCCGACGCCGGGCTATAGTCACTGGTTTCTCAAGCTCAGCGCCCTCGAAGCCACCGACGCCGACCAGATTCTCTTCATCGACGGAGACTCCCTCGCAGTGGGCAATGTCGATCCGATCTTCGACCACCTTGCCGGGTCCGATTTTGCCGTTCAGGGCCGATGGGAGCGGGATCCCGGCGACTGGTACGGAAACTTCCGGGCCGCGATGGACCGCGTTGGGGTCGATCAGGCTCCCAAGTTTAGCGGCGGTTTTCTCTATTACGAAAACACCGACCGGGCCCGGACTCTGCTCCACGAGATCAACCAATTGAAGGAGGGCTACGACGATCTTGGCTTGCGGCGGAATGGCGGCCACGTCGTCGACGAAGTCTGCATCAGCCTCGCGATGGCCAAGACCCAGATCGGGCGAGTGGTCCCTGATTCGGCGAGTTACAGCCTGACCCCATGGCGGCGCACAGGACGCTTGAACCTGGATGTCCTGCGGGGAGAATGCTCGTTTTTCCGATCCATGCCCGAGCCTGAGATCGCCCGGCCGATTCTGTACCATTCGGCGCGAGCCAAGTGGGACCTCGACTATTGGCGACAGGTCCGGGTGCTCATCCGACTCCTTCGCAACCCAAGGACTCCATTCATGGAGCCAACGCCCGCGGCTCGAATGCGGCAAAAGCTGGCCCGCGTCGTGGTGGAGGTTTATCGCAAACTATGCCTGCCGGACGACCGCTAAAGCGCATCAAGCGGCTGGCAAAGTTTCTCCTCGGACGGCTTCCGGTCGCGGGGGCTCGCCTTCGGTTGCCAACCGCATACTACGGCAGCGAATACGGCGGATGGGAAGTCCTGCCTGGGCTTCTCGGGCCGAAGAGCGAGGTCTGGAGCTATGGGATCGGCCACGACCCCAGTTTCGATCTCGAGGTGATCCGCCATCACGGTTGCCGTGTACGGGCCTTCGACCCGACTCCGGGGTTGGGCGATTGGATCAGAGAGCAAGGGTTTGACCCTCGATTCGAATTTGAACCGATCGGCCTCGCCGCCTTTGATGGGGAAGTCGAGATGCGCCCCCAATCGGTCGATGGCGAGTCGAGCAGTACGATCTTGTCCCAGTCCGAGATTCCGGTCGAAACCCGGGGGGTTCCGGTCCGGGTCGAGCGCCTAGCCACCACGGCCGCCCGGCTGGGAGTGAGCAGGATCGACCTCCTCAAGATGGACATCGAGGGGGCCGAGTTCGAGGCGATCCCCGATCTGCTCGCCAGCGGCATCGAGATCGGCCAGCTCCTGGTCGAATTCCACCCCTACGTCACCGATGGGGAAGCGCGGCAGCGCCAAGCCTATCGCCAAATCGTAGCCGCCGGCTTTGTTCTTTTCGACCTCTCTCTCCGCGATATGGAGTTCGGATTCGTGCACCGTTCCCAAATCCCCGGGGAATAACCGGGATTCGCGCTTGAACAGTAATTTTTACAGGCTCGGGATTGAACATAGCGGTTGGTATAATTCGGGCATCACTCTGAGGTGAACTCTGCCCCAACGTGGGGGCTGATCTTTCGAAAGGATGGAGCCAGATTCGCAAAAATCCCTGTCTCCAATCCCGATTCCGGAACCGATAATAGACAGAGACCCAAAGATGATCGCCGTAGCGAGTGCAGACCAATTGGAATGTTGCCGGGAGTTGCGACCGCATCCGGTGTCCTATGCTATGGCCAAGCGCCTGCTGGACATCGTCGGCTCGCTCATCCTCCTGCTCTTGCTTGCTCCCATCTTCCTCGTGATCGCCCTCGCGGTCAAGATCACCAGCCCGGGCCCAGTCTTCTACAAGTCGACCCGCGTCGGTCTCTGCGGCAAGAAGTTTCAGTTCATCAAGTTCCGATCCATGCGGGTCGGGGCCGATAAGCAGCTCCAGCAACTTCTCCAGAACAACGAGAAAGATGGTCCGATCTTCAAGATGAAGGAGGATCCTCGCATCACTCCCGTCGGACGATTCATCAGGAAGTACAGCCTCGACGAACTGCCGCAGCTCTACAGCGTCTTCACCGGAGAAATGTCCCTGGTGGGTCCGCGCCCGCCGATCCCGCACGAGGTTGAGCAGTACGACGACCTTACCATGACGCGTCTGAGCGTCAAGCCCGGAATCAGCTGCTACTGGCAGATCATGGGCCGCAGCAACCTCAGCTTTGAGGAATGGATGGAGTTGGACCGCAAATACATCCGCGAGATGTCTTTCTGGACCGACCTCAAGATCCTCCTGAAGACGCCTTACAGCGTGATCAAAGGCGACGGCGCCTACTAAAGTCAGCAACCGGGGCGATTCTGCGTCCGTCTTTAGCCTTGTATGTTGGAACCCGAAGCCGAATCTGCCGCGCCTGAGCCCGACCAGGGACCGCGCCAGACCGGCAAGACCAAGGGGGCCATCCTCCTCAGCGGGGTCCGCTTTCTTTCCCTCGCGGTTAACTTCCTCTCCGTTCCTTTCTTGCTCGCCATCTTGGGCGAGGGGCTCTATGGCGGGTGTCTGTTCGCCGTCATGCTTTCGCGCTACTTCTGGCTCATGGATCCCGGATTCAGCGATGGTGCCCAGCTGCGGATGTACCAAAGCCACCACGAGGAAGACCGAGCCGAGACCGCCCGGGTCTGGTCCAACCATATCACCCTCGCGTTTGCCTATTCCTTTCTGGGGGCACTTCTCCTGTTTGCGGTCGGGGTCGCGATTCCGCTCAAGGATTTCGATTCGAGCCGGGTCGCGCTCTTTGGGGCGGCGGCGGTTCAGTTTTTCTTCATCACTCTCTTCAATGCCAACCAGCTGTTGCACTCGACTCGGCGTCAGTTTCAGGTCGTCAGCACGCTGAATGCGCTCAATGGCGTTGGGGGGATGGTCTCGGCCGTGGTCTTGACCGCCATTTTCCGGACTCCGGCAGCCTACGTGTTGGGGCTTGCCGTGGGCTCCTGCGCCGCGGTGACGTACGGAATGGTCCACTCCGTGCGATCGCTCCCCCGCGAGCACATCAAGTTTGGAATCCAGTCGGGCTTGGCGCGCGAATTCCTCAAGGTCGGGTGGCGAAACTTCCCGAATCGGGTCGGGTCGGTACTCAGCGGAACCGCGGACCGCTTTCTGGTCACCGGCACCCTGGGAACGATTCAAAACACCCACCTGAACAACTCCGCCAAGCTGAGCGACGCCACCAACGACCTTCTCGGATCGCTCACCCAAACCAGTCAGCCCGAACTAGCCAGCGCCGCCCTCAAGGGGGATGAAGCCTTTGGTCAAGCGCTCGAGAGAAATGGACGGATCGTTCTGGCCGTCGCCAGTTCCTTTGTGCTAGTCCCGGCCGGGTTTGCGGCCGTGATTCTCACGGTCTGGCTGGGTCAGCGGCAGCCGCCCGATGGCGAAATCCTCATGCTCGGGGCGGGGGTCTACGGAGCTTTCCAAGCTCTCTTCAGCCTGATCGGAGCGGCGTTTTTCGTCCGCGGGCAAGCCCACCGGATCCTCCCCTTCGTCCTCTGGAACGGTCTCACCACCCTCCTCGCGACGATCCCGCTCACCCACTGGTTTGGACTCGCCGGGGTTGCCTATCTCAAGATCGGGATCCAGACCCTGCAGTGGTATCCGCTGCTGGTCTATACCCAGCGCCACATCGCCCCGACCCTTTCGGCCGGTCGATTCTTCTCGGCAACGCTCCGGATCCTGCTCATCGCCGGGGCCTACTGTGGGGTCGGAATGGTGGTCTCCAAGGCACTAGCAGACCGAGGTCTGCACTGGGTGGGGGTCTTGTTGATGCCGATCTTTGTGGTGCTCAGCTTGGGCACGATCTTTGCCTTCCGCTTGGCCGATCTCCCCGCCCCGATCAAGAAGCTGGTTAGGAAATTCCGGCCATCTTGAGCGCCTGGAGGACCTTGGCCGGATCCACCCAAAGGTGGGCATTGACGCCCTTGCCGACCTCGCGACCCATGACTACGCCGTATTGAGAGCCCACGATCTTGCTGACGAGTGACCAGGATCCCTCGATATGGGTGGGGGAGAACATCTCGATGACGACCGTTCCCGGCGCGCTATAGATCGAGTTGGCCATGTTGGTTCCATGGGGACCGACCACGACCTCCGATTCGGCAAAGATCCGCGCTTGGTCTTCCCAACCGTGCTGGGTGTTCACCAGCTTCTCGAATCCGAGCGGCTTGAGCTGGGCAAAGATCTCGGCCTCGTTCACCACCCGCCGGAAGGGAACATCTTCTCGCGAGATGTAGATGCGCCGCTTGCGCTCGCCCACTTCGACCCGAGGCAAGACCTCCGACCGAAGCCACCGGATACAACGAGGATGAATGTTGCTGTATTCGCATCCCCGAGTAGGGAGCCACAGCTCTTCCACCCGGTAGCGAGCGTTGGGCTTGAAGACGCAATCCTCTTCGCGGACTCCGGCTGCCTTCAGCATGGCCCGGTTGAACCCGCGTAGCCCCTCGGGCATCAGCAGTTTCACCCCCGACGGCATCGGCGAAGCCCGCAGGGCCTCCAGCCGTGGAAGCACGTCGGTCGTCCAGTGCCCATAGGCGGTCCAATACTGGATCGGCAACATTCCGTACTCTCCCGGCAGATCGACGACCGGCCCGGAGAACACCTCTTGGTAGATGCTGGGGATCAAGAAACTCCCGATTGCGATCGTCGCCTCATCCACGATCCGGCCATTGAGGAGCACGGCTCCGCGAGGAAAGCTGACTTCGGCCCCTTCCAAAACTACGACATCCATTCGGCGCGAAGTGAAGTGCGCTCCGTGGTGATACTTGGTGACCCGGCCAAAGACGTACTCGCGGTCTTCGTCGCTGCCGAGCACAGGCGGAATCCGTTCGAACTCTTCTCGGTCAAAGATTGGGTGGTAGGCGGCCGGCTGGACGAAGGGGCACTCGTAGCTCGGAATCGGAGAGTCCACCGAAGCGCTCGTCACCCGCACGCCCATCTCCTCCTTGGTCTTCTTTCCAACAAGCAGGCGCCCCAGGGGCGTCTTGTCGAGCAGAGCCCGCCGAATTCTTGCTGGGGTGATTTGGATGCCGCCGAACATGTGCTGAAAAGTTTACCGGTGCAGGGCCTCGCCCTCTTGGAGCGAGACCCTGCCACCGTGAAGGGGACTGATCGGATTTAGAAAGACACGGCTCGATTGGTTCCGGCCAGGGCGGGGACGCTCGGGCGACTCGGAGTCACCTGGAGTCCAATCTCCCTGATATTGATCGGCTGGAATCCGAGATTCTGCAGCGGCGATCCCGAACTAAGGCGATAGTCATCGCCATCCATGTTCACGAATCCGGGCGAGTTTCCAGCGTAGTTGCCAGTCACGCCGAGCAGGACGTTCGGGTTGTTGAAGCTCGAGTTCGGCGAGATCGAATCGATCAGGTGGAACTCTTGGCCCCGCACGGTGACGTTTCGCAGGAAGAGGTTGCGCTTTGGCTCTCGAGGATCGTCGGTCATCAGCCGGGCCAGGTTCGGATACGCGGTGCTGTAGGGCGGCTGCGTATAGTTCACGGCCTGAAGGCGCTGCTGGATCGTGTTCCAGAAGGCTTCGCTGACTCGGCGAGCTCGGGCGTCGACGTGGATGGAGTACTCGGTGTCGATGAAGACGTTGTTCTCCACTCGATTGTCTCGACCACCACCGATGTGCACGCCTTGGTCCACACGCTTCACCACGTTGCCATAGACGGTCGTTCCGCTGGTCAGGTCATCCAGATAGAAGGCAACGCACTCGTTGAACAGCCCCTTGGATCCGATCTGGCTAGCGCGGACATCTTGCACGTAGTTGAAGCGGATGATATTGCCCTGTTGGGACATATCCTGACCCAGGCCGATGGCGGCTGCGTCGCCGGTCTCCAAGCAGACCCGGCTGACTTCGTTCTTCTCGATTAGGTGGTTATTCCCGTTCACGAGGATCGCGATGTGGGGCATCTCTTCCAGTCGGTTGTTGGCGATCACGTTGCCGCATCCGTTGAGAAGAATCCCCGGGCGGTAGGTGTGCACGACTTGGCCGACTTCCTTGATGTGGTTGTTGATGACGCGGTTGTTGGCATTCACCAGGTTGATGCGGTCGCCGCCATTCAGACGGACGCCGACCTCTCCGGTGCCAAAGATGTTGCTGTTGCTGAGCGTATTGTTGCGACCCTCGCGGAAGAGGACGCCGTCGGTGCCCATGTTCCGGATGGTCAGGCCGTCAACGGTGATCTCGGTTCCGCGGTTGATCTCCAGACCATTCCGACGCCCGTTTTGCAGCGTGAATCCTTCAAACCGGATGTGACTGGCATCGTTGAATCGGACGAGGGCTTCGTTGAGGTAGGTCACCGCGACGTTGCGCCGATCGTTATCGGGCGGATAGAAGTAGATCAGCTTGCGACGAACATCGACGGCGTATTCGCCCGGGCTATCGACCTCTTCGACCACGTTAACAAAGCTGAAGCGTTGACCTTCGCGGACTCCATAGGTCGGCATGTTGTCGAGCTTGACGCGTCGCTGTCCCTTGGTGTAATTGGCCTTGACCAAGAAGTCGCTCCAGTTGTTGCCAAAGAATCCGTGGGACCAGATGTCGTTTTCTGCCGCCCAACCTTCAGGGGTGGTCGAAGTCGAAAGAAAGGCTTGAGGATCCGAGACGTCGAGCTTTCCGACCTGCAGCCATCCCGTGTTGGGATATCGCGAAAGGTTCATCCGCTGATCCTTGAAGATCAGCTCGTTCCAGACCTCGGTCGTCGGGACCGAGTGGCCTCGCTGGGAAAGGCCCCGCAGAGTGCGGTAGGAGATCACGCGGATGTTGTTCACGACTTCGGGCTTAAATCGCGATCGCATCGTCGCCGAGAGTGCGCGCCACGTGGTGATGCGCCGACCGCCCTCGATGATGGTCCCGGCCGGGTTTTGGGCGCGGTAGATGATCGGTGCGCCCGGGGCACCCGAATCCTCGGGAGTGAACTCCAGTCCGCGATTGAGCAGGTAAGTGCCCGCTCCGACCAGGACGACCGCGCCCTTGGGATCGAGCGTGCCGTTCTTTTTCATCAGCCGGATCTGATTGCGGGCGCCTTCCAGCGTCCGCTTCGGTCCGGTCTTTTTGGCTCGGTTGACGCGCTCGGTCGAACCGTCGTTTCGGTCGTTGCCAAATCGGTTGACGTAGATCGTGGTCTGCGCCTGACTGAAGCTGGCCATAGCCGTGAACGAGGCGACCCAAAGCGCCGGAAGCAACCTCTTCGTAAAAAATTGAGACTTCAACATGAACTCCACCTTCGGAAAGGCAGATTCCGCAAGCCTCGTGAATGTTAAGACCGTATCCGTGCCAGACCAAGCCCGGCCCTTTACCGGTTCTCAGGCTTTTCCTGTTAGGACTCGGAGGGTGACCACCGCACCGGTACGGGTGAAGAGGTTGAGGGGGTCGGCCTTGATCGCCCGTGCCCAGGCCTCTTTCGCCTTGGCCCGACCCTCGGTGCGTAGCACGTTGACGACCTCGAAGAGTTGCTGATCGCGGTCCCGCTTCCTTCTCGCCCGCCAAAAGCGCCACTGGTCAAAGCGGCTCAGCATCGGGACGTACTTGTCATAGAGCTTCTTTTCTTCTTGTCGAAAGCGCTCTTGCAGGGCCACCGTCTTGCTGTCGTCGTGGTAGCGATATCCGCTGAGGGGGCGCTCCAAAAAGTGAACCCAGTATCCGCCGACAAAGATGAAACGGAGCCAATACTCATAGTCCAGCGCAAAGTGGAACTTGGGGTCCAAGATGCCCATCTTGTCCATCACCGACTTGCGCCAAAAGGTGCTGGGCTGGGCCAAGTGGCAGGCCAAAAGCCAATGGACCTTGTCCTCCTTGATCTTGTGGCGACCCTCGGGGATCACCCGGTCGGCGGCAAAGCGCAGGGAAGGGGCCGAGATCCAGTGCACGTCGGGCCTGTTTTTGAAGGTCTCGACGATCTTGATCAGGGTCCCGGGCAGATAGACGTCGTCGCTATTAAGAAAAGCGACGATATCGCCAGTGGCGCGGCTGAGCCCCTTGTTGATCGCATCGACCTGGCCGCTGTCCTTCTCGCTGACCCAATAGCTCAGGTGGGCCTCGTACTTCTTGATGATCTCGACCGATCCGTCGTTGCTCCCGCCGTCGATGACCATGTATTCCAGGTTCGGATAGCGCTGATTCAGCACCGAGAGGATGGTCTCCTCAAGGTACTCGGCCTGGTTATAGCTCGGCGTGACGATGGTGATCTTTGGCCAGTCGGGATTGCTCATTCGGGGGCGGCTCTACCGTATTTTCGGTTTTGCCACTGCGTAAGTTTACTTGGCCCGGAGCACGGGTGAGCTTGACGGACCGTCGGGCAAGCCGCAAGGGAGCGACAGGGCTGCAATGGTCGGGTCAGTTCTTTATCCCTAAAACCTAACCCCCAACCCCCAACCCCTACTCCACTGTGACGCTTTTGGCCAAGTTGCGCGGCTGGTCGATCTCCAGGCCCTTGAGCCGGGCGAGGTGGTAGGCCAGCAGCTGCAGCGGAATGATGCTCAGCAGGGCGCTCAGGTAGTTCTGGCCCGCCTTGGGGATCCGGATGACGCAATCCGCCGCCTTGTCGGTATGCACGTCTTCCTCGGTGGTGATGGAGACCACATAGCCGCTACGGGCCTGGATCTCCTTCATATTGCTCACCAATTTATCGCGCAAAGCCGCATCGGTCGCGCCAAAGACGGCAAAGACTCCCTTCTCCACCAACGCAAGCGGTCCGTGCTTCATCTCCCCAGCCGGCGATTCTTGGGTGGCGACATAGGCGATCTCCTTCAGCTTCAGCGCCGCTTCCAGCGAGACGTAGGCGTCGATCCCGCGCCCCAAGAAGAAGAAGAGGTTCGACTCGGCGGCGGTCTCGGCTAGCTTGATGACGTCGGGTTCACATTCCAGGGCCTTGGCCGCCAGCTCGGGCATCTGCCGAAGGTCGGCCACCACCTGCTCGACCCGGATCCCGGGAACCTCGTTCACTTGGGCGATGTGAAGGCTGAGCAAGATCAGGCTGACGACCTGGGCCGTATAGGCCTTGGTGCTGGCCACGCTGATCTCGGGCCCGGCCTGGGTGATGATCGCGCGGTCGCACTCGCGGGCGATGCTACTGCCGATCACGTTGACGATTCCCAGCGTGCGGATCCGGCGTTGCTTGCAAACCCGGAGCGCGGCCAGCGAATCGGCCGTTTCGCCGCTCTGGCTGATAAAGATGGCCAGCGACTTGGGCGAAAGCACCGGGTCGCCATAGCGGAATTCACTGCTGTAATAGACGTCGGCCGGAATCCGGAGGAGATTCTCGAAGAGATACTTGCCGATCAGGCAGGCGTGGTAGCTGGTGCCACAGGCGATGAGGTTGACGCGGTCGATCTCGCCCCAGACGTGCTCGCTAAAGACGTTCTCCAGTCGCACCCGGTTTTTCTCGTCGATCCGCCCCGCGATGCACTGCCGAATCACCTCGGGCTGCTCGTGAATCTCTTTCAGCATGAAGTGCTCATAGCCGCCTTTTTCGGCCGCGGCGATGTCCCACTCGATGTGCATGGGGATGTAAGGCTGCTCTACCCCGTCCAGATCGGTCACCACCACCTCGTCGGGGGTCAGGATCGCCACCCGGTCATCTTCCAAGATCAGCACCTGGCGCGTGTAGGGCAAGACGGCTGGGATATCACTGGCGAGTAGGTTTTCGTTTTCGCCCAGGCCGATGACCAATGGGCTGGCGTTGCGAGCACAGACGATCTTGTTGGGCTCGTCTTTGGTCACCACCACCAGGGCATAGGCTCCCCGCAGGCGCTTGGCCGCGCGGCGAACAGCGTCTTCCAGACTGCCCCCGCTCGCATACTCTTCGCCGATCACGTGGGCCGCGACTTCGGTGTCGGTTTCGCTGCGGAAGATGTGGCCGCGCTTGGCGAGCGTCTCCTTCAGTTCCAGATAATTCTCGATGATCCCGTTGTGGATGATCGCGACTTTTTCGAACTGGTCGAAGTGGGGATGGGCGTTGTCGTCGGTCGGGGGCCCGTGGGTTGCCCAGCGGCTGTGGGCGATGGCCAGGCGAGTGTCGTTGGGAAACTCGCCCATGAGCTTGCCGAGCTCTCCGAGCTTGCCCGCGCGCTTATAGACCTTGATCGCCCCGCTTTCGAGGAAGGCGATTCCGGCGCTGTCATAGCCCCGATATTCCAGCCTCTTCAGCTGGTCATAGACGACCTCAACCGCACTCCGCGGTCCCACATACCCGGCGATGCCGCACATACCCTGGATTATGGCTGGTTCTGGGGCGCATCTCTTTTCGCTTCATTCCTATTTCTCGCTTGAAACCCTTGGCAGGGCGCCGAGCGTACGGAACAAAAAGCACCTTGAGAACCTTGAAATCCCAGCTCGTGAGATGAGATCGGTCTAGGAGATTGGCCCGCTGAACAGCATCCTGGGGTGACAGCTCCGGTGGTTCGGACCTACTCGGGCGCCTCGGAAGTTGCCTTCAAGCCCGGCATCAGCCAGAAAGTTGGCACGACGACCACCTACAGCCACCCGGGGCTGAAGAACAACGAGCACCAGCCGCAGTCGGCATCGGCGATTTCGGCCTCGCGGGTGTATGACGCCTGGGGGGCGGTGGTGTCGGGGGCGGGTGCGTTCCAGGGCCGCTTTGGCCACGGCGGGGCGTTTGGGTATCAGAGCGACTCGACCGGACTTCAGCTACTCGGGCACCGGTACTACGACCCCGCCGTCGGCCGCTTCCTCACCCCCGACCCGATCAAAGACGGCCGGAATTGGTTCGCCTACTGTGAAAACAACCCGCTGACGGCAACGGATCCGAGTGGGCTCATTGCACCGATCATTGTCGGTGGCGTACTTATTGTTGGAGCCATCGTTTGCTCGGGTTGCACCGGTAATGATGCGGTGGATACCTCGGCAAGTGCCGTGGTTCCTTCGCCCGCTGGGGAAGTCGGCGGAGCGCTGGAGGGCGGCCCAACTGGAGCAGCCGCGGCAATCAGACTTAGGGAACGGCACAGAGCATAAGAAGAACTCGCCAATGATCCTTATGGCGAGAAAGAGAACCCAGGAGATAACTTTGACGTAGAAGGCAATCCGCAACAAAATGAAACGATTCGCAAGAATCTGGAGCGTGAGGCATACTGGCCTCAGAAGATTAAGGACATGAGACTCTTCAGGAGGGATTAGGAAATGGACAAGCAGGCAAGATTGACTTCGTACACAGCCTTAGCCGTCGCAATCGCGACGGCCGTCTACCTTATCGTCTCCGATTTCCGCAACAAGACACAACCGATCCGGTTCACGAGTTCGGTGGTATGGAATGGAGTTCTAGTCCCCGTAATCAATGATTGGCAGGTTTTGGAGAAAACGGAAAAGAAACTGGTCATTGCATCCGATAAAGGGCGAATAGAGTTCACGGATTCGACTCGTATTGATGCAACACGCGAGAATCTAACCGTGGAGATTGCGGATCTTAAGCGGTCGGCTCCCACATACCAGTTCTATACGGTTCGCGGGAGCAAATTAGTGTATGCCCACGAGACGACCTTGACGAGTTCTTATGTCCTTGGAGTGTTTGCAACAGAATCGGTTTTCCTGCGAGTGAAGCTGGTCATGGAAGTTTCGAAAGCTTCACAACGGGCAAGTGTGGAAGGGTTTATGACACTGGACGGCATTCAGGAGTACTCGCTTCAGGATAATCGAGCCCTGATGGAGAGCATGCTGAATGCTAGGCTCTACAGCCAATTTCAGGGCTTTGTGCCGAAAAGCGCTCCATAGTGATGAAGCAAAGGTGATCCAAGGATTTAGTCTGAGATGGATAAGCGGGCCCAAGATCCGGATCTGACAATCCTCGATGAGATGGAGCGACGTCTAGTTCTTCTCACTACGATTCAGGCAGTGGTGGCTTTGCGGTTGGCGCTGGCCAGCGGCAGAAAGATTCTCGGAATCGAAGTCATCGGCAGCCCGAGAGAGGGGGTTTGGAGCTACTCGTTTGAAGGGTCCTACCCCGGGGACCCTTACAACGTTTTGCAGGCCATCCACGCCTTGAACGATGCCCTTCCCGGGCCCTGGATCTGCGACCCAAACGTTCGAGTGGAGATCGTGATTTGAGTAGACCAGGCTCTGCCTACGACCCCGCCGTTGGCAGGGTTCTCCGTACTGACGATGAAGCAGCGCAGAAAGCCGCTCTCGAGATATTGATCGCGATATGGGATCAGCTTACCGCACAAGGAAAGCGGGTTGGAGATTAAACTTGAAAGCCGAACATCGAATCACCATGAGAACATTCATCCTTTTGCTCGTGTCGATGACGATCGCTATGATCGTTCCTAGCTTCATCAGTCACCTACATGGAGAAATCAACACAAAGCGGTCAGAATTAGAGAGGAGGACGAATGAGCTCCTCAAACCGTAAGGGAATCTATGATGGAGTTCTTGCTACCTTTGCTGTATTTCTGATTGTGGTCTCGGTGACCGCCTTGGTCCTCAGTTGGATGACTTACAGGTTAGCGCTCGATGATCTTGAATCCCAGCATGAGTTCTTAGATAAGTTCGAGGCCGAGCGAGAACGTAACCGGCTTCAGGGTCCAGGGAGCTCGGATAGCCCGAGCGCCTAACATTTCGGTGCAAGAGCGGTCCAGGGCCGGTTTGGCCACCACGCGGATTCGACTGGGCTTCAACTGCTCGGGCACCGGTACTACGACCCCACCGTAGGCCGCTTCCTCACCACCGACCCGATCAAAGACGGTCGGAATTGGGTCGCCTATTGTGAAAACAACCCGCTGACTGCGACAGATTTTGAGGGACTTCTTCCGGTATTTCTAGTAAACATCGTTAAGGGTATCCTGAAAGATCTCGCCCTAGATATTGCCTGGGATGTCCTGTGGAACGAGTTAGTACGACGAGCAGGCGGATCAACCTGTCCGCTTAAGTTGCACAGGGCCTCCGCCTACTTTGTGAACGGCATACTTGAATCACGAAATATTCCTTACAAAGTTTATTCTGAAACAGAGTATCAGGATGGCAGTCGTGAAGATGTGGACAAGACCGAGCGACATGCGAGACCGGATCTTGTAGTCGAAGACGGAAATGGAGATCCAGTGGCCATAATTGACCTAAAGACCGGTAGATATGGGACAATGAGAAGAGCACAGCGCGACAAGTATGCCAATGAGGTCTTTGCCGGAAGGCCAGGCGTGATTATCATCCTCGGACCGAGAGGAATCATTATCTATCCCTACAATTACCCGTTCTTGCCTCGGGGGCGAGGCTACAAGTTACTCTGAACATCGATGGAGCCCAAGCTTTTTCGGAAGAATATTGCAAGGCTGAGCCAGGGAAGACTCTTGTTTTGTCGAGACAACAAGATCCTGTTCGAGAATGCTGGACTAAATACCTGGTATCCAACCGTAGAAGTAGTTCGTTCGACAAGAGGTACGTTCCTACACGTGGACGTCTTGTTACGTTCAACATTTTACGGGACTCGGAGAGGCTTCTGGAACTCTCTCTTTAGACAGATTCCGGTATCGGCCCTTGCAAGCAGGGAAGTGGAGGAGAGAGAAGTCACGATAATCTGCGATCATGTTTCCAAGATTGAGTCATTTGTCCCCACCTTCGATCAAATCGTGGAGCGCCTTTCTGGTGAGCACTCCCAGCATGGTGATTTGCTTTTTCATGCGGTGGCCGATGCGATCTTTTACGATCGAAGTCATGAGTTGGATGTCCTGGAGCCGCTTGTCAAGTCACACTTTAGAAGGCTGGTCCGATTCCCCACTTATTCGCCCTGCGAAATCTACTTGATCGAATCATTTATCGACCAAGCGCGGAGAGATCCAAACGTTGCGCGAGAAAAGTTGATGATCGCCAGAAGATTTAGCATGGATCAGCTTGAATCGAAACAAGTAAGGCTGTGACTTCTTCTAGACGTGTGCCTTCAGGTATATATCTACTGTGTGAATATTGACACCCGCCCAGTGGACTACTGTAAGGAGGGCGCAATAGATGCGACTGTAGTTGTACAGTGGGGATCCACCCCTGGATCTCTTGTGCTGAACGCTCTCTGCTCGACTGCAATCCGAAACTTTCTACTCCTTTGCGTAGGCATTGGACAAGGCGGACCAGCCGCTGGCCTGGCAAGTCAAGAACGTTAACTAGAGGCACTTTTCGTCCTCCGGCACCTGTCCGTCCATGATCAGTCAAGGGCTTTCGATCTGGAGTCGATATTGGTATAACGGCCTTGGGACGCGAGTGCAAGAGCGGTTCCCAGGCCCCCTTACCAATATCCGTCGGGATGGAATCGGGGTGACTGCTCCGGTGGTTCGGACCTACGCGGGCGCCTCGGAAGTTGCCATCAAGCCGGGTATCAGCCAGCGCGGAGGCACGACGACCACCTACAGCCACCCGGGGCTGAAGAACAACGAGCACCAGTCGCAGTCGGCATCGGCGATCTCGGCTTCGCGGGTGTATGACGCCTGGGGTGCGGTGGTTTCGGGGGCGGGGGCGTTCCAGGGCCGGTTTGGCCACGGCGGGGCGTTTGGGTATCAGAGCGACTCGACGGGTCTACAGCTACTCGGGCACCGGTACTACGACCCCACCGTAGGCCGCTTCCTCACCCCCGACCCGATCAAAGACGGCCGGAATTGGTATGCTTACTGTGACAACAACCCGCTAAATGCGGCGGATTCCAACGGTCTCCATCGTAACGAAATATACGAGGCGCTTGTTAAGGCAGGTGAGAGTGATCTTGCAAAGCGATACCGCGATGCCACCAAGGATCAAAAGGCCCAAATCCACGAGGAAGTGGGCGATAACAAGATTGGCGGTGGTAATTCCGGTGGAAGATCCGGCGGGCGCGGAGGAAAGAATGCAAAGAAGAATCCGGACTTACCTATCGACGAACTCATTGAAATCGTTGAAGATATCTTGCTGATGGATTCCAAAGAAATGATGCAACCCGTCTACAGGAACCCAACAATGGGTGAGCGGTTGGGGTTCAGACCGGAAGGCCAGATTATTCGGCAAACTCCTAATGGTGGATCCGTGCTCCCTGGCCGACTTTCTCCAGTCGAGATCATAATCTTGGGTCCTCTACCGCCACTTGTCAGGTGGCCAGGGAGGGTGCTTCAACGGTTATGAGTCGAAGGCGCAAGCAATATCTCGTTAAGACAGAACATCAGTTTCAGCATGATGAAGTTCTGGCTTGGCTTGATCCCTACTTTGAGATGATGTCTCAAATGCAGATCTATCAGCATTCTAGGCAGTTTGGTCTCAACTTCTGGATTCACTTTGATAGTCAGCAAGATCATGAGTACTTTGAGCTCCTGATCATTCTTCATTCCTCTGGGAGGGTTTATCGACGAAGCCCAGAAGGCAAATTGCAGAGATCTACCAGCTCTGCGCTGACATCGGACGTTGAGGAGTTTCCGAATGGCGAGATCTCGATGAGCCTCTCACCTACGCATGCTGAGATTCGGATTGGCGACCGTTGGACTATCAGGAGTCGGTGTCCCGTGGATGATGATCCCGAGCCATGGTTCAGCCTGGTCTCCGGTTGCTCAAGCCAACACTTCCGAAGGAACAAGGAAGGAAAGGTCGTACTTGCCTATTCAGAATGGAAGTGCGAGCACTCAGAAGAATGATTGCAGCCCCATTGGATCCTTCGGAAAGGCGAGAAAGTTCAGCCACCCGGGGCTGAAGAACAACGAGCACCAGTCGCAGTCGGCGTCGGCGATCTCGGCTTCGCGGGTGTATGACGCCTGGGGGGCAGTGGTGTCGGGGGCGGGGGCGTTCCAGGGCCGCTTTGGCCACGGCGGGGCGTTTGGGTATCAGAGCGACTCGACCGGACTTCAGCTACTCGGGCACCGGTACTACGACCCTGCCGTCGGCCGCTTCCTCACCCCCGACCCGATCAAAGACGGGCGCAACTGGTATGCCTATTGCGAAAATAATCCGCTGACGTACGTTGACTCGGAGGGACTAGCGCCGAAGAGAGGCAGCAAGGCTGGTAAGCTAAAAAACGAGGGAAGTCGATCACGTGACGTCTTGGCGGACATCGGTAAAGATGAGAAAAACCGAAAGCCGATCATTTTCGAGGTCCCTCCTGGGTATGAAACGAATCCCGGTGTCATTGATATCGATTGGTACGAGGATCCAGATCGTCCGGGTGAGTACATCAAAATGAGCGCAGGTACAACGGTAACGAGGGATGAAAAGTTACGAGGCGGCGGTGTGCGCTCGAATGATGCAACAAGTTTCGTAGAGGATGCCGGTCGATTAGGAGGTCGATTAAGAGGAGGAGTCAAATCGCCGAACAAGAATCCTCCTGGGTTTGAAAGGGGCACCAAGAATGAGCCCGAGAGAATCTCGGTTGATGAGGCCAAGCGTCGCAAGTACATTGTGAAGTCTCGTTAGGGAATTGAAGGTGCCATAGAGGTCATGAGCAAACTCAAATCTTATTTGGTGGCTTTTTTGGGTGCTGCGTCCATCATCTTCGTCGTTTTTATGATCTGGTTCGTGTGGTTTCTATCCGGTGTTGATTAGCGCTAAAGTTAAGTGTTGGGCCTTGCAGAACGTGACGACTATTTGGAGAGTCACGTTTTGCCTAGGGCAGATATGCCTAATCTGGATCCAAGCTATTCCGGGTTACGCATTCATCGCGTTGTTCTGGGTTCTCTTCGCCTTTTCTTTGGCTTCAGAGTTAAACTTGGATTCTGAGCCCAAGAGATCGTCGGGTGAGTATTTTTACCGTGGAGTAAAGCATGGGGCCTCCATATCCATCCCTGTCGCTATAGGGGTAGGGGTATGGTTGATACATGTGGAGTGGGTGGCTACAGCGGTCGTCTTGCTCATGTACTTGATGCAAGCCACGTACATTTCGATCCTTAAGGGAGGGGGGAGCGGGAAAGTCCTGAAGAGCTAGATTTGTAGTAGTAACCGAGATTCGTCATCTCATGGTCGGTAGGCGTCGACCGGGGCGTTCCAGGGTCGGTTTGGCCACGGCGGGGCGTTTGGGTATCAGAGCGACTCGACGGGTCTACAGCTACTCGGGCACCGGTACTACGACCCCACCGTAGGCCGCTTCCTCACCCCCGACCCGATCAAAGACGGGCGGAATTGGTATGCTTACTGCGAAAACAATCCGTTAACTGCAGCAGATCCAACTGGACTCGTACCTCCACTTATTCTTTGGGCTGGGTATGCTGCCGCTGTCTGTTTGGTAGGCGCCTTGGTATACCGAGTGAAGCCAGCGATAGAAAATGGTCTCAAAGCTGGTCGTCACCGGACCAAGATGATGCAACTGTACATCGAGGATCCCACTCCCGGAAAACTCTCTGGCTACACAGAGCAAAGAAGGGCTGACCATGACGAACCGCTTAAGGAAACAGGAAAATTGATCGGTGATGCGATGGACACGATGTACTTTGACCCGGCTCGAGGGATGATTCCCGTACCCGGCGGTTCTCTCAAGACGCGACTGGAACGAGTCCTTGAGGAACTTGGCTTCGAGGACGCTTCAAATTGGGCCGACTTGATCATTAAAGCTCAAGAAGCTCAATTGGAACATCACCTTCGAAGCGGAGGCAGGAGGTGAGTATGAGTAGAAGGGAACCCTACACGATCCAGAGGTCGACGCTCGCGTATGTCGCGGCAGCGTTCTTCTTGGTGGTTGTCTGTCTGATATTTGTATCGGAACGCCACACTCAAAGCCATAGATTGCTTTTGAGCGAATTGATGTCCTATGATGAAGAATTTGCCCGAACTCACGGATCAGCAAGTCAATAAGCATATAAAGGGTCTAGCGGTCCTCCTTATGGTAGGTTGCGTCCTCTTTGTTGGCTTGGCGGAGCTTCACTATCGTCAAGCAAAGGAACAAGTCTCGTTCTCTCAAGAGTTTCGAAAGAAGATCAAAGAGCAAAGTCGGAATCTCAAAACTTCGGATAATCTCGGTCATCCGTAGAAGTGAAGACTGTAGCGTTTACCGGTCGATTCGCAACTCGTCGAGAGAGTGCTGATCTCATCCGAGCGGTCTATGCGCTTGAGTTGGGGAGCGATGGTGTCGGGGGCGTTCCAGGGCCGGTTTGGGCACGGCGGGGCGTTTGGGTATCAGAGCGACTCGACCGGACTTCAACTGCTCGGGCACCGGTACTACGACCCCGCCGTCGGCCGCTTCCTCACCCCCGACCCGATCAAAGACGGCCGTAATTGGTATGCTTACTGCGAAAACAATCCGCTAAATCGAACCGATCCCGGAGGACTCTCACTAGAGGCTGCTCTTAATCTCCTTAAGCGCGCAAACGTGGTCGATCCATTCGGGGTAAGCAATGTTGGCTGGTCCCGATTTCTTGACCCCGAGTGGGTTGACTCGAATTAACGAGCTCAGCTCTGGCGTAAAAAGAGCAAAGGTCACTGCAAGATGCGGTTGCGATACCGAGTTCATAGAAAGTTGATTGCAAAGCCGTTTGAGCACTATCTCAAGCTAATTGTGCTCGCCGCGGCGACACCCTTCTTCGATGGAATGATCTTCTTCGGGCCGGGCTTTGAACTTGAGCGCTTTCTCGTTTATGCAACCGGTGCGACGATTATCACCGTGACCCATCTCAATTGGCTCCGCCGACGCCGGGAGCAGCGCACCTCGCTTGAGCGGCAGGGCGGGTTGGTGCACCCGTCGGGACCATCGTAGTCGTAGTTTAACAAGCCGGATAGGGCAAAGCGATTTCTCCCCACCGAGCCCCGCGATCCGCGCGACGGCGGGCGGGGGCGGCGCGTACAATGAGGGGTAGCGAAGCGTGATGCCAGGTCGCCTGGGTGGACGCCGAGCAGGAAAACCTAATGTCCGAAAACCAAACCGCGACGCTCGAAGAAAAGAGCGAGCACGATCTTTTGCTGGAAAGCTGGGCCGACCGCGAGTACAAAGAAGGTTTCGTCACCGAGATCGAATCCGACAGTTTTGAACCTGGTCTCAGCGAAGAGGTCATCCACCGACTCAGCGAGAAAAAGGGCGAGCCGCAATGGATGCTCGACTTTCGACTAAAGGCCTACCGCCGTCTGCAGGAAATGACCCCGCCCAAGTGGGTGAATGCCGATTACACCGCCCCGAACCTGCAAGAGATCATTTATTACTCGGCGCCAAAGAACCTTCCCAAGCTCAATAGCCTCGACGAGGCCGACCCCGAGCTGATCCGGACCTTCGAAAAGCTAGGCATCCCCCTGCACGAGCAGATGGTCTTGGCGGGAGTCGCGGTCGATGCCGTTTTTGACAGCGTCAGCGTCGCCACCACGTTCAAGGACAAGCTGCGCGAGGCGGGCGTCATCTTCTGCAGCATCACCGAGGCGATCCAAGAGCACCCCGAGCTGGTGCAGAAGTATCTGGGGAGCGTCGTGCCCTACAGCGACAACTATTTCGCGACGCTGAATACGGCGGTCTTCACCGACGGAAGCTTTGTCTATATCCCCAAGGGCACCCGCTGCCCGATGGAGCTCAGCACCTATTTCCGCATCAACGCGGCCAAGACCGGGCAGTTCGAGCGCACGCTGATCATCGCCGATGAAGATGCCTATGTCAGCTACCTCGAAGGTTGCACGGCCCCGATGCGCGACGAAAACCAGCTCCACGCCGCCGTCGTCGAACTCGTTGCCGAAAAAGGCGCGACGATCAAGTACAGCACGGTTCAGAACTGGTACCCCGGCGACCCCAAAACCGGCAAGGGCGGAATCTATAACTTCGTCACCAAGCGGGGGATCGCGCACGAGAATGCCAAGATCACCTGGACCCAGGTCGAAACCGGCAGCGCCATCACCTGGAAGTACCCGAGCGTGATCCTCAAGGGCGATAACTCCATCGGCGAGTTCTATAGCGTGGCTCTCACGGCCGGAAAGCAACAGGCCGACACCGGGACCAAGATGATCCACATCGGCAAGAACACGCGCTCGACCATCGTGAGCAAGGGGATCAGCGCCGGCAATGGCCAAAACACCTATCGCGGCCTGGTCAAGATCAATGCCGGGGCCGACAACGCGCGGAACTATAGCCAGTGCGATTCGATGCTGATGGGCGATCGGTGCGGGGCCCACACCTTCCCCTATATCGAGGTGAAGAACCCGACCGCGACCATGGAGCACGAAGCCAGCACCAGCAAGGTCGGCGAAGACCAGATCTTCTATATGAACCAGCGCGGAGTCCCGACCGAAGAGGCCGTGAACATGATCGTCAGCGGGTTCTGCAAAGAGGTCTTCCGCGAGCTCCCGATGGAGTTCGCCGTCGAAGCGCAAAAGCTCCTCGGCGTCTCACTCGAAGGCTCGGTCGGCTAAAGGCTGGAGTCGATCAATCCAAAGGGCAGTGGGGAAGGGATTCTCCGCTGCCCTTGATCGTTTCTCACCCTCCTCCTCCTGCTCGCCGACCCGGCCCGAGCCGCGCCCTCACCCTGTGGGGAAGAAACGGTCGGCCAAAGCCGAACCTTTGAACCCACAGGGTTCCGCCCCGGGCCGGCGAGCCAGCCCTGCCTCTAGCGGAAGTCGGGGTGGCTGATGCTCCTGAGGAGTTCGGCGCGCTCGGCCAGGGTTCGTCCGAAGAGGTTCACGGCGCCGTATTCGGTGACGACCCACTGGACGTGTCCGCGGGTCGTGACCACGCCGCTTCCGAGCTGGAGGGTCGGCACGATTCGCGAGACCTTGCCGCCGGCGGCGGTGGAGGGCAGGGCGATGATCGCCTTGCCGCCCTTGGAGAGCGCCGCGCCGCGGATAAAGTCCATCTGGCCCCCGATCCCCGAGAAGATCTTGGTCCCGAGCGAATCGGCGCAGACCTGGCCGGTGAGGTCGATCGAGAGGGCAGAATTGATGGCCACGACGCGGTCGTTCTTGCGGATCAGGGAGGTGTCGTTGGTGCGGTCGCAGGGGTGAAACTCGACGATCGGGTTATCGTCCACAAAGTCGAATACCTTCTTGGTTCCGGCGACAAAGCTGGTGACGATTCGTCCGGCGTGGACGCGCTTGAGGGCGTTCGTGATCGACCCCGCTTCATAAAGGTCCACCAGGCCATCCGAGAACATCTCGGTGTGGACGCCGAGGTCTGATTTGTTCTTGAGGTTCTGGAGGACGGCATCGGGGATCGCGCCGATCCCCATCTGCAGAGTCGAGCCGTCTTCGATCAGGTTGGCGATGATCTCGCCGATCTTCTTTTCGACGTCGGAGAGGGTGCTGAGTTGGTGCTCGATCAAGGGCCGATTTAGCACGCAATAGTGCTTGATCTTGGAGAGATGGATCTGGCTGTTGCCATAGGTCCGGGGCATGTGCTCGTTGATCTGGGCCAAGACAACGGTGGCGTTATCCACTGCGGCGCGGGCGGTGTCGACGCTGGTGCCGAGCGAGCAGAATCCATGCTTGTCGGGCGGCGAGACTTGGACGATCGCGTAGTCGAGCTTGACGATCTCTTGGGAAAAAAGCAGTGGGATATCCGAGAGGAAGATCGGGACGTGGTCGGCGCGATCGTCGTTGACGGCCTCGCGCATGTTGGGCCCCGTGAAGAGTGACATCGGCCGGATGTGCCGGCATTCGGGCTTGCCAAGATCGATGTCGCCGCTCAGGTGGAGGTGGCACGTGCGGACGTTCTCGAGGTCGGTCCTTTGGCAAAGCAGGTTGATGAGCTCGACCGGGGTGGCCGATGCGCCGTGGATGAAGACGTTGGAGTTGGAGGTGATTTGCTCAATGAGCTGTTGGGGAGAGAGTTCTTTGGGGTGGACGGCCGAATCGAGGACGCTTGACATAGGGACAAGACCTTAATGGATTGCGAGGAACAGAACCGTGAGCATGCTCTTGGAGAAGGATCGAAGAAGCGACGAGGGCTCCGCTCCAAACTCAGTATATCAAGGGTCCCGAAACGGCCGGCGGAGACTCAGCCGCCTCTCCCGGGATTGACGGAACCCCTCGCTCTGGGGGTATCCTGCGAGGTTCGGGCGAAGCTACGTCCGAAAACACAACCTGGCCACCGGGTAGGCGCATCCTCGCGCGGAGTTCCCCCAAGGGAGATCTGTCAGAGAAGCAGGCGAACCCCCGGAGACGGCGGAAAACACATGGCAAAAGAAGCTCTCATCCAGAAGCACAAGCGGCAAACGGAGATGTGGGAGCGATTGCACCGCGAAGAGCAGGCAATCCTTCAACTTCCGATTGAAAAGCGCAAAGAGGCCCTCGAGGCCTTTAAGGCGCGGCGCGTCAAGAATCGACAATTCAAGAGCCGGCGATATAACCGCTGCTCGCTCACCGGACGCTCCAAGGGCTACTCCCGATTCTTCGGAGTCAGCCGAATCTGCATCCGTGAGATGGCCCACCGCGGCCTGCTCCCCGGCGTGACCAAGTCGAGTTGGTAAGGAAAGCGAAGAAATGCATAGTGACCCCATCGCCGACCTGCTGACCCGTATTCGCAACGGAGCCCAGGCTCGGATGCTCACGGTCGACGTACCGATGAGCAAAATCAAGATCGAAATTGTGAAAATCCTGGAGGCCGAAGGCTTTTTGAAGGGACACGAGATCACGACCGAAACCAAGTTTCCCATGATCAAGGTCCACCTCCAGTACGACAACCGGCGCAAGCCCATCCTGAATTCGCTCAAGCGTGTCAGTACTCCCGGTCTGCGGGTGTATAAGCACACCGACGAACTCCGGCCCCTGCGCAACGGACTCACCACCCGCATCCTGACCACCAGTCAGGGTGTCATGACCGACCGAGAGGCCCGCAAACGCAAGATTGGCGGGGAAGTCCTCTGCGAGGTCTGGTAAGGAGCCCCACCATGTCCCGAATTGGAAAAACTCCCATCACGATTCCTCCCAAGGTCGAAATCAGCATTGCCGAAGGCAATCTGGTGACGGTCAAGGGGCCCAAGGGTGAGCTCAAGCAGCAGATCGCCCGCGAGCTGGAACTCAAGATCGAAGAAAACGTGCTCACCGTGAGCCGCCCCAACAACCAGTACCGAGTGCGCAGCCAGCATGGCCTGGCCCGAACGCTCATCCACAACATGGTTGTCGGCGTGACCGACGGACACACCCGAGTCCTGGAGATCCAAGGGGTCGGCTACCGTGTCGCCGCCGCCGGAAAGGGTCTCACCCTGAGCATGGGCTATTCCCACCCGGTCGATATCCCGCCCACCGACGGGATCACCTTTGAACTCGCCCAAGACGACAAGACCCGTCTGCAGCAGATCAAGGTCACCGGAATTGACAAAGCCGTCGTCGGACAAATTGCGGCTGATATCCGCAAAGTCCGCAAGCCCGATCCCTACAAAGGTAAGGGGATCCGCTACCAAGGCGAAGTCGTCAAGCTTCGACCCGGTAAGCGCGCTTCGGCCAAGAAGTAAGGAGGAACCACAGTGGCAGAAAAAACACGACAACAGCTTCGCGTGGTTCGACACGCTAGGGTTCGCAAGAAGGTGGCCGGAACCGCTGCCTGTCCGCGCCTGGCCGTCTTCCGCAGCCTGAAGCATATTTCCGCTCAAATCATCGACGACGCAACCGGGACCACCCTGGCGGCGGCAAGCTCGCTCGAAAAGGAACTCAAGGCCAGTGGCAACGCAGAAGGCGCCAAGAAGGTCGGAGAAGCCCTCGCCAAGCGAGCCAAAGAAAAGGGGATCGCCAAAGTGGTGTTCGACCGAGGTGGCTTCCGCTACCATGGCCGAGTGGCGAGTCTCGCCGACGGAGCCCGAGAAGGCGGGCTGGAGTTCTAAACCATGAGAATGGCATCCCGTATGACCGGACGACGCGAGAGTAGGGTCCAAGATGGACCGCAACTCGACGTCCGGGTGATTCGATCCAATAAGGTTTCTAAGACCCACAAGGGAGGAAAGACCATGAGCTGGTCCGTCCTCGTCGTGGTCGGCGATAACAAGGGCTCCGTCGGAGTCGGCCTCGGTAAGGCACGCGGTATCCCCGACGCCATCCGAAAGGCCGAAGAAGCCGCGCGCAAGGCCATGTTCAAGGTCCCGATGTTGAACGAGACGATCCCGTTTGAGGTCGTTGCTCGGCACGGATCTTCGACTGTGGTGCTCCGACCGGCTAGCCCCGGTACGGGCGTCAAGGCCGGCTCGGCCGTCCGCGCCTGCCTCGAAGCCGCTGGCGTTCACAACGTCTTGGCCAAAGCCCTCGGCAGCCGAAACCCCGTCAATATGTCCTACGCAACGGTCAAGGCCTTCAAGGCTCTTAGTGAGCCCGAAGCCATCGCCGGCCGACGTGGCTTGGAAGCGACCGAACTCATTCCGTGGCTTGAGAAAGCCCGCAAGGAGGAAGCTGATGCTGCGCATTAAGCTCGTTAAGAGTGTCATCGCCAACACCCCGCGCAACCGGGCGATCGTCAAGTCCCTCGGACTCGGCAAGACCGGTAGCGTGATCTACCGCAAGGACACCCCCGAACTCCGGGGCGCCCTGCACAAGATCAAGCACCTGCTCGAAGTGACCGAAGTCGCTGAAGCTCCTGAAGCCAACCTCCCGCCCACCCACATCAAGGTGCGCGGAGGTGCCGCTCAAGCCGAAGCCAAGCCCAAGGCTGCCAAGGCCGCCAAAGCCCCCAAAGCCGAAAAGGCTGAGAAAGCTGAAGCCAAGCCCGCCGCCAAGAAGGAGGAGGCCTAATCCATGGCACTCGAAAAACTGAAACCGGCAAAGGGGTCCACTAAGCGCCGCCGCCGTGTCGCCCGAGGGATCGGAAGCGGCATGGGCAAAACGGCAACGCGCGGAACCAAGGGACAAAAGGCACGACGACAGGTTCACCCGAACTTTGAAGGCGGCCAAACCCCAATCCAGCGCCGACTCCCCGTCAAGAAGGGATTCCGCAACGTCAACCAGAAGGAGTACGCCATCGTGAACCTGGACGATCTGGAAAGATTGTTCAACAAGGGCGATGAAGTCACTCCCGAAGCCCTGCTGAAAACCGGCATCATCCCGTCCTTTAAGGATGGCGTCAAGGTGCTCGCGTTCGGCGAGATCACGAAGGCCCTCAAGGTCTCCGCTCACCGATTCAGCAAGCAGGCGGAAGAAAAGATCAAGGCTGCGGGCGGATCGGTTTCGATCATCGAACCGGCCGCGACCGAAAGCAAGTAACAACAAACAGGTAGAACGGCAAAGAGATGGATGCGTATTTAGGTACCGGCATGGCTGGAGGCGATAAGAGCCTCCGCCTCAACCTCGCGGACACGATTCGCCTCGCATGGGCGGACGAAGACCTGCGAACCCGGCTCAAGTTCGTCTTCTTCATCTTTGCCGTCTACGTGGTTGGGACGTACATCCCGGTCCCGATCCCCGGCGTGGACCCGGCTCGATTTGAAGATGCAGTTCGCTCGAACCAACTCTTCAACCTGATGTCCACCTTCAGTGGAGGATCACTCAAGCGGATCTCCATCTTCGCCCTCGGACTCGCGCCGTACATCACGGCGTCGATCATCATGCAGGTCGCCCAGGTTGCCTTCCCGCAGCTCAAGGCCGAGATGAAAGAAGGCGGTGCCTATGCCCGCCAAAAGATGAACAAGTACACCAAGCTGCTGACGCTCGTACTTTGCTACCTGCAGGGCATCGGGATCTGGACCGCCATCAAGAACACGGGCGCGGTGCCTCCTGGTTCTCAAACATTCATCACGACCCTGATGGTTGTGACCTTCTGGACCGCCGGAGCCTTCTTTGTCCTCTGGCTCGGCGAGCAGATCAGCGAAAAGGGAATCGGCAACGGGATCTCACTGATGATCTTTGCCGGGATCATCATCTCCTTCCCACTGATCGTCCAACAGATTTATCAAGCCGTCGCTAACGGAACCACCAGCATCTTCAGCGTGATCCTTACCGCCGTGATGTTCACGGTGATGACCTGGTTCATCGTCTACTTCACGATCGCACAGCGCCGCATCCCGATCACGCCTCTGCGGCGTCAGGTCGGCAACAAGACCGTCGCTGGGGGCGGACAGAGCTATCTGCCGTTCGCCCTGAACATGGTCGGGGTCATCCCCATCATCTTCGCCGTTTCGCTGGTCTACATGCCGATGCAGTTCGCTAGCTTCTTCCCCGTCGGCACGGGTCCCCACAACGCCTTCATGAGCATCGCCGAGTTCACGAGCCCGAACTTTTCCAACTGGAAAGGGATCGTCGGAGCCGTGTTCTACATGTTCCTCATCTTCTTCTTCACCTACTTCTACACTGCGATGCAGTTCAACGTCGACGACATTGCGGACAACCTGAAGAGAGGGAACACGATGGTGCCTGGAGTCCGACCCGGAAAGCAGACCCGCGACTTTCTCGATGCCGTCATCAGCCGAATCACCTTCGTTGGAGCCTTCTTCCTCGCGGTGGTCGCACTCTCGCAGTACTTCATCCCGCTGATCATCAACATTCAGTCGCTCTCCATCATCTTTGGAACTTCGTTGCTCATCATGGTCAGCGTCGCCCTAGAGACGATGCGCCAGATCGAGGCCAATCTGCTGATGAAGCAGTACAACTTCTGAGGACACCGAGTTGGTACGACTGATCCTTATCGGACCCCCGGGGGTGGGTAAGGGAACCCAATCCGAACTTCTCGAATCACGGCACGGAATCAAACCCATCTCAACCGGGGTGATCTTCCGTGCCGAAATCGATGCCCAAACCGACCTCGGGCGGCTCGCCAAGCGCTACATCGATCACGGCCGGCTCGTGCCCAATGGGGTCACCATCGAGATGATCGCCAAGCGACTTCGGCTCCCAGAGATCCGCAAGTCTGGCTTCGCGCTAGATGGATTCCCGAGGAACATCGACCAAGCCGAAGCCCTGGATGAGATCCTCATCGAAAACGATCTCGCCATCGACCGAGCGATCTCCCTAGAGGCCGATACCGAAGTCGTAGTCCAGCGTCTCACTGGTCGGATGGGCTGCACCAAGTGCGGGGCGATCTATCACCGCACCAACAAGCCTCCCCAACGAGATGACCTCTGCGACAACTGCAACAGTGTCCTCCTCGTTCGGTCCGACGACCAACCCGAAGCCATCCGAGAAAGACTCCGGATCTTCGAAGAAAACACGGCTCCCATCATCGGCTATTACGAGCGGAAATCAATCCTGAAGCGCATCGACGCAACCCGGGACGCCGAAGAGGTTTTCGCTGAGATCCTTGAGGGACTGACCCTGTGATCTCTCTCAAGACCGCTGAAGAAGTTCAGCGCATGCGAGAAGCAGGTCGGATCGTCGCCAAGGTGATCCGAGTTCTTGGTGAGAGCGTGGTGCCTGGCAAAACAACCCTCCTCGATCTCGATCGACTGGGCCATGAGACAATCTTGGCCGAAGGGGGCATCCCAAGCTTTCTCGGATACCGTGGGTACCCCAACGCCATCTGTCTCAGCATCAACGAGATGGTGGTCCATGGGATCCCCGATGGACGGATTGTCCAGGAGGGCGATATCCTGGATGTAGACGTCGGGGTCTGCATCAACGGCTACCACGCCGATGCCTGCTACACCTTTCCGATTGGAACGATCTCACCGGCCGCCCAACGGCTGCTCAATGTGACCCGTGAGTCTCTCAACCAGGGCCTCGCCAAGGCCAAGCCGGGCAATCGAGTTGGGGATATCTCGGCCGCCATCCAGAAGTACGTCGAGTCGCACCGATACGGGATCGTTCGCGAGCTTGTGGGCCACGGCATCGGTCGCGAGATCCACGAAGAGCCCAGCGTCCCGAACTATGGAAAAGCGGGAACGGGGCCAAAACTCAAGCCCGGAATGACCTTTTGCGTCGAGCCGATGGTCAACGAGGGAACCCACAAGGTGCGCGAACTCTCCGATGGATGGACCGTGGTGACCGCCGATGGAAAGCTCAGCGCCCACTACGAGCACACGATTTTGATCACCGAAACGGGCTACGACATCCTCACCCGCGAAGATTAAATCCAGGTTGCCTGTCTGGATCGTCCATAATGAGGGCGGAAGCTCAATAACTTATGGCTAGAAGATACCGACCAAAGGACAGGAAAGAAGATCCAAACAAGGAACAGGGCATCGAACTCGAAGGCGTCGTGGTGGAGAATCTCCCCAACGCCCGCTTTCGGATCAAGCTGGACGAGGGAGACTTGGAGCTCCTGGCCCACGTCAGCGGAAAGATGCGAATGCACTGGATTCGTATCCTTCCTGGAGACCGAGTCAAGGTGGAAGTCTCGCCCTACGACCTCACGAAGGGTCGGATCACCTACCGCTTCCGCTAACGGCTTACCGCAGAGGGGCGGTCATCGAGTCGTTTGGAACCGGCCGGTAAGGCGCGGGCGGCTCGACGGCGACCGTCGGTCGATCCGGAATGGGGGCAGTCTCAACCTTGGCCCCATCCGACTTTGCCCCCGCCGCAACGCGGCTCCTCATCTCTTGGGCGATTTGCTGGGCGTCGGCTTTGGGCTGATCCCCAGTAGGTTCGGCCGGCGCCGTCTGCCCATGGTCATGCCCATCGGCAGCCATCGTGTTCTTGGTGGCATTCATGTTCATCATGGCCACCGCTCCCAACAGGAGCACGGCAATCGCAAGCAGAAGGAACGGGAAACGCTTTTGGGATTTCACAAGGGCCTCGTGTCTCTTTCTATGATGACATTCTACGCGTCGGCGAGGTTCCCCTGATGCGGGTGGCTGTCGACGCCAGGTTGCTTTTTGGAACCTTTACTGGGGACTCCAGCTACTGGAAGGGCCTGCACCATGGTCTTGCCCAGGTCGAATCCCCCATCCAAGTCCTCTCCTGCTTTCACGGAAGCGTCCCTTCCGACTTTAGGGGAACCGGGGTCGGGATTAGGGCTCGGACTGGACGCTGGTTTAGCTTGGTCGCCTGGCCGCTCTGGTGCCGACGGAATGGAATCGCCGTCGCTCACACCCAATACAACGTCTCCCCGCTTTTGGGCCGACGCGCGGTCACCACGATCCACGACGTCTCGTTCTTCATTGGGCCCGAATGGTTTCGGCCTCGCGATCGCGCGTTACTCCAGCGGGGAGTTCCTGCGAGCGTGGCTCGGGCCGGGGCCGTGATCACCGTCAGCGAGACTTCCAAGGCCGAGATCGAACACCATATCCCCGCCGCTCGGGGAAAGACTCACGTCACCTACAACGCGCTCGACCCTGACTTCCATCCACCGAAGCGGACTGAGGCGGCCCTGCTCGTGGAACGTGAGCTCGGCCTCTCGGGTCCCTTCCTTCTCACCGTCGGGACCCGCTGGCCTCGGAAAAACCTGAAGCTCGCGGTCGAAGCCTCTCGGGGAATCGGGATCCCATTGGTGATCGCCGGGAAGTTTGGATGGGGTGAAGAAGCCAAAGAGCCGCATGTTGTGCTGCCCGGATACGTGTCGGCTGAGCTCCTTCAGGCGCTCTACGCCGCTGCCGAAATCTATCTCGCTCCGAGTCTTCATGAGGGGTTTGGTATCCCCCTCCTGGAATCCTGGGCAGCCAGAACTCCGGTGATCTGCGGCTCGGGCGGGGCGCTCCGCGAGGTCGCGGGGGATGCCGCCCTGGTGCTCCCGACCTATGACCCAGCGGATTGGCACCGAGAACTCCAAGTGCTCCTAGCCGATTCCGGTAAAGTGGAAAGAATGCGGGTCGCCGGTTCGGAGCGTCTTAAGCGCTTCTCTTGGAAAGAAACCGCCCGCAAAACGTTGGAGATCTACGAAATTGTCGGCCAAACTCGACCCTGATCTGCTCGCGCTCCTGGCATGTCCCTATTGCCCGGACCGTCCGCCTCTTCGGCTGGAAGGAGAGCGGCTGATCTGTGACCAGTGTCGAGGAGCCTATCCTGTCCTCCAAGGAATCCCTCATCTCCTCGTCGAAAACCGAATCCCCCTAGACGAACATGCCGAACACTGAACTCAAGGTCCTCATTCTCTACGGACCGAACCTCAATTTGACCGGATTCCGCGAGCCCGATCTTTATGGAAAGAAACCTCTCGAAGAGATCGACGAGATGATCCGCCTGGAAGCTGAGAACCTTGGAATCGAAACCCGGATCTTGCAGAGCAACCACGAGGGCGTCCTCATCGACACGATCCAAGAACACCGCAAGTGGGCCGACGCGATCATCATCAATCCGGGGGCGCTGACCCACTACAGTATCGCCCTGCGTGATGCTCTCACCAGCGTGCGATTGCCGGTCTTTGAGGTTCACCTCAGCAACATCTATTCTCGTGAGGAGTTCCGGCACCATTCGGTCGTTGCTCCCGTGGCCGTAGGTTGCATCGTCGGATGCGGAGGGTATGGTTTTGTCCTTGCTCTTCACGCGATCAAGAACCTCGTGACGGAGGTGGTTTAACCGTGTCTCAAGTTCAAATTGACAAGATCCGTGGCCAACTGGATGCCCAAGGCATCCCCGCTCTCCTCATCAGCGACTCCCTGAACCTGGGCTGGGCCTCAGGATTCACCGGGAGCTCGGGAATGGGATTGGTGACGGCGAAGGAAGCGATCTTCATCACCGACAGCCGCTACACCATCCAAGCCGCCGACGAGGTGAAGGGGTTCGAGGTCGTCACCTTCGGAAGTCCGATGACGGCCGTCAAGGTGCTCAAAGAGCATCTGCAAAAGCTCGGGGTCAGCAAGCTCGGCTTTGAGACGAGCGTCACCTATGCCACCCTCGAAGGGTGGAAGAAGGACACCGAAGGAGTGGAGTGGGTCCCGGCGGGCGAGGTTCTGCCCCCACTCCGCATGATCAAGAGTGCCGAGGAGGTCGAAAAGCTCCGCCGCGCCTGTGCCCTCGCCGATGCATGTTTTGACCATGTCTGTCGCATGATCCAGGTGGGCGTATCGGAATATGATATCGCTCTCGATATTGAGTTCTTCATCCGCCGCCAAGGAGCCAAGCTCGCTTTTGACGTGATCGCGGTCTCGGGGCCCAACTCGGCCAAGCCCCACGGGCGGCCCAGCGAACGAAAGCTAGAGCCCGGCGACTTCTTGACTCTGGATTTCGGTGCCGGACTCGAGGGCTATAACAGTGACCTCACCCGAACTGTCGTGGTTGCCGAACTGAGCGAGAGACACGCCCAGATCTACAACCGCGTCTTGGAGGCCCAGGTTGCCGCTTGCGAGGCCCTGAAGCCGGGGGCCAACGGTCGCGACGTTGATTTGCTCGCCCGCGCAATTCTCGATAAGGATGACCTTTCGAAGTACTTCGGCCACGGACTCGGCCACGGCCTTGGGATGGCCGTTCACGATTACGGCGGGCTCAGTCAGTCTCGCGACCAGGAGATCCTCGCCGGCCAAGTCTGGACCGTCGAACCAGGAGTCTATATTCCTGGTTTTGGCGGCGTACGTATCGAGGACGACGTCCACGTGACCCCGGACGGACCCGAAATCCTGACCCACAGTCGCAAAGAGCTTCTCGTTCTCGGCGGGTGATGGATTGAAGAGCGTCGCCACTCTGCGACGGTGGGTCGTTCCTTCCGGCGGACGGCCACTGGATGCTGACATTCGGGCCGGACAGATCTGGAGCGTGATGGGTCCTCCCGGTTCGGGCAAGTCGCACCTCCTTCAAGCCTTCGCCCGTCGGCGCCGCACAACGGGGCTGGCGGTCGAGGGGCCTGTCGTCATCGCCGAGCCACCACCGCTCGAAAAGAGACTTACGATCCAACGATGGGCGCTCGATTTGGCCGGAAAAAAGCGGCGCGAGGAGATCGCCGAAGCCCTCTCAGCGCTGGGGCTGTGGGAAGACCGACGGATGGCGCTGACCAACCTCACTCCCGGACTCCGACAGGCGGCCTACCTGTTGCCCTGCCTTCTCGAGCCGAGTGACCTCATCGTCATCGATCAACTGGCCGATGGTCTCGATCCCTGGACGTCCGAAGGCTTTTGGACCGCTCTCGAGGCGCGATGCGCCACGGGTTCCGCGGTCGTCCTCTCGACTCACCGCGTTGACCTTGCCCTCAGGGGCCACGGGCTCATTGTCCTTGGGCGTCAGGGCGGGGTCTTTGCCGGTGCCATTGGGGACCTCATCGACCGCACCGATAGCGAGGAACTCCACGTCGAAACCGACCGGCCCGAGCTCGTGCGCCAAATCTCCGCGCCATTTGTCTTGGAAGCGGAAGAGACGCCCTATGGCATGAAGCTCACGAGCCCCCGGGGCCAAGAGCTCTCCGCGAGGCTCCTCTTGGAGGGCTACGGCTCGATCAAGGCCGTCCATCGAAAGCGAATCTCGCTCGAATCTGCCGTCCTACAGATGATTCGGGCAACAGATGGGGTATATTAGCGAACTCGGAGGATGGACTAGTTGATCTACGTTGTCGTTCAGTCGAACGAATCTATTGACAGCGCCCTGAAGCGCTTCAATCAAAAAGTGCAGCAAAGCGGAGTGCTCCGCCAGCTGAAGGAACACGCTTACTACGAAAAGCCCAGCGAAGCGCGACGCCGCAAGAAGCGCCGCGGGAGCCGCCGGAGCTAAAAGCTGATGTTCGCGCTTGGACCCCCGTCGGTCCGAGCGCGGATGGGTCGTTCGTTCGACCCAATCGATCAGAAACCCGACCCTAGGAAATTTGATTTCTGAACTCGGGATTCCCATGGAACCTTCAAGTCTTCGGATTACGGTTTCTTCGTCGCTCGACCGACGCCTGCGGTACGAGCCTCTCCGCCGTGCTGTGCGTGCGGCCTGGAGCCAGCCGAAAGGCGGACACATCGGCATCCGCTTGATGTCGGATTCTGAGATCGGAGACCTCAACGCCCAATTCCGAGGGATGGACACACCCACGGACGTGCTCACTTTTCCCTCAGCGCCTAATCCCACCCATCATCTCGGCGATATCGCGATCTCGGTGGACACCGCCGAACGACAGGCCCGCGAACGAGGACTCAAGCCGTCGGAAGAGCTCCAGTACCTCGCGATCCATGGCGCCCTTCACCTCTGCGGCCTGGACGATGATACCGAGGAGCAGCGCGCCGAGATGGTCCGAGAGATGGCCCGCGTGGCCGACAAATTGGGGTTGCGGGTCGTCGAGACCTGGCACTCCATCCACTAGCCTATGGCCCGCACTCCCGACCTGATCGGTCCCTTCCGGATCGCGCTTAACGGACTCGTTCACACCTTCCGCACCCAGCGGCACATGAGGGTCCACCTTTATGTGACCCTCGTAACCGTGGCTCTGGCCTTGGCGCTCAACCTGCGGATTCGCGAAGTCCTCGTCCTCCTCTTTATGATCACCTTCGTCCTTGTGGCCGAGATGTTCAACAGCGCGATCGAGGCTACGGTCGATTTGGTCAGCCCGAACTACCACCCCTTGGCCAAGTTTGCGAAGGACATCGCGGCCGGGGCCGTCCTAGTCACCACGATCATGGCGATCTTCGTCGGGGCTTTGGTCGCGATTGGGGATGACTCGTGGGAGCGGATCCGCGTCTCACTCACCAGCGAGGGTTTTGGACTTCCCGTCGCGGCGAAGCTGATCCTTGCCGTTCCGATCCTCCTCTTCATCGTCGTGATCGGGAAGGGCCTCGGGAACCGGGGCCAGGTCTTGCGCGGTGGCTTGGTCAGTGGTCACGCCGCCTATGCTTTTTTCTTTGCCGGATCGACCGTCTTCATCAGCGATCAGCCGCTGGTGAGCGGTATTGCGATCCTCCTCGCGATTATCGTCGCCCAGAGCCGGTACGAAGCCAAGATTCACTCTTTGCTCGAATTGAGCCTGGGAGCGACCGTCGGATTGGTTTTAGCCTGGGTTCTTTTCGCAATCTTGCCAAAATAGATGAGAGTAGCGATAAACGGTATGAAATCGAGTGTTCCTGAACGCGGCCGGCGTGGAGACGAGCCTCCTCCTCGCCGGACCTCTGTCCCCCTCTCTGTGCCCACTGCCGTGCTAGTGCTGGTCCCCAGCCTCGTGGCCGCGGCTCCGGTGCCTGCCACTCGGAGCTTTGACCATGCCCTTGATGTGCTACTCGTCCCGAGTCTGATCGCAATCTTTGTCTTCATCGGCCTCAATGCGATCTTTGTCGCCGCAGAAACAGCGCTCGAACTGCTGCGCCCGGCGCACATCAAGGCTATCGAGCGAACCGAACGCCAAACCGAGCAGCTCCAGAGCCTCCTTCAAGAGCGGGCCAAGAGTATCGCGGGGCTGGCCCTCTGCCGGCAAACCGTCATGTGGTGGATGGCGATGTTCAGCCTTGTTCCCGCCGCCGTGGTGGTCCGTGCGCTCGAGCGCTCCGGGAGCCTTGAACTTAATCTCTGGTCTCTTTTGGCCGCTTGGCTGATCCTGGCTCTGCCCATCGCGGGCCTCAACATCGTCGTTGGCGAACTCGCCCCCCGGGCCTATGGGGCAACCCGCCCGGCGACCGCCGTCTTGCGTCTCGGGGGCATCATTCGGCTCATCACGACCCTTTTCCACTGGCCAAGCCGGTTGTTGACCAGCGTCGCGACGCTGGCCACCCGTCGATTTGGAGCTCGCGCCGAGTTCGCCGTGCCGAACCTGATGGAAGAGGAGATCAAGAGCCTGGTCGAAACTGGGCAGGAATCGGGAGAAATTGAGGAGCAAGAGAAAAAACTCCTCCACAGCGTCTTCGAATTCGGGGACACCGTCGCTCGAGAGGTCATGACCCCCCGAGTCGATATCGATGCGGCCCCGATCCACAGCGACCCCGCCGACCTTATCAAGCTGATCGTGGAATCGGGCCACAGCCGAATCCCGGTTTATCAAGACACCGACGACGTGATCGTCGGAGTTATCCATGCCAAGGACCTCCTTGCCGCCCGGTTGAGTGGGGAAGAAGTGAACCTCAGAACCCTTGTGCGTCCGGCCATGTTTGTTCCTGAGAACAAGAACATTGGCGACCTCCTTGCCGAACTCCGCAAGAACCGAACTCCGATCGCCATTGTTCAAGATGAATTCGGCGGGACCGCCGGATTGGTCACGATCGAGGATATCGTCGAAGAGCTCGTGGGCGAGATCGTGGACGAATATGACGACGAAGAAGCGGACATCGTGAAAAATGGCGTCGGATGGGTTGTCCAAGGTCGGACCAATCTCTATGATCTCAATGATCAGATCCGGGCCCACTTTGAAAGCGAAGAATTCGATACGATCGGAGGCTACGTGTTTGGACTTTTCGGACGCCAACCCAGCCTCGGCGAGCAGATCGACGACGGGGCCTTTCTCTTCAAGGTGGAAGAGACCGACGGTCGGCGCATCCTCCGGGTCCATATTGAGCCTTTGAACCGAGAGAACTCGGCGCTTGAGGTGGTCTGACGACGTAGAATCAAGTCAGAGATGACACGATCCGAAATCGTGCGAGCCGTTGATCGCTTTGACTTAAAGTTCACCCAGTTCCTCGGACGCTGGTCCCTCCCAACTCTGAGAGTTTCTCTCGGAATCGTCTTCTTCTGGTTCGGATGGCTCAAGCTCTTTCCGGGCCAATCCCCGGCCGAAGGGCTCGTGCAAGCCACGACCGACATCCTCTTCTTTGGGTTGCTACCGGGACGAACAGCCGTCGCCGTCATCGGGCTTTGGGAGGTCCTCATTGGCCTCGGGCTGCTTTCGGGCCGGTTTTTACGCGCGACTCTCCTTCTGCTCGCGGTGCAGATGGTGGGCGCTTTCTCGCCGCTCGTCCTGTTCCCGCTCGAAACGTTTGTTCGCCCCCCGATCACCCCGACGCTGGAGGGGCAGTACATCCTCAAGAACATGGTGTTGGTCGCCGCCGCACTCGTGATCGGGTCGCAGGTCCGCAATCAGGATACGGCGGGCAACAGGCTCCAGCCGTCTGCTTAGGAGTTCGCTTCCGAAGGTTCCGGGCTAGGGACGTCCGGACTCTTTCGGAAGCGGTACCACAAGAATCGGCCGATGAGGAACAACAGGCCGAGAACGACGACGATCTCGAGGTACTTCATGTTCTTCTCGACCGTTTCCCAGTTCTTGCCCAGCTTGAATCCGATAAAGGCCCACAGATAGCACCACGGCAGACACCCCAAAAAGGCGTAGAGCATGAAGGTCGGAAAGTGGGCCTTGAAGAGTCCGGCCGGGATCGAGATGAAGGTCCGTACCAGTGGGATAAAGCGGCCCCACAGAGTGACCTTGAGGCCGTAGCGCTCGAACCACCGCTCGCCCGTCTCAATTTCTTTGGGGCGGAGAAAGATGTACTTGCCGTACTTCAGAAGGATCGGCTTGCCGAGGGCCGCCCCCAGCCAATAGCTAAAGGCGCTCCCTAGGGTCGACCCGATCCCACCGGCCCAAGCGACGAGATGCAGGTTCATCTTCCCTTCGCTGGCAAGGATCCCGCCGAAGGGCATGATCACTTCGCTAGGGATCGGGATATTGGCCGCATCCAGAAACATCAGCAGGCCGATTCCGGCGTAGCCAAGGGAAAGGATGACGCTCTCGGCGAATGTCTTGAGGGTTTCGATCAGTCCGCCCATCGTGTCGCCTAGATTATGGCAGGGGTAACTTGAAAGGGCATGGCCGACGCCCCGCTCGAAACCTGGATCGACTTCTTCAATCTGCAGGCCCCGACCTATCTGCAGAACAGCTTCACCCAAAACACCTTGGTCGAAGTCCAGTTCCTTATCCCTCGGCTGAAGCTGGAGCCCGGAGCGCGGATCCTCGATATTGGTTGCGGCGTCGGGCGCCATGCCATCGAGCTAGCCCGCAAGGGGTACCGCGTCACAGCTGTCGACTTTAGTCCCGGGATGCTCGCCGAAGGTCGCAAGGCCGCCCAGCGCGCGGGGGTCAACGTGGACTGGATCGAGGCGGATGCCACCCAGTTCGTCGCCGATCAACCCCACGATGCGGCCATCTCTCTTTGCGAAGGCGGGCTCGGGCTCATCGGCCGAGATGAGGACGCCATCGCCCACGACCTCGCGATCTTGCGCAATGTTGGGGAGTCTCTGAGGCCGGGGGCCCACTTCATCCTCACCGCGCTCAATGGCTATCTCCCGATTCGGTCGATGAAGCAGGAGGATGTCGAGGCCGGAGCCTTCGACCCGGCCACGATGCGCTCCCGATATGCCAGCACGATGGAGCTTCCGAGCGGCCCCGTCACGGTCCACATCCACGAGCGCCTCTTCATCCCGCCTGAGATGGTCGCCCTCTTGCACAATGCGGGATTCCAAACGCTGCACGTCTGGGGCGGCACCGCCGGCGATTGGGGTGAGCGACCCCTGCGCTTGGATGAGATCGAGGCGATGTACGTTGCCCAAAAGCGCGAATCATGAAGCCCATGAGCGCTGCATGAGGCCAGCGCTCAGCGCGGGGAGAGAATTTACGCCTCGATGACGACCGGGACCACGAGCGGGCGCAATTGGTTCCGCCGAGAGAACTGGCGTCGGGCGACATCCCCGATCGTGTGTCGGACGAAGTCGACGTCCTGAAGCTCGCTCTTTTTGAGGCCGCGGATCGTGTCGTAGACCGTGTCCGCGCAGAGTTGCAGGGCCTTGTCGGGGCCCGAGAATCCCTTGGCCATGACCTCTGGATTGCCCACCACTTCGCCGGCTTCGGGGTCGATCGCGAGGCTGATCACGACGATTCCGTCATTCGCGAGGCTGGCTCGGTCGCGCAGAACCTCGTCCGAAATCCCCTCATTGCCCGCGTTATCGACCAAGACCCTTCCGCACTCGACCGGCTCGCCGAGTTCGGCGCTCGTTTCTTGAATCCGGAGCGGCAAGCCGTCGACCATCGTGAAGATCCGATGGGCGGGATAGCCCATCTCTAGCGCGATCTCGCGATAGAGGGCCTGGTGCCGAGGTTCGCCGTGGACGGGGGCCAGATAGAAGGGCCGGGTCAGATTGATCATCATCTTCAGCTCTTCTTGATAGGCGTGGCCGCTCACGTGGATCGGCGTCGGGCTGTCGTAAATCACGTTCGCTCCCATCCGGAAGAGTCGATTCACCGTCCGCCAGATCGCGCTCTCGTTCCCAGGGATCGGGCGGGCCGAATAGATGAGAGTGTCTCCTTCGCGGATCCGCATCCGTGAGTACTCTTCCTTGCTCATCTGCACGAGGGCCGACATCGGCTCGCCCTGGCTACCAGTGGTGAGGATGACGATCTTTTCGGGCGAAAGACCGTTGACCTCGTCGAGCTTGATTTTGGTGTTGGCCGGGATCTGGAGATACCCGAGCCGGGTACAGAGATCAACGGTCTGTTCCATCCTTCGCCCGGCGATCGCGACCTTTCGGCCCGTCTCGCTGGCGACCGTGAAGGCTTGCTGCATCCGGTGGATATTGCTGGCAAAGGTCGTGATGAGCACTCGCCCGGGGGCGGTGGTGAAGACCTTTCGGAACCCCTCGCTGACCAGCGACTCGCTGGGGCCCCATCCCGGACGCTCCACGTTGGTGGAATCGCTGAGGAGGCAGACAACCCCTTCTTCGGCCATCTCGGCAAAGCGTGCGAGGTCGGTCAGCTTGCCATCGACCGGGGTGAAATCGAATTTGAAATCGGCGGTAAAGAGCACCCAACCGTGCTCGGTCATGACCCCAATGCTCGTCGTATTCGGGATCGAGTGGGTAATCCGGATCGACTCGACCTTCAGGCTCCCGATCTCGACAGTATCGCCGGGGTTCATCACGTGGAGCTTCACCTCTCGCGTGTCCATCCGATCCTCGAGCTTTTGACGGAGCATCGCAATGGTCAATTCACTGCTATAGACCGGGACCTTGAGTTTGGCGAGGAGGTAGGGAAGCGCCCCGATGTGATCCTCGTGAGCATGGGTGATAAAGATCCCCTTGAGTCGATGCCGGTTCTTGACGAGGTAGGTGAAGTCGGGGATGACGATATCCACCCCAAACATCTCCTCATTCGGAAAGCTCAATCCGCAGTCAATCAGGACCATATCGTCCCCTTGACTCACAACCGTACAGTTTTTGCCGATCTCGCCGGCCCCACCGAGGGGAATTATCTCAACCAATCCCATGCAATCTGGGAGAGTACCAGTCTTAGGGCGCGGCTCTGACTTCAATCCGGGTGGGTCGGGGGGCCTTGGGATCGACCTTTTGGGCGACCAGCCGAATATAGCGTCCCGAAATCGGACGATTGGTGAGTACCAGGCTCGGCCCGATTCGCCAAACCGAGTTCGCCAAGTCGCGGTCCACGCCTCGAATCCAAGGTCGCTTTGGATTTGGGGTTTCTCCGGTCGCATAAACCAGGACATCGAATCGGGACCAGATCTGCTCGGCCTGGGCGATCGAGATCTGACCGATCAGTCGGTCGCGTCCGAGATCAATCTCGATCCAGTCGCCGGGTTGGTTCGGCAATTCCACCCCCGTGGCGGCATCGCCATCGACGAGGGCTGTCGCCGATCCCCCTCCCGAGACGGTGACAAATCGGTCGAGGGCGAGGTCCGGGAGTGAATCAGGAACGATCTCGGGCCGCATCAACACGACGAGTGCGCCGAGATCTCCGCCGCTTCTGGCTCGAGCATCCACCAATTGCCAGCCCTGAACTTGGCCGGACCAAGCCCGGCCATCGAGGGTTGTCTTGACCTCGACCCCTTGCCTCAACTCCGGTTGGGTCGCCCATTCAGAGAGCTTCCATGAGATGACCCCGCCCGAGTTCGTCGTGAGTTCACTCTTCAGCTCACCCATCTGGACCTGGACCGGAACCCTCACCAGGGATTGCCCGGAGAGATCGACAAGGCGGAGCAGGGCGGTCGAGGGCAAGGCTGCCGAACCTCCGCCCAAGATCCTCACGACGTCGGTCGAGCAAAGAAGTCCGTGGTCGGGAAGCTCTTCGGATTGAAGAAAATCGATTTGGGTCGGAGCTCGGAGCAGCGGGACCAAGCCTGGCAGGTCGCCTTCATCCCGAGAGTCACCATATCCGCTGACGTTCCCCTGCTCGTTGCCGGGAGAAAGTCCGATGGCCGTGAGGACCGAGGTCAGATCGGCACCTGCCGGGCGGCCACCACTGGGCGCAAGGCCGACGACTGGACTCACTCCCTGGAGAGCGAAGGAGAAACGGCTTCCCGGGCCGATGACCGAGTTCAGCGACTCCACGACTACCGCTTGCTCAATCCGCGCATTCCAGTCGAGGGTCGAACCTGGGGAAACGGTGAGCTTTGGCGCCGCCGCCCAGCTGAGTCGATGAGCCCTCAGATCGGTGTCGCCAGGTGCGACGAGAAGGGCGGTGGCGGGGAACTGAATTCCAGGGACCCGGATGGTCGGCCCTGTGGAACTGATGACCACCGGCGCGCTTCCTTGGGAGAAGACCTTGACCTGCACCCCGGGAGTCGGATCGGCGACGGTGAGGACCCAATCCGTCCCTTCTAGCGAGGCCCCGACGAGCGCGGGGTTCTGGGTCGGTGCCGCGGCTGGGGCGCTGTACGTCACTTCGAGCTTCGGCCCAAATTCTGGATTCTCGCTACTCGTGAATTCGAGTCGTTCCCCTACTTCGATCGCTAGGCCAAAGCTGGGAGCTTCGCCCGTGAGCTTGCCTCGGAGCCAGACTTCGAGTCCAGTAAGGATGAGCTGCTCCTCGGAGTCTTGAGTTCCGATGAGCCCGAGGGGTTGGGCGTCGAGTTCACCTTTGGCTCCCGCTCGCGACCACTTGGTTCCCCCAAAGGACTGTTCCCAGGTTGCCGCGGTCGCCGTCTGGCGTCTGGGATGGTCGGCCTTTAGCCCCGCGTCGAGGATGTTGCGGCGACCTGGCCCTTCGCCCCATGGCCGCAGAATTGTGCGAACCGCGACTTGTCCGGCCGCTCCCCCGATCTCTTTGTTCAGCACCAATCGTGCCGATTCAATCTTCGCGCCGGGAGGGAGAGCATTCTCTACCCCAACGAAATCGAGCAGCAGAACTGTGCCGCCTCCGCTGGAAAGCAGCCGATCGCGTCCGAAATTGCGCTGCGGCTCGGTCTGGCTAAGGAAGGTGTCTTGCACCCGAACCTTGAGCCGACTGGAATCTCCCCCAAGAGTGAGGACCTCTCCTACTGCACCCACTGCCAGGCAGGCAAAAAGACCGATCACGGCGACGCGCATATTCGCGAGCGTACCCAGCCCGCTAGAAGGCCATGCCAGCGTAATCTCGAATCAAGCCGACGACTCGTCCGATCACCGAGGCATCGTCACTTGGATGAACCAAGATCGGCTCATAGGCTGGGTTGCTGGAGATCAAACGGATTCCTTCGCGGTCGCGGTGGAGCCGCTTGACGGTGGCCTCCTCGTTCAACATGAACGCGACCAAGTCCCCGTGGTTGGCAGTGCTTTGAGGCTTAATGACAACCAGATCCCGCGGCATGATGCCTTCGCCGGTCATCGAGTCCCCTCGAACTCGGAGCAAAAAGGCGCCTTCGATATTCCGCACCATTTCGCTCGGGACCGGGATCAAATCTTCCACCTGTTCCTGGGCCGTGATCGGCTTGCCCGCCGCGATGGTCCCAACTAGCGGCAGCATTGAGACCTTCTGGCTACTCTGGAAGGCCGGGTGGATCACCCGGATCGATCGTGGCAGGTTGGCCCGTTCGATGTAGCCCTTCTTCTCAAGTGCGTCGAGGTGGACGGTCACGCCCCGCAGCGATCCGATATCGAACGCCGCCCCAATCTCCCGGATTGAAGGGGGATACCCTTCCTTTCGGATGTACTCCTGGATGAACTGAAGGATGCGCTCTTGTCGCTGGGTCAAGCCTCGTGCCATAAATTCTCCATGACTCCTGATTCAGTCGTCATCTGTCGTACGATACCACAGATGAGTCTACTATTTATTTTACTGCTTTGAGACGTAGAAAAGGATCGGAAAGTCGCACCATGCCATAATTCCAGCCGAGCCCATTCTGGGGGGATGTTCCGTTGTCAATCAGTAATGTTCGAAATTTGGTCGAGAAGTCCGGTTGCGGAGTGATCGTTGCGGTCGTGGTGGCTGCCCTGTTCATCGTTTCCCTCGTGCCGGGCGCATGTGGTCGGGGCGGGTCTCAACAGACCGAAGTGAAGGAGCCAACTTCGCCGACTATTGCTCAGATCGGCGAAACCAAGATCACTGCCGCCCAACTGGATACGCAGATCACCCAAATGCGCAACAGCTTTGGGGGAGCCGTGCTCTCGCCCCGCCTCGAGGGGGATATTCTCGGGTTCGCAGTGATGGGTGCGCTCCAGGGTGCGGTCGGAACTGAGCTTGCCCGCAAGGCCGGGATCAAGATCTCTGACGACGAGATTGGCAAGGAAGTGGACACCGCCATCGCCGCCGAAGTCATGAATCTTCGACAGCAACTCATTTCAGAGAAAAAGTTGAAGGAAAACGCGACCGACGCCGAATTGGCAGCCGTTTTTAAGAAAGAAACGAACCGCGATCTCGAGTCCGTCAAGGCCGAGGCCAAGAAGCGATCGCTGGAAGATCCGAATCAGCGAGCTCAGGTTGAGCAACAGATCTTGAGCCGCAAGCTGGTCGAAAAATATGAAGCCGACGCCAAGTTCTCGGACGAGGACGTCAAGCTCAGTCGTCAAACGGTGACCGCTCAGAGGGTGTTCATTCCCAAGAGTTCTACTAAGGGCGATCCTAGCGAAAGAATCAAGAAAGCCGAAGCCGAGATCAAGGGAGGAAAGGCCTTTGGCGACGTGGTGGCGGCCTATTCCGAAGATCTTCCCGAACCCAACAAGTCTTTGAAGGACAGCACGACCCCGATCCAAATGGGGATCGTTCTCTCGACCCCGGCCATGGCTCCGCTCAAGACTCTGAGAGAGGGCCAAGTCAGCCCGATCATCGAGCTTCCCGAGGGATTTGCGATCTATAAGTTCACCAAGGTGACCAAGATTTCTCAGGCAGATTTCGACAAGAACAAGGCCCAGTTCACCAAGGATCTCGCACGTGAGGCCGCTCAGGTGCGCCTAGGAAACGAGCGCCGCGAGCTCAGCAAGCCGGAGAACATCCAGTGGAAGAGCATCGGCATGAAGGCGGTCTACACCCTAGCCATGGGGCCCTCGCAAGCCATGGGCGACAAGGCCAAGCTAGACAAACTGAACCAAGAAGTCTTGGCCATGACCGGTGATCCGGCCGATGAATTTGGAAACCGAGCCCTCGCCTTTGCAAAACTCAAGGCCAGCGACGCGCTTTGGGGTCAGGCCGACGAAGCCAAGAAGAAGACCCAAGTCGACACCCGGCTCGAAGTGTTGCAGGCCGTTCTTGGATACACCGAGAGTGCCGAAGTCCGCCTCGACCAGGTCGAAGCTCTGAAACTCAAGGGCGACGCCACGGCAGGAGAAACTCTGGCTCAAGCGGCAGCAATGAACACCCAGTACGACGAAGCTGGAAAGGGCATCAACGACCGGATCAACCAACTTTTGGTGGATCTCGAAAAGGGCAAGCTGATCAATCCTGACCAAAAGACGGCCCTCGTCAATGCGCAAACCGAGTGGAAGAAGAACTACGACATGATGCTGGCCGAGAAGAAGCGCCAAGAAGAAGAACTCAAGAAGCAAGAAGAGGCGGCCAAGAAAGCCGCTGAGGAAGAAAAGAAGAAGGCCGCCAGTGGAGGATCAAAGCCAGCCCCGCCGAGCAGCGAAAGCCTGACTCAGCCGGCCCCGCCACAGGCTCCGCAGGGAGCACCGAACCCCCTTGGCGGAGGGCAGTAAGCCGGCGGGGTCGCGACTGATCTCGGTCGCGACCCCAATCGGAAACCTGGGCGACCTCTCGCCGCGAGCGGTAGAGGTTCTTACCGAGGCCGATTTTTGGATCGTGGAAGATTCCCGCGTCAGCGGTCGGCTGGCGGCCCACCTTGGGGTCAAAAAGCCGATGTCGATCCTTAACGACCACACCAGCCCGAGTGCGATCGAGAAGTATCTCGATCAGATCGAAGACGGCAAGATCGCCGCTCTTCTCACCGACGGCGGAGCTCCCAGCATCAGTGATCCCGGCGCCCTCTTGGTCGATGGAGCCTACTCGCGAGGCGTAGAGGTCGATGCGATCCCCGGTCCGTCCGCGGTGATCGATGCCCTCATGCTCAGCGGCTTTTTTGCCCAGAGGTTTGCCTTCCTAGGATTTCTGGGCCGAAAGTCGGGAGATATTCGAAAAGAACTGCTCCCGTTTGAAGACAGCCCGATGACGTTGGTTCTCTTCGAATCTCCCCATCGGATTGACGCCTTTTTGCAGGTTGCAGCCGAAATCATGCCGGAACGGAGATATGCCCTGTGCCGGGAGCTCACAAAGCTCCATCAACAGGTTTGGCGAGGAACTTTACCGAACTTGCCGAAAGTTGAAGAGATGGCGCGTCGTGGCGAGTTCACCATCGTCTTAGAAGGTAAGCGCCGCGCCCGAACGGGTAAATTGACGGGCACGCAAGGATTGCGAACGAGATGAAGAAAGCTGTTGCTTTAGGGATTATGTGGCTTCTGGTCACCGTGGCTGCGCTCGCACAAGTGTCACCACCCGTGGTTCAAGACGGCACTTATCGCCTTCAACAAGAAGACGTGATTGAGATCCAGGTGCTCGACCAGCAGCAGATCCGGGCCCAGGTGACGGTCGGCAAGGATGGCAATATCACTGCTCCGTTTGTCGGCGTAGTCCGCGCCGAAGGGAAGACCACCAGCGAACTAGAAGCCGACCTCGTCCAGGAGTACATCCGAAAGGTTCGACTCCGAGACCCCCGCGTTTCCGTTGTCATCGTCCGGTTTCGAGAGATCCTCGTCACCGTTGGTGGTGCTGTTCAAAGAGCAGGCAAGCAGCCGGTGCGCCCAACCGACACCGTCCTCAGTGTCGTTCAGAATGCTCAGCCGATTACCGCCAACAACACTGCTGATCTGCGAAAAGCGACCCTGCAAAAGGCCGGTTCGCGAGAACTGATTCCTCTCGATCTGCACGCGATGCTGATCAAGGGAGATATGTCGCAGAACTACCCGGTGACCGATGGCGACATCATCAATATCCCTGAGAACACCAAGAATCGGGTTCAAGTGCTCGGCGCTGTTCAACGGCCCCAAACGCTCACCTACACCGACCCGATGACTCTCAGCGACGCCATCACGGCTTGCGGTGGAGACATCCCCTATCGAACGAAGTTCTCGGAAGTTTATGTGATCCGCGAGCGCCCCGGGATGCCTGGGAGCTACGTCCGGATTCGGGCTAATTACGTGAACTTCTTGACCAAGGGTGACGCCAGCCAAAACGTCACGCTGCAACCGGGCGATCTCGTCTACGTCAGCCAAACCAAGACCCCCGACGGAGGCCGAATTGGTGAGGTGGCAACCTCGATCGCCAACGTCTTCTTCATCCTCGACCGAATCGGCATCCGGTTCCTCGGCGGCCCGTAGGCTGCAACCCGAATGAAGGAGGGCCCTTCCACCCAGCCGGGTGGGAGGGCTTTTTGCTACCCGGGCCGGGGTGGTACAACCAAGGGATGTCCGATCAAGTTTTGTCTGCGACGGCCGCACCCGGAGCTACCCCACCCGCCACGGGTGAAGAAATCGCCGTCTTGGAAACCAACCATGGCGTTATCCGACTCAAGTTCTTTCCCGATGTCGCACCCGGACACGTCGAAAACTTCAAGAATCTTGCTCGTGAAGGCTTTTACGATGGGACCCGGTTCCATCGCGTGATCCCTGGCTTCATGATCCAGGGCGGAGACCCCAATACACGGGATAAGCCGCGCGAGCTCCACGGCACTGGCGGCCCTGCCCACCGACTCAAGGCTGAGTTCAACCAGATCCCGCACACTCCCGGAATCCTCAGCGCGGCCCGAACGAGCGACCCCAATTCGGCCGGTAGCCAGTTCTTTCTGATGCACGAGACCTCGCCCCACCTCGACGGACAGTACACCGTGTATGGTCAGGTGATTGAGGGGATGGACGTCGTGGAGACGATCGTCAATCTGCCCCGAGACCGGCGCGACAATCCGTTGGAAGAGAACCCCGCGATCATCGAAAAGGTCACGATCGCCGCGTACTGATCCCTAGCGACCCCTAGCCGGGAACCACACCACCTCCGATGGCTCAAGTCTGGACCACGCGCCAAAAAATCCTCGGAAACGTGCTTCCCGGCATCCCCGCCCTCGCCGCCGGGCTGTGGACCTACTTCGCCCTGAGTCAGACCACTGTCGCAGCCGCCTTGATCATCGCTGCCGGCGTGGCCACCTTCGTTCAACTCGTGGCTCTCAACTACCTCGGGTTCGTCGGCAATGCACGGATGCGGGGGCAGATCGCACAGGCCCACGGTCTTGATCCCTCGCAAGGGTTCTTTGTCGGCTTTGCTCCCGAGGACTATATGGATATCTGGGATACCCACAAGGACATCGGTTTTTTGATCGTGCAGGCCGAGGAACTCGTGTTTCGTGGGGACACCGAGTCGTTCGTGATTCCCTGGTCCGAGATTCTCTCGGTGGAACTCCGGAAGAACGTTCACAGCGCCGTCGGCCTGGGCGGCTGGGTCTGGATTCGGACGGCTCAGGGCGCTTTTGGGATCGAGCCTCGAACCCGACCGACTCTGCTAGCCAGCAAGAAGGATCGCCTCGAGATCCTTCGTCAGATCCAAAAAAACGTAAGCCCCCAGGCGGCGGTGCCTGGGGGCTCTTGACCACCACCCAGCGTTGGGCGGCGAGTGCGACCTTATCCTCGCAGCAAGGACAGAACGGCCTGGCTGCTGGAGTTGGCTTGAGCGAGCATCGAAAGACCCGACTGTTGAAGGATTTGAAGCTTCGTGAAGTTGGTCATTTCTTCGCTCATGTCGGCATCGCGGATCGTCGAGTTGGCGGCGCTCAGGTTTTCCTTGGCGACACCGAGCGATCGGAAGCTCGATTCCAGCGTGTTGCGGACGAAGTTACCGATGTTTCCTCGTTGAACCGAGACGTTGTTGATGGCCGTGTCGATAGCCGACAGAGCCGCCGTAACGCCCGATGCAGTGGTGATGTCGAGGCCGTTGGTACCCAGAGTGGTCGAACTCATGTTATTGAGCGACAGACTGGTCGTTTGGCCCGAGTTGGCACCGATTTGGAAGTTGGCCGAACCAGCGGTGACGTTGGCCACGTTGGTTGCGGCGAGCGTGCCATCAGCGGCCGATTCCGTCAGCTTGAACACGTTTCCAAAGTCGTCGCGGAACGTTCGCCCGTCAGTGGCTTGGGCCGTTCGACCGGTGATCGTCGTACTTCCATAGGTGATCGTGGCGACTGCGTCAACGCCAGCCGTGGTGGTGTTGAGAGTTCGCGAACCAACGGCCGCAAAACCAAGGTTTGCCACACTGTTGGTGATCTGAATCGAGTTCGACGAGGTTCCGAAGTTGGTCGCGGTGAAGACCAAGTTACCACCCGTGACCGCAGCCCGGACACCCGTGTCCGAAGCTCGCGAGTTGATGTTGTCGATCAAGCTCTGCCAGGAGGTGTTGCTCGCAACGTTAAAGGTGACATTGTTGATGCTCAATTGCCCTTCAACGCCCACGTTAGCAGTTGCGTCGGCAACGGCCATCCCGGTGGTCGAAGCCTTGACGGCTGCGGCGGTGACCTGAATGTTGACGTTACCGTTCGCGTTGACCGAGCGGTTCGAAGCAGCGGTACCAAACGTTCCACCCATCGAAACCGATTCCAGGATGGATCGATCGATGATCGCGGTGGTAACGCCCGCACTTCCGTCGAGAAGCTTTTTGGAGCCGTATTGCGTTTGCTGCGCAATCCGGTCGATGGAGGCCATGATCGACTGAAGCTGGGTTTGGTTCGCTTGCTTTTGGTCGGTACTCAGAGTTGCGTCGTTGCTGTTCGCAAGGGCCAGCGATCGAGCCTGAGTGAGAAGCGAGTTGACTTCGCTCAAGGCGCCTTCAGCGGTCTTGGCGTAGTTTTGGGCATCCTGGTTGTTCCGAAGAGCCTGGTCGATCGACTTCAGCTGAGTGCGGAACCCTTCCGAAATCTGGAGACCGGCAGGATCGTCGGCTGCCGAGTTGATCCGTAGACCAGTCGAAAGACGGGTCATGGCGATCGAGGTCGCCTTTCCGGTTTCGCCCAGATTGCGCAGGGCGTTCATTGCCAGGGTGTTGGTATTGATTCGAAACATTCTTGTTATCCTCCGTGATCGCCGCCCCAGTTGCCTGAAGAGCGGTTTGCGAGGCCCCGGGTGGAGCGTGTCATCCTGACTCTCGCATCGAAGGTCTTATTCAACAACCATGCCAATGGTTAAGCTATCAGAAATACTAGCTAGTAAAGAAGTACGGCCTTTTTGCTAGGTTCTTATCGGATAAGCAAACCCCATCGAGATCCTAGTAAAATCACTAAGATGACGTTGTCGGAGTTCGTGGCAAAAACGAAGCGCGAAATTTTCGCCGAGCTGCAAGCAGGTAAAATTCCCAGCATCGGTGAGTTCGACGCCCGCCGGATCGAGGACGGTCGCAAGCTCGGTCCAGTTCAAATTGGGTCCGCGAGTTTCTCCCCTTCCGAGATCCAACTCGAATTTCTCTACAGCGATGGGAAAGGCAACACAGTTATTCTTACTGTAAAACTTGCTAGCCCAGAGAGGATCGTATTCTTGCCAGTACCCGAATGGGTGGTGGAGTCGATTTGGCAAGGTGATATCGACGGATCGTTCCACTTTGAAACCCAAGCGCAGCAACTATTGCAGAAATTCTTATTGCTTATTGAGCCCGAAAACAACATAGGATTATTCGGTCCCAAGCAAGCGACCCGACGCGAATAGGCCCCATGTCCACGACAATTCTTTCCACTTGGCAGCGACCCGGCGAGGTCGCGATCCGAGCCGCTTTCGAGGCCCGGCGCACCGGCGCGGACCTCCTCACGACCCTGGAACGAGGGCTTGCCGCCGCCGAAGAAGACCCCGACTTGATCGCGATCGGTCGCGGGTCGGTTCCCAACTCTGAGGGCGTCCTCGAGCTGGATGCCAGCATGATGGAGGGCCGAGAGCTGCGGGCCGGAGCCGTTTGTGCGGTCCAAGACATCCTCCCGGTGATCTCGGTGGCCCGGCTCGTGCTGGAAAAAACGCCGCACCTCTTGCTCGCCGGAGAGCAAGCTCGCCGATTCGCGATCCAGCACGGCTTCGAGCCTCAAGATCTTGCGACTCCCCACAGCGAGGAGCGCTATCGGCTGTGGCTGGAACAGCAGCCCGAAATCGCCGAGTACGTCCACGCCAGCACCGATAAGCTCGGAGACACGGTGACGATGCTCGCCTTGGAACCCGGACCCCATCTCGTCGCCGCGAGTTCCACCAGCGGATTGCCGTTTAAGCAACCCGGCCGGGTCGGCGATTCACCGATCATCGGAGCCGGAATCTATGCCGACGACGAAGTCGGAGCCGCTGGGGCGACCGGAAACGGGGAAGCTCTGTGGCGAGCCGTCGCGTCGTTCCGGACTGTCGACGCGATGCGCCGGGGACTGGGTCCTCAGGAAGCTTGCGAGGAGACGATCCGGCACATGATGCGCCGCCAGCCCTACGATATGAAGTTGCCGAGCGTTGTCTTCGCCCTCAGCAAAGAGGGCGAGATCGGGGCCGCATGCTGCATCCGACAGTTCGAACTCTGGATCTGCCGGGATGGAGACTTGGAGATGCGGGTCTTCCAGCCGATCTCTCCGTAGGGTTCTGTTATGGCGCGCCTCATCGGACTCGCTGGGCACGTGGACCATGGCAAAACAACGCTGGTCCAGGCCCTGACGGGGGTCGATACCGACCGGCTTCCGGCCGAGAAGGAGCGCGGGATGACGATCGACCTTGGGTTTGCTCCGCTGGATCTACCCGGAGTCGGGCGGGTCAGCGTGGTCGATGTTCCCGGACACGCCAAATTCCTGCACAACATGCTCGTCGGAGCCCTCGGCACCGATGTCGCGTTGCTCTGCGTCGCCGCTGACTCGCTGGTGATGCCCCAAACCGAAGAGCACCTCGCGATCCTGCGTCTGCTGGGTGTCGAGCGTTTGGTGGTCGCGCTCACCTTTGCCGATCGGGCTAGTGATCTTGCACTTGCCCAAACGATGATCCGAGAATGGCTGGAGCAAAGCGGATATCCCCAAGCTCCTGTGGTCCCCGTCTGCGCCCCTCGGGGGGAGGGAATCGAAGAGGTCCGCGCGGCACTCACGTGGGCCCTTGCCGGTGACGAGCGGGTCCTGGAGCCAAATTGGCTTCTTCCCATCGACCGGATCTTCAGCGCCAAGGGTCATGGCCTTGTGGTGACCGGGACCCTTGCACGGGGCAAGGTTTCGGTTGGCGATCCGATCGAGATCCAACCGATGGGCTTGCGGTCGAAAGTTCGGGGCTTGCAGTCTCACGGCGAGACCCTTGAGACCGCCCAAAGGGGGATGCGGGTCGCGGTCAACCTGGCCGGAATCGACCGCGATCAGCTCGACCGGGGGGCCCTGATGGGAACACCCGGAACGGTCTTTGCGACGGAGCGAATCCGGGTCCAAGTCGACTGGCTTGAACTCCCCAAGCCAGGGTCTCGCGTCCGGATTTCGCTGGGGAGCGATGAGGTGATGGCCCGTGTACGCCTATCGGAATCGCCCGCCGTCCGGGCCCAAAGCCCAGCCCTCGTCCCCCGGGAACCGGGGGACTCTGCCCCCGAACGGCGGGACCTCCAAGACCAGAGCGTCGAGCTTCGACTCGAGCGACCCGCCGCGGCTGCCCAAGGTCAACGCCTCATCCTTCGCCGGTACAGCCCTCCCGACCTTCTCGGAGGCGGCGTGATCATTGACCCCTTCGGCCACACCCCGACCGCTGCCTCGGACCCGGTGGCGGATCCGATCTTGGCGGCCGTGATGGCAACTCCTTACGGGCTCCCAACCGATCGTCTCTGCCAACTCTTGGGCCAGACTCCGCAGCAACTCGGCGACCCCCTCGAGAAAAAGAAGCAGTCGGGGCAACTCTTCGGATTCGCCGGGTGGTGGATGGCGCCCGATCAGTATCGGTCTCTTGGCGAAGAACTCAGCCGGGTGCTCTTGGAACTCCACGGCAAGTTTCCTGATCGCGCCTGGCTCCCGCGAGAAAAGGTCTTGGAGTTGGCCAGGATTCCGCTCGAGCACAAGCCCCAAGAGCGGTGGCTCGCTCGTCTCGTCGAAGAGGGGAAGATCCGCCTGCAGGGAGCCGGAATCGCCGATGCCTCGTTCGAGGTGCGGCTGACCCCAAAGCAAGAGGCCCTCTGGAAGCGGGTCGAGGACGAGCTGCTGAGCCAAGGGGTGAACGTCCAAGAACCCAAGAAGATTGCCCTCGCGCTCAATCTCCCCCACCAGGCCGTCACCGAGATCTTGAACCTCGCCGTGCAAGGCGGCCGAGCGATCCACATCTCCCCCGAGATCATCCTGCCGACCCCCACCTTGCAGAAGGTGATTGGCGAACTCAGGGCGTGGGGAGCGAAGGGGTTCACGCCCGCCGAGTTCCGGGACCGATTCGAGACCAGTCGAAAGTACGCGATCCCCATCTTGGAGTATCTCGACAAAAAGCGCGTGACCGAACGGGTTGGCGAAGTCCGCGTGCTCAGAGAAGGGGCAGAGAAGTGCTGACCGACCACGTCGAAAACTTTCTCCGGGCGATCGCCAGCACCCGGTCCCCCCACACGGTCCGCAACTATCGCATCGACCTGACCCAATTGGCTCAATCGGTGGGCGAGAATCCGGCCTGGACCGAATCAGAACTCCAAAAGTACTTGTGGGAGCATGCCCCCAATCCCGTGACCCGAGCCCGAAAGCTCAGTGCGCTCCGTAGCTTCTTTCGCTATCTGCGCCAGATCGGGGTGCTGGATGGAGATCCGGCCGCCAACCTGATGTCGCCGATCCGCCGCAAGCCTCTGCCCAAAGCTCTGAGCCAAGGGGACGCCACCCAGCTTCTGGATCAAGATCCCAAGGTCGCCACCCCGCTCCGTGACCAGGCCCTTCTGGAGATGTTGTACGGTGCCGGGCTGCGGGCAAGTGAAGTCGTGTCGCTCGACGTGGGCAACGTGGACCTCGATCAAAGAATGGTCCGGGTCCGGGGAAAGGGAAACAAAGACCGGATTGCCCTTTTTCCCGTCGCGACTGCAGCCGCAGTACGGGCTTATCTCGATCATGAGCGAGTGGCGGCAAAGTCTGGGATGGCGCTCTTCACCAACCATCAAGGCGGACGACTCACCACGCGCACCGTTCAAAACGTCCTCAAGCGATGGGCCAAGATGGCCGGATTGCCGACCGACGTCTCGCCTCACACTCTTCGCCACACCTTTGCGACCCACTTGCTGGATGGAGGGGCCGACCTCAAGACGGTCCAGCAATTACTGGGTCACGAGAGCCTCGCAACCACCCAGATCTACACTCACATCAGTATCGAGCGGCTCAAAGATACTGTGAACCAGGCCCACCCTCGGGCTGGGGCTTCGGCCCTTCCTCCGGAGTCGGCGGCTCTGGGGTCTCTGGAGTTGGCAGAGTCGGAGCTGGAGCCGGAGCCGGATCGGCCCTCCTGACTCCTGGTAGGGTCGTCACCCGGAAGGGCTCGGCATACTTCACTCCGATCCGCTTTCCGGCCGTGGTTGCCGATCCGAGGATGATCCCCCGAACCCGGCCCATCGCGAGGTCGGTGAACTGGCTTTTGTGGATCGCCAAGAGATCCCATCTCTGGTCCCATTTTTGGGTGACGTCGACAAAGGCGTTTCCGTGCATGGTGCTAAAGCGCATCAGGGTGAGCGGCAGTCCCGAACGCTTGGCCGCGATCTCGGATGCCTCACCGGTCCGACGGTGATCGGCATGGCTCGCGCGTGGCGGGTGATCCGCGTCGAAGAGCATCAAGACATCCGGCTGATAGATCTCGATCTCCCGTTGGATCGCCCGAATCAGGGGCTCGCTGGACGTCAATCGCCCATCGGGGAAACCGAGAAAGATCGTGTCCGATCCACCCCAGGCGGCGGTCGCTTCTCTCTGCTCCGCTTGGCGGATGCGCCGGTTCTTGGCTGCGTCCTCAAAGGGGTAGTAGGCCTTATCGCCGTCGGTGGTGACAACGAGCTTGCTCTGAACCCCTGCGTCCTTCATCCGGAGCAACGTTCCGGCGATGTAGAACTCGGTGTCGTCGGGATGGGCCGTCACGATCAGGACTCTGCGTTCGGGCGAAAACAGGTTCAGACTCGTGAGATCAAATGCCGGGTTCGACTTCGGCGCCGGGCGCTCTTGCCAATCGAATTCCCACGGCTGCCACCAATAGAAGAGACTGAAGCCGCCGACGCCTACGACGATCAGGCGAGTGAGGCAACCCAAGAATCCGCGTCGCTTCTTGGGTCGCTTATTGGATGGAGGGGTTCCTGGTTGCACGGGTTCCCGTTATCTACGCTGGACGCGGCCAACGGGGTGCATCCTCTGGGACCTAAGCTAGGTCCGGCCAGCGCTGCAAGACCCGATCTTGGACCTCATCACTGCCGAAGAGCCGCACCGGCGGAGGCGACCCGGCCTCGATCACCAGATCCACGCAGGCCAGCCACCCGTCCCCCTCGGAGAACTGCGAGGCATGCATCGCCCACTGCAACGGGATTGCGGAGTATTTGTCTCGCGCATCATCCAGCGGTGGATCGTAGGCCAAAAGTGCCCGCACGACCTCTGGGTGCCCGGCAAAGCAAGCGCAGTGGAGTGGAGTCCCGTTCGAGTCGTCGCGCTCGGTGATCGAGAAACCTCCGGCCATAAACGCCGGGATCGCTTCGGCCCGCCCGAGCCAGCAAGCGTCGGTGAAAGCCCGTTTCTTCTTGGTAGAGAGGCCCGAATAGTGGTCTCGGAGTTCCGTCGCTCGCGCGATGTCGCCGCGCCAACAGGCGGGCAACAGCTGATCGGCTTCGGTTGGTTGGTAAGTCCCGATCGTTCCCACGTTCCTTTCGTGGGCCAGCTGAGCGGGGATTACCCCATCGACTCCGGGGCTGTTGGGGTCGGCTCCGGCCTCGATCAACCGCTCAAGAGTGGCCAGACCCCGACCGCGACGGATCGCGTGGACCAGCGGATTTCCTTCGCGAAGATCTTGGACGTAGGGCAGCAGGATCTCGAGACCTTCGGGGTCATCGAAGTCCAAAACTCGGAGCAGGGCGTTCGTCCCTTTCACCGTGGCGCCGTGCTCTAGGAGGAGGCGGAGGGACTCGTGCCGCTTGTGTTCTGCGGCGTGATACAGCGACTCGTTGTCGTCCGGATTGGCTCCGGCTTCCAGCAGCATGCGCACCGATTCCGGATCCTCGCCGACCGCGACGGCGGCAAAGAGAAGTGAGAGGGGATGGGAATCCCACTCGGGGATCAAGACTTGGGTGCTGGGATCGGTGCCTCGGCGGATGAACTCGGTCAGCATCTCGCGGTACCGAGGTTTGTTTTCTCGCCCGAAGGGTGAGAAGGCTACGTAAGCCACCGCCGGAAAGGGAGCCTGCGGGGGCTCGGCCATCTCGGAGAGGGTCAAGAGTTGGGCAATGGGCGATCGCGGGACCAACTCGGGCCGCTTTTCCCGGACGCGGCGAGCCGCTTTGGCGTCGAGGATCGCGTTCTCCAGGATGCGGATTGCTTCGTCGTCCGTCGCCCGCGCGATCTGGGCTTCTTGAACGGCGTGAACGAGTTTCGGCCACGATTCGAATCCGTAGGATTGGGCGAGTTGATGCTGGGCCTGGTGGAGCCGAGCTTCGGGGTTGGTGCTTCGTGCCTCGCGCAGGAGGTCTTTGGCCTGGGAGCGCAGGTGCTCCAGATTGGCAGTTTCGGGAAGGTTGTTGTTTGTCATCAGCCGGACCTTTTGGGGTTCGTCCGCGGCCTGCCGATCGGACCGGTTCGGTTGATCAGGTTGTTTTTGTCTTGAGTTCAGGTGGGTTCAACCCTTCCCGCAGGCCAGGATGCGCCCTGAGCGCAATAGGATGTTACACCATGTTTCTCGAAGTTTGGCGCGCGGAGCCCCAGCTCCGCGCTTATGGGTCTTCGACCGCTTCCAGTCGACAAGCAGAAAAGTCACTCGGAACAGAGCTCCATCCTGGTAAACTAACCACAACGGAGACGCTAGGAGCCCCGCTGATTTCCCATTGACCGAATCGGAAACCAGCGAAGCCACCCGCGCGGCGACTCCATCGACCGCTAAATCGAGGCGCGCTTTGAGAAAAAAGAACAGTTTTTCCAAGTCGCGGAGCAACAGCAGCAGCCAGAGCAGCAGCAAGCCCGCGCAAAAGTTTCAAACCGAAATCATCGTCAACTGCAGCCCCCGCGAAACACGAATCGCGATGCTAGAGGACGGCAAGCTCCAAGAATATCGCGTCGAGCGCGAAGAGCGAGTCGTCGGGAGCATCTTTAAGGGCATCGTCCAAAACGTCCTCCCCGGCATGGATGCCGCCTTTGTGGACATCGGGCTGGAGCGCAACGCATTCCTCTATGTCGCCGATATCCTTCCCGAAGAGGGCGGCCACGACAACAGCCCGGCCAGCATCAAGCGCAGCGAACTCCGCCGCCGGAAGATCAAGGACCTTCTCCGCCCCGGTCAGGAGATCATGGTTCAGGTCACCAAGGGTCCCCGAGGAACCAAGGGAGCCCGGGTCACGACCCGGATCGCACTCCCCGGCCGCTATGTCGTCCTCATGCCCGAAGGTTCCCATGTCGGAGTCTCGCGCAAGATCGAAGATCGGAGCGAACGCGAGCGGCTCCGCAAGGTCGGGGACGCCATCTTGCCAGAGGGATTCGGCCTGATCCTCCGCACCGAGTGCGAACAGCGAACGAGTAGCGAACTCCACGCCGACGTCGTCTTTCTTCAGCAACTCTGGGGTCAGGTTTTGCAGGCCGCAAAACGGCTGAAGGCCCCGGCCTGTGTTCACCGCGACCAAACCCTGCTTTACCGAACCATTCGCGACATCTTCGGTGATGAGATCGACCGCCTGGTGATCGACGATCCCGATGAGTATGAGAAGGTCAACCTCGTCGCCAAGGTCGTGGCCCCCCAATTGGTCGACAAGATCGAACTCTATGACCGCGACCGCCCGGTGTTCGATCAGTACGAGATCGAGAAGGACATCGACCGGTTGCTCAACCATAAGGTCGTCCTCAAGTCCGGCGCGTACCTGGTGGTCGACGAGATGGAGGCCCTCACCGCGATCGACATCAACACCGGAAAGATGGTCGGTTCGACCTCGCTGAACGAGACGATTCTGAAGGCGAACCTCGAAGCCGCCGACGAGGTCTGTCGCCAGCTCCGCCTCCGCGATATGGGTGGAATCATCGTCATCGACTTCATCGACATGGAGTCGAACGAGGACAAAAAGAAGCTGATGGACCACTTCACTAAGAAGCTGGAGCGAGACCGGGCCCGGACCCGGGTCGGCAAGATCAGCTCGCTCGGATTGATCGAGATCACCCGCAAGCGAACCGGCGAATCGGTCACCGAGGCCATCAGCGACGTCTGTCCGACGTGTGAAGGGCGGGGAAGAATTCCGTCCCAAGAAACCGTATCCCTCTGGATCGAGCGCGATATCCGCCGCCGACTCAACGAAGCCGGCAACGCCTTCTTTATCGAATGCCACCCCGCCGTGGTCGAGACTTTGATCGGGGCCGATGGGGAAAGCGTCGAGGACCTGGAACACGATCTGAACCGCGCGCTCTATGTTCGCGCCAACTTCGACTTCCAGTTCGACGAATACGAGATCACGAGTGGCACGATCCAAGAGTTCGACGCCGCACACATGGGTCTGCGACGCGCTCAGGTGATGGAGTGCAACGTGCGGTCTTCGAATCTTGATGCAGCCACCAAGGTGGTCGGCTGGACGGACCTCGGCTACTATGTCGAGCTGATCGATGGGGACAAGTATCTGGGCAACCGCGTGAAGGTTTGCCTACAAGATATCCGGCGCAGCTACGCCGTGGCCGACGTGATCCTGAGCGGTAGCGCTAGGCCACTTGCCGGGGCTTGAGGTTTGTCGGGATGCGCTGAAGGAGTTCCTTGGCGGCAAGGATCTCCTCGATTCCATCGATGAGCGCGTTCACCACGGCGGGGTCGAACTGGACTCCGGAGTTGCGGCGGATCTCTTCGATGGATTCGTCCACCGTCCAGGCGGCCTTGTACCGTCGCTCGGTGGTGAGAGCGTCAAAGACGTCGGCGACGGCGCAGATCCGGCCCTCAATCGGGATCTCTTCGCCCTTCAGACCGTTCGGATAGCCTCGGCCGTCCCAGCGCTCGTGGTGAGTCAGGGCAATCCGCTGGGCCATCTGGAGCACCGGGTCACGGGTTCCGCTGAGGAGCTTTCCACCCAAGACGGTGTGGGTCTTGATGACCTCGAATTCCTCCTCGGTGAGAGTTGAATCTTTTTGAAGAATGGCGTCGGGGACGCCGATCTTGCCGATATCGTGCAGGGTGCTGGCGCGGCGAATCGCGTCGACCTCGTCGGTGGTCCATCCCAGCATTCGGGCGAGTATCGCGGTGTATTCGCTCATCCGGACGACGTGGTCGCCGGTTTCGTCGTCGCGAAGCTCTGCCGCCCGGGCGAGTCGGTAGATGACCTCGATTTTGGATTCTTCGAGTTCGTACTCCACCCGAGCTTTATCGGTCACGTCAATGGCATAGATCCGAATGAGGTCCAAGCTCTCGGGCCGGGAGATCGCGATGAGGTAATTGCGATCGTTGAACTGGCCATCGTGCAGCAGAGAAGCTCCGGATCCTTCGGGATTGAGTAGCCTGGACCAATCGAGCCCGTGGAAGACGGCGTGGCCAAAAGTTTCGGTCTCAATACCGATAAAAGTGGCCCGTGCGGCTGGGTTTTGGTAACGTATTCCACCGTCCAAGTTAAACTCAATGACGGGATTGGGATTCAGATCCGGAAACCCTTGGTCGTCCCTATTCCACAGGGAAATGTCCAAGGCCAAACAACAACCGAGGTCACTGGTGGGGTCCCAGGTAAAGCTCTGAACGAAGGGAGTATTCCCGACATGGATCAATCGTTGGAGCTCTGATGCCGTACCGGATTTCAAGCTGTGGGCGATGACCGAAAGCTCGCTATAGGGAGCCCCCATGAGATCCGTCCCAAGTCGGGCCGAAGCCGCCGGGTTAGCATGTAACACTTGTCCGTGGCCATCAAAGACAAAGGCTACGTTTGCGAGTTGATCGAGATTGAGCATCGTCACCAATCGGGAGTCCTATGCATCTATCGGCGAACTCCAGACCTGTTTTTAGTGCTAGACCTTTTCCTCTTGTTGAATCTGTAGAGAAGGATAAGGGACCTTCCGAAAATCACACTCAGTACCTTTTCGGCGGCTCGTCCGTCGTATAGCTGGAGTTCATTCCATCAATGCAACTGAACAACAATCTCTCAAAAAGCCGAATGGCTGCCCTTTTTGGACTTGCGCTGGTCGCCTCCGCCGTTCAGGCCGAAACTTACGCCGTTTGCGTGGGGATCAACGACTATCCCGAAAAGGCCCAGATCACCGGGGTGCAGGGCGATCCCGACCTCAAAGGTGCCGTCAATGATGCGACCGCGATGCGCGATATCCTCACCGGAAAGTTTGGCGTGAAGTCCACCAATGTCCAGCTCTTGACCGACCAAGCTGCGAGCAGCAAAGGGTTCTTGGCTGCCTTGACCAAGGTTCTCGATACCGTCAAGCCGGGAGATCAATTCGTCTTCACGTTCTCGGGACACGGAGGCCAGATCGAAGATAAGGCCGAGCCGGATGGAAAGGAAGAAGTGATCGTCCTGGCCGACGATATCGTGGTGCCGGGGGACCTGTTCAATGAACTCGCCAAGATGTTCACCCTGAACGGCGTCAATTGCACCTTCATTTTCGATAGCTGCTTCAGCGGCGGCATGTCCCGGGATGTGGACGGAAAGATTTCGACTCGAACCAAGAGCCTCGGGACTCTCAAGCCGAAATCTGCGGCCCGTACCGCCGACGTCTTCAGCAAGAGCAAGAACAAGGGATGGCTGCTCAAGCCGAAGTCCCAAGAGCCCACCGCCACCTCGGCCTTCCTCTTTGCCGGAAAGGAAGATAAGCCGACCCTGGATATCTCGGGAATCCCCGACGTCCCGGCCCACGGACTCTTCACCATGCTCCTTGTCGATTGCCTCAACTACGATAGCAAGATGGCGATCAAGGACATTTATGTCGAGATGAACCTCTTCTTGGACGAGCTGAACAAGAAGATGGCGGCAGAGGGCGTCGACCGAAAGTTCGAACAATCCCCCACCTTCGAATCCGCTGCCGACCGAGCGGCCAAGCCGGTCCTCCTCGGCTAAATCCTGATGTCCGCCCGTCGTCGCCCAGGGTGCGAGCCAGCGAACCGTCGTGGTCCCGTCTGGGTCCGGATTGCCGTGCTGGTTCTGCTCGCCATGACCTCGGCGACGGCGGGTCTTGCTCAAGAAGATGAATACGATGACGCCGCACTGCGGCTGGTCCCCATCGTCAGTGACGAGCGCCTGGAGGACATCCAGGAGTCGGCCGATGGCACCCGCCTGCTGACCCATGATCGGGGCTTTGCCCCGAAGCTCTGGGACACCGCGACCCTTCGAGTTCTTGCCAACCTCGGTCGCCACGAAGACCCGATCCAGAGCGCCACGTTCTCTCCCGATGGCCGGTGGATCGTTAGCCGCAGCTATCTCCAGATCTCTCTCTGGGACGCCCAACGGGCCCGATTCTTGGGTCGATCGGCGTTGCCCGAAGGTGATTTCTTCACCGCCCACGCCGTCTCCCACGATGGAAAGTGGATGGCCGTCGGGACCCATCTGGGCGGAATCTATTTCGGCGCGGTCGACAAGAACCTCAAGCTCCTCAAGGTTGGCGACCACGGCGCCCGCGTGCGGGACCTCGAATTTTCCCGCGACAATCAATTCTTCGTCAGCGCGGGCGACGACCGGCGCATCCACGTCCGCAAGCTCAGCGACCCCAAGCAGGCCGTGGCCTCCGATCCGTCGGAGTCTCCCATCAACTGGATCGAGATCAACCCCGGCGGAACCCAAGTCCTCGCAACCGGGATCGGCGGGCAGGCGGAGGTCTATGACGCCGCGACGGTAAAGGTCCAGCACCGATTCGAACACGTGATCGGCGAAAAGGGAACCTATCCCAACACCCTCATGGCCGCACTGTTCGTCGGCCGAGCCTCCGATAAGATCCTCACTTGCCGAGCCGATGGAACGATGGTTCTGTTCGACCCCAAATCGGGGCTCCCGCTGCGAGAGATCAAGCTCTATACGGCTCCGGTGAGGGAGATCCGCAAGACTCGTGACGCCACCAAGATCGCGACCTACGCTGTCGAAGAGACCCAGGGCCAGCCGCTCCGGATCTATGACATCGAAGCCCAGGCGGAAGTCACCTTCAAGCGGATCCCGGACTCTTTTCCGACCGCGGGAGAATTCAGCGGCAAGGGCGACGCCTTTTGGCTCGGATACATGGACGGGGCTCTCCGCCGGCACGAACTCGGGAGCCAAGTCATCCGCACCGAACGGCTCAACCCAGCGACCACCATCGGACGAATCGACCAGATGAGTGCCACCGGTGACCTCATGCTTCGGCTCGAAGAGCGTGGAGTCTTCGGAGTCACGAGCCGCTACCTGATGTTCTCACCTCGCAACGTCCAGGAGCAAAAGATCCTGCCGATGTTGGACCTGCCGATCTTTTCGCCCAGCGGGCTCTACCGGATGGAGATCGATGATGCCACCTCGAGCATCACGCTCTTCAACACCAAAACCGGCAAGCCGGGACGTCGGATTGTGGTCACCATGGAGGAGTATCAGACCCTCGTGTGGACCCCTCGCGACCAGTTTGCGCTCGTCACTTCCAAAACGGGACTGGTCGAGGTCATCGATCTCGAGTCGGCCGCCACGATTGCCCGTCACCAGCGCCCGCCTGGCGAACACCGCCAGGATCATCCCGAGCCGAACGGCACCCGAATCCTTTCCTATGATCTCGACCGGCGTAAAGCTCGGATCTGGGACGCGCTCACCGGCGAAACTATCACAGAACTCCCCGGGGAGCACGCTCCGACCGATGACTACACCTGGCACGCCGATGGTCAAAGCGTGGTCGTTCAGGGGGCCACCGGATTTGTCTCCTACCGAATTGCGGATGGAACGAAGAGTTGGGAGATTCCCGACCCGGAGTTCTCCCCGACGGGGTTTTTTCACGAGGGCCACAACCTCTTCATCCGCGCCGAAGCAGAGAAGTTCATCTTGCACAATGCGGCCACGGGCGAGCAGATTTTGAGCGTCGAGACCACTAACCGGGCGTGGAACAACCCCGAGCGCTGGATCCATCCCAAAGAAAAGCACGTCCTCCAGCTCACGGGCTACGACGCCGGACTCTCGTTCAACAAGTTCGGCAACTTCCTTCGCGTTTACGATTTTGAGAGCGTCAAGCTATTGGCTTCGATCCAGACCCGGGGATACATCACCGACGCCCGATACTCGCTCGACGGCACGCGGATCTTGACCTCCGACAGCGTCGATGGACTCGTGATCTGGGATTCGGTCCCGGTCAACGAGCGGCTCAAGCGGCTGGGATCGGTGGTCTTCATGCGCGATGGCACCTTCCTGGTCAGCGATGTTGAAGGACGATACGACGCGAGCGACCCGAGCAACGTTCTCGGCGCAACCTATGTGTACGAGTGGACCGGTGGGCTCGAGGCGATCGACGTGAGTCAGTTCAAGCCGATCAGCTACGAACCTGGACTCTTTGCCAAGTTAATGGGGATCGATAAATCCCCCGGCCGAGCCCTCCCGTCGCTGGACCAGCTCAAGCTCTATCCCGAGGTCCAGATGATCCGCAATGCTCGGCGCCCCAGCATCCTCGAGGTAACGATTCGCCCCCGAGACGGCGGGGGAATCGGCCGAGCCGCCCTCAAGCTGAATGGCAAAGAGATCTTTAGTGAAACGGGTAAGGACTTCTTCCTCATCAACACCGAGGACTACCAATCGTTCTTGCTCCCGGCCTCTCGGCTGCCTGAGGGACAGGGCAACCTCTGGGAACTTACCGTGAGTAATGCTGCTGGCACGCTCGTCAGCCGCCCGGTTGCCATCGATACCGGCGTCCCCGAAACGCTCAAGACTCCGGATGTCAATCTTTTTGCGCTCGTAGTTGGGGTGGGAGATTATGTCGGAGATCGCCGGGACCTGAAGGCTCCGCCGACTGATGCCGCCGCCATGGCCCGGGCGCTCAAAGCGGTTGGAGAACGACTCCTGCCCGGCCGGGTTCAAGTGGAACAGCTGAGTATCGCCGAGGGAGCCTCCCGACCCACTCGCGCCAACATCATGGCCTGGTTTGATTCGGTCCAGAAGAAGGCCACGAGCAGCGACATCGTCCTGCTCTATTTGGCCGGCCATGGCACGAGCCGGATCGGCGAACAAGCGGGTTACTTCTTCCTCACGAGTGATGCGGATCCCGGCGAGGTCACCCCGGCGATGATTGGGGTCTCGGCCCTCAGCGCCGACGATCTCAAGGCCCGGCTCACCGCCCTGCCGGCAAGCAAGCAGGTGGTCATCCTCGATACCTGCCACAGCGGAGCCGCGGCCGAATCCCTTCTTCAGAGCGATCGAAGCGTCGGCGCCGACTACGCTCGCGCCTATGAAGGAATCAAGGATGCCACCGGGGTCTGGTTGCTCGCGGGGAGTGCGGCGGATCAGCTGAGCTACGAAAGTAGCAACGTCGATCACGGCCTCTTGACCTATTCGCTCCTCGAAGCTATCGACAACGTCTCCCGCAACGGGCTGCGAGAAGGCTCGGGGAGTGACCTCTTTGTCGATGTCGAGCGCTGGCTGAGCTATGCCGCCGGACGGGTGGAGTCACTCAAGAACGAGGTCGGGATCGCCGGGGTCCAGCGACCCGAGTTCCGGCGTTCGCGGTCGGTCCAGAGCTTCGACGTCGGGGTTGTCGATGCGGAAGCCCGCGGGTCGCTTGGTCTACGCCCACCCAAGCCGATCGTGATCTTTGGATCGTTTGATCAAGACGAGGAGGACCCTGCCGGGCTCGAGCCGGTGCTCCAGAAGAGCCTTAGCGAAAGTTCAGTCTTCAAACTTTGGACCGATATCAGCAAGCATCCACGGGTCTTCCGGGTCAGCGGGACTTACCGCCTTGAGAAGGATCAGCTGAGCGTCCGAGTCGCTCTGCAGAGGTTCGATTCCGAGCTCAATCGCAAAACGCTCGAATCGTTTGAAGTGACCCGCCCGAGGAGCGAACTCCAGGCCCTCGCGACCCAGGTCCGGACCGAGATCGAGGCCAGGCTCGTCAAGCTGCAATAGTCCCGGCCGGCTACCATTCCTCGGCGCGGATTCGGGCGAGGATTTTGGCGGCCCAGTCCTCGGCTGGCGGATGCTCGATCCACTCCCGGACCATTCCTAGCCACCGGATGCGCGAACGGGTCTCGACCAGAATCGACGCGGCGGCAAGGACTCCAAAGTAGGCCCCCTCAGCTTCCTGTTCTTCCAGCAGGGACTCGAGTCGAGTCGAAAACTGCTCGAGCCCCTTGATCGCGTGCTCGATGAACGGGATCCGAAGCTCCTCGGGGAGGGCATCAAAGAAGAACACCCTCAGCCGAACAAGATCCACCGAATACGAGACATCCGAGAGCGAGATCGGGGGGCCAATCCAGGCCCTCAAGGTCTCGAGCCCCGACTCCGAAATCTGGACCTGACCTTCCTCGTCCTCGACCAGGAGCCCCTGCTGGACGAGGCGATGAGCCACCGAGTAGGCCGTCCCGGCTCGCGACTTGTGATAGGTGCTGGCCGAAGTCGAAAGGTCCTTCATGATCACATAGATCGTGCAGGGACCCTTGAGATAGGCAAGCCCAAGCACGGTCTGTTCGATCGTGCTCAGGGGTCGGGAAGATTTTCGCTTAGGCATAAAGCTGAACTTTTGGGAACGGAAACACCGTGCATTGAGATATTACAATTTGTAATAATAGCCGCTATGCAACGATTTTTCGCACTCGTCCTCATTCTTCAGTCTAGCCAGGTGCTCTTCGCGTCGGATCCTCTACCCCGTCGAGGCGCACTTGGCCTCTCTTTCTCCCCCGCCCCCGCCGAGGCAGCCGAGAAGCATGGACTCAAGTCCGGAGAGGGGCTGATTGCCGGGGCCGCGGTTCCGGGGCTCACCGCCGAAAAGCTCGGCATCAAGTCCGGGGATCTGATCCTCTCGATCAACGGCCAATCGGTGAGCGCCCAAAAGATCGGGGCCTTCGTCCGCGAGTTGCCCTCCGGAAAGGAGGTCAAGTTCCAGGTGATCCGCGACGGAAAACCGCTTGAGATCAAGGGGATCTTGATGGAAAAGCCGCGCGATCCTGGTAACCAGAATTTCAGGGTGACCTACAGCCACGTCGTCAGCAACGGCGAGCGGTTCCGCACGATCATCACCGAGCCGACCAAGCCCGGAAAGCACCCGGCTATGTTCTTCATCCAGGGATTGGCTCCGGCCTCCTACGACTATGTCCTGGAAGGACCGGCCAGTCTGCAGAGGCTCAACGCCCCGCTGCTCTTCGATTTTGCCAATAGCAACTTCGTCACGATCCGTGTCGAGAAGCCGGGCGTCGGGGACAGTGAAGGGAAGCCTTACCCCGAATGGGATTATCTGAGCGAACTCGACATCTATCGCCAAACCCTGAAGCAACTGCAGGGCCTCGGCACGGTCGACCGCGACAACATCTTGATCTTTGGCCATAGCATGGGTGGGGCCTTTGGACCGATGGTCTCGGCTGAGAATCCGGTCAAAGCCATTGCCGTCTTCGGAACCGCCGCGCGCACCTGGTTCGAGTATGTGATCGACATCCTACGCTATCAGTCCATCCTCGGCGGGGCGAGCTTCGAATCCGTTGACGACCAGGTGCGAGTTGGCGGGCGGATCATGAGCGAGATCATCCTCAAGGGACGGTCGGTTGAAGACGTGAAGAAGAGCTATCCCGACCAAGCGGCGGCCGTGGATGCCTACTTCCCGGGTGGCCTCTTCAATGGAAAGAGTGCCAAGTTCTGGTCCCAATTGGCGGATATCAACTTCGCCAAGCAGTGGGCAGAGTGCAAGGCCCACGTGCTCGCCGTTCACGGAGTCAGCGATTTTGTGAGCTACTCGGTCGATCACAAGTTGATTGCCGACATCGTCAACCGGGCGACGCCCGGAAAGGGAACACACTGGGAAGCCCCAAACTCGGACCATCTCTTCAACGCCTGGCCAACCGAGGCAGAAAGCCTGAAGAATTGGCCAAACGGAACCTTTAACATGGCGTTTTCCAATCGGATGAAGGAGTGGTTCCTGGGGCTGAAGTCCGACTAAGTTCGGGCTGAGGTCCGGGTCGAGGGATGGCCTCGCGGGCGGTTCGGTTGCTCGCTTCCGCTCCTAGGGTCATCCTCGCCTTTTTGGGTTGCATAACCCGCTCTCGTGAGTTTCCCTTAACCTTCGCTTAACAGAGTCGGCGAGGTGTCCCCGGTATACTCGCCGGTGGCCGAAGGGCTGGTGATCTGACATGAAAAGCTCTCTGAAAGTATTGGGTTTCCTTGCCGGGGCGGCAATTTTTGCCGTGGGCATGAGCGGTTGTAGCAGCAAGCCAAAAGAAGGCGCCGACGCCGGCGGATCTTCGGGCACGGCAGCCCCCGCAACCACCTCCATTGACGCCAAGGGTTCCACTTTTGTCAAACCCTTTTTGGAGAACGTTTTCGAAGAATTCAAGGGTAAGTCGGGAGTCACCATCAACTACCAGGGTGGCGGCTCGGGGGCTGGCATCAGCGGCTTGCTCGATGGCACCGTTCCGTTTGCGGCAAGCGATGCCCCGATGAGCGATGAAGAGATGGGCAAAGCCGCCTCCGGACCCTCCGGTGCGGTCATGAACTTGCCGATCGTTCTCGGCGCGATTGCCATCGCCTACAACCTCGACGGCGTGGCCGATCTCAAGCTCGACGCCGAAGTGCTAGCCCACATCTTCCAGCGAAAGATCACCAACTGGAATGACCCTAAGATTGCCGCTCTGAATGCCGGGGTCACGCTTCCTGACCTTCCCATTACCGTGGTCGTCCGCGCCGATGGATCGGGCTCGACCTACGTCTTCAGCGACTTCCTCTCCAAGGCTGCTCCGGCGGCCTGGACTCTCGGAACCGATAAGCAGATCAGCTGGTCCAACGACGTCCAGAAGCAACAGAAGTCGGACGGCGTGAGCAAGGCCACCAAGGACACCCCCGGCGCCATCACCTATGTGGAACTGAGCTTTGCCAAGCAAGCCGGACTGGGCCTGACGAGCGTTAAGAACGCGGATGGTCAATTTGTGAAGCCCGAACCCGCCAGCGTGACCGCCGCGGCCGAGAATGCCGCACTTCCTGAGGACTTTCGAGGCAGCATCGTCAACGCTCCGGGTGCGACCAGCTACCCGGTTAGCAGCTATGTCTTTGCCCTCGTTCCCAGCGACCTGAGCAAGAACTCGGCTGGCAAAGGCATCATCGACGCTCTGAAGTATGTCGTCGGAGAGGGCCAAGCGAAAGCCGAGGGCCTCGACTACGCTCCGCTTCCGGAGACGATCAAGACCAAGGTTTCCGAAAAGCTTGCTGCAATCAAGGTAGCCTCTTAACGTCTTGGCCAAGCTCGCCCCTTACTCCGAACCGCGTCCGTCCGCCCGTGCTCGTTCACGGGTGGGCGATCTCGTCTTTAGGGGCATCACCTTTGGGGCCGCGCTGCTGGTCCTGATCATCGTCATGCTCGCCCTCCAGCAGTTGCTGCAGGGAAGCGGAAAGGTCCTCCAAGACCAAGGCAGTTACTTCTTTACTGGCCGCGACTGGGACATCAGCGAAGCCCGATACGGAGCCCTTTCTCTCATCTGGGGCACTTTCGCAACATCGTTGATCGCGCTCCTCGTGGGCGGCGTGACCGGGGTGGTGATCGCCGCGTTCCTCGTTGAGCTCGCCCCCAAATGGCTGTATAAGCCGGTCAGCTTTTTGGTCGATCTTTTGGCCGCGATCCCCAGCATCATCTATGGCTTGTGGGGCGTCGAGCAACTTGTTCCTTGGCTGAGGACCCAACTTTATCCTCAGCTTTATGACACGCTCGGGTGGACGGGACTCTTCGGCAGCCCCCAATCCACCGGTTTTGGTCTGCTCACGGCGGGGTTTGTACTCGGGATCATGATCATCCCCACCGTCGCTGCGGTCACCCGGGAGATGCTCCTTGTCGTCCCCAAGTCGATGCGCGATGGAGCTTTGGCGATGGGTGCCACCCGCACCGAAGCCCTCAAGAGTGTCCAGATTCCTTACGCGATCGGAGGGATCCTCGGCGGACTGATCTTGGGACTGGGCCGCGCCCTTGGCGAGACCATGGCCGTCACCATGCTCATCGGCAACAACGCCAACATCTCGTTGGATCTTTTCAAGCCTGCCGCCACCCTCAGCAGTATGATCGCGACCAACTTTGGGGAGGCCGACGCCGACTTCAAGGCCGCCCTCATCGGACTCGGCTTTATACTTTTCTTGCTGACGATGATCATCAACATGGTCGCTCGGATGCTGGTCCAGCGCGTCCGGCGCAAGAGTGGGGTGAGTTGACGTGCTGAAGACCCTTCTCATCGCCGTCCCGATCCTTTTCATCGCCTTCCAGATCGCCAAGTGGGTGGTCCCCTGGGAGACCCGGCGCAAGATGTCCCACTACGGCTCCTACATCGGCGGAGTCGTGGGCAGCATTTTGGCCCTGACCCCGCTGGTCTTCTTGATGATTTATCTGGTCAAGGAAGGTGGCCCTGGATTTACGGCCGCTTTCTTCACCGAATCCCAAAAGCCCATCGGCCAGCCGGGGGGCGGATATCTCAATGCCATCGTCGGTTCGCTTCTGATCATCCTCATGGCAAGCGCCATCGGAGTGCCCATCGGGGTCTTGGCAGGGATCTATTTGGCCGAAGTAGGGAAGGGTCGCTTTGCCGCTGTTGTCCGGTTTTTGAGCGAGGTCCTGACCGGTCTACCCAGCATCGTGGCCGGGATTTTGGGTTACACCCTGATCGTGATGAAGCTCCAGGATGTTCCCGGATGGAAGCCATATTCGGGATTTGCGGGGGCGGTTGCGCTGAGCTTCTTGATGATTCCCGTCATCACCCGGGTCACCGAGGAGGCTATCCGCCTTGTCCCCAAAGCCCAACGGGAGGCCAGCTTCGGGCTTGGAGTCGGTCAATGGCGGACGGTGTGGCATGTCGTGCTGCCCGCGGCTCGCAGTGCCATCCTGACCGGGGTCGTCTTGGCGGTGGCCCGCGTCGGAGGCGAAACCGCGCCGCTCCTCTTCACGGCCTTGGGCAACCGCGAGATCATCACCAATGTTCGCGAACCGATGAGCGCGCTACCCCTCGCGATCTACTTTGATGCCGGATCGCCCAGTGATATCAACGTCCAATTGGCCGTCACCGGGGCCCTCTTCTTGGTCGTTTGGATTGCCCTCGTGAACCTTGTCATCCGCTGGATCGCGGCCAAAACCCAACCCAAGCTCAGCTGATCGGGTATCCTCTGCGTTTTGAACGGATAGAAATCATGGCTGGACTGATCAAGCGAAAACTGAACCACTCGGCACGCCGAGCCAAGAACCGGACCCGAGCCCGCAACAGCAAGGCTCGAAGCAAGCGCGGCTAAGCCCGTCTTTTCGACGAAGTAAAAAAAGAGCGCGCGGAGGCAAAAACTATATTGCCCCCGCGTTTTGCTGTGTCAGACGCTCTCGCGCATGAAGGCCCCGATCTCGGAGGCCAGTTGCTCCAGGCTCGGTTCGTGGATGTACATCATATGCCCAGCTTCGTAGTAGCCGGTCGTGATGTTGGCCCGCAATGTTGGGTCCAGCCCCAAGTGGTCCACGGTGTATTCGGTTGCAAAGTAGGGCGTGGCCAGATCGTAGTATCCGCTCGCGATGTACACCTTGGTGTAGGGGTTCTTGCTCATCGCGGCCCGGAGCGCTTCGCTGGTGTCGGGGTGGCCCTCGCCGGCCGATCCCCAGTCCCACTTGCCCCAGATCTTGCCAAACATCGAATACTCCAGATCGGTCTCGTAGCCGAGCTCGGTTCGGACGTATTGGTTGAACATCGAGTTATAGGGAGGCATTAGGGCCGACATGCTGGGGTCGTGTTCCATGTTCTCCCCGGCGGCATTGGCGTCGATCCCCTTGAACCGAGAATCCAAGCGCCCCACGGTGCGCTTTTCGCTGCGCAAAAGCTCTTTGCAAAAGGCGTGGATGTTGATGCGCAGGTCGCGAGACTCGACATACTCCTCGCGCAAGCCGGTGAATTTTGCGACCATGCTGCGGATGTGGGCCCGCTCCTTGCCGGTGAGCCGGCTGCCCTTGGCGAGGGCTAGAGAGTATTCGCCCATGGCAAACTTTTCGACCTCGGCGAGGGTTCGCTTGAGGTTCGATTGAAGCCGGCGATCCAGCTTTTTGTGATAGAACGCCGTCGCCGTATAGGTCGGCAAGAAGAGGACGTACGGTGCGTCATTCCCCTTTGAGAACCGTGCGGTCTGGAAGTTCAGAATCGACGAAACCAAGACGATGCCATTGAACGTGATCCCACGGTCGACCAAGTGCCCCGCCAGACCGGCTGCACGAGTCGTTCCGTAGCTTTCGCCCACCAGATAGAGCGGCGAATTCCACCGGCTATGCCGGGTGATGTAGAGTCGGATGAACTCACCCACGCTCTCGATATCGGCCTTGACACCCCAATATTTGGCCATCTCTTCTTCGGTCCGCGCCCGGCTGAAGCCGGTCCCGATCGGGTCGATGAAGACGAGGTCGGTGTGGTGAAGCCAGGTGTGGGGGTTATCGACGAGCCGGAAAGGCGGCGGCGGCATCTGGCCATCGGGCTGCATCTGCACCCGCTTCGGTCCCACCGCGCCGAGGTGCAGCCAAAGCGATGGCGAACCGGGTCCGCCATTGAAGCTGAACATCAGCGGCCGTGGGGTCTCGCTTGGGACGGTGTAGGCCATGTAGAACATGCCCGCTGCAACCTCTTGCTTGTCGTCGTAGATGGGCATTCGCCCGGTCTCGATTTGGTAGCTCAGACCGTCGATGCTCCCCTCGCGGTGGATCGGATCTTCGAGGACGAGTTTGGGCTTTTCGGATTCAGGAGCCTTGGGCTCCGGCTTCTCGCTCATGAAGCGAGGTTACCAGCGCGCCGTGCCGCATCGGGTCCAGAAGACCGGGAGCGACTCAAGGCTGGACCAATCCCGCGCGGTGCGATAGACCCGGACATCGCGGATCCAGCCCTGGAAGGGCTGTCGATGCACTCCTGCTTCGGGGGCCTGGACATTCCCGACGCTGAGTCCTGGGCGACAGTCGGCGATCATGGCCGAGACCGGGCCGCTCGGGACCCAAGTCTGGGCAACGATCTCTCCATTGATCCAGAGTCGCATCTTGGAGGTCGTGCGGTCGTACGTTCCGAGTAGGGCTTGGGATTCGCCGATCTGGGCCGGAGCCATGAGCAGTGCCCGCTCACCGTTCGGGCGGTCGAACATGAAGGTGAAGTGACCCTCGGGTCCGAGAGAAAGTGAGAAATTGTCGATCGCGTTGCGATCATCCCCGCGAAATACGATCTGCCCGTTCCCGGCTGGGATCGCATTTGGCTGGACCACTGCCGCCACCGAGAAGCTTCCATCGACGCCGTACTCACCCGCATCGGCCAGAGCCACCACCCCGGTTTGCCCATCAAAGTGGAATCCATCACGATTCGGGTGGCTGATCGCTCCCCCGCGGACCTCGGCCGAACGCCGCTGGACCGCCTCATAGCCGGAGCCGTTCAACGGAAGGTAGGCGACCAGATCGCTCGGCAAAGCAAGGTGCGCCGAGACGGCCAGCGAGAGGAGTAACGAGCCCATGCCTTTTTGGACGTTGAGTGCCCCCAATGGTTACCGATCCCAACCATGGAAATGGCCGTCAGCGGGTGCGATCCGTGCCTCGAAACTTGACAAAAACGTAGCCTAAGAATTTTACAGAGGAATCCGTGCGGTCTCTCCGAATAGAGGATCAAGAATGCGGTCAGCACCGCAATCTTGAGATAGACCCTTAGGGATTGTGCACACCACAAATGAATACTCAACACCTGGATGCAACGGCGCACCAGCCGCCCTTTAAGGCGCGGCTCGACAACTTCATCGGCGGAAAGTTCGTTCCACCGGTCAACGGCCAATACTTCGACAACACCACCCCGATCACGGGCAAGGTCATGGGCCAGATCGCTCGGTCTGATGCCCAAGATATCGAGCTCGCCCTCGATGCCGCTCACCGGGCCCGACCCCTCTGGGGCACCACCAGCGTCGCCGAGCGGTCCAATGTCCTGAACCGAATCGCTCAGCGGATGGAAGACAACCTGGAACTGCTTGCCCAGGCCGAAAGCTGGGACAACGGAAAGCCGATCCGGGAGACCCGGGCTGCGGACATCCCCCTGGCCATCGACCATTTCCGCTATTTCGCGGGTTGCATTCGGTCCCAAGAAGGGACGATCTCGGAGATCGACCACGACACGATCGCCTACCACTTCCACGAACCTCTTGGCGTGGTCGGCCAGATCATCCCCTGGAACTTTCCCATCCTCATGGCGGCTTGGAAGCTGGCCCCCGCACTTGCGGCCGGCAACTGCGTCGTCATCAAGCCGGCCGAACAAACCCCGGCGAGCTTGCTCCTGTTGATGGAGCTCATCGGCGACCTGCTGCCCCCGGGCGTGGTCAACGTCGTGAACGGGTATGGACTGGAAGCTGGGAAGCCACTGGCCAGCAGCAAGCGGATCGCCAAGATCGCCTTCACCGGAGAGACCACGACCGGAAAGCTGATCATGCAATACGCCAGCGACAACCTGATCCCGGTGACGCTGGAGCTGGGCGGCAAGAGCCCCAACATCTTCTTCGACGATATCCTCAACGAGGATGACGCCTTCTTCGATAAGGCTCTGGAAGGCTTTGCGCTCTTTGCCCTCAACCAAGGCGAAGTCTGTACCTGCCCGAGCCGGGCCCTGGTTCAAGAGAGCATCTATGACCGCTTTATGGAACGGGCGGTCGATCGAGTTCGAAAGATCAAACAGGGCCACCCGCTCGACGGCTCCACCATGATCGGGGCTCAGGCCAGCCAAGAACAGCTCGAAAAGATCCTCGGCTACATCGAGATCGGCAAGGAAGAAGGAGCAGAATTGCTCACCGGTGGCCAGCGATGCAACCTAGAAGGCGACCTCGCCGGCGGATATTACATGCAGCCAACCGTCTTCTCCGGGCACAACAAGATGCGGATCTTCCAAGAAGAGATCTTTGGGCCAGTCGTCTCGGTCACAACCTTCAAGACCGAAGAAGAAGCGCTCCAGCTGGCCAACGACACGCTGTATGGTCTGGGCGCCGGGGTCTGGAGCCGCGATGTCAACCGCTGCTATCGTTTCGGACGTTCGATCCAAGCGGGCCGCGTTTGGACCAACTGCTACCACGCCTACCCCGCTCACGCGGCGTTCGGTGGCTATAAGCAGTCCGGGATCGGCCGCGAAACCCACAGCATGATGCTGGACCACTACCAACAAACCAAGAATATGCTGGTGAGCTACAGCCCCAGCGCGCTTGGGTTCTTCTAACCCGGTGACAATTGGCCCCGGCAAAGTCTGCCAGGGCCATCGCCGGAGGATCTACCGTCGCCCGATGGGGACGCGAAGATTGATGGTCCGTCCGCCCTGTTGCACCCACACCACGACATTGTCGTCGAAGGGATTCGTGCTGACCCGGCGGACGTCGTGAAGCGGAAGCGGGATGTGAGGCACAAATGCCCGAGTTTGGCCATTGACTGTGATCCAGACGTTGGCAAAGCCAGTCCCGAGGACTGCAGTTCCGATCCGCTCACCTCGGGATGCCCGGTCAGTGAACCCGGCCACGTAGGACCCGTTGAACCAGAACGGTTGATGGACGAATCGGCCGCCTGTTCCTGAACCAGGCCGGACCTCGTAGAGGTGTCTATTCTGTGTATTTTCGACAAAGAGTCGAATTTGCTGGGCTTCGGCAGGGGCCGCGACCAAGAGCGCAGCCGAAACGGCAGTAAGAGCCAGAAGGTTCTTCATGAGGGTTTTCCTTTCCGTCTCTGGAGACTTGGTTGAGGGACCAAATCTCCTCGTCGGAATACCATCATTCTCCGCGACTCTCTGCGGGCCTTGGGTGATGTCAAAGACTTCTTAGATGTGATGAAGATCACATCTAAGAAGAATGTCGATCTCGATCTCAGCTACGTCCGAGCATCTGCTTGAGGTTGGTCAGGCACTTTTCGACCACAACCAACGAATCCTGGCCGCCGTAGCGCTCCGATTCCACCACGTAAACCTGGGTTCCGGCCACGTTTTCGCAGGCTTCAAAGACCTCGGCCCAGGGCACGTCGCCCTCGCCGATGATCGCGGCGGCGTCTCCTTCGACGTGTTCCTTCAGGTGGACGCTAAGTCCCCGGCCTGGGTGGGCGCGAAGTGCAGTCACCGCGTCGGCCCCACCATACAGGCCATTGGCGGTGTCCCATTGCAGCAGGAAGTCGGGTCCTGTTTCGGCGGCGATGATGTCCCAGGCGGTCCGGCCATCGCTCAGGGGTTTCACATCGCCATCATGGACGTGAAAACCGGTCTTCAGGCCCGATCCGGCGAGCATCGCAGGCAGAGTGGCCAGGTGTCGGGCGGTGGCGAGGGCGCTCTCGGGCGAGTTTCGCTTTTCTTCGGGCAGCCATGGGACGATGGGGAAGGGGGCGCCAAGAGTTTGGTGGTCTTCGATCACCTTCCCGATGGTCTCGGGCGTGAATTGGTCGATCCCGGTGTGGCTCCCGACCGCCTTGAGACCGCAGGCGTCCAGTGTGGCCCGGATTTCGGCCGCCGAGTGGCCGTGGTAACCGGCAAATTCGACGCCGTCATAGCCCATTTCGGCGACTCGCTTGATGGTGCCTAGAAAGTCCTTGGCGCAATGGTCACGGACGGAATACAGTTGCAACGCGATGGGAATCATCACTCTCTAGTCTAGCGCTTTGGCCGCTCGGCTCTCCGCCGGTGAGAGTTAGGGGGTAGGGGATGGGCGCTTGGTTGGTTCAGATTCCGTACTCCGGTTCCAAGAGCCCAAACCCTATCTCCTAGCCCCTAACTCCTAGCCCCTAACCGCTGGCCCTGACGTGCGCGCAGGATGGCCCGGTCGAGGTCTTCGATTAGGTCGTCGGCGTCCTCGATTCCGACGCTCAGGCGTAGCAGGTTCGGATGGACTCCGCGCTCGACACGCTGATCTTCCGTGAGGCATCCATGCGACATCAGGGTCGGGTAGCCGATGAGGGACTCGACCCCGCCCAGCGATTCAGCGAGCAAAAAGCACTCGGTATGGGTGGCGACGGCCCGGGCGAACTCGGCATCGCCGATGGTGAAGCTCAGCATCCCGCCGAAGCCGCTCATCTGGCGACGGGCAATGGCGTGGTCGGGGTGATCCGGAAGCCCAGGATAGAAAACGGCTTCGACGTCATCCCGTGAGGCGAGGTATTCGGCGACCTTCTGTGCGTTTTCGCAGTGGCGTCGCATCCGGACGTCCAGAGTCTTGAGGCCGCGCAGGGAGAGCCAGCAGTCGAAGGGGCTTGGGGTAGCTCCAGTATTCTTGATCCACTCGAAGGCTTGGAGCGCGTGGGCATCGCTATTGGTGATGAGGGCGCCGCCGATCACGTCGCTATGGCCGCTGATGTACTTGGTCGTGCTGTGCATCACGATATCCACGCCAAGGTCGAGAGGATTTTGGAGCGCGGGGCTCGCAAAGGTGTTGTCGAAGAGGGTGGTAAGACCGTGCTTTTTGGCTTCGGCCACGACGGCGGCAATGTCACAGACCCGAAGCAGGGGGTTGGTAGGGCTTTCGAAGACGAGCATCTTGGTATTGGCCAGCACCTGTTCGGCGATGCTGGCCGGTCGACACGCGTCGAAGACCGAGTGGCTGATCCCCTGGCGCGGAAGGATCGACTCGATGTATCGGTGGGTTCCGCCGTAGATGTCGCTGCTGACCAAGACATGGTCACCCGCTTGCAATCCGCTGAGGCCGGCGACCACAGCCGCCATTCCGCTTCCGAAGACGGTGGCGAAGGCGCCATTTTCCATGCTTGCCAAGACCTGTTCGAGAACGTTTCGGTTGGGGTTCGAAACCCGGCTATAGGCGATCGGCGGCTCCGCGTCGCACTGGTCCCAGGCAAAGGTCGAGGTCTGATAGATCGGGTAGGTCACACTGCGATGCTCTCGCTCGGGATCCTGACCGATTCGGATGGCTTTGGTCGCAAACCGCATGGTGCCCTCTATCGTATCACTACTTTTCTTGGAGTGGTGGACTAGGCTAAGAAGCGGTGTTCAATTCGCGAGAATTCTTTGGATTGTTTGGAGATCAGGCTAGGACTTCGCTCCGGGCTTCTTGCAAGAGTTCCGAGATTCCGAAGTGCGATGCCCCGCGGTCGAGGTACTCCTCATCCAATTCGCCGCGTTGGACTTCTAGGACCTGGATGATGTCGTTCCACTGCTTGTCGCTGATCCGGTTGCCGAGTTCGTACCATCGAAGCTTGGCGATCACGGTGTCTTCGGGTGAGCAGAAGGGGATGAAAACCCCGGGCAAGACTTCCACGCGCGTTGAGCGCTCCAACTGTTGATGTGCGTAGGCCAGATCTTGGACGGCAAAAAGGTCCATCCGGTCTAGGGTCTCGCCGTTGAGGATCTGTCCGCAGGGAAACAGAGCGCCCGAAGCTCCTCCGTTAACTCAAAAGCGCGGCGGATCCGCCATTCCGGACCCTTCTCCCGCAGGAGCTTGATCTGAAGGCGGTGCATCTCCAGGCTCGTATCCAGCAAGTCGGTCCGGCGCATCTAACTCCACTCTACGACATCCCAATTCAGGGAAAAACCTACCTTGTCACGCATTTGTAACGGCCTTGTTGCGCGGGGCACCGTGGCTTGTCACGGCGACCTCAGAAAATCAAACCATGAGCCGCAGCCAACCAAAGGCGCCGCGGTCCACAGGAAACAAGACAATGAACAGCACTCGCAACACTCTCGTTCTCGCCGGTCTCGCGCTCGCCCTCGTCTCCACCGCAGACGCCCAAATCGGTCGCTTCCGCCTCGTCAACCTTCTGCCCGCCGGGGCCCAGTCGGGCACGGCAACAGGCCTCAACGACAAGGGCGAAGTCGTGGGTCGCTACTTCAATGCCAGCGGCGTCTCGGTCCCCTTCATCTATCGAAACGGAACGACTCAAGACCTGATCCAGCCGAGCAATTTCACGAACGTGATCCCGACCGACCTGAATGATCTCGGCCACGCCGTCGGCTATGGAAGTCGCCCGCTGGCCGGTGGTGGAACGACATCGACCGCCCTGGCTTGGTCTCTTCAGTCGAACGGAAACGCGGTGGCCGTCCAGGTCTATCCCTTCGCCAACTTCGTTAACGGCAAGTCCTGGTTCAACGCGGTGAACAACATCGGGATGGCCGTCGGGGCCGCCAATGGTCAAGATCCACAGGGAACGAGCACGACTCTGATGCAGCCGATGGGCTACTTCATCCCAAACAATGTCAAGTCGGCCTACCCGAACCTGGCGACCCAAGCTGGACTCAGCAGTGAAGTCCTGGGCAACAACAACAACGGCGACCGCGTCGGTTGGGCGCTCAACACCCAGGGCAAGACGCTCGGCGCCAAGTGGAACGGGAACTCAATCAGCATTCTGACTGCCCCGGCCGAAGCAACGGGAGCCGTCTATGCCCGCGCCATCAATAACGTCGGGCGAGTTGTCGGCGAGTACTTCGTCTCGGCCAGCCAGTCCAAGGCGTTCTTCAAGAATAACTTCGACGCGATGATCGCCATCCCCCGCCTCCCGGGCGCCGGTGGAGACGATAGCAACTCGGCTGTGAGTATCAACTTTGCTGGAGAAGTCGTCGGAACCTGCGAAATCGGAAACGGGAATCACCACGCATTCATCTGGGATGGTTCGACGATCGCCACGTTGGCCTCCAAAGTCAATGGGCTCCGCGTCGGCAACACCATCACCGGAGTGAGCGAGATCAACAATCGTAGCGAGATCGCGGCGACCATGCGCAGCGCCTCGGTGGACTATCCGGTCCTGCTGAAGCCAGTGCAGCCGATCTCCTGCCAGATCGACCTCCAAGACTACATCGGCGCGTACTCGGGACGAATCATTGAGTGGGAGGCCCAGGGTGCCAACCAAGAAGTTTTGGATAGCGGCTTGGCCCTGATGGATAGCCAAGGCAATTGCCAAATCGATACCACGGCCCAAGGGGAGTTCGATCTGGTGATCAAGACCTCGCACTGGCTTAGCCGACGGCTGCCGATGAACCTGAGCACCTTCGACTCGTCGACTGTCTCGGCCTCGCTCGTCAATGGGGATGTCGACGGCGACAACAGCGTCTCCATCTTCGACTACATCGAACTCAGCGGATCGTTCGATAAGGCGACCGGTGAATCTGGATTCGATGCCGAAGCCGACCTCGACGGAGACGGCGCAGTGACGATCTTCGACTACATCATCCTCAGCAACAACTTCGACCAAAGCGGAGAGTAATTGCTCACCTTGCCGCCTGCGCACCCACTCTCCGGGTTGCGCGGGCGGTTCCCGCCCAATTCCCAAGTCGCCGACACGTTTCAACTGGCCGCAAGCCTTGTCACCTTTTTGTAACGACATCCCATCGCTGCTGTAACGCTCGCCTCAGACAATGAGTCTCAGAAGCCACGGAGCACCAATCGCCTCCCTGGCAAACGGAAAAAGAAAATGATCTCAACTCACTCCTCCCTCGTTCTCGCTGGTCTTTCCCTCGCCCTCGGTCTCGCGGCTTCTTCCCCGGCCGAACAAGTCAAGTTCCGATTCAAGAGCCTCCTCCCGGCTGGCGCTCAATCGGGTGTGGCAACCAACATCAATGCTTATGGCCATGTCGTTGGCTACTACATCAATGCAGCCGGAGCCCACGTTCCGTTCGTCCACCGCAACGGCATCACCGAGGACCTGCCCCAACCCAGCGGTTATACGAACATCATCCCAACCGACATCACCTACGGCGGATCCCGTGTCGTGGGTTATGGAACCAGGGCGCTGGCCGGTGGCGGAACGGCTCCTACCGCATTGACCTGGAACTTCCCGGCCGGAGGCGGCGTGTCGATTGCTCAGGTGATGCCGTTTGGCAACCTCAGCGGCGGCAAGTCCTGGTTCAGCGCGGTGGACCACACCGGATTTGCCGTTGGTGCGGCCAACGGCGCGGATGTGAACGGAAATCCGACGACCCTCATGCAAGCCATGAGCTACAACGCTCCTTCCGCGTTCAAACAGGCCCACCCAAATCTGTGGAGCGCGAATCCCGCCAGCTCCGAAATCTCCGATGTCAGTTCCACCGGTCTGATGGTCGGTTGGGCCGTGAATTCTGCCGGCAAGACGGTTCCCGTCGCTTGGAACAGTTATGGAATAACGGCTATCGCGGTCCCCGCCGAAGCAACCGGCCCGGCGCGGGCACGAGCAATCGGAAGCCGGGTCGTGGGCGAATACTTCGTCTCCGCCAGCCGGTCGAAGGCCTTCTACGAAACCTATGAGGGGCTCACAGTGATTCCGAGGCTCCCGGGTGCTTCGGGCGACGATAGCAATGCGGCTGTCGATGTAAACGAATTCGACCGAGTCATCGGCACCTGTGAGATCGGGAACGGAAACTACCATGGCTTCATCTCGAAGTTCGGCGAAGTCCACTCCCTCGCGGCCAAAACCCTCGGATTGCGCAGCGGCAACACGATCCCCAAAGTCGGCGGGATCAACAGCGCCAGCCAAATTGCGGCCACGATGCGCAGCGGAACCAAAGAGACCCCGACCCTGCTGACTCCGGTGCAAACCATCACCTGCAACATCACCCTCGAAGATTTTGTGGGGAACCAATCCGACCACTTGATCGAGTGGGAAGCCCAGAAATGGGACGGGACCGTGCTGGACAGTGGCACCGCACTCATGACCGACCAGGGCCAGTGCCAGATCGAGACGACCCAGATCGGCGGATTTGATCTCGTGATCAAGGCGTCGCACTGGCTCACGAAGAAGGTGCACTACCTCCTGGACCCGTTCCAAACCGAAACATTCACCACGACGCTGATCAACGGCGACGTCGATGGCGACAACACGATCTCCATCTTCGACTACATCGACCTGAGTACGTCGTTCGACAAGTCGGCCGGAGATGCCGGATTCAACGCCGAAGCGGATCTCGACGGAGATGAGTCGGTCACGATCTTCGACTACATCATTCTCAGCAACAACTTCGACCAATCCGGAGAGTGACTGCTCTTCTCGCCGCCCGTGCTACCCAACCCCCGGGGTGGTCGGGCGGCGAGATCCAACCCTAAGCAATCGAGGCCTCACAAGATGGAAAATAACGTCATCCCTAACCAGCCCAGCGAACTTCCTCCCGAATCTCGACTCATGTCCTCAGAAATCACCCCCGAAGAAAGAGCCCGACTTGCCGATGCCCAAGAAGGTTGGCCCACCCCGCAAGAGTGTGAGCTCCTCTTTCTGAGCTTCGTCCGGTTGATGCCCAAGAGCGACGTCGCGGCCGCTTCTTTTTACGAGTCGCTCTTCGCCAAGCATCCCGAGGTCCGCCCGCTCTTCCCGACGAGCACCCGCGAACAAGAAGAGAAGTTCATGATGATGATCGCTTGGATCGTCGAGCACCTGAGGAACCCCGATGAGATGGCCAAGACCTGCATCGAACTCGGAGAACGGCATCGGGCTCTGGGAACCAAACCGGCCCACTATGGCCCCGTTGGCGAAATCTTGGTCGAAACGCTGAAAGCGTATAGCGAGCCACCCCTCACCGAAGCCGAAATCGCCGCTTGGGGCAAGCTCTACGGAGTCCTCGTTCGCCTGATGGCCTAGCGCCCCAAGATATCTTCGAACAAAGCCAATGCCTCATCGGGCGTCGGCACTTCAGCTTTTTCGGGGATTGCTCCCCCCACCTGCTCACTGACTTCCAGCCGGTAACTCTCTTCGCCGGAAACCAAAATCACATCCGGGTGCCGCATGAAGGCCCCCAAGAAGCTGAGCACCTCCCGCGCCTTCTCAGTCTCTCCAGTTTCATGGAGCAGCCGCGCAACCGAAGTGATGGTCTGGCCCAAACCGCTCCAGTTCTGGTCGCCGTGCCACAGCCGGGCTGACTTCAGCAGATATCCGCCGACTTCTGGGTGACGCCCTTGATCCAAAAGCGCCCGGACGACGTTTAAATTCTGGTCGGCCATCTGGTACCCGATACCAAACGCCGTCCAAATCCGCAGCGATTCTCGGAACCTCGCCTCGGCCGCGACCGGGTCTCCAAAGACAAGAAGATTCCGACCAATGACTTCGTGGAGGAAGGCGACCTGACTCGGCCCGTTGATTTGGAGGACCAAGGGTTCCAGCTCCTGCAAGATCGCACGCGCCTCTTCAAAACGTCCGGCATTCCGCAGATGGAAGCAGTGGACAAGTCCGGAGTGGGCCATAGCTGCCGGATCCCCCGCTGCGACCGAGTACCGGTAAGCCAGCTCATACCAAGGACCGACATCTCCCTTGTCGGGCATGAACTCGAGCGCACTCGCCATCATCATGCAGACCACCGTCGAGTGGTGCGGGTTTGCGAAAGATGCCGCCTGATGGATCGCTTCCACCGCCTCTTCATAGGTGGTTTTGGGGGCCACTCCGCGGGCTTCCAGATACACGATCCAACTGGCCATGGCTGCGCTTGCCCCGAGATCGCCAGACTCTTGATAGAGCCGGCTGCTCTCGCCGAACGCTTCGATCGCCTCGGCCGATCGACCCAATCGGGCGAGGCACGAGCCCAGTCCGTGGGCCAGATCGGCACGCACGTCAACTGGGGCGAGCTTAAGGGTTTCACTCAGCGCCTCATAGCGATGGAGCACGTCGCGGTAGCGACCCCGCAGACCATCGTAGCGCAGTAACCGCCGGGCCAAGCGTAACGCATCGCCGGGTTCGTTCTGGATCAGAAAATCGAACGCAATGGTGCAGTTATCGTGCTGGCGATCCAAGCTGTGGATGGCGGCCACCGAGAGGGGGGAAAAGAGAGAAGGGGAGAGAGACTCACTCCATTCAACCATCGTCGAAGCGGCTGCTTGCTGGGCCGCGGTGTCCGGTTCGGGCCCAGAACTGAGTGCCTTGGCGCGGATCAGTTCGAGCACCGTAAGGTGAAGCTCGTCGGACTGATCATCGACGACGATCAAGGAGCGGTCGCTCAGGGTTTCCAGAATCGGCAGAACGTCTCCACCGGGATAGAGCATCTGGGCCTGGCTCAAAGTGCAACCAGACCGCAGAACCGACAGCCGCTGCAAGAAAACTCTTTCGGGCTCGGAGAGTTCGGCAAAGGTGTCACTCAGGAGTTGATCGAGGCTACGGTGCCGGTCGGGTAGGTCGGCCGAATCGGTGGCGAGCAAACCGAGATTCTGTCGAAGTTCTTTCTGCAAGGACTCCGTCGAAAGAAACCGCAATCGGGGTGCCGCGAGTTTGAGCGCAAGCGGGACGCCGCCCAAGAACTGAACCAGTGGAAGCAGGTCTTCCCTCGACGGCGCATTCTTTTGGCCGAGGCTGCGCTGCGAGTTCACCAGTGATTCCAGCATCTCGATTCCGCCTTGGTCGCTGGGCATCGGCGGAAGGGGAAGTCGGACCTCACCCTGGAGATTGAGGGCCAGGCGTGTCGTGACGATTACTTGAAGCCCCGGACAACGCTGCAGAATTTCCCGGACGGTGTCGCCGGCCTCCGGTTGCAGATGCTCTAGGTTGTCGAGGACGAAAAGTGCGGGTTGATCGGCCAGCGACCGAGCGATGAACTCCAAGCGATCCACTTGGTCAGTCGGCTTGAGTCCCATTCCATCCAAGATCCCCACTGAGATCTCCCCGACGGCTTGGCACTCGGCCAGGGGAACGAAGAGCGAACGCGGCCCCCCGTTTTGCTGAAGCCATTCGAGGACCAACCGCGTCTTGCCCATCCCTCCTGGCGCGAGAACGGTCACCAGGCGGTTCTTGGGATCCGATACGAGGCGGGTGAGTTCAGCGAGCTCTTCCGTTCGGCCAAAGAAACCATCCACTGGAACCGGGGGGCGACGCCACTCGACCGGACCCAGATTCGGCGTTGCAGGCCGAGGGGCTTCCTCTTCCATGGCCTGCTGGGGCGTGAAGCCCGGCTCCCGATTTTCAGAATCCTGTAGGGCCCGCTTGAGCCGTTGGAATTCGGCCAGTGCACTCGTCAGGCTTCCGAGGAGAGTGTGGGCGCGCATCGCGAGCATGGTCAGACTCTCTTCGCACGGGTGCCGCAATCGGACTTCGTCCAAAATGTCGAGGGCCGCGCGTCCATCTTTCTCCTCCAGATAGATTTCGCTCAGAGCCATCGTGGCTTGGAGCTTCAGCTTGTCCGCGACTTGGCGCTCGCCAAAGACCCAGTCCTCGTGCCAACCCGGCAAGAACTCGCCCTTGGTCTCGCGGAGTGCCTCTTGAAGGGTTGCTTTTCGACGTGGGGCGCTCGGGTCGATCGAAAGGGCTCGCCTCAGCAGCTCCAGATCGCAAACCACCAGCGACTGGTCGAGGGTTACGAACTGGGTGTCGGAGGCGAGGGCGTCGGCGGCGGCCCCCATCCCCTTGCGGAGTCGGCTGAGTTCTTGGCGAAGCCGCAAGCGGGTGGCCTCGGGAAAATCGTCGGGCCAGAGCAGGTCGGCCAGCGTAGCCCGGTCCATGCGGCCATTGCGAGAAAGCCCCAGAAGGACGAGCAGCTTCGCCGCTCGCTGGGTATCAAATCGATCCATCGCTGGCCCTTGGTCACCGACCAGAGCCACCGACCCAAAGGTCCGGATCCTCCACATGCCTTCTCTCTAGTTTAACTTTCTCCGGAACCATTTGATCAAGGTCACTGCGCCCACCACCACAGCCCCGGCCAGAATTCCCGTCCCGCCATCGATCGCCATCTTGAGCATGACTGGCTTGTCTTCGGCAAAGTGGTGGATGAAGGGTGTTCCATGGGCCACGATGCCTCCACCGACTAGGAAGATCGCCACCATCCCGGCGATGCTCAGGGTCTTCATCAAGATTGGAGCCGCCTTCAGGATGAACCGTCCCAGCCCCGCCGTGGCCGGCTTTCGAGTCATCTTGACTCCGGCGTCATCGAGCTTGACGATCCCGGCGACCAGCCCATAGACTCCGACGGTCATGAGAAGACCGATGGCGCAGAGGGTGAGGACCTGGGTGGCAAAGGGTTTTTCAACCACGGTTCCCAGCGTGATCGCCATGATCTCGGCGCTGAGAATAAAGTCGGTCCGGATCGCCCCGCTGATCTTGGCTTTCTCATCGACCGGTTCCTCTCCGCCCTCTTCGTGGGGCAAGAACTTGTGCAAGAGCTTTTCGACCCCTTCGTAACAAAGGAAGAAGCCCCCGGCCATCAAGAGCGGCGTGACCGCCCACGGCGCAAACTGGCTGAGCGCCAGCGCGGCGGGGATCAGGATCGCTTTGTTCTTGAGCGAACCCAGCGCTACCGCCCAAACGACCGGGAGCTCTCGGTCGGCGCTCACCCCGACGACCTGCTCGGCATTGAGGGCCAGGTCATCGCCCAAGATCCCGGCCGTCTTCTTGGTTGCGACCTTGGTCATCGCGGCGACGTCGTCGAGAATGCTCGCGATATCGTCGAAAAGGGTCAGAAGACTTCCGGCTGGCATTTCGGGACCATTATGGCCCAGCGGCGGGGGCGGAACGGTGTGACGGGTGGGTTGATAGGTCCAATAGGTCCAATAGGTCTAATAGGTCCAATAGGCCCAGGAAGAACCCCGGGCCGGGCGGCGCGCTCAAATGACCCTCAACCAAACCTCAACCTAACCTCCACCAGCCTCGGACCTAACCCCGCAGGGCTTCCCACATCAGCCAGCTGCCGAAGCTTCGATACGGTGCCCAGGGCGTCGCCAGGGCGATCATTTCCCGCTTGGTTGGGTTGGAGACCAGGCCGTAAACGATCCGCATCCCATTGCGGACGCCGACGTCGTCCACCGGCAGGATGTCCGGGCGGCCAAGGTCGAACATCAGGAGCATCTCCACGGACCAGCGTCCGATCCCCTTGACCGCAGTCAAAGTCTCGATGACCTCCTCGTCCGAAAGCTCGACGAGGTCGCTGGTCGCGGGCAAAGGGTGGGCGGCCAGGCCCAGAAGATACTGGGCCTTGGGCCGGCTGACCCCGACGGCGCGCATCTCTTCGATCTCTAGGGCCAAGATCTGCTCGGGGCGGGGCATGGCGTCTGGGTTTCCGCAGAGATCGCAAAGCCGCCGAGTGATGGTCGCCGCCGCCTTCCCACTCAGTTGCTGGCTGAGAATGCAACTCGCGAGGGTTCCAAATAGATCGGGGAGAGGCTCCCGGCCCCGGATCGGGCACTCGCCGGCCCGATCGATCCAGGGTCCTAGCCTCGGGTCGGCCACGCGGAGGTGTTGAAAGGCGCGCTCGGTCACCTCACCATTGTTGCCGACGTAGACCTATGAGTTGTGACGAGCGACCGCTGGACTGAGATGCTGGAGACCGCGGCCCAGGGCCTGGGGCCGTGGCTCTTTTTGGCGATGGCGGCCTATTGCTTTGTGCAGACCGGCTTGCCGATCGGGCCGCTCTTCCCGGGCACGCCGGTGCTGTTTGCCTTTGGTCTTTGGGCTGGGGCGGCTGGGCTCTGGTTTGCCGCCGGGCTGGCGTGCGCGGTCGGCGGAATCCTGGGCCTGCCCGTGGGCTATGCCATCGGAAAGCGGTTTGGCGACGCACTGGAATCCCGCCTGAAAAAGCCCAAACTTAAAGCTGGATGGCAGAGAGCCTGCGACGTCTATCAGCGGTGGGGCGGCTGGGCGAGCGCGATCACGCCGTTTTTGCCCGTCGTCCGCAGCGTCGGGCCGCTTCTCGCCGGAGTTTCCGAGGTCCCGCCAAAGGTCTTCTTGGCCGCCGGAACCCTCGGTACGCTGGGCTGGGCCGCCGCCGCAACCGGCGCGGGCGCTGGGCTCGGGCAGATGTCTTGGGTTCAAGAGAACCTCGGGGTTCTGCTCGCCGTGGTGTTGGTCCTGATGGTACTGGCGCCGCTGGTTCTGCGCAAGTTCGCCCCCAAGGCCTGATCCGGGCGAGACCTCAGATTTCTTGCGTCGCGCGCAGGAGCTCCGGGTAGGCTGATCGAATGCGCTGGGAAGATCGCCGCGAGAGCGATAACGTCGAAGACCGCCGTGGACGGTCTCCGCGAGGAGTCGCCATCGGCGGCGGAATGGGGGCCATAGTGCTCGCCATCATCATCATGCTGATGGGCGGGGATCCGAGTGCGCTCCTCGGTGGGCTCCAGGGTGGCACCGGCCCAGGAACCCAGGGTTCGGTCGAGGCACCGGCCAACGATCCAGGCAAAAAGTTCGCCTCGGTGATCCTCGCCGATACCGAAGAGGTCTGGACCAAGGTCTTTCGTGAGCAGCTCGGCGAGCAATACGTCGAACCCAAACTCGTGATCTTCACCGGCCAAGTCGACTCCGCCTGTGGTCGAGCCGATAGCGGAATGGGCCCCTTTTATTGCGGAGCCGATCAGAACGTCTATATCGATCTGAGCTTCTATCGGACCATGGCCGACCAGCTCGGCGCACCGGGCGACTTTGCTCAAGCTTACGTCATCGCCCACGAGGTCGGACACCACGTCCAAAAGCTTCTTGGCACGCTCGACAAAGTCAACAATGCCCGTCGACAATCCAGCGAGCGACGAGCCAATGAGCTCAGTGTTCGGCTAGAACTCCAGGCCGATTTCTACGCCGGGTTGTGGGCTCACCATGCCCAACACCTCACCCAGATGGATGAGCAAGACCTGCGCGAGGCGCTGAACGCGGCCGAGCAGATTGGAGACGACGCCCTGCAAAAGCGGCAGCAAGGCTATGTGGTCCCCCACGCCTTTACCCACGGCACCAGCGAGCAACGGATGAAGTGGTTCCTCGCCGGATATCGCTCGGGCCGGGTGAAGGATGGCGACACCTTCACCCTTCGAAATCCTTGAAAGCTAGGGCACGACCTTGAATGGCCAATTGACGGTGGCCGCGTTGCCTTTGCCGTCCCGAATCGTCACGTAGAGTCGGTAGGCCGCAGTTTCGGTGGGAGCCGGGATGGTCACCGTTCCCGTGCGAGTGAGGACCGATTCGCCGACCTTGGCGGGGACCTTTTCGCCCTCACCGGCCCAGCGCTTCTCGGTGGCCTCAAAGCGGATTTCCCACTCATAAGTCAGCGGATCTTGGTCGGGATCGGTAGCGGTGACCTCAGCCACTAGGGAAGTGCCCGGAGGGATCTGTTTGCCCGCAAACTCGGCCTTATGCTGGGCGATGCGCGGGGCTCGGTTGGTGATCTTTCCGCCCCATTGGGTGGTCATCACTTCGACCGCTTGGGTCCGCTCTCCGGTCGGCAAAAACATGCCGAACCAAGTCGGAGTCTCCTCTTGCTTGTATCCCCATAGAAAGGCAAAGCTGCCCAGGCACTGGTCGGATTGAGCCGAAATCGACTGCTGATAGTTGGTTTCAAAGAACTTGGCTTTCTCGGTGCTGGTGGGTTCAAAGGCGGCCCCCCAGGTGGTCTTGCCGACCTCCCATGGGCCGATCGGGCCAAACTCGGCGATCAGATAGGGCTTGGTCCAGCCGTATTCCTTCAGCCGTTTGGGCAGACTCGCCAGCCCGCCATACGAGTTGATCCCGAGGATATCGAGGCTGGGGCAGTATTTTTTGATGTTCTGGATCTTCTCGGGGCTAATCTCGGCGACAACCGTCGCCGTGGGGTGGTTCGGGTCGAGCTCCTTCACCATCCGGCAGAGATCTTCGATGGCTTTCCAGAGTTCGGGGGTGTCGTTGTTGATCTCCATCTCGTTGCCGATCCCCCAGATGAGCAAGGCGGGGTGGTTCCGGTGCTTCAGCACGGCCTGCTTCACGGTTTCGAACTGGTCCTTTACTTGCTTCGGATTCGCGTAGTCGAAGTAGCTCTTGTGCCCCAGCCAGACGCCGAGCATCAGCCCCAGGCCGTGCTTCTGGCATTCGGCCAGGTCCCTTTCGGCGGTCTCCACGCCCCACGACCGCATGGCGTTGCCCCCAGCCGCGACGAATTCTTCGATGCGATTGACGCCCCCGACGCCCTTGATGACAAACGGCTTGCCGTCTCTCATGAGGCGGAACTTGCCGCCGCGCGCCTCGATCGTCACCGGAATCGGCTCGGCAAAAAGGTTTGAGAAAGTCATGGCGAGGGCGAGACTAGCGAGCATCTTCTCACGTTACCGATTCCCAGGGCCAAAAGTTACCGTTCGGGGGATGATTCATCACCCTCTGGCCCACAAACTCAACCCCGCAAAGCTGATTGTGATCGGGATGATTTCAGACAGACGATGGAACTTTGTCCTATGTTTCGCTGCCTTGGATGAGGGAAGTGCCCAGACTGGTCGTATCCTATTTTCCATGCCCTGTCGCCGCCGCGCCTTTACTTTGATCGAGCTTCTGGTGGTTATTGCGATCATCGCGATCTTGGCCGCGATCCTCTTTCCGGTGTTTGCCAGTGCCAAGCGATCGGCCCAAGCGACCCAGACGCTGAGCAATTTCAAGCAGGTGACAACCGCTGCGCTCCTTTATTCCGGCGATGCGGATGATGTGCTGATGGTCGGCACGGCCTGGGGATCGGGAATTCTCTACGACGGCGTGGGGCCCTCTCGGTACTCCACGTGGGTGCTTTTGCTGAGGCCCTATGCCAAAACCCACCGGGTCTTTATGGACGCGATGGGCCCCGACATCGCGCGGGCCACGGGTTGGGGCGACTATGAAGCCGCATCGATCAGCAACACCATCGGCTACAACCAAGTCAATCTGGCCTATTGGACCGGTAGCTTTGGCACGAGTAAGGCGGCGTGGGAGGTGCTGAGTACTGGATCGCTCGGGGCGCCGGCCGAGACGGTCTTCTTTGCCACGATCAGTTCGCACCGAGAGCGCAACCGGTACAACGAGATCGATGATCCGAAGGCAAACTTCGGGATCTGGATCGGCCCTCAGCCCTACAATGGGCCTGTGCTCAATAATGTCGCCTTCCCCCCCGCTTGCGACTATGCGGCTGAGAAGTGGTACTGCTTCGATTGGCACACTTGGGGTGGTTACGAAGAGATCACCAAGCCCGAACTCGGCCAGTTTTCGGCCGGGGTCAGCGCCCGCAACAACGGCCGGGCCACGGTCAGCTTTGCCGATGGTCACGCCAAAGCGCTGACGCTCTCGCAGCTGGCCGCCGGGACTAACTATCGCGAGCGGTTTGTCAACGAAGACGAGGACTACGTCAAGGTCATCGATCCAGAGAAGTACCTTTGGGACGCCCGGTAACTTTTTTGTTATGGATTTAACTAGTAAATCTGCAAAATAGTCGTATACTACGGGTGGAGATTGATTTTCATGAGAGGAACTCTTGTAGCTTTCGCAGTTATCGCGGTCTCGGCATCGGCCACCGCCAACCTGATCACCGACCCCGGATTTGAGGCCGTTGGGGGAATTCTCGGCAGTGGCTCGTCCTTCCGACCCTTCCCGCTCTCCGATGCAGGCTGGACTGCCACCCAAACCGATGGGGAGGTCTTCCAATCGACCAGCGGGCGACCGGCTAAGGGTGGTCGCTACTACGCCGACCTGCTCCAAAATCCTGGGGGGAACCCGGGCGGGTTCTGGGACCGGACCTCTTTCGGGTTTGGCAATTTTGACCGCATCACGACCTTTGTCAACGTGAGCCCGAACACGAGCTACACGTTGGGCTTTTGGCACGCGGGTGGAGACCGATTCGGCTACGTCGCCCACCAAACCCTAGTCCAAGTGCAATCAATGCAGACGGGCTATGCCGTTCAGGATCTCAGCGCGACTCCCGGGCTCTATAACTGGCAATCACGCTCCTTTGTGGTGACGACCGATTCAGCCACCACTCGGCTCGCGATCAGTTTCAGCCCGTTGGGACAGGGGGCCGCGAGCGCCCTGATCGACGATTGTTCGATGGTGGTCGTTCCCGAACCGGCGACGCTGGCTGCGCTGGGGGCAGGGCTGGCAATGGTCGCCCGCCGACGCCGATCCCGCTGAGCGAGTGCCTGATAGGACCCTTTGGCCCCGGTCGGAATGATCCCACCGGGGCCGATTGAGTGGTTCGCAACTCCGAATCCGGACCGTTAGCCGTGACGGGAGCCGGGCCAAGACCCCGTTGGTATACTGAACAAGAGACTACGGGGATATAGCTCAGCTGGGAGAGCGCTGCAATCGCACTGCAGAGGTCAGGGGTTCGAATCCCCTTATCTCCACCAATCACCTGATTTGACGTTTACGAGGCCGTTTTCGACGGTCTCGTCTTCGTTTTGAGACGCCGTTTTCACCAGATTTAGCATCAAATCGAAGAACTCGTGGAGCTCAACTTCGAGCTTTCCATCCACCCAAGAGGAGTTCGAACACATAAATTTGATCAGTTCGCGCTTCTGTTCTGAATCGGCGTTTTTGAACCTGAGATGGGCGGTGGAGGCCAGTTCGAACACCCGCATCGCTTCGTCCACCGAAACCGGCTCCGCACGGTCCAATGCGGCGAGTTCGAGCTTCAGATCTGTGATCCTCCCCTCCCACCTCGTTCGCGTCTCGCGGTAGAACTCGGCGGAGATCTCGCCCTCGACTTTGTCGATGTAGAGTTTCTCCAGCCTGGCTCTCAGCGTCCCACACTCTGTTTGGATCTCCTTCTCTCTCTTCGAGCGGGCACCGTGGCGATCCGCGTCCGCTTCTCGGAGTCCAGCTTGGATCCAAGGAAGGATGTCCTGGGGCACCGTCAGCCGCCTCAGCAGATCAGCGAAAGCCTCATCGATCCTTGTTTCCGCGATGTAGGGCCGGTTGCACACCTCCCTCTTTCGCCCGGTGCAATGGTAGTAGACGTACTTGCCCTTCTTCAGCTCTCCAGTGAGCGTCTCTCCGCACTTGCACTTCAGCATCCCGCGGAAGGTGAACTCCAGAGCGCCGTAACCCGTCCTGCGGTGGCCGCGGCCCGTCCTGATGTCCTGCACCCGGTCCCATAGCTCCTTGGAAACAAGCGGCTCGTGGATCCCCAACACTTCGCGGCCGTTCCAGCGGATGATGCCGCAGTAGGCGGGGTGCTTGAGGATCTGATCGATCGCACTCTTGGGCAGATTCAACCCCTTCTTCGTCGTGAGGCCTTGCCGCCGGGCGTGTTTTGTCAGCGTTTCAAGGGAGTGGCTTCCGGTGCCGTAAAGCTCGAAGAGCTCCTTCACCAGGTGCGCTCTCGCAGGATCGGGCACGATGATCTTGCGCTTCGTCCCCGGCTCCTGAGCGTTCAGGTATCCGAGCGGGGCGTGGGTTGGATAGATGCCCTGTGCCGCCTTCTCGTCCAGCCCCTTTCGGATCTCCTCGGAGAGGTTGTCCACGTAGTTCTTGGCCATCAGGACGCGAATCCCGTGCAAGAACTTGTCCTGGCTCTTGGAGGACTCGGAGACGACCATCCCGTCCTTGACGAAGTGGAGTTCGACGCCGAGACCGTCCACCTTCACATAGTCCGCGAAGTTGCGGTACAGCCTGTCCACCTTCTCGACGAGGATGACGCGGCCCGGGTTTTGGGCGAGGTACCGCAGCATATCTCCGAACGCCTTGCGCCCCGCGACCTTGGCCGTTTCCGCCTCCATGAACACCTTCTCAAGAGTGATGCTCTGCTTGGACGCGTAGTCTTTGAGCAGCCTGAGTTGGGCGTCGATGCTGAAGCCCTCGGCCTCCTGCTCCTTAGAGCTCACGCGCACGTAAGCCACGCCTCTGAGTGCAACCGCCGTCTTCTTCATCCGATCCTCTTTCGATTGTTCATCGAAACCGGCAGGAGCCGCTCGTCGTGAGCCAATAGTTTTGCGGCGGACTTGGCGCTCTTTGCCCCCACTTTGGCGAGTCCATCTTGAAGTATCGACTTCACCCTCGGTTCATCAATGCCGGTACGAAGAGCGATCTCATTCGCCTTCAGGCCCTCCGCGCTCAGGCCGATGACCTGGTACTCCATCACCTTGAGCCGCTTAGGGGAGTGCTTCACCCGGCCCGAAGATCCGAACAGCGGCAACTGGTTCTGGAGTCTGCGGATCGTCAGTTCGGCCAACTTGGCCGCTTGTTCGACGGTTGCGACGCCCAGTTTCTTCGCCGCCCTGCCCAGGAGCGAGTGCGCGTTTGTTGCCGTAGATTCGAAGAACCGTCCAATCTGGACGTAGTTGGCTCCGTCGAGAAAGTGCTTGAGCGCGGCCAGTTCTCTCGGAGTCAGGCTTGCCACGCCATCCAGTTTCCCAGCCCGATACCTTTCGGCACCCCTGAGAACCTCGATAATCGTGGGATCGTCGGAGAACACGAACTTGACCGAAAGCCACTTGCGATCGGGCTCTGCAAAGACGTCGATCCTCTCGATCACGACGTGGAGGGCCTCGCGTTGCTCCGCATCGCTCAGATGGTCCCAGAGCTCGCCGAACCGGTGGATGGCCCGTTTGGCACTCAGAATCTGCTCAGCGCGGCTGGCAGACTGGTTCAGTTGATTGTCGAGTTCGTAGAGTTCTGCTTCAAGCCGTATCGCCGCTTTCTCCAGTTCGTCGCTCTTCTTGCGGGCGACTGATTGTGAGACGACACGCCCCGCGATCGCCTCGACGAGCGCATCCTGTTTCTTCTCGATCTCGTCCCTGGCGGCTCGCACTTCCGCTGCTCTCCTCGACAACTGCTCGTCTTGCCCCCGCACCAGGCTTTCGATTTGGTTCTCGATCTGCAACTGCACGGCAGGTGAGCAGGCCAGATCGGCGAGTTCAGCGACGATCAGCGACCCCAGCGTCTTCGCCGAAATGTAGACATGGGAGCCGCTGGTGGAAGCCGCTGTTCCCAGACAACGGTATCCGGGAGAGTCGGTGTGAAAGGACCCTTGCAGCTTCTTCCCACAGTGGCCGCAGTACGCGATGCCACTGAAGAGCCTGAAGGGCTGCGTGTGGGCGACTCCCTTCAGCCTCTTGCGGTTCCTCTCCAAGCGGGCGTGGATCAGGGCCAGATCGGACTCTTCATAGAAGCGTTGTTCGAAGTGCAGCCCCTTGATGAGGCTGCCGTCCGCTTGGCGCACGAGTCCCACATGGGTTGGGTTGATCAGCACCAAGTTGACGGTGTTGGAATGCCATTTGCCAACGCTCTTCTTGTGCGGAACCCGCTCTTCGTTGAGCCGGGTGGCGATCGCTTGCTCGCTCATCCCGCCAAGGTACAACTCCTTGATCCGAACCACGACCGACTGCTCCTCGGCCACGGGCAGAATGTTCGGCCTTCGATCTAAGTGCTCGTCCGGCAACTCGCGACGCCACCCGAAGGGAATGGTGCCGAGGTAGTAGCCTTGGGTTCGCCGGTAGTCCAGATTCTGCTTGATGTTCTCGCTGATTTGGAGCCGCTGAAACTCGGCGATCTCGGCGAGAATCCCCTGCGTGAGCCTCCCCGAGAGAGACTGCTCGAATGTGTCGGCCACCAAGACGAACTGGATGCCCTGGGGCCTCATGATCTCTGAGAACAGCCCCTCATAGCCTAGCTTGTCGCGGTAGATCCGATCCAATCGGAATGCGGCCACATGGGTGAACTCGCCCGCCTTGAGTTTCTGAAGCATGTCCCAGAGCCCCTTCCGGTCTCTCGGCTTGCGCACCGTATCCCAAGGCTTGGGCCCGCTGCCTCCGCTCTTTCCCTCGTCGGTGAAGGTTTCGTACGTGTAGCGACCTTCTCCGAAAAACTCGTCCAGCTTTCGGATGACCATGGCAGGCTGGGAGGCGAGCGACATGCCTTCATCCACCTGATCCGTGGTGGAAACTCGCACATAGATGGCGACGTGGGGGATCTTCATTTCACTTCGTCGAACAGGCTCCGCTGGGAAGGCACTGCGTGATCGACTCTTGATTTCAATGATACCTCATTTTTGCGAGGCTTAACAGATGTCTCTTTATCTACTGTTAATTGATTAATTTCAGGTTCAACTGCCCCCAGGTGATTCATGTTGGACGCGAAGCGCACGGCCCCGATCGCGATAAGGGAGGCGAGCGCGGATAGGGCGTCAGCCCTCGTCGCCTGCGGATACTGGGTTGGATATTGAGGTTTCCTCGGCATCTTGTCCTCCGGTCGGGATCTGGCTGAGTAGCAGAAAGAACGCTACGACCCGTCGCTTACTCTCGTTGAGCGAAGGCGTGGTGCATGTTTCTCCCGGCTTAGACCATTCCGGCATTTCAAAAGTTAACTTCTGAAGTAGAATTCGGAAGGGTGGCATACGAAAAATCTCCGAAAACTAGACCGCCAATCCTGGTTGAGGAAGCCTCTCAACTCGAGGATGAACGCGGCAAGGTCTCACCCGAGCAGCACAAGAATGCCCACCTCGGCTTTCTCTACTCGCTCATCCTTGCCGACCCAGATTTCGCCCATCTAGTACCGCAACTGACGAAGATCGCCGGTCATCGCGCGGTTGCCAGCCAGGACGTGCCGGGCGTGGCCAAACTGGTGTCGAAACTCGCAGCCGAGATAGCAATCAACCCGGTGCTGCTTGCGCTTGCCGCGATCATGTGGGCGAACGAGGCAGAAGTCCACCCCTATGAGATAAAGGGAAGCGCGGACTGGTTTGAACTTCCGATCCCACTCCAAGATGAACGTTCAAGACTCGTGGCAGAATTCCGAGGGTTGACCACCGACATCGAGGCTGCCCTCAAAGGATCTGGACTCGATCCCGAATCCGCGGTGCGGATCGCGGCGGAGAGGGCGAGCACACTGACACGCCGGCTGAGAATCCTTGAGAAAAGGATCCAAGGGGTCAAGCAACGCAGGTCGAAGCTGCTGACTGATCTGCGTACTTACCAAATCGAGGCGTACTACCTTAGGCGTATCCGGAGAAAGAAGATAGACGACGCGAAGGTGCTTCAGCTGATCCAACATGCACTCGGAGATTCGACCTACTTAACATCGCATAGGCGGGTGCCGACTCAGAAGACGCTCTACGACTGGGCTGATGCCGTCGAGCGCGTTTTTGAAGCCCTCGTTCTGGAGTAAGTGTGAGATGGCCTTCAACGGCTGCTGGATCAAAGAGCCTCAAAAGGGTAGGTTGCAGCACAAACCTGAAGACTAGTATAAATACTTGTTTATCTGAAGATACTTGACAAACATTGGTCACGGTGTGCAAGAATGGAGGGCTTTGAGGAAGGTGCTTGGCTCTAGCGAGCCTTGACACTGTCGAGTCGACAGGGCCACCTCCATCGAGCGGCGCAAGGGCGCCCTTGAATGTTGGAGGATACCTAGATTGACTGTTGACTTGACCTATACCATCGGCTTCGCCGCTACGATTGCGATCATCGCGATGCTCGCGGTTATTGCCGCTAAACAAAAGGCTCTCCGCGCTGCGGCAAGTGAGCTTGAGGAAGCGAAGACGACTCGAACCGAGTTGGATCAGCTGCGGAGTGAACGAGCGGTTATCCAAAGTGCCCTAGCCGACGCCCGGTCTACGATTCTCGGAAAGGACACGGTCATCGAATCGAAGTCCGCTGACCTTCGAGAGATGGAGGGCAAACTTCAAACTGCGCTCACACAGGTCAACGCGGAGAGGGAGAACTCGAAAAATCTCCTTGATGCGAAAGATCAGGTCATTCAAGATCAGCTCAAACTGATCGAGGAAGTCAAGCTCCAGATGAAGGATGCTTTCGCAACCACCGCAACTGAGAGCCTGCGGCTAGCGCTCGTTGATTTTGACTCGCGTACGAAGTCAGACCATGTGCTGCGAGAGCAGAAGCTGCAAGAGCTCATTAAGCCCATCGGCGATGGCCTGGACCGACTGGGCAAGCGATGTGAGGAGACTGACAAGGTTCTCACAAGTGTCCAATCGGGGCTCTCCGAGCAAGTGAAGTCCATGCTTGACGCAAGTTCGAACCTTTCGACGGCACTCCGACGCCCGAACATCCGAGGCAGTTGGGGCGAAATGACGCTTCGCAATGCGCTCGATGATGCTGGTCTCAAGCAAGGTGTGGATTACGTTCTTCAAGATTCCCAAAATGGCGAAGATGGACGCCTCCGGGCCGATGCCGTTGTATTCCTACCGCAAGGGCAGCAGCTCGTCATCGACTGTAAGACTCCGTTGGAGACATTCCGCGAAGCGATTGGGGTGTCAGATCCGGCCGCCCAGACTGAATTGTTGAAAAAACACTCACTGGGTGTCCGAAAGCACATCGCGGCCCTCTCAAGCAAGGACTACCAGAGCCAATATGAAGGAGTCGATTTTGTGATCATGTTCCTCCCCACCGAGGCGATGTACCAGGCAGCTATCGAGAACGACCCCGGGATCGTCGCCTACGGTCACGAGAGAAAGGTTTACATCGCTAACCCAATAACTCTTCTCGGAGTACTGCGCGCAACCGCGCACGTTATGAACCTTGTGAGGTCCAACGAAGAGGCGCGAAACATCCGTAAACTAGGAGAAGACCTTTATCGATCCTTCGGCAAGTTCGCAGGGACTTACGCGAAGGTTGGATCGAAGTTAGCTGCGGTTACGAAGGAATACAACGAATCGGTGGGTTCACTGGAAGCGAACCTGCTATCCAAGGCACGCAAATTCAAGAGCCTCGGAGTTGCAGGAAATGACCTGCCAGAAGAGATTGAACAGGTAGAAATATCTGTCCGCTCAATCTGCAAGCCAGAATTGGTTGGTGCGCTTTCATCTTCGCGAGAGCTGGAAGGGGACGCCTACTCAGAGCACACGGCCTGAGCCAAGCACGAAAAGATATGTCTAGAAACGAACGAGAAACTAGCCGAGAGCTCATCGAGCCTGCCCTGCGCCAAGCAGGTTGGGTCTACGACGAGCAGCTTCGGATCGGTCCGGGCCGAGTAAACCTGACTGGCGAGAGCATGTACGACGCCAGCCAGGCGATCGTCGCCGACTATCTCCTTCGCTTCCGTGGTGTGCCCCTAGCAATTCTGGAAGCGAAGTCTGAAGGTGAGAGCGCCGCAGACGGAATGCAGCAGGGCTCGCGCTACGCTCAACGTCTCATGCTCCGCTTCTCGATCGCGAGCAATGGCCACGATTGGATTCTCACTGACAACGAGACTGGAGACTTCGAGCGGCTTACCGTTGCCCCAACTCCCGAGCTCATCCTAGAGCGAAGCGGAGTCGTCATCGACTGGGACCGTTGGGAAGCGGCGTTCGCCGCGAACTACTACTACGACCAGATCGACCGAAAGGAAGTCCGGCCCTACCAAGAGATGGCTATAGCCAAAACTCTATGGCAGTTCGCCTCCGGCCAGGACCGGGTGCTCCTGCTTATGGCGACGGGTACAGGCAAGACCTTTACGATCTTCCAGCTGGTTTGGAAGATGCTCAATGGCAGGGCCGTCAAGCGTGACCACGTCTTATTCCTAACCGACCGAAACAGCCTAAAGGACCAAGCGTTCAAAGCGTTCGCGGCCTTCTCAGCATCCGAGAGAGTCGTGATTGACAAAGAAACGGTTGCCAACGGGCAGCATCAGGTTGGGAAAGTCTTCTTCGCGAACTACCAGAACCTCGACGAAGACCTCAATGGTCGCAAGGTCTATCAGCACTACGATCCCGACTTCTTTGACCTCGTCATCGTCGACGAATGCCACCGCTCAGGATTTGGCGACTGGTTCGGGGTGCTGGAGCACTTCGGATCCGCGCTACAGCTTGGTCTGACCGCGACCCCTCGTGAGCTTGAGGAGGGCGGACGTCCGCTCACTCCCGAAGAGAACCGAAGGGATACATACGAATACTTCGGTGAGCCCGCCTATGTGTATAGCCTCAAGCAAGCCATCGAGGATGGCTACTTGGTCCCATACCTCTTGGAAGAACGCATCACGAACGTAGACGCCTATGGCTTCACCGGGCCAGACGGCAAGTTCTACCAAACCGCGAACTTCGAGCGCGACATTCGCATGCCGGATCGCACTAAGGCCATCGCGGAAGACTTGTGGGAGACTCTCGGTAAGTACGGACTTCGCGACGAGAAATCGATCGTGTTCTGCGTCGATGACACCCATGCCGCTTTCATGGCGCAGGAGCTGCGCCGTCTCTCAGGCGACGCCGAGTACGCAGCCAGAATCACGCGTGCCGAGCGAAACAGCCACCAACTTGAGCGGAACTTCGCCATAATCGGCCCCAGTCGCCCACGCGTTGCCGTCACCGTCGATTTGTTGACCACCGGATTCGACGCCCCCGACGTGAAGAACGTCGTGTTCGTACGGCCGCTCAAAAGCTCGATCCTTTACAAACAGATGAAGGGGCGAGGTACCCGGCTCTGCAAAGACATCGACAAGCGCTATTTCACGATCTTCGATTACTCCGGCGCAAGCCAACTCGAAGACACCGAGTTCGATGGACATCCCGCGAACAAGCAGAAGGGCGCTCAGCCTAAGTCCAGGCCAAAGAAGTCCGATGACGATTCCAAGCCAAAGCTGATCGGTGATGGCGTCTCGGTCATCATTTCGGAGACTAACCGCTACGTCTGCCTCGCCGATGGAAGCAAGATCCCATTTGAGGACTACACCGAGCAGTCTCGCGAGTTCATCCGCACGAGCCTGACTTCTGACCTCGATGAACTCCTCCGGATTTGGATAGGAAAAGATAGCCGACAAGAGCTCCGTGAGGAACTGCGTGATCACGATATCTATCCGTCCGCGTTCCGCCACTACCTCGACTTGCCTGATGCTGACGACGTTGACATCCTAGCCAAGATCGGATTTGACCTAATCAAGGTTCCGACTCGGCACGACCGCGTGATCCGACTCTGGGAAGAGGACCTCGACTCCCTGGGCACGATCTTGGGCCCAACCGATGGTCTGACTCTGATGGAGCCGCGAACCGATTATCAGCCTCTGCCAAAAGTCGCCGAGAGTCGTCGCGAGTATGGTGGAGACAGCTTCAAGAAACGCTTCTGGCAGACCAGCCTCGACCACTACACCCTGTTTGGCATCGACGACCTGGAACAGGCGCGCACCTACGGCGCTCCTCAGTTCGTCGAGCAGTTCGGCAGCTTCCAAACCCTAACCCGCAACTACGGCGGAGCTCAGCTCCTCAAGGCGGACTTGGAGCGCGTCAAGCAGCACCTGTACGTCGCCATGACCGCCTAACCCCGATTTCAGAACAACCCATGAGTAACCAAACCGATCACCGAAGACAGGAAGTTCAGCAGGCCGTGAAGAACGCTTGCGACCAGCTCAACCAAGAGGGCGTTGATGCTCGCAACTACGTCGAGCAACTCGCTTGGCTGTTCTTCCTCAAAGCGTTCGACGAATCGGAAGCACGGCGCGAGGAAGAGGCCGCCTTCGACGACAAGCCGTACGAGCGACGCCTCAAGGGCGAATTCGCCTGGTCAGGATGGGCGAAGAACACCGACCACCCCGATGACATGCTGCGGTTTGTCGAGACTCAGCTTTGGCCGAAGCTCACGAGCAACGATCCTAAGATCGGCCTAGGCGATGACGCGATGGCTCAGCGGTTCCGCCGCGTCTTCGAGAACGTTCGAAACTATTGCCGCCGGGGCTCTTCGTTTGCGCGAGTCGTTCAGCAAGTGGATCGGCTGCACTTCAGCAGTTCCACGGACGTCATCGTCCTCTCGGAGATCTATGAAGACCTCCTGAAACGCGTCGCAGCCGACTCAGCGGGATATGCAGGCGAATTCTATACCCAGCGCCACATCATTCGCGCGATGGTTGACGTGGTCAAGCCGAAGCCAGGGGATAAGGTCTACGACCCGTGTTTCGGAACCGCAGGGTTCCTTGGGGAAGCGGCTGACTACATTCGCCATCACGGCAATTTGAGTGGCGACCAGTTGGGGAACCTCCAGGACAACAGCTTTTTCGGAATCGAACTTAAGCCGCTGACTTACCTCCTGGGCACGATGAACATGATTCTGCACGGCATCGAAGGGGCCAACCTAGAGCTCGCCAACACGCTCGAAGTCCACTCGCCGAACGTGGCTGAGGCGAGCCGATACGACGTGATCCTGTCGAACCCGCCCTACGGTGGCAAGATGGCCTCCGACTTAGAGACCAACTTTCAGATCCGCAGCGCAGCGACCGAGTGCCTCTTTGTGCAGCACATCATGGCAAACCTGGCGAAAGGTGGCAGAGCCGCTGTGGTCATTCCGGAGGGCGTGCTCTTCCGAGGCGGACCCGATCAGAAAGTTCGCAAGCTCCTGCTAGAGCGCTTCGACGTCCACACGATCCTGTCGCTTCCTGCAGGCTGCTTCCTCCCGTATACGGGTGTGAAGACCAACGTGATCTTTTTCGACCGTAAGGTAGATGGATCAGGGACGAAGTCAGTGTGGTTTTACGAGCTCACGAACGACGGATTCGAACTCAAGCAGACCCGAAAGCCAATCGCGGGTGATCAGCTACCAGACTTCCTCGCCAAGCAGCTGAAACGAGAAATCAGCGAAAACTCGTGGACGCTGTCTGTTGAAGAAATCGTCGAACGAGGCTATGACCTGTCTGCGAAGAACCCGAATCGAAAGGCTGACGATGAGCACCGTCCCGCGCAGGAATTGGTGCAGTCGATTAGGACGAAAGAGGAGCGAATCCTCGACCTGCTTCGCGAGCTTGAAACGCTACTGGGGGCATCATGAAAGTGCGACGCTTAGGTGACTGCGCCCTGTTATTTGAAGACGGCGACTGGGTCGAGTCAAAGGATCAAGACCCGAACGGGCAAGTACGACTTGTTCAGTTAGCCGACATTGGTGTCGCTAAGTTCCTGGACAAATCTAATCGGTTCTTAACCAGAGAGAAAGCACAGAAGCTTAGGTGTACATTTCTTAAGCGGGGCGACATTCTGATCGCTCGAATGCCCGATCCGATTGGACGTGCGTGTTTGTTTCCTGGAGCTTCCAGAGAGTGCGTGACAGTGGTTGATGCGGCAATACTTCGGCCTAAGGAAGATTGCGACCCGGACTACATCCAGTATTGGATCAACTCCCCCAATATACAGCGGGCGATTCGAGAAACGGCAAAGGGAGCAACTCGGCAAAGAGTGGCTAGACGCGCGCTTGAAGATCTGCCCATAACCCTTCCAAGTCTAGATGAACAACGGCGGATCGTGACGCGGATCAAGGAGTGCATGGATCGCATCGATGAGATTGCTCTGCTTCGAGGGACCTCGGCGCTGGAGTCGAAAGTACTTCACCGCTCCTTTTATCACGAGCAGTATGAGCGGCTGATATCAAATGGCAAGACAGTGCGGCTGGAACAAGCTGCTAAGTTTATGGGCGGGGGCACGCCATCGAAACAGAACCCTTCTTTCTGGATGGGAACCATTCCCTGGATTTCGCCAAAGGACATGAAGCGTCGCGACCTTTACGATGCCACTGACCACATCAGCGATGCAGCAATCAGCGGCTCAAGCACCAAGCTGATCTCGGAACCAAGCGTCCTGTTCGTGGTACGTGGGATGATTCTGGCCCATACCCTGCCAATCGCGGTGAATCGGGTGCCCGTGGCGATCAATCAGGACATGAAGGCGGCTGTTCCAACTAATGGGTTCGATGTCGACTTCTTGGCCGCTATGCTCCGTGGCGCGGAGAAGAAATTGCTCTCGCAAGTTGAGATCGCGGGCCACGGCACCTGCCGACTTCAGCAGCCTCATTGGACGGGCGTGCCCATTCCTGTGCTTTCGCAATCGGAGCAGGCGGATGTTGTTGCGGCAACCCAGGCGTTTGAGTCCATCGCAGATCGCCTACGAACCGAAGTTACATCGAATGAAAGTGAAGCCATGCGTGCGGCTGTGCTTCGCAAAGCCTTTGCGGGAGAACTCTAAACCCAATGATGGACTCTCCGCTCGCCCCTCCAATATGGAACCTCTTTGACTCTCTTCGAGGCGAGTCGCCGGTGGAAGAGGGTATTGAGATGCTGGCGGCGCTCATCGTCCTTCGATGGGCAGACTTTCAGGAAGCCGAGCGCGAGGCCATTGCCGCGTTCGAAGACACGCCCTACGAGCCGGTGATGAACGCGTCGCTCCACTGGCGATCCTGGCATTCACTAAAGGGTCAGCGACTGGGCGAGTTCCTAAACGACGAACTGCGATTGACTTTGAGGCACATTGGCGAGGCCAGCCGCGACACGCTTGCGTTTCAGATTTCTCTGACTGCAGAGGGCATTGAGCGCCTCATTCGACTTCCGTTCGTCGCCCAACAGCATTTGGTCCACTGGCTCGCAGAACAGCCGTTTGAAACGCCGCACGACCGGCTGAAGCTTCTAGGCGTCTTTGACGAAGCTCTCGACAAGTTCTCCGATCAGCGCTACGGATTTATGCGGACACCGACCGCAGTCGCTCAACTCATCATCGGGCTGGCGAACCCCAAAACAAACGAGAAGATTTACGATCCTTGCTTCGGCGTAGCCGGACTCTTGACTACGGCTGCGTCGTACGTCGAGCGAAGGGAACGAGACACGGGCCGTGCCCGAGGGCCGGTTTCACTCGACGTCAGCGGAATCGAACGCAATCAGACTTCCTGCCTCATTGGGCTCGCCCGAATGGTCCTCTCAGGAATCGAAGCCCCGCACATCGAGCTTGGCAACAGCCTCGAAAGAGACTTTCAGAAGAGTCCAGGAACAGAAGGCTTTGATCTCGCGGTAGCCAATCCACCTTGGGGAGCCAAGATGGATACTCACGGGCTGAGTCATCTTCCGATCCCGACTTCAGACTCAACGGCTCTCTTTATCCAGCATTCATTGGGTCAACTCAAGCCCGGAGGAAGAGCCGTCGTCGTCGTCCCCCAGGGCCTGCTCTTCCGGGGAGGAGCCGACAGAGCTTTCCGTCGATGGTTGCTCGAAACGCATTCTCTAGATTGCGTCGTTTCGCTTGGCGGTGGCGCATTCATGCCGTTCACCAACATTCAAGCCAGCATTCTTGTTTTACGGCGAGGTAAGGCCTCCAACCGTATTCGCTTCATCGACGCCGAACCACTTTTTGAGCGGTCAAGGGTCGGCAAGGGCAAGACCCTATCCGCTGAGGGGATCGAACAGATCGTGAGGGCTGCGAGCTCGGCGTCCAACACCGAGATATCCTGGGACTTGACAGTTCAAGAGATTGCCCAACTCGAATGGGATCTGACACCGAAACGCCGTGGCCAAGGAGATTTCCCCTCCATGGTGCAAGCCCTGAGTTCAGAGATTCCCGTCATGCAGCTCGGGGAGATTTGCACGGTGACGGCCGGCGCTAACGTCAAATCCGTGGACATGCTCAATGCACCCGGTGAAAACACAGTGCCTTTCATCCGGGTTAAAGACATTGAGCGAGGCGTAGTGTCCAAAGGTTCAGTCTGGATCGAGGTCGGAAACAAGTCTGTGCCGTCAGGACACTTGCTTCGAGGCGGGGACATTCTTCTCTCAAAGTCGGGCACGATCGGCAAGTCCGGAATCGTCCGCAATGGCGCTATCGGCGCGATTGCATCCTCGGGTCTCTACGAGATTCACGTTGTCTCAGACCAACTCGATCCGAACTATCTCCTTGCTTATCTGAACAGCCCGGACTGCCGCACATGGCTTTCTGACCAGTCAACCGGATCGACCATTCAGCACCTTCCGATTGGAGTGTTGCGGGAGCTGCCTGTTCCAATCCCGCCGTTGCAGCTTCAGCTGCGAGTCGCTGAGCAGTTCCGAGAACAGGAGACTGATGCTCTCGGATTTCTCAGTCTTCTGACTGGAAACGTTGAGCGAGATCCTGTAGCCGAATGGCTCGAAGCGTCCCTACGACGATTGCCTCAGGACTCCGAGACGATTGATGAGCCCCTCGACTTCCTTCCGCTGGAACGACTGTTGGGAGAACTCAAGTCGTTACGGAACCGGATCGCCCACGGCGAGTCTGAAAGCCCCCTTTCGGATTGGATTCTCTCCTTCAATGAAGCGATGACTCGCCTGCAAGGCATCCAGCTTGTTCCGGCTGGACCAAGCCTCCTCAACCTGTTGCAGAGCGCGGCCACGGGAGTCCAGAAGTCGCTGGCTCGGCTTTCGGGTCGCTTGCCAGTAGAGGCGAGGGCGCGCACCTTAGCTGGCACAGTTCTCCGGCTCATTTCTGCCGCCAACGATGCGTTGCTCGATGACGTGACACTCTCGTTTGCCAACACGGACGAGGTGGTTTGGGCGGGCGATTACAACCTCGTCCATATCACGATCCGGAACGAAGGAGCCTTGCCGCTTCGAGAACTGTCCGTTTCCACGGAGCCGGATTGGGGAACGTCAGAGGTCAACTACTTGGCAGAAGGCGGCGCGGCCAAGATTCAGATCGACGGGGATGTCCCGGCCGATATCGAGAAGTTCGAAATCGAGTTCCAGTGGAAGGCCAAGGCGCTCGATGGAAGACCAGTCGAAGGCAAGCGCCAGGTCGCATTTGACGTTGACTCCAAGAACCGAGGTTCTTCCTTTGAGCAAGGTGATCTCGGAGCGAGTCCCTACGTCTGTGGCGACCCAGTTAAGCCAGAACGAAACGAAGTGTTCTTCGGGCGAGAAGAGCTCATTAATAAGATCAAGCGGACTGTAATGCGAAGCGGCAATGTCGTCCTGCTCGAAGGGAATCGACGAGCTGGCAAGTCCTCCATTCTTTGGCATCTCGCCGAGCCCAACGCGATTCCAGGCTGGCTGGGAGTTTATTGCAGCTTGCAAGGTGCAGTCGGTAGTACGGAAGGAGTCGGCGTCCCAACTGCAGAGGTGTTCCGAGTGATCGCCGGAAGCATTGCCAAGTCCGTTCATTCGCTTGGGTTCGCAACCGTTCTGCCAACCGGAGAAACTCTGCCAGCCGATACTCGGCTTGACCTCCTTACTCGTCGCCGGATTACCGAGGCATGCCAATCGGGCATTTCTGAGGCCGCAGCTTTCGCTGATCTCAAAGACTACGTCGATGCTGTCCTCGATGAATTGAAGCCTCACGGGCTTGGTCTTCTTCTCATGCTTGACGAGTTCGACAAGCTCCAAGAGGGCATTGACAACGGGGTTACGTCCCCACAAGTGCCAGAGAACATCCGGTTCTTGGTTCAAACCTATCCGAACTTCTCGGCGATCCTCACTGGTTCCAGGAGATTGAAGCGGCTCAGGGAAGAATACTGGTCGGCCCTTTTTGGGTTGGGCACGCGTGAGGGGGTTACTGCCCTCGACGAAGCCTCTGCCCGCAGATTGGTGACTGACCCGGTTCAGGGCCGGCTTTCCTACACGAGTGAGGCGGTCAGCTACGTGATCTACGTAACTGCATGCCAGCCATTCATCCTCCAGTGTCTTTGCAACCGGATTTTCGATATTGCTGCAGAGTTGAACACCCGAACTGTTGGACTTGAAATCGTAAAGCGTGGGGCACACGACCTCATCGAAGAATGGGAACACTTTGCGAGCTTGTGGGACTACGCCGAAACTGACCGCCGCCGATTCATCTTGACCGTGTGCCACCGTGACTCCAAGGGGCCAGACCCGGTTTCATTCCGTGTGCTACAGGAGCACCTGGCCCAGCACGGCCTTGACGTATCAGACGACCAGCTTATTGAAGACATCGAGTTTCTAAAGGAACTTGAGCTTCTGGAGCTCAAGGATGATTCCGGTTTGGGCGTTTACCGACTCGCCGTCCCATTAATGGGCGAGTGGATTGACTTACAACAAGACTTCGAAGTCCTGCGAACCAAGGCACGAAGCGAGAACGAGGATACAAATGGCTGAAGAACTTTTTCAGATACTTGGTACAGGGGTGCCTGAGCTCGTCGGCAGAGCTGCCCAGTTGAGACATATCAATGGTGAGCTGGCAAAGAAGACACCCAGCCACATTAGCCTAATCGGGCCAAAGCATTCTGGGAAGTCCGTGCTGTTGAAGGGGCTCACCGATCGGCTTCGCGAAGCCGGTAAACCCTTTTCGGCCGTCGTGTATTGGGATCTAGCTCATTCCACACCGGGATCCGATGACGAGTTCGTCAGTGCTCTAGGAGCCCAGCTCGCAGCCGCTTTGCCTCCCTACACCGAATTCCTTCAACATGCAAAGTTCGCGGACATTAAGGATGTCTTAGAAGACTTAGCGCAGCAAGGAGCCACGGTATTGATGGCGTGGGATGGATTTGACAAACCCTTGAGAGAAGGGCAACTTACCCGCAACTTGTGGGACAACATGCGAGAGCTCGCATCACTTCCAAGTCTTCGGATCATTACGGCTTCGCGAAAGCGGCTTCAAGAGTTAATCAGCAACGAGCGCTCATCTACGAGTGACTTCTGGGGACTCTTCAATGTTTCCATTAAGCTTGGCCCATTCGATGACCACGACCTCGATGAAGTCCTCGCGAAAAAGAAGCTGAACGCGTCAAAGGGTGCTCGCACGGAGATTATCAACTGCTCTGGACTGTATCCACCGGTGACTCTAGCCCTTATGAACGCCATCATCGAAGGGTCAGCATCGGGAGAGGTTTCCAACGCCGACGTGACGTCGCAGGTCGACCGAGTCCTTGAGGCCCACCAGAGTCTACTTGCTAGCATTTGGAACGACTGCGACCAACCCGCACGTGAGCTGTTCTACGAAGTCTGTGAAGGTGAGCTTTCGGCTTCATTGGCGGCGAAGGGAATCCGCGATGTGCTCACAGAGCGTGGAATGGCGCTCGAAGCGGGCGGCAAGATTCGGCGATCTTCCCGGCTGATGGAAATGTACGCTCAATCGCAGGAAGCGGATACTGGGACGCTGAAGCGTCAATTCGGTTCCCAAGAGAAGTACGCGAAGAACCTGCATGCCGTCCTGCAACTTCGCCTTTCGCAACTACCGACGATAGACACACGGCTCAAGCGGCTCATCGAACTTTGTCTTGAGGACCTTCCGGATTCGCCTGACCTTTGCCTAACTCATGTGCGCGACGTTGGGGTCCGAATTGCCGACCTGATGTTAATCGCCGAATTGGGTCCGGAACTCAATATCCCGAGCGCGTGGATTTCAAACTGGACCGCGAATGAGTTCATCGGGAGGAATGGAGAACCGCTCAGAATCCCAGATTGGTTCCAAAGCACCCGCTGTCCGAGGGAGAACCGCGAGCGCATCGACCTGCTTAGGCTGATCATCAATCCCAAGAAAGTCTCTCCTGAAGCCACGAAGTGCTCGCGTCTTTGCGTCGAGCAGCTGCAACTACTGAAGAGGCTCGGGGACTATGGCGAGCATAGTGGTCGAGAAGAGATTAGTGTTGAGGCAGCCCTAGCGGCTATCAACTTGTGCGTCGAAACGGCGGCTTCCCTGTGCCGCGATCTGGGAGGTACTCCCAGTGTTTAGTGTTGGCCAAGTCGTTGCTTTGCGATCCGACCCCACGAAGACGGGCGCGGTTGTTCGAGTCATCGAAAGCGGTGTCGAGCGCGGATATCAGGTCTTTCTCGACAACAGGACTTCAACTTACTACGAAAGCATGCTCATGCTTGCCGACGATGGAGGCGATACCGAGCTTCTGGCCTTAGAGGAATTCAGAGCTCGACTGACTGCCCTGCAAATCAATCAGCCCAGCCTCTCGAATCTGTATTCGTTGCATGCGGCGCGAGTCAACTTCATTCCCTATCAGTTCCGGCCCGTCCTTCGGTTCATCAGGGCAGACCGGCCAAGGCTGTTGATCGCGGACGAAGTTGGCGTCGGAAAGACGATCGAAGCAGGACTTATCTTGAGGGAGTTGCAGGCTCGGCGTGAGGTCCGATCAGTGCTTATCATCTGCCCCAAGGCTTTGGTGACCGAACGAAAGTGGCAGCAAGAAATGGCCCGCTTTGACGAGAGCTTCCAGCACCTCGATGGCCCAGCGCTTCGGAACTGCATCGCAGAAGCGAATAGGGACGGTGAATGGCCAGATAGTCATTCGAGAGTCATCTTGCCATTCTCGCTTCTAAATGACGAGCGCAACTTGTTTGGCGACGAATCGGGAGGACGCAGGGGGGAGGTCGGCCTGTTGCGACTTGAACCACCGCCACGATTTGACTTGGTGATCGTCGACGAGGCTCATCATCTTCGCAGCACAGACACAAATCTTCACCAAGCGGTTTCCTACTTGGTCGACAGTGCCGACGCTGCAGTTTTCCTTACGGCGACGCCAATCCAGCTCCAAAGCGACGATCTGTTTGTCCTTCTCAACCTACTGCGACCCGACGTTGTCTTGGACAGAGCATCGTTCAGGATGATGTCAGAGCCAAACGTCTTTATTAACCAGGCAGTCGCAGCAGCCCGAGCGGGCCAGGATGGATGGCAATCAGCAGCGCTCCAGTTCCTTCTCGATGCGGGCGCTACAGATTGGGGAAGAGCCGTTTTGGTCCGCAATCCTGAGTTCTCGCGGTTGACCCAAAGCCTTTCCGGGGACCTCTCTCCCGAAGAGCGCCTTTCGTTCATACGGGATACGGAGAGCCTGCACACGCTCGCCAGTCTCATAAATCGGACCAGGCGGAGGGATATTGGCGAGTTCACGACGAGACGCGCCGAGACTGTGGCCGTTCCATTCAGCGAGCCACAGCAGGAATTGCATGACGCTCTCTTGGCGACCCAAGAGAGGATTTTAAGAAGGGCTCACGGAGTTCGGTCGGTGAGGTTCCTTATGACGACCCTTCGCCGCCAGGCCGCGAGCTGTCTCTACGGACTGGCACCATTGATTGAGAGCATCCTGTCACGACGGGTCGGACAGATAGAGTTAGACGAGGTTGAGGCATGGGACGAAGAGCTCGGAGAAGAACTGGTCTCAACGATTCGTGAGGACATTGAACATGTCTTGAATATGGCCCGATCCCTCCAGGGGCCAGATCCAAAGCTCGAAAGACTGCGATCTGTTGTGAGTGAAAAGCAGCAGATGTCGAACAACAAGTTGCTGATGTTCAGTTCGTTTCGGCATACGCTCGCTTACGTTCACCAGCAGCTAAGCGTTGAGGGCGTCCGCTTGGCTCTAATTCATGGTGAGGTGCCCGACGAGGAACGCAGAGAACTTAGGGATCGGTTCAGTCTCCCAGCCAATGATCCGCGGGCCATTGATGTCCTGTTATCGTCCGAGGTCGGATGCGAAGGGCTCGATTACCAGTTCTGCGACGCACTAGTCAATCTGGACTTGCCTTGGAATCCGGCCAGAATTGAGCAGCGGATAGGTCGCATAGACAGATATGGGCAAGAAAGCGAGACTGTAGCTATATATAATTTGGTCACGCCGGGAACCGTTGATTACGACATTTACGACCGGTGCCTGCTCCGAATCGGACTCTTCCAGCGCGCACTTGGAGGAAGTGAGGAAATCCTTGGAAGAATCAACGAAGAGCTTCGATCTGTCGCCGACAGCCTTGAGCTAACCCAAGAAGAAAGGCAAGAGCGGCTCCAGCAGGTCGCTGATAACAATATCCGCCTGATTCAAGAACAACAGCACTTGGAGGAAGAACAGAGCCAGTTATTCGGCATTCTGCTACCTCCCGAGCAAGTCGAGAGAGAAGTTCAGGACGCGACCAGCGCATGGCTTACGCCTGATGCCCTAGAAGGCCTTGTTAGATCTTATTTGAGGGAGTTAGGTGCGGATGAAGCCATCACCGGAGATGACCGGGTCAAGGCAATTCGCCTGAGCCAGGACGTTCGCCACAAACTGCTCAAGGACTTCCAATCCTTGCCTAAGAGAACCTCTCCCGTGCACCACCATTGGCAAAAGTATCTGTTGGGTGGTGAGCCTAGAATGCAAATCACATTCGACGCCCGTTGCGCCTCGGCAGATCGAAAGCTCGCTTTTGTGACGCCAATCCATCCATTGGCGGTCCAGGCATCTAAGCGGCACTCTCAGAGACCTCCCTTTAGGACAGTGCTGCGAATCAAAGACAACTCTTTGGAACCGGGAGTCTATGCATTTGCAATCTACTTGTGGCAACGACTCGGCATAACAGACGACGCCATTCTGCAGACCATTGCAGCAACTCCAGAGATTTCGTCCGCGATTCTGCGTTTTCTTTCAAGTGGAGAATGTGAAGCAATTGGACACGAGTTCTTGCCCGATCAATCCGCATGCGAACAGTTAGAGAATGCACATCATGCTCAGTGGACGAAGGCAAGAGAGGACTTCCGAGAGGCGACCAGGCAGACCGGCAGGTTCCGCCGAGAGAGTCTTCGACTCAGTCACGACGCGATGATTGCTTCGTTCAGAGAGAAGCACTCAAAGGTCCCGAACCCAAGCATCCGCAGAATGCTGGTCTCACTCATCGCGAAGCACGAGTCCGATTTTGCTAGACGACTGGCTGAGATCGATAGCGCTGAAAGTCGCGCAGAGGTCCTGTTTGATCAAGTCGCCATTGGCGCAATGATGGTGGAGACGAAAGCGTGAGATGGCTCGCAGAACTTGAACAACTTAGAAGCACATGGCACGAAGCCACGGTCGCCAATAATTTCGAGGACGGCGTCCGGCGCAACATGGTGGAAAAATATGCCGACCCCTCCCACTTCGTGTTCGAGCTACTGCAGAATGCCGAAGACCAGGGAGCCACTGAAGCCAGCTTCAACCTCACAGACGACTGCCTGATCTTTGAACACAACGGTTCTGGATTCACAGCTCAAGATGTCGAAAACATCACCGGGATTGGTAACAGCGACAAACCTGACCAACCCAACAAGATTGGTCGATTCGGGATCGGTTTCAAATCGGTGTTTGCGATCACTTCAAGGCCCGAGATCTATACATTCCTTGAGGGAGTGCCTTTTGCCTTTGCGATAGAGCACTTAGTAGTCCCAAAACCGATTGCGCATACCGACGGCAAGTTGCGCGCTCAGTGGACTGCTTTCGTACTACCCTTCCTGACGGAGAATCGCGAAGAGCTTCGGCAAGCGGTCGGCGAGCGCCTTGAGTCATTGGGAGCCGACACGATGCTTTTCCTCCGAAACCTTGCCTGGATCGAATGGGCGACGACCGACCGCCAAGGATCGTATTTGTGCAATCGGCAAGACGACGGAAGAGTGAACCTAGAAGAACAAGTGGGTGCCAAAGGCAGCAGTTTGCGTACTGCGAAGTCGCAATATCTCTTGTTCTCTCGTGAGATTAACCTTGAAGACGCGGATCGTGACCTTCAAGTGAGCATCGGATTCTCACTTCAAAACGGCACGATTAAGCCAGAGCAGGGGCAAGCCACGCTCAATGTCTTCTTCCCAACGAGGGAGGCGACCCGACTGCGGTTTCGGATGCACGGGCCATTCCTTCTCAACGACGGTCGAGCGAATCTGCGTGAACACTGCCACGTTAATGAGACGCTAATCGGGGCATGCTCCGATCTACTCTACGACACTTTACCGAAGCTCCGCGACGGAGGTTATCTGAAGCCCAGTTGCCTTGAGGTGCTCCCGATCCGCCCCATAGATTTTGAGGGTTCGGTTTTCAAGCCAATGTATGAGGCCACTCTGAGGGCCTTTGCGCAGCAGCCACTACTGCCGACTGACGAAGGCACTTATGTTCGGTCGAGCAAAGCCAAGATAACCGACTCCCAACCGCTCCGGAACTTACTGGACGGCACCCAATTGTCAGCGCTCTTTGGCGAGGACGGTTCGAGCGACAATGAAGTGAAATGGCTAGCCTCAGAGATTCAGAAGAATGCGACAGCAACCAAGGAGATCTATGACTACCTGCTGCGTCAACTTCGGGTCGATGAGGTCGACTCCGAGAAGCTCGCAGCACGGATCACCGGCCCATTCTTGGCTGAGCAGACCGACGGCTGGATATGCTCACTTTACGAGCTACTCGATAATCAGCAAGCCCTCTGGAGACCCAAGACCGGTCATCTGCAGCAGGGTGTCCTCAGGACGAAGCCGATCATTCGGACCGAAACAGGAGCGCAGGTCGCACCGTTCAAGGCCGACGGTTCCCCTCGTGTGTTCATGCCCTCGGGCATAGGTGCGCCAGATACGACGGTCCGCAGGGCGATTGCTGACAACGAGCTGGCTAAGAGTTTCTTGACCAAGCTTGGTATTGAGCCGAGGAGCTCGGTGGACGAGGTTCTGGAAATCGTCCTGCCGCGAATTCAGTCATACGATGTTGAACGGTGCCTCGCAACATACACGGCGTTTCTCCCAGCGTACTTGGATGATCTGAAGGTTATCAGGACGGCAATCGATAACTGCAGCACCCAACGCGTTGGCCATCTTCGGGGGGCACTCCTTAGAACGCCATTCGTTCTTGCATATAACGCTGAAGACGATTCGTTGCTCTCACTCTTGCGGCCAGCTGAGGTGGTGGCTCCGACCGAAGACCTGGCTTTCTGGTTTGCAGGCGACGAGTCGACTTGGTTTGTGTCTTCAAAAATTCAGGACGAGGCCGATTGGCAACACATCTGTCGGTTCATCAATCAGGGCCAAAGTGTCATTCGAGAACGGTTGACGCCAGTGTTTAGAAAGGCGAATCCGGACGGATTCGTGCTGATCTCTGATATGCACGGGTGGCATAAGCGTGGCTTGCACAGATTCGATCCCGATGCTCACATCGTTGGCCTAGAACATGCCATGGAGAACATCAACGAGCCTCGAGCAAAGTTGCTTTGGAACCTGCTCCTGTCGTACCCATACCTGATTCGCGGCAGCGTTGAATCAAGCACCAGGCAAACCTACGAGAACTCGGAAACGACCGAAAAGGTGAGCGTGCTCGGTCAACTATGCTTGAGCAACCGCTGGCTTCCAAACGCTGCTGGTGATCGGTGTGGCCCGGAAGAAGTGTCTGTTGATGAGCTCGATGCGAGCTTTGAGTCGGACACACCCCAAGCCGAAGCACTTGCGAGCGCTTTGGGTCTCAAAGACCTACGAGTTCGAGAGGCGCTTCTTGGACTCGGCGTCGCTTCCGAGGATCTTTGGGTTTTTCGGTCGCTTGCTCAGAATCCGTCGCTGTTGACTAAACTAAAGACCGAACTCGCCGCGATGAACCGGGCACCGTTTCCCAATTCCTCCATTCCAAATCTTGCCCGGTTAACACAGTCCGTGACAGCAGAAGCGACGATCGCAGACGAGATCAGTTACGAGTCGAAGACCCGCAGCATTCGAGTTAGCCAACCATCCGGTCAAGAATCCCGCACGTACTTGCAGGGCCGATACAAGGATGACGACGGGGAGTTACGTTGTCAGTGTTGCGAGAACCCCATGCCATTTCGACTCGATGACGGCTCACCCTACTTCGAAGCAGTTCAGTTCTTGCGCCTTGTGCGACGGGAGATCACGCAGAACCGAATCGCGATGTGCCCGGTCTGCGCCGCGAAATTCCAACACGCACTTGGGAATTCGGACGAAGAGATCTACGCGCAATTCATGGCGTTATCAGCTGAGTGCACTACCATGCCAGTCGTGCTTGCTAGGGTGCTTGCAACAATAAAGTTTAATCCAAGGCACATTGTCGAGCTTCAGTTAGCCGTAAAATCTGCGTCGGAGTAATATGTCCATTGGTTACGGCACGTTAAAGGCGCGCCCGCGATATTCCGAACTAAAAAATCCGATGTTGAAGTCCCTCTTTGGTTGGAAGAAAAAAGCTCGACCTGTTGCTAGGAATAGCGGTCTCTCTGAGACAGAGCGATTCTTGATATCTCTCTTTCTGAGACCGCGCCTCAGGAGCACGATTGTCGGTCCAGGTTGGGGTGACCTTTGGGCTTCACGACTCGGAAGGCGTCCGGACGCTGTACTTGATCAGTTTCAGCGTGAAGGTTTGCTCCATCGACCTGATACGGCTGGCATGCTTTCCGTGAAATTTCGCGTTCCTGAGTTGGCTGATCTCTGCAAGTCTCATGACCTACTCGCGAAAGGCAAAAAGGATGAACTCATCTCCCGACTAGTAGCAAATGTTGATGTGTCAGAGTTGGCAAAACATCATGGTGCCGTGGACGCGCTCGAATGCACTGACTTGGGGCGCGAAATAGGCGAAGCATTTAAGGCAGCCGCGGATGGTTATCGAGCGCAGGCTGTGCAAGCTGTGTTGACTGCGCTGAGGGCTCGGAATCTTATGGAGGCATGCAGGATCATTTTTGACTTCGAATCAAAACAACCCTTGCCACGAGGAATTGGTGTTGATTGGTCGCGAACTGACTACTCACGAGAACTTGGGATGCTAGAGGAGATCTTCAGCCAACCCGCAGGAAATGAGGAGGAACTTTTGGCGGCGGCCCAAGCAGTCTTGTGGGGAACGTCTCCAACTGCCTTTCTCCAAAAGCGATCCGAGCCAAGGCGTCGGAAGACGCCCGAAGAGAAAGCGGTAGAGTTGAAGGCCCAACAGAAAGCAATGAGAGCTTCCCAGCGCGAGACTCTGAGGTCATATAAGGCAAATCGGGACGTGCTAGTGGGCATGAGCATTTTGGCCGCCGGATCGAGCTGCGAGCATTGTAAGTCCATGGAAGAGGATTACACTTTCGAGAACGTACCGACATTGCCTCACGATGGTTGCACTCACCCCATGGGGTGTCGCTGTTGCTATGCACCATTGACTTCGTTGAGCGAGCGCAGACCACGAGTCTAACCCTAATCCAAAAATGGCATTGCTCGGATTATTGATACGGTCGTTAACCGGGTGAATTACAAGGCCTCTCGAAAGACTTCAGAATCAGCGACAGACGAGATGATCTAGAACTAGGTTCCAACTGAAAGTTGCGAAATTCGTCCAGGAATCTCCACCAACAAAAAGAGGCCATCTGTAAGATGGTCTCTTTTTGTTTTGGGCCCAGACAGGGGACGAGAAGTTTATCCCGCCGAGCGAAGCGAGGGAAATGAGTCCCGACACTGCGGGACGAGCTTACTAAGATTTGTCCGTCCCAATTAAACCTTCCACTTCCTACAGCGGACGATGACATAGAGTCATGGTGAGTGACTTCTGGTACTGAACATCGTGCCCTTAGAGTCTTAGAAGTACGACAAAGCTGCTTGGACCGCTTGATCCGAATTGTGCCCCGAAGAAATGATTCGGCCGTAGTACTAACATGAACTTTAAGCAGTTAGGGTCGGGATGAGCATAGTAAACTACATCACATGCTATCTAACGGATTTGCAATCGTACAAATGTCGTTGAAGCAGTTCTCAGATTCAGACCCTGAGAAAGTCTCCGGGCGTTTAGCAAATGGGTTGGCGGCTGCGGGTTTTGACGAGGTTGCAGCGCCAGGGGTTGCCTTTTCCCTCGTGAAGAAACTACTAAGGATTAACGATGGGGGGAACGTGGGAGTAGAGGTCATATTCATTTCCAAAAACGATCCGTTTAGTGGATTGCGCGGCTTTCGTTCGGCACGTGAGCATGGCCTAGATATCACTCGCGGCATATTCACGCGCGGTCGTTCCCCGTTTCCTTACGTGAAGCCCTTGAACCCAGTGTTGTTTCTCTCAACTGACGAGAAGTCGGTTCGGGAAGCTCTCGACGCAAACATTCCTGCGGCACGCGTGGGCAGCCAAACTCCATTCGTTGTGGACAGGAATCCAGACGAGCTGCGGATTGCGCTGGATGGAGATGGCGTTCTGTTCGACGACGGGAGTGAGACCGTCTTTCAGCAGTTCGGCATCGAGACTTTCCACGAGCATGAAGTTCAAAATGCTCACGTGCCATTGAGCCCAGGCCCTCTGCGCCCCTTCGTTGAGGGGCTGCAGCGGGTTCAAGCCTCTCATGGATTGCGAACGAGGATAGCGCTTGTCACAGCGCGAAACGCTCCATCCCACGAACGTGCGCTCCGGACTCTCGATCTATGGGGCGTCGACATCGATGAGGCATTCTTCTTGGGAGGGCTGCCGAAAGCTCCCTTTCTAATGGAGTTTGGGCCTGACTTATATTTCGACGACCAGTTGTCGCACTTAGAGCGGGCAGAGGGTGTTGCGGCGGTTGCTCATGTTCCGTTTGGACTCTTGAATCGCGTCGCTAGTTTTGGCGCATCAACCGGCCGGGTCCAAGAGAGCGGACTTGGAACTCGGGAAGGGGGAAGACAGGTTGACTGATCATTTGAGTCTGTGGAAGGCCGACGCAGAAGCCATGGGTATTCCCAAGAATATCCAGCGAGGCCTCGCCTTCATGGCGGGCATTGCGCTGGTAGTCAATGGGGCCCCAGTAGAGCAGTCCGCGTTACCCATTATCGCGGCTCGACTGAGCCAGCATCTGCCCAATCTCCCGGATGACATCGGAGGAGACTTCTACCCCGATCCCATCGCCGGGCTCCTGTTCGAACTCGCCCTGCAGTTTGATCCAGAGTTTACGCCGAGAGTTGTCACACTGCCATCAGGCGCCTCGTCCCCCTCGATCCGGAAGGAGCCGGGCACTCGATTACCTAGGCTAGATCCGTTCAACCTGGCAACTGCATCAAAGGTGGCCAACTCTCTCTATAGCCAAATAGGTGACTGCATCCAAGAGTCAGACTTGGAGGCTGCATTGATCGGTGGTCTCAGGTTCTTCGACGGCTACCACCAAATTGACTACCGGAACACGATCGCCATGTGCCAATACGCACTCGAGGTACGTCCGCCCCACATGGTCTGGATTTCCAGATGCGTCCTGTTTGAGTTACAGGACCTGCCATTCTGGGATCTCACGGCAAACGTATTCGATGCATTCTTTCTGGAACAACGAGACGAGAAACTTCTGTGCCGGAAGTTCTATGACACCCTGCGGAACTTCGACCTAGTTCCCGTGCCAAAGACCACCAACTTTGAAGAGTTCAGACGCGTGTGCCTGCTCGCCGCCGGAAACTTCGTGAAACTGCCCGATTTTGAAGATCTCGTGAACCCCTGCCTTGAACGGATCGCTGAAGATGGGGGAAGCTTCTTTAGGGAGGATCTCGAAGAAGCTCTCCAGGATCTCGATGCGGATGTCTTCAATCAGTGGGGTTACTCCGACTGGATTGTGCCAACACTCGATCTCAGTTCGGGAGAAAAGTGCGATCGGATCTGCTGCATCGTCTGGTCGGCACTTCGGTCGGCACTGAGGCAGCTGCGAGCCTAACCACTAAAGAGAGTCAATCGAGGAACACCGCCGGGCCTCTACGTGCTCAGACCGCAAGCCGGACTGCAACTGGAACAACACGCTTCGGATCACATTCAGACGCAACTGGTGCGGCACATGAAACGGGTAAAATGATCTATGCCGAAGTTCGGCGACGCCCTACGAGGGTACGCCTTTGAAACAATGAAGCGAGACGGCTTTAGGTGCCCGTATTGCGGCCTTGACGGCACGGCATCGTTCTCAAACTGGCTCGCACTCTCTGAAGACCACCTGCTTCCCAAAGATCATCCTGATCGCAACAACCGCGAGTACATCGTATGCGCCTGCAACTTTTGCAACACCGCTGACAATCGGTACTTCGATCAAGCCGCCACTCGGGGATTGAGGTTTGTCGGAATGACCCCCGAGGATCTTGTCGAACAACGAAGAGCATCTGTTGAACGAACACGGGCGAGCTACCGTGAGTTCTGGGAGGTTCATGTCACACGCGTCACCTCTGAGAAAACAGACACCTAATCTGCTGTTCAGCTCATCCGAGCGCCTGTTGAGTGATCCCTGTCAACACCGTGGTTCTGCTTGCCACGTCACTTCGCTCGGCAAGAGAACCGCCAGTCTCCCTTGGTATCTTGTAAGTCTATGGCTGTGCTACGCGAGGGCGTCTACGATAAGTTGGTCACCGTTGCGCTACGCAAAGCACTGGATGAGCTTCCGCAGCACCTTCGCGGTGTTACCAACCCGCTTTCGGCCCGCGACGCAATCGAGTACCTGGCAAGAGAAGTCGCCGAGCAGACACGCGGCATGCTAAGGGGCACCCTTGGTGACGCCGAATCCGATGAAGAGCTGATTCGGCGCGCCAATGAAATCCTCTCTGCCATTGAGGGAAGCGACTTGGCCGAACAGGCCGTTCTAACACGGGTTTTGAACCGAGTCGAAACACCGGGAAGGGCACCGGTGTTGCCGCTATCCCAAAGCACTCTGGTCACGAACGACCAGCAGCTGAACTACCATCAGGTGCTTCGAGACGAGCTGCTGAGTGCGGACAGGGTCGACATGGTGTGTCCTTTCATCGGCAACCAGGGCCTGAACCTGGTGCTCGATCTGCTCAGGAGGCTCGGTCCCCGCCTTCGGGTCATTACCACGACATACCTTGGAGGAACACACTTGCGAGCGCTTGAGAGGCTCGCGGAGTCGGGTGCTCAGATCAAGATCGTCTACGAGCGCCCAAGTCAGAAGACTGCCTTGCATGCGAAAGCCTGGATCTTCCATCGGGAGACTGGGTTCTCGACCGCCACCATCGGATCGTCAAACATCTCGCCCAAAGCCCTCGTCGATGGACTGGAGTGGAATGTGCGTTTGGGCGCCAAGGACGCGCCGCAAGTGCTGATGGGGCTGATCGCAACGTTCGACCGATTGTGGGCAGACCCTCAGTATGAGCCCTTCGATCCCGTCCGTGACTCGGAGAGAGTTCGCACAGCACTCGCAGCTCAGAGCAAGTCCGGCGACGAAGCGGGTGGGTTCTTCGCCGACTTGTCACCGTTTCCCCACCAAACCGAGGCCCTGGATGCTTTGACCTATGCACGCCTCGATGACCGCCACCGGAATCTCATCGTCGCTGCGACCGGAACCGGCAAGACCCTTTTGGCCGCCTTCGACTACTTGCGTCTGGCGAGAATGTGGGGCGGACTACCGTCGCTCCTCTTCGTGGCACATCGCGAAGACATCCTCCAGCAATCTGCCGGGGCGTTTCGGGCTGTGATGCGGGATACCGACCTAGGCGAGCTAAACGTGGGGACACACCGCGCACAAGGTTGGAAGCACGTCTTCGCTTCAGTCCAGTCTTTGGCCGCACGCGATCTATCCGAGTTTGAACGGAACCGATTTGACGTCGTGATCATCGATGAGTTCCACCACGCGGAGGCGAAGACCTATGCGCGTCTGCTGAACCACTTTCAGCCTCGGGAATTGCTCGGCCTAACGGCCACGCCGGAGCGGGCCGACGGCCGTCGAGGGGAAATCGAGAAGCTCTGGCCGCCCACTTTCGAACTGCGTCTCTGGCATGCGCTCGAGCGGCGGCTTCTGTGCCCCTTTCACTACTTTGGGATTGACGACGGCACCGATTTGTCAGATCTTGCTTGGACCAGCGGGCGTTATGAAGATGCCGCGCTTGAGCGAGCATACGTCGATCACGGACGCAATCGCGCCGAATTAGTAGTGCGGGAGTTGCGCGAGAAAGTCGATCGAGAGGACATGCGTGTTGTCGCCTTTTGCGCAACGATTCGCCATGCCGAGTACATGGCCGACGTGTTTCTGAATGCAGGATACGAGGCAAATGCTCTGCATTCGGGCTTGCCTCGGGAAGAGCAGCGGACGATGGTTCGACGGTTCCGTAGGGGAGAACTGCCCATCATTTGCACAGTCGATCTCTTCAACGAGGGCGTTGACATTCCAGAAATCAACGCGGTGCTGTTTCTGCGTCCGACAGAGAGCGCAACGGTGTTCATTCAGCAACTTGGCCGAGGGCTCCGCAACCACCATGAGAAAGGCGCCCTGACCGTCCTCGACTTTGTGGGCCAGCAGAATCGACACTTCCGGATGGACCTCAGGTTCCGGGCCGTCACCGGACTGGGCAGGGCTGAACTGGAAAGAGCTGTGCGGGACGAGTTTCCGCGTCTTCCTCCTGGCTGCGACATTCGACTCGACCGCATTACGACTGACAGGGTCCTCAAAAACCTGCGTCAGGCCTTGCCGTCGAATCTGCGCGAGTTGGCCGATGAGCTTAGGCGGATGGCTGTCGACGGAGGGCTTCCGACCGTAGGTCAATTCCTAAGCGAGACCGGACTTGAACCAGAGGATCTCTATCGATCTGGGCGAAGCTACTTACAGATTCGACAAGCTGCTGGACTCATGGGGAACGGGCTCCCAAAAGGCCACCATCGAATCGGAGCGCTGGTTCATGCCGACGATCGTCTGCGTATCGCAGAGTATCTCAGGGTGCTCCGGGAATCGGCCTTTGACGCGCGTTTCGGAAGGATGTTGGCCCATCCGCTAGCCGACTCAATGGATCTCGAAGCAATCTCTTCCCAGGTCCGTGAAGAACTCGGCGAGCTTCTGGATGTCCTGCTCTCTAGGGCCACATCCTTGCCACTCATGGCATCGGACCTGCCGTTCGCGTTACATGCACGCTACACTCGAGACGAGATCGTTGCCCCGTTCCGCAATGATCCGAAATCGATGCGGCAGGGCACTTTCTATGTCGCTGAGTTGGGCCTGGACATACACTTGGTCACCCTGCGCAAATCAGAGCGTGACTTCTCACCAACCACGCGATACGATGATTGGTTCGAAGCGCCGGATGTTCTCCACTGGGAGAGCCAGTCGATGACGACCGTAAGCTCTCCAACCGGCCAACGCCTTGTTCACGGCACCGGCCGCCATCTGTTTTTCGTTCGAGAGCAAAAGCAGGATCCATTCTTGTGCGTAGGCTTTGCGTCACCGTTGTCATTCGAGTCGGAGAAGCCCATTCGGATGAGATGGAAGCTTGAGCAAATGGTGCCAGATCATATCTATGTCCGATTAAGGGGTGCAGCCGGTTGAAATCCCCAACGAGGGCGGACGCAAAGAGTTCGAATTGCGTCCATTAATCTCCACCAATCAACCCCCGCACCCGAGAGGCCGAGGGCTCTGGATCACACGCCAAATGGTGCGGGCCGGGGTGGCACAAGGCGGGATTCCCAAACTCCAAAAAACGACTCTCGCTCCGTTAAGGGGATCCGCTAAATCAGCCGTAAACTCGCCCGGCGGGAATTGTCAAATCCGTCCCTGTAGTATATTTTTCGTGCCTTGCTCAGCTCTTTTTGCCGCCACGCTTCTCTTGGGTTCGTCTGCATCGCCGAGGTTCGAGAGCTTCCATGACTATGTGATTCGCCCCGACGAGAAGACCGAGCTATTCGTCCGCGAGTTTGGCAAGCCAACGGGTGCCCCGATCATCGTGCTTCACGGTGGCTGGGGTGCCGAGCATAGCTACATGATCCGGCCTCTGCAACATCTCAGCCGGAACTACCGCCTCGTGTTCTACGATCAGCGCGGCTCGCTACGCTCGAGGACCGACCCTGCGACCATCTCGGTGGACCGCCATATTCAGGACTTGGATTACCTGATCAAGGCCATCGGGCAACCAAACGTGACTCTCGTTGGTCACTCCATGGGCGGCTACCTTGGTGCGGCGTACACGGTTAGATTCCCGCAGCGCGTGAATCGGCTCTTGCTGATTGCCCCTGTGCCCGCCAAAATCGACAGTGATTTCTGGACCCAGATGGACGCGAGAGTCAAATCCCTTGCCGGAAAAGAGGACGACATCGTCGCCGAACTCGAGAAGCACGGCCTAGCCCGGACGCAGAACCCCAACGGGTTTACGGAGAGACAAGACTTGCTTCGACGCAAGCTCTTCTTCGCCGCGGCCGGCGGCAATATCTATCGCTGGAAGGAGCTCTGGAAGGACGTCCCCCTAGGCTTCTACAATGCCGATGTGGGTGGCCTGGCGGCCGCGACCATGCCCGAAAGTTCCGATTTCACGAAGGCGCTCTCCGAACTCACGATCCCCATCGCTGTCGCCTACGCGGAGCAAGACTACATCGATCCTCAGGCTCAGGTGGAGTGGTTGAAGCAGGTCCCGCGTGCGCGGGGCACCCTGATCAAGAATGCCGCCCATCTGGTTTGGTGGGACCAGCCGAGGGCGTTTCGGTCATGGATCGACGGCGCCTTGAGGGATCGTTGACGGCACAGCGCTACGCGCGATCTTCTGGCGGATCGGTCCACAGGTATCGGGTTCTTTCGGGGATTGGAAGTTGGCCGTTCGGCGTGCGCCTCTCGCGAACCTTTGCCGAAGTCAGCGAGTCGCGCTAGGGATGCGGCAGGGCGGTTCCTGCCCACTCAGCCAAAAAGCTCGCGATCTCATGCTCGCCGACGAAGAAGCTCCGGCCCATGCTCTGGCGGGCTCCTTTCTGCACCTCAGGCCAATCCGCGGGCAAAATCAGCACCGGACAAGCCTGGTGGTCGACCCCAATCTCCGCAATCACCTCATGGCGAGGGCGTGGAAAGTCGATGTGTCGGACAATCAGCCGCTCGCGAACTTCTGGGAAGTACGCCAGAATTCCCTCGACCGCCGCGCAATGCGGGCAAAAGTACAGCCCAGGGCCGACCCCAGGGTCGGGAAAGTTCGGCTTCAAGAGCCACAGCGTAGGCTTCATCAAAAAAGTCTACCCACGCCATACCCTCCCCATCGCCTGAGAGTCGCCGGCGAGATCGAGAGTCGTAACGTCTTGGGTTGTGCTGGACACCTCGGGAGCGATCTTCCAGACATGACATGCGATCAAGAGAGCCGAGCTGTGGGCTCAGGATCACACGCCAAATGGCGCGCGCGGGGGTGGCACAAGGCGGAATTCTCGAACCCCCGAAAACGACGCCCGCCCCTGCGCTCGGATCCAAGGGATCGGGCGCAGGGGCGGAGATATCGGTCAAGAAGCCTTACGGGTTGTAGGGCAGCGAAGAGTGGTGGAGGACGATTCGGAGATTGCCTTTGTCGTCCTTCTTAAAGCCCCAAGTCTTGTCAACCTTGGTGACCTTGCCCGAGGCATCGGTCAGGAAGACATTGCCCATCGTGAGGGCGAGGTCGCCGCTGATGTGAACTGCAGCGTTCTTGAACTCGTACTTTTCCCAACCCTTCAGAGCAAAGCCGGTGTCGGTGGGAAAATCCTTGTCTCCGCCGACAAAGTAAGCCAAGGCTCCTGCTCGAGTGGTTCGGAACACCTGATCCCCTGTGGTGAGGGTCGGCTTGAAGAGGACCGGGCCCATGTTGTATCCGTAGGCTTGGTCCAACACGGCTTCCGCCGTTGCTTTGGCGGCCGCGAATCCGCCGGTCTTGTTGTCTTGCGAAATCTTGATGAGCGCGGCGCCCCAGGCAATTTGCGCGGCTTCGACTTCTTTCTCGGTGATGTTCGTGTTGGTGATCGCCTTGCCAAAGGCGTCTCCGGTCTGTGCGTTCACAGCGGCGGCGGTGGCGAAAACGGCGAGGAGCAGTAGTGAACTTCGTTTGAGATTCTTCATGTTCATGCGAGATGTCCTCCTGAAGCGACCGGACCTGCACAAAGCCGACGAGACTCGGATGAAGTATCGTCGGCTTTGACAGGGGCTGAAGACGCAGTGATCCAGAAAATCGCTGGGTCCATAGGGTGCCTGGTCGCCTCAGGTTGATCTGGGGAGTTCTACGCTGGTCTTCACAAAAACATAGCGTCTACCCCAAGAATTATTCCGGCATTTGAACGTGTCCGGCGAGAGTTGTGCTGAATTCTGGACGCCCTCTTCGACGGCAGTTCCGATACAGAACTTCGGGCCGGTTAGGGCTACGGGTTTCGAATCCCCTCCATCTCAATCAAAATTTGCCCCGGGGCAGCGAGGGCGCTTTGGGCCTCGCGTCTCCGGGGCGGGGATTTGTAGGAGGTGCTAGCGCCGGATCGGGACTCGGACCCCGGGTGATCCGGCGGCGGAGGGAGTGCCGGTCGAAAGGCCCGGGAGGACTTCCAAGGTGCCGTGCCACTTCTGCGTGCCGTTCAGGGTCGCCATGTACACCGACCGGCCAACTGGGGCGTTGGCGGGGATGGTGTGCCTTACTTCGGCGAATCCCAGGGAGTTGGTCCGGGCCGTGCCGATCACGGTTTGGGCGGCGTTCATAAAGCGGATCGTGACTCCGGCTTGGGGCTTTCCGGCGTGGCGGAACGCGGCCCGGAGTCGCACGGTCTGCCCGGGGCGGCCTTTGGCCGTGTTCAGTGCAATCTGGACCCCGGCCCCTTCGATCGGGTCCCAAATTGTGGGCACGACCGTCCCTTGCAGAGTGTCCTGCAGGGCCCCGGCGACGCCTCCCGATTCATTCACGCTGTTGGCATAGCTATAGAACAAATCGCTGGGGACGGGCAGCAGCTGGGGATTCCCGCCCAGCCAGATCGCGGCCCGAATCCGGATCGGGTCGAACTCATCGGGTACTGAGCCAAATCCGACGACGTTGTCGGCCGAGTTCACGTCATTGGCGGTGAAGTGGAGCGTAGGATCCAGCGGCTGGATCACGGTGCGGTCGCCGTTGGGGCGCTGGGTAAACCAGGTTTGGGTGAAGTTGGTGCGGCTGTTGGAAACATACAGGGCGGTGCTGCTCTCGCTGACGGCCACCGCGCGGCCGGTATTCCATTCAGCGTCATCGAGCGTCGTAAGGCCAGCCAATCCCCACTTGACCGAAGCCTGATAAAACGGCTCGGAGGAGGAAAAACCGACGATGTAACCCGCCGAGTTGATATCGAGCGCGGCGGAAAAGGTCTCGTTGGGGTTCACACCCGGCAAGAGCTCCAAGGTTCCGTCGGCCGACCAACGCGCCGCCCGACTCGATTGGTCGGCGGCATAGACAAAGCCGACGGCGACGCCCTGATCGGTCACGGCGGTGGCGATGCCCCCAAATCCGATATCGGGCAAGACGCGGAGGGCGCCCGTTTCATCCCAAAGCACCGGGGTGCCAGCCGGGATGATAAAGACGTCTCCGCCCTTTCCGACCGCAAACCGGCCATCGCGGCTGATGTTCAGGGGTAAGGCCTCGCCAAAGGTTCCGACATCGAGCACGGACAGCACGCCGTCGTTCCATCGAGCGGGCTTCGGAAGGTGGGTTTCCGGCTCGTAGACGACGCCGACGGCGTCGCCTTGATCGTTAAGCGCGTAGGCCACGCCACCGGTTCCGAGGTCGGGGAGGATCGTTTGGGCAAAGCTCGCGCCCGCAATCAGCACGGCGAGGACAATGAGGTTATTTCGTTTACAATACATAGAGATGACAATCCTTTAGGGAGGATATGACGGTATTACGAAGGTCCTAGGGTTGCCGTTTCCTGGACTTTGTGCTGGGGATGGATTCCTCTGATGAGCGGAACAGCAGGGTCCCCAGGGCCTCATTCCGAGAGACTTCCAGATAGCGCTGTCCCCGTGATGTAGATCCTCGCAACTCCGCTATTTTTTGGCGCAAAAGTTGCGCTGAGCATCATTTTTAGGGGATCATCTGCTGGTTTAGCCCATTTTTTGGCTTATCATGTTCTGGCCTTGGCTGGGAATTTTGAAAGAGAAGAGAAAAAAATGTAGAAAGTTGTCCTGACAGCGATGGGATTGGGCTTGGCCTTTTCCGTTTCCGCCCAAAGTATTAGTTCATTCCACGTCGCCGGCATCTCGGGGATCTCAGTCTTGCGCTCGGGTAACCAGATCACGCTGAACGTTGGCTCCGCGCCGACCCTGCAGTTGGGCAGCAACAGCTACGCGGTGACCGAGGTCTTCGGGGTCTGGGCTCTGGACGACAACGGCGACATGTCGGCCACCAACGGCGACCAGAGCGGTTGGAAGAAGTCCATCAACTTCGCCGGCACTGGCGGTATTGCGGGCTGGAAGACCAACCCCAACGACGGCCTGATCAACGGTTCGCAAGTGTTCACCTATGGCTCACTCACTGGCTCTGTCGAGAGCTTCGGTTATCACATCCGAGTGAGCGGCAACCTTCCGGGAGGAGGGAACACCGCGTTCTTCCGACCCGTCCCCGAGCCCGGCACGTTGGCCGCACTCGGAGCGGGCGTGGCCTTGATGGGGCGCAGCCGACGCCGCAACCGATAAAGCGATCTCAGTGCCGCCCCCACCGGTCGGGAGCGGCACTGCTACTCGGTCGCTGGCTCTTGCCGCGTATCGAAAAGCCCTAGGGAGCCGTCCCAAGGTACTCGGCCAGGGCGAAGACCAGGGGGGCGTTCCAATTGATCGCGTTCTCGTTGGTTCGGTAGCTTTCGGTCACATCAAACCACTGCCGGGCTGGGGGCTTTTGGCCGTTATCGGCATTGGGGCCACCGACCAAAAGCCCCGGCCACGGTTCTTGCACGTTGTCCGCTCCTGAGGGGCGGTGGTGCGGATTCTTGGCCCACTTGGTGCCGACGTGAGTCACGTAGCTGGTGCCCCACAGGTTGCGACCAAAGAGGTGGTGGAGGCAATCTAGTGCGGCTTGGCGATAGCTTTCTTTTGGGAGGATCGAGTTCGCCATTTGGAGCACCACCGCGTAGTTCGCGACCCCTCCGTTACTCCCCCAAACGTAGTCCGAAGATCGAAGGGGCATCAGGTAGCCATTCTGCCGAATCCGTTGCACCACGGCGTCGGCCGACTGTTCTAGATCCTGCCGCAGCCGGTTCTGAAACTCCCGATCGACTGGCCGGTCTTTGATCAAGGCGTAGCCCAAGAGCGCAAGGGGGCGAACGTCTTGCCAGCTGGGAACAGGTCCTTCGCCAAACATATCGGGCCAACGCTGGGCGAGTTCCAAAAAGGCCTCGTGATAACCCGACTCGCCCGTTGCTCGGTAGAGCTCAGTTGCCGCCCAGAGCCGCTCGTCGTCGGGTTGCCCATCGCCATAGCCCCCGGTGCCGATGCCCTCGGGTTGTTGTTCATACAGTTCCCGCGGAAACTTTTGGCACCACTCAAAGGCCTTCTTGGCCGCGACCAAGCAGCGATCGGCATAGCCAGGATCAAAGGGTCGAAAGACTCGGGCCGCGATGGCCGCCACCGCGGCCAGATTGGCGGTCGCCGTCGTGTTCTTGTAAGGGGCCTTACCGGTCCCGATGATCAAGAGGTCGGCGCGGTCTTCGGCTGGCATCACAAACCCCGAGAACTGGGCGGTCGTGGCCTTGTGCCAGGCGCCCCCGTCCTCGTCTTGCATCTTGAGCATCCAGTCGAGGTTCCACTTGATCTCGCTCAAAAAGTCGGGGAGCTTGCTCTTCCCGGATTCGGGAATGTCCAGCTTGATGCGGGCCAGTTTGGCTGCGTTTCTCTCGAATGCCAAGAGGAGGGTCCCGGTGGTGATCCCCGAATTCACCATGTATTTGCCGTAATCTCCCGCGTCGTACCAGCCGCCCCGGACGTCGCGGGTGCCCGTTTTGCCGCTCGAAGGGTGATACTTCGCCAGTTCGGTTTGGCCAGCGGGGAAGCGGTATTCGGGGTAGTCGGGAGCCAGAGAGACATCGATCCCGCTGCGTTGACCCGTAAAGCTACGAATGGCCAGGCGGAAAGGCTTGGCAAAGACGTTAGGACCGATCTCGAAAGGTGCCGATTCCCCCAGACCGGGGACCGAAACCACATACCGGCCGGGTTCCTGCAGGCTGGTGAAGTCGACGTGGCTCACCGTGTCGCCCGAATCTGGGTCGAGCCGGGGGGCGGAACCGGAGCCGGAAAACACCCGTGTTCGGTCCGGAAGCCGCAGAATCTCCGCCGTGACCTCTGCCCCGGTTGTGATCACAGCGATCTTCTGCTCGTTGGGCAAGAACCCGACTTGGCAGGTCTTGACGGCGGGAATCGGCCCACTGCCAGGCTTCGGCGGGGTGGTTGGTTGCATCATGTCCATTCCGATCACTAAGAGTGCGGCCCAGCTCATCATTCCTCTCCTTGAGCGATCTCCCAAGGGTCCGCTTCGCTTTGGGTGGCAGATCCTTCTCGTTAGTGTGGCCTATCCGCCCACCGGGGAGAACTCGCTCGTCTACCGTCCGATCCGCAGGCCCCGGTTCAGATCCGCCCGTAGAGGGTGACCATTACCAGGAGGTGACAGATCGCCCCGCCGAGGACGAAGACGTGCCACAGCTCGTGGAAGCCAAACCGCCCGGGCCAGAGGTTCGGCCGCTTGGCCGCATAGATCACGGCCCCGACGGTGTAAAAAACGCCCCCCGCGAGCATCCATCCCAGCGTCCCCGGCCCCGCGACCGCCATCACCTGAGGAATGAGTAGGGCGATCATCCAACCCATCCCGAGATACAGCGCTAAGCGAAGCGGGGTGGGTGTCTTCTCCCGAGTCGCGGCGACCACAACTCCCAGGGCCGCCATCCCCCATTGCAGGCTGAGCACCACGATCCCCGAGACCTTGGGCAGCGCCAAGAGCGCCACTGGAGTGTAGGATCCGGCGATCATCACGTAGATTGCCGCGTGATCCATACGCTGGAGCCATTGGTACTCCAGCCTGAGCCAGTGATAGAGGGCGCTGCTGGTAAACATGAACACCGCTCCCAGCCCAAAGATCGCAAAGGCCACCGCCGCCACCGGAGCCGAAACGGCCAAGATGGCCAAGACAAAGGCACCCGAACCGACGATCCCCGCCCCGACGACGTGGGAAATGGCGTTGAAGGGTTCGCGGATCCGAGTTTGGCTCGCCATAGGCCTTTAGTATACAGAGGTCCGGGGGCGGATCCCGGGACCCTGGGGGTGGGTCACTAACTCGCTCGCCGGCCCGGGGCGGAACCCTGTGGATTCAGAAGTCTG
>QLAH01000039.1_pt1 | contig 169627 bp, 169 predicted proteins | sample 4693081 | NCBI WGS metagenome assembly QLAH01 (sample SAMN09425401, study PRJNA476045) | Lake water metagenome, whole genome shotgun sequencing project.
TGGAGGACTTACAGAAACAGCTCAGCAAGTGGGTGAGGCAGTTGTCAGCGGAAACGGTCAAGAGCTTGACGCAATGGGATTGGTTGATGAGCGCCTTCTCAGTAGCAGGACTTTAGGAAATTGGTATAAGAACGTCAGAACGATTTTAGAATTCCTTTAGAAAAGCCTATCCCAAAAATCCCTTTTTTAAAGATTGCTTGAAGTTATCGAATCATTAGTGATTTTATTAAATAATGAATATATTCTAATCCATGGATTGAGCGGGTGGATTGAGCGGACTGACGCTCATCCCAGTTGGTCAATCAACCCATCGAACAATCCATCGAGCAACCCATCAAAGGAGGGTTTGAAATTTTCTTTTGCACTGCAAATTTGAAATTGGGCTATTTGAACTGACGTGCCAATTGAGTGCTGGTATTCTACTGGTGTCACCGATCCATCACCGATAATCGATCCCGATTTTGTTCCACTCGCGCTTGGAACCTTTTGCGCGATCGATTGTGGAAACCAGTCTCAGGCTATAGATTTCGGTTATTGATCACAGGTCTAAGGTGGCACGGTGGCCCATGCTGATTCCCCCAAATATGTCCCAATCGATTGATCGGTCTTCTGAAATGGCGCTACACATTCGTCCGGCGGAACCGAGGGATTTGGCAAATTTGGCGGATCTGCTGGCGGATAGTTTTCATCAACGGCAGGGGTGGTGGCGATGGCTGTTTCCCCTGCTACGGGCGGGCATCTATGAGGATCTGCGGACGCGGCTGCAATCCCAGCGCGATCGCTGTTTGTGCTTGGTGGCGACGTTGCCGCCGGCCCAACGAGCAGCGGTTGGGCCGAGTCCTGAGTTGATTGGCACGATCGAGATTGCCTCGCGATCGAATCTGCCTTGGCGACTGAATCATCGTCACTATCCCTACATCTCTAACTTGGCGGTGCATGCGGATTATCGACGGCGAGGAGTTGCGCTCAAGCTGCTTTCTGCCTGTGAAGACGTGGCCCGTCAGTGGGATAGCTCTGCCCTCTATCTACATGTCCTGGCCGATAATGGTGCGGCAAGGGGATTGTACGATCGCGCCGGTTTTGTGCCGGATGGGCGATCGCACGGTGGCTCCCGGCCCAGGTGGCAGCGTTCTACGCGTCTGTTGTTGCACAAGCCATTGGGGTAAGCTACGACCGTGATTAGCCTTTCTTACGATCATTTTCCGTTAGCCGACTATCGAGACCCGTCGCCCGTCGCCTCTGTGTTCCAGCTCGACCCACCCTCGCTTGATTCTGTCGATCCCGATTCCCCCCTGGGCCGTGTCTTGGGCGGCCAGGTTTGGATCATCAATAATCGCCGCCGTAATGGCTTGTTGTTGATTAAGGGATTTTATGCGGAGTTCGCTGGCCCGGGTGCGGCGGTGGGCGGGGCGGTCGATCGCGATTGCCGTGCGGTGATCCCGTTGGGGGATTTTGAGTTGTTGCGACCCAATTCCCCCAAGGAACAGGAAACGGCCTATCGCATTCGGTTGCAGTGGCTGAAGTTGGTTGAGCGGTTTGCGGCGCGGGGCGATGCTCGCCAGCGGGCGCGTCGGTTGTTGGATCAGTTTGAGGAATTTTTCGATCGCGCCGAAATTGAGGCCCTGTCGGACTCGGTGCTGGCGGCGACCGTTGGTGTGTTGCCCCATTCCCTGCGCCGCGCCCGCCATAAGCGTTAGTTGAGTCAGCATTAGTTGAGTCAGCGTTAGTTGAAACTGAGGCCCGATCGCGCCAGGGCTGGCTGATGGGAATCGATGGCGATCGATGGGGCGATCGGCCGAAAGTCATCACCCCCAGGGAAACCGAAGGGAAATCGAAATAGTCCGTTGCCGGATGGTCGGGCCGATCGGGGCGTGGTTTTGGTGTTTGATGGTTGGGTGTTTTTGTCGATCGCCCCGTGTATCTTCAGCGCCTACATTTGCGACAGTTTCGGAACTATGCCGAGCAGTGGGTTGAGTTTGCTGCCCCCAAGACGATTTTGGTGGGGGACAACGCCCAGGGCAAATCGAATGTGCTGGAGGCGGTGGAGCTGCTGGCGACGTTGCGATCGCACCGCACGAGTCGGGATGCGGATTTGGTGCGATCGACCCAGGACTGTGCCCAGATTACGGGCTGGGTCGATCGGGAGGCGGGGGCGATCGAACTGAGCTTGCGCCTGCGACGGGTGGGACGGCGGACGCTGGTGCGCAGTGGCGAAACCCTGCGACGGCAGCTTGATGGGCTGGGATCGCTGAATGCGGTGGAGTTTTCTAGCCTGGATTTAGATTTGGTGCGCGGCGGGCCCGACGAGCGCCGCCGCTGGCTAGATGGGCTGGTGATGCAACTGGAGCCGATTTATGCGCACCTGCTGCGGCAGTACGATCGGGTGTTGCGTCAACGCAATGCCCTGCTGCGGGATTGGGCCAAGCAGCGGCGATCGGGACAGGGGGTGACGGATCGATCGACTGAGCTGGCGGTGTGGGATGCGCAGTTGGCGGCGGCGGGCACGCGGTTAATTCGGCGACGGGCCAGGGCGATCGGTCGATTGGCCCCTTGGGCGGCTCGGTGGCATGGGGAAATTAGCGGGCGGGCGGAAACCCTGACGGTGGCCTACGCGCCGAATGTGGCGATCGATCCGGCCATTTGGGCCTTGGAGCCGCTGGAGGAGGCGCGGGCGATCGAGGCGACCCTGTTGGCCCAACTGCGCGATCGGGCGGAAATTGAACACTATCAAGGCACATCCCTGGTGGGGCCTCACCGTGATGAAGTCAGCCTATGCGTGGACGACGCGCCGGCCAAGCAATACGGCTCCCAGGGCCAGCAGCGCACTTTGGTGCTGGCCCTGAAGCTGTCGGAGCTATACGCGATCGAGGCGGTGGTGGGAGAACCGCCGCTCCTGTTGTTGGATGATGTGCTGGCCGAGCTGGATCTCGCGCGCCAAAATCAACTCTTGGGAGCGATCGCTGATCGATTTCAAACCATCGTCACCACAACCCATCTCGGGGCCTTTGATGCCCGTTGGCTAGACTCCTCGCAGGTGCTGACGGTGAAATCAGGGGCGATCGTGCCCCATTCGTAGGATCTTCAATTCGTAGGATCTTCAATTCGTAGGATCTGAAAACAGATCCCAAAGATCCTGAAAATTCAAGATCCTGAAAATTCAAGAGATCCCAAAGATCTTGAAAATCCCAAAAATCCTAAAACGGAATATCGTCGTAATCCAGATCGGTGGCCGGCGCGGGGGCTGGGGCCGGCGCGGGAGCCGGCCGAGGGGTAACGGCAGCGGCCGGGGGGGGAGCCGATCGATAGCTCGCGGCCGGCGGCGGAGCCACGGGGTTGGCCATCGGTGCATTGGTCAACGCGCTCACACTGTGAACCCGACCCACGCGCAATTCAGCCCGTTTTTCCTTAAAGCCTTCGGGCCGATCGATCGTGTTCATCGTCAGCCGACCTTCTAAAATCACCCGATCGCCCTCGTGGCACGTCTGCTGAATTTCATTCGCCAAATTCCCAAAGCCCACCGCCTTGATCGTCGCCGATGGATCCTCCGGACGCTGGCCAGGAAACTGCACCAACATCTCCGCGATCGCCAAATTATCCGGCGTGTAGCGCAGCTCCGGATTCTTGACAACTTCCACCATCAACACACAACTATTCATTAACCCCTCCGCAATCACTGAAACTGGGTCTCTAGCTTGGTCTCTAGTTTCAAGGCCCCAGGCCCGAAAAGCAAATATTCATCGCTGAATCGCTTCTGAATCGGCTTAAACCGGCGCAAAATTCGCCGGATCTTGGTCGCGGCGATGCTTCGTCGGCAGCGGTTCCCCCTGTCGATCGCCCGCCAAGGCCGCCGTCGCTTCGAGGGCTTCCCGCAGTCGTTTAGCCGCGTAAATCGACATATCCCGAGGCACACTAATGCGATCGCGCACATATCGCAACGCCAGATCCGATCCCGACGGCGGCTGACAAATCACCCCCGTGATCATCCGCGTCAACGCACAGCGCAACGCCTCGTCAAACACCTCAGGACTGGCAGGATTCACACGCATCATATTGCCCCGGTGCTTGAGCACCCGCGCGAGCGCCTCCGATCGCGCCGTTTCTGGCTCCGGATAGGCCACATCCGGCAACCCCAACCAAGGCCCCCGATCGACCCTTGCTTGATTCAATCTCGCTTGCAGATCATCATTACTCCAACAGCCCCCCATCTGCGGCGGCAAATCATGAGCATGGGTATGAAAATCACTCTGGGTTCCCCGATAGGTCGATCGACCCTCCATCGCCGCGAACCAATCCCGAAATCCTGGACTTTCCTCCCGTAGCGAATAGCCCTTGTAGTAAAACAAACTGGCATTCATGCGCTCAACATAGGGCGTAAAAATGACATCAACAATGCCAAATTCATCCAGAAAATAGGGGCCAGGTGTTTGGGAAAAAGCCTTCTCAACCGTTTCCACTACCGCCTTAAATTGCTCACGATTTCGCTCCTCATGCTGAGCTGACATCACGGGATAGCAAAGCCAGGAACACCAAGCCCGAAACAAGAGCCGCTCCAGTCGCCGCAGCGGCAACACACTGGGATCTTCCATCCCCTGGCCCAAGCAACCAAAAGCCCGTTCTAGAGCCACTAAAATATCGTCACTTTCAGTAATCAAGCGACCATCTAACTCGACAGCAGGCAACATTCCCGATGGAACTTTGCGTTTATACCAACTTTCCTTCTGTCCATAACAAAACATCGTGACTTTTTCAACACGATAGGGAATTTGCTTCTCTTCCAGCCACAGCCAAATTTTTTGGCAGTAGGGACACCAGGCATGATGATCACGATAAAGAATCACCCGCACATCAGATTCTTGATGACCAAACAGACGCAAACGAGCTTGTGTATTGGTCGGCCCACTTTCATAGTCCAAACTCCAATTCGTTAGGGCTTCAAGTTCTAGCCAGCTCAAGGAAGAAAGAGTCATGTAGTATTGCTCAGAATCAGTGCTAGTTGACTGCCAAAAATCATCGCATAGGTTGGGTTGCGGCAAAAACAACACCCGCAAGGCTGATATTTAAATCCCTAGCCATCTATTCAACATTCGCCGCTCGCCAAGGCATTAACTACCATTCAGTAATTGCTGCATGGTTGCCACCAGTTGCTTGAGCCTCACCGGCTTATTGAGATAACGATTGGCTCCAGCCTGGAGACATCGGGCCTGATCGCCCTCCATCGCAAGGGCCGTCAGCGCAATAATCGGAGTTGATCTAAGTGCCTCATTTTGACGAATTCTGGCAATGGCTTCTAGCCCATCCATGCCAGGCATTTGAATATCCATCAAAACCAGCCCAGGATTTTGAGATTCAGCAAGGGCGATCGCCTCATATCCCGTCCGAGCAGAAATGAGGCGATAATTCTGAGCTTTTAGATAACTAGAAATCGTTATGATATTAGCCTCATTATCTTCTACCAACAAAATTAGCGGCTGCTCAAAAGCTTGTTCATTGTGGTGACTCGAATCAACTTGGAGCATAGCAGAACTAGCATTCAAGGTTGCAGGCTCCGGCAACTGACTAACCGCAGCCATAACATATGGTATCCGCACCTGAAAACAGCTTCCTTGAGCAACCTTGCTCGTAACATTGACACTTCCACCATGCAGCTCAGCAATGCGCTTAACCAATGCCAAACCCAACCCTGTACCAGCATATTGCCGGCTAAGGCGGCTATCAATCTGCACAAAGGATTGAAATAACTTGCATAGATCCTCATCAGCAATCCCAATGCCGGTGTCAATCACCGAGAAGCAAATCATGGGTTGAGCCGATGTATTTTCAAGAGAAACCTGTAAATGGACTTGACCACCATCCGGCGTAAATTTCACAGCATTGCTGAGCAAGTTAATTAAAACCTGTCGCATTCGCCGAGCGTCTGCTTGGATGTTGATGTCATTGAGATCATCGCCAATCTTTTCGACTAGCCAAATTTGCTTTTTGAGAGCCAACTGCTTTACAAAAGACAAGCTATTATCACAAAGAGTGCGAACAGATACCGACTCTAGATCTAATTCAAATTTATTAGCCTCAATTTTAGAAAGGTCAAGAATATCATTAATTAATTCCAATAAGTGGCGACCACTTTTTTCGATTGTCAAAACCGCCTTTTTCTGATCTTGATTCAGCAGCCCAAAGACCTCGTCTTGCAAAGCTTCAGACATCCCTAGAATGGCATTCAATGGCGTACGCAGCTCATGGCTCATATTAGCCAAGAATTCATCTTTGAGGCGCGTTGCCCTTTCGAGTTCTGCATTGGTGCTTCTGAGCGCCTCCTCCGTAGCTTTCTGATCACTAATATCCGCAAGATATCCTACGAGTTCTATAGGATTACCTTGATTGTCGTAAACAACGCGACACTGGTCATGTACCCAGCAATAGGTTCCATCTTTTTTCAGAAATCGATATTCATTAACATGTAATTGTTGGCTGCAAATATTTTGTAAATTACTCAAAACATTCGACAGGTCTTCTGGATGAATATGCTGTATCCAAAAATCATTTTTTTGTGTAAAGTCTGATGGCAAATATCCTAGTGTGTTTTGAATATTTTGACTAATAAATGTGCAGTTATAGTACTCGTAGGGTTGGCAAGTATAAATAATTGCAGGACTGGAAAACAGGACAAACTCTAGACGCTCTTTTAGAAACTGATTTTCATATTCTGCTTGTTTTCGGTCAGTAATATCATAGTTAATACCAACCATCCGGCAAGGTTGATCATTGGCATTATATTCAAGAATGGCAAATGCTTGAATGATGCGATTACAACCATCAGGACGAATAATACGGAATTCAACATTAAAATCACAAATTCCCTGCATCGCCATTTCGAGAGACTGCATCACATAGACCTGATCCTCAGGATGTAAAATATTGACCCAGTCTTGATAAACCGCTGGACGATCGAGATCTTGCAATCCATAAATTTCATACATGCGTTGATCCCACTGAACTTCATGAATGAAGTCCCAATCCCAGGTACCAATTTCGGCAGATTGCAGGGCCAAAGCCAAGCGGTTAGACAGGCTTTTGAGTTGTTGCTCAACTTGCTTTTGACTGCTGATATCACGACAAACACAAATTAGTAATCCATCATCTAACAGCGTTAGAGATAGTCCTTCACAGAAGGAGCTGCCATCTTTGCGAGTTGCGATCGCCTCTCCTTGCCAGGCTCCATGACGTTGTAGGTATGGAAATACCTCTTGATCAAATCGCTGAATTTCCGCTGGAGAGTAGGACTGATGCCAACTTGTACCAATTAGCTCGTCAGGATGATCGAAACCGAGTAATTTCACATGGGCTTGATTGAGATAAATGTAAGTATTGCCCTCTAAAAGGGCAATGCCATCTACGGCAGCCTCAATGGCCGCAAGCTGTCGTTGAATTGCTTTTTCAATTTGCTTGCGCTCAGTGATGTCCACAGAAATACCACAGAGGGCGTAAGGCTCCCAGTACCGATCAAATAATAGGAACTTGTTAGATAAAAATGTATAATTACGATCACCAACAATCATTTCCTCTTCATATTGCTGAAATTGATTGGCTTCAATGACAGCATAATCATTTTGTGTAATTTGCGTGGCAACTTCTGGAGGAAACAAGTCGAAATTTTTTTTCCCAATAATATCCTCTTTGGAATAACCGAAAAATTTTAAATATGATCGATTAACAGAGGTATGATTTCCCTCAAGATCTTTGACGTAAATAATGGCAGGTGCGAAGTCAATAATGGCTTGTAATTTTGTTTCGCTTTCCTGTAATGCCGCCGTACGAAGCTCGACTCGTTTTTCTAGGTCTCGATTTAATCGTGCGATTAATTGCGATGACTGCTCACGCTCTTTGGCTAGAGCAATTGCAGTGACCGCCGAACGCAGAAAGTCAATTTCGATCGTCTCCCATTGCTTAACCTCTAAATAATTATCAAATCCAATCAGCCCCCAAAACTCGCCATCGACCATTAATGGCAATACTAGAACGGATAGAACGCCTTGAGCTTCTAGAATTCTCCTCTCATTCAGGGGTAAATCAACCACGGCACTATTAATCATTTCACCGTGTGAAAGCAACTCAAACCAGAAAGTTTTTTTTCCATCAATATGGATATTCTGCAAGTTTGAGTTGTTGATTTGAGGTGCGATGCCAGGAGCACACCACTCACCCCGTTGACTCATCACTAAATTGCCAGATTCATCGCAATGATTTTCAAAAATGTAAATTCGGTTAGCTTCAACCGTTGTTCCCAAAATCTCTAAAACGTTCTGATAAATTTTGTGGTCAATTTTGGTTGACAATAACTGATTCTGAATATCGACCAACGCCGTTAGATAGCGCTCCCGCGTTGCCAATAGTGCTTCATACTCCTTTCGATCGGTAATGTCTAAATGCGTACCTGTAATCCGTCGGGGGCGACCGGCGCGATCGCGCTCGACCACCCGCCCCCGTGCCAATACCCACACCCAATGCCCCGCCTTGTGGCGCATCCGTAACTCGCATTCATAAAGCGGCAATCGTCGTTGAAAATGCTCTTCCAAGAGAGTCATCGATCGTTGCCAATCTTGCGGATGCGCATAGCGCTGCCAAACCTCTAACCCAACCGGCTCTAGCTCCTGAAGGCTATAACCAATCATTTCGGCCCAGCGATTATTTAACGTAATCGTGCCAGTTTCTATCCACCAATCCCACAGGCCAATTCCCGAACCTTCAATAGCCAATTGCAGCCGCTCTTGCGTACTATGCAGCTCAGAGATCGCTTGCTGGTGCTGTACACGAATTCTAAATTCCCGTATTTCACGACGAATCGTTTCTGGCAGGCGAGTCAGATTATCCTTCATCAAATAATCGACAGCACCTGCTTTCATTAACTGAACTGCAACTCCATCATGAATTGCGCCAGAAACCACAATAAATGGAATATCTAGTTGAGCATTTTTTAAGATTTCCAGTGCGAACGTGACACTGAAACCTGGCAATTGATAATCAGAAATAATAACGTCCCAAGCATCAGTTTTGAGGTGTTGTTGTAAAGACTTAGCCGTTTGTACTCGCTGCCAAGAAATATCAAATCCGCTGCGCTGTAGCTCACGGATAATGAGCAGAGCGTCATCCTCGCAGTCTTCAATAAGCAATAACCTTATCGATTCATGCATATTGACTATCCTTACAAAGATGATTGATTGACCAGAACCCAATACAACCCCAATCGGTGAACTGCCTCATTAAATTCATTAAAATCAACAGGTTTTTGTACATAGCTGTTGGCACCTAAACTATAGCTTTCAATGATATCTCGATCTTCTCCGGACGACGTTAAGACCACCACGGGCAAGAATTGTGTTTTCGTATTGGCACGAATTTGGCGCAAGACATCTAACCCACTAATTTTCGGAAGTTTCAAATCTAAAATAACAATACTGGGTAGTACTTCCATAGAAAATAGCGTCTGTAGTGCTTGTTCACCATTGCGAGCAACTACAATGTCATTAGCGATCTTGCCTCGTCGTAAAGCCCGAATTGTTAATTGTTCATCATCAGGATTGTCTTCAATTAATACAATTGGCTTCATACAGATCCCTGATTTACTATCGTTACCACACTGCCCGTATTAGATTTGCGTGTCCTATAGCATCCGTTTCTATCTCGATTTCAAAACACTTTATAGAGTTCAAAGACACTCTAGGTTTTATCTACATAGCTTGGCAAAGACGTAACGTTGTTGCTCCAGTGATGGCTCAAATCGATCAAAAACGTAACATGATCGGGTGTAAGGGAACAGGTTCTCATGCTACTAGCCATTAGTTAATCACCACTGGGTAGTTTGGGTTCGGGTAAAGCTTTACAATTGTTTAACTCGGGCATTGAGGTCAAAGGTTTAGCTCAAAACTCAGACCGGATCTGACCATTGACCGCTCCATAATCCAGCAACGACTTGGGTAGCGTAAAGTAAACGGTTGCCCCACGCCCAACCGCGCCTTCCGCCCAGACACGGCCACCGTGGCGCTGAATAGCCCGCTGGACAGTAGCCAAACCAATGCCCGTCCCTGGAAACTCATCAGCATCATGTAGGCGCTGAAATATGCCAAAAAGCTGTTTTGAATAGGTCATATCAAACCCTGCCCCATTATCGCGCACAAAACAGATTGGCGGATGACTGGCTTCTCGAATGATCCCGAATTCGATGTGAGCTTGAGGGCAATGGCTGGTAAATTTCCAGGCATTCTGTAATAGATTGGAAATTACCATTTGCATCAGAGTGCAGTCGCATAAAACGACGACATTAGGTGTAACTATGAACTCGACTGATCGATCTGGCTCGGCTTCGCGTAGATCTTCTAGTTGTTGTCGAACTAGTTGGCTAAGGTCAACTGGTTCATATTTCATTTCTGAACGCGATACGCGAGACAGGCGAAGTAAATTGTTGATCAATGACTCCATTCGATCCACATTTTTCTGGATGCGATCAAAATAGTCTTTCGCTTGACGATCAAAACAATGACCATAGTCTTCTAGTAAAGCGTTACTAAATCCATTAATGGCTCGTAACGGCGCGCGTAAATCATGTGAAACAGAGTAAGCAAATGCCTCTAACTCGTGATTTGAGGCTTCTAATTGAGCTTGAGTTTTTAACATATTCAATTCGGATTGCCTTAAATCAGTAATATCTAATAAAGTTCCCAACAAATGTGGCACAGTATTATCAGAGCCGGCGATAATTTCTCCTCGGGATTTGAGGTAAACAAATTCACCATCAGAGCGGAGCATTCGACATTCCAAATCAAAGGGTTCGCCTAGGGCAATTGCCTTTTCTAAGATCTGATTGTGGTGCTCACGATCATCGGGATGGAGCAATCCTTGCAGCACTTCATAGCTAGGTTCTCCTTTGGTTTGATCTAAACCAAAAATCCGGAAAACCTCTTCAGACCAGATGATTTGACCGGTTTTAGGAACATATTCCCAACTGCCCAGCTTGCCAATGCGTTGGGCACTTCTGAGGTGAGTTTCACTTTTTTGGAGTTTTTCTTCAATTTTTTTCTTCTGAGTAATATCAATATGGCAACCAATCATTCTCAGTGGATTATTAAATTCATCCCATTCAATGACTTGGCCTGAGCAATCTACCCAAACGATCGAGCCGTTTTTGTGCCGATAGCGAATTTCATTTCGATGGGCGATCGTTCCCAGACTGCGCACGTGACGATCAAATGATTCAGAAACACTGATCAGATCATCGGGAAACATTAACCCTTGCCAGGTTTCTACGGAGTTTGGCAATTCATGATCGTCATACCCAAACATCTCCTTGAAAGCCGGACTCAAATACATCTGATTATCAGGAATATTCCAGTCCCAGTATCCTGCCAAAACAACTTCAAGAATATGTCGTGTAAGCGCTTGATCCATATCAGTTTCCTACGCTTGATGACGAGTGAAGACTTCAATATTTATTTTGAGAGCAATGGTAGTTGCTTGAAGTATTTGGGTCTAACTTCAGTCATTTTATGAAGCGATGATGTTGCTGATAAATCCTTGACGGCTCGTATATTGAGACTTTATTGGCAACTGACTGAAGAGCTGTTTTCATCGTAAGCACTATGGAATTTAACGATGAATCGTGGAGTCTACAGTCTAACTCAAAGTATTTATATCTGCCAACAATAACCAAGAATTACTTCTTGGTTATTCAATCCTGATAGTAGCGGTAGCTCTTAACTTAGCTTGGCTTCAATCTATAATTCTCCCTAAAAGTCGAATCTCTATCATGTCGACTACATTTCGGTAATTTTGGCCTAAAATCGACGATTTTAGTTGCAAATTCTTCGATTATTGGGATCTGAGTCTGCTGGGTTGATGATTGAGAGGTCTAGTGATCGTTGGCTCATGGGTGGTGAATCTTGTCCCTATCATCCTGCTCCAGCAGATTGTGAATATTGGCGATCCTAAAATGCTGTATGCCAGAATGCTTTGGGGCGATCGGTGGAGCGGATGAAGTTAGCTGGGTTGGTCTGAGTCGTCGTTTGTGTCGGGAGGCGATCGCGCTGGCAAGGCTCGCCCACTGGTCTGTTGGTTAAGCTGATTCATCCCTTATTCCCTAAACGTTATCTGAACTAATGAAACTGACTCCCGAGACGAAGGTTTTGATTTGTGGCATTGCGGAGCCGCTGGCGGTGGTGCATGTGCCGTTGATGTGCGCCTATGGAACGCAGGTGCTGGCGGGGGTCAGTCCGGGGGAAGGGGGCCGATCGACCCACGATATTCCAACGTTTGATTTGGTTGAGGAGGCGATCGCGGCGGTGGGGGCCATTGATGTGGCGATCATCTTTTCGCCGGCATTTGCGGCGGTGGATGCGGCCCTGGAGGCGATCGCGGCGGGAATTCGCCAGGTGGTGATGGTGTCGGCGGGTGTGCCTCCCCTGGACATGGTGCGCTTGGTGCGGACGGCAGAGGCCACCGATACCCTGGTGCTGGGCCCCAATTGTCCGGGGATCATTGTTCCGGGTCAGGTGCTGCTGGGGCTGCATCCGGCGGAATGTTACCAGCCGGGGCCGATCGGGATTGTGAGCCGGTGCAGCACCCTCGCCTATGAGGTGGCGTTGCAACTGACGCGGGCGGGGCTGGGCCAGTCGATCGCGGCTTGTATTGGAGCCGATCGGGTGGTGGGATCGTCGCTGTTACAGTGGCTGCAAATGCTCGATGAGGACGATCGGACGGAGGCGATCGTCTTGATTGGTGAAGTCAGTGGCGACGGGGAATTGCGGGCGGCGCGCTACATTGCCGAAACGATTGATAAACCCGTTGTGGCCTATATTGCGGGCTACTTTGCACCGGTGAATCGGGCGATCGGCCATGCCAACGCGATCATGGCCTCACGCACCGAAATTGGCAAACGGGGCAAAACCGATGCCGCCACCAAAGTGGCCGCCCTCAAAACCGCCAAAGTGAAAGTGGCCGATCGCCCCTCAAAAATTCCCGAACTGTTGCAGAAAGCCCTGGCCGCTAGGGACAGGGCTTAGGAACGTTTGGAGCGGCAAACCCAGGAATCGTGAGCAGCGTGGGTAATGCTAGACCGCCGCTAATAGTGCGTCGAGCTTGCCCTCGCGATCGAGCGCATGGATATCATCACAGCCGCCGATATGCTCATCATTAATAAACACCTGTGGCACCGATCGCCGGCCATGCGCCCGTTCCGCCATCTTGGATCGACCCGGCTCATCCCCATCCAACACATACTCGGTGTACTGCACACCCTTGCTATCGAGCAACCGCTTGGCACGAATGCAAAACGGGCAAGTTGTCCAGATGTAAATTTCAACGTTGGCAGCCATAGGATGCGATCGCATAACGGTTAAGGATTGTTTCTATTTTCACCCAAACCCAGCACCGCTAAGGATTTCGACAGTCAATATTTTGCAGTAATCTTGAAGTGATTTCGAGGTGATTTCGAGGTGATTCCAAATCGGCTCCGAGTCAGCCTTGAAAGTAAACAAAGCAGCGTTGCAGCCTTGCCCTAAAACTACTCAAATTAGCGTCGCGAATTTGCACCCATTCGCGACGCTAATTGGCCAACACTTTGGCCACAACCTGTTGCTCAAAGAAGCGAATACTTGTTGGTGTGCGATTTTTTAAATCCGGGGCATAGCGCGTCAGATGGCGCACCACATGGTCATTCACCCACAGAATAATTGGGAATTTAAATTGGTGGGTAAACGCATTAAAGGCCCGGTTGGTCGCCACCAGCAAGTCATCTAGCTCGCTCAATCCTTCCAGCCCCATGACCACCAACGCTTGGGGCGGGTGTTGGTGGCACAGGTTCTGAATTGGGGACAGGAGCGATCGCGCAGAGGTGGGCAACAGCAAAACGCCCACCTCAAGGGACAGAATTTCGCGCAGGCGGTTAGTGGCACAGCGCTGCAATTGGGGATCATTGCAGTGCGCCAGAATCAGGGCAAAATCCCCCTGTTGATGGAGTAGAGTCCGCGCTAGGGTCGCGACGGATCGTTCATTGGCGGTTGCGAGACTGCCCGGAACTGGTATGCCCATGGCTAAACGCTCCTAATCGATGACAGTCGATCGACTGCTGCTGCTCCACAAATCCATTCTACAAATCCATGGCTATCGGCTGGAGGTTAGCGAGACTGCTGCCCGTGCCATGACCGAAACCAGTCGGTTTCCTCTAGGGAAGGGTTGATGCCAAACCAACGCCCCTGAGCATCACGGTACTCATAAACAATCTGAGTCCGCAGTAGCATCTGATAGCTTTCTTCGCCGCGTACACTTTGTTCACGCACCACTTGGAAGAGACGTTCGCGCTCGATGTCGTCGATCGATAGCGTTAAATCGTCTCGGCTGTCGCGGATGGCGCGCTCTAGGTTGGCCCGAGCAAAGGGTGGATCTTCCTGTTGTAGGCAGCGATAGAGTAATCCTAGCAGGCTTCGGGGGTGGCCACCACTCACCCGACACAGGCGATCGAGGGTATCCAAATCTTCAAAAATTTCGGTGACACGGCCCAAGGCTTGTTCGGGCGAAAGGTCTGGAAATGCCCGCGCCAAAACGGCCGATCGCAGTGCTTCCATGCCAGGTTCAAAGGGTTGACCATCACGCGTCCGCACAGGAATCATCGACAACACTTTCGGAGCCAGGCCACCGCCCAAGCGATTTTTCATCGCTTCATATTCATCCGCAAACATCAACGAAAGCGGCACGGTATACACCAAGTGGCAATTAATTCGCCGCAGTTGGCCACCCCGATCGATGAATAAATATTCCGGTTGTCGCCGCCCGATCGAAGGCAGGGTGCGACTATCCACCCGATCGAGGTTATCCACAATCACCACCAATCCCTTTTTGCCGCGTTTAATCAGCTCCTGGGTGGCTTTTTGGATGATTTCCTCATTAATCGCCCGCAAAATCCCTTCGGTTCTGGGTTCCAGATATTGCCGCAACTGGCTACGCAGCTTGGGATTATCCTGAGTTTTCGCCGTAATTTTGGCAATTCCTAGGGAAATTTCCGCCTGAGCACCCACATCGATCGGGGTTTGCAAAAAATCAGAAACTTCCTGAAACAAATTAGCAAAATAGCTGGGTTTGAGCTTAATCCCCACCGAGTCCAAATTTTCGCTAACCTGGCGTGTAATGGCCAACAAAATATCGCTAATATCCACATCGGCCATATCCAAGTCTTGGGTAGACTCGAAATACACCACGTGGAATCCATCCTGTTCTAGCTCAGCCTTGAGGCGCAGCAACTCCGTGGATTTTCCGCAACCAATGTGCCCCGTAAACAACTGGCAAGTCGGCACATCGGGTGAAATTCGCACGATCGTTCGCTTGAGTTCGCCAATAATATTTCCACCCCGCACATTGGAGAAGTCAATATAATATTTGCGATCTTCAGGCTTCGATAGATCAAGGGTATAGGACGGGTTACAAGCCTTGAAAAAGCGAGAGATGTCGTCAATAGTCATGGCGCTTACGGAATACTACGATCGAATAACGTGAATCAATGGCGGCTGGCTTGTTGCCTGGATTGTTGCCTGAATTGAGTGAACTGGGGCAAATATCTACGATCGCCCTCGATCTCCAGATCTTCGCCCAGGCCAGACACAGTTCAGGCAGCAATCGAAGCAATCATTGTAAACGCCAGGATTTTGATTGGATTGGGGGGCTTGGCCACCTCTGTATACCGCCCTACCGTCCCCCGGTGGCTCCCGCAGCCTTGGGAGCCAGTTGCCCGAAAGCCGGTAGACTCACGGCAACCGATCGCCTACCCCCATCGACCATCCCCTATAGAACTGATGGAACCCCAGCGGGTAAATTCGCCCCTCAATCCGGTTGTAATGCCGGTTGAATGATTGTTTATGGAGCGTCTAGTACCCGTTTCGCGTCGTGGACTCAACCAGCGCCGATCGTACCTGCGTCGCCGCCGCTATTGGAAAATTGCGCGGCGCAGTTGGCGACTGATTGCGGTGGCCCTCGTGGCCGTTGCCACCGCCAGCCTGTTGACCGCTGCCCCCTGGGTGATTCGCGGGCCAGAACAGGTGGAGGTGCTCGGCAACCGAATGCTGAGTGACGAAAGCGTTCGATCGCTCCTGGGGATCAGCTATCCCCAATCCCTGTGGAAGTTGCAGCCCCAGGCGATCGCCGCCAGCATCCGCGCCCGCGGCCCCGTCGCCCAAGTGGACATTACCCGACAATTGCTGCCGCCGCGTTTGGTCGTTCGCGTCACAGAACTGTTTCCCGTCGCCGTGATTGAATCCACGGTGCCAGTGCCCCGCCCCAACAGCAGCGGTGGCGGGTCGCAAATTGGCCTCATCGATGGCCAAGGCACTTGGATCGACCTCGAACGCTATCAGTCCATGCGCCCGGTTCCCCAACTGCCCGGCCTGAAAGTGACCGGCAACTACTCAACGATTCAGCACGAATGGGCGTTTATCTATCGTTGGTTGAGCCTGTCGCCGATCGCCGTCCAAACCATTGATTGGCGCGATCCCCGATCGATCAACCTGCAAACGGAGCTGGGGCGTGTAGAACTCGGCGACTACGGGCGCGATCGCCTCGCCCAACAAATGACCATCCTCGCGCGCATGAGATCCTTGCCCCAACAGCTCGATCCTCGTCAAATTGATCACCTCGATTTGCGTGATCTCGATCGACCCAACATCCAAACCAAAGACCAGATCCGATCCACCACTCTGGACAAGGGAGCACCCCAACAGCTACAACGACCCTAGTAACTCCCCACCATTCTCCACTCGATCCCCGCAAGCCGACAGCTTCCGCAGCACAACACCCCAACGCTGACGCAACCCTGCTGAAATAACTTTTTTCCAGCAACTTTCAGCAACTTACCCTATAGTTGTCTACAAATTCTGTCGGTTGGACAATCTAACCCTCACCCCTTTCTGCTTGTCACTCCCATGACGCTTAACGATCGCCTGGGGCCAGCCCACGACAACCCAACCGCCTACGACTCCGCCGACTACAGCCGCGGGGCCAGTGGATCCTACGGGAGTGCCGGCCTGCCCCATAGCAGCATCGGCAGCGGCTTCAAAAATGGAGATGGAGGGTTGCAGCCCGGTGAAACTGCCAAAGGAAATGAGATCGTGCCAGGAAGCATCGCCCGTATCAAAGTCATTGGAGTGGGTGGCGGCGGCGGAAACGCAGTCAACCGCATGATTGCCAGCCAAATTGCTGGAATCGAATTTTGGTCAATCAACACCGATGCCCAAGCCCTCACCCAGTCCGCGGCCCAAAACCGCCTCCAGATTGGCCAAAAGCTGACCAAGGGCCTCGGAGCCGGCGGCAACCGCACCACGGGCAAAAGTGCCGCTGAAGAATCCCGCGAAGAAATTGCCAACGTTGTTCAAAATACTGAGCTAGTCTTCATTACGGCAGGCATGGGCGGCGGCACGGGCACGGGTGCTGCCCCGATCGTCGCCGAAATGGCCAAAGAAGCTGGCGCGCTGACCGTGGCCGTTGTGACCCGTCCCTTTAAATTTGAAGGACGACGGCGGATGGCCCAGGCCGAAGAAGGCATCGCCGAACTGCAAGCCTACGTAGACACCACGATCATCATCCCGAACGATCGCCTCCTAGCCGCGATCCCGGAGCAAACCCCAGTCCAGGAAGCCTTCCAGTTTGCCGACGACGTGCTGCGCCAGGGTGTGCAAGGCATCTCGGACATCATCACCATTCCAGGGTTGGTGAACGTGGACTTTGCCGACGTGCGCGCCGTGATGGCCGACGCGGGTTCCGCTTTGATGGGCATTGGGATCGGCTCCGGCAAATCCCGCGCCCGCGATGCGGCCAATGCGGCCATTTCGTCGCCCTTGCTGGAAGCCAGCATCGAAGGGGCCAAGGGCGTGGTGCTAAACATCACGGGTGGGCGTGATCTAACCCTGCACGAGGTGAACGCAGCAGCCGAAGCCATTTATGAAGTGGTGGATCCCAACGCCAACATTATCTTTGGTGCAGTGATTGATGAACGGCTCCAAGGGGAAATCTGTGTGACGGTGATTGCCACCGGGTTCACGCCAGAAATTCCGACCGGGCCGGCGGCGGGACGACTGGGCACAGGGTTGCCGCGCACTACGCCGAAGCCGCTGCCCAACCCAGCGCCGGAAACCAATAAGGGTGGCGGCATGTTGGGCGGGTTGGACATTCCTGAGTTTCTGCAACGGCGGCGGAATGCGCCCTAGAACCATGGCCCGGGCTTGACTAAGGCCGACTACAACCTGAGCAGCTATCTAACCAACGGCCGATGACTGACGGGATGGGAATGATCCCCCCGATCGCCCTAACGATCGCGGGGTCTGACAGTGGCGGCGGTGCGGGCATCCAGGCAGATTTAAAAACCTTTGCGATGCACTGCGTCCATGGGGCCAGTGCGCTGACCTGCGTGACGGCCCAAAATACCTTGGGGGTGACGCGGGTTGATGCGCTGCCGCCGGAATCTGTGGTGGCGCAAATTGATGCGGTGGCAACGGATCTGGGCATTGCCGCTGCTAAAACGGGGATGTTGCTGAATCACGCGATCGTGGTGGCGGTGGCCGATCGCCTAAGTACCAATCCGCTGCCGTTTTTGGTGGTCGATCCGGTGATGGTGTCTCGCACGGGGGCGCAACTGATTGACGATGAGGCAGTGGCGGCCCTGCGCGATCGCCTGCTCCCCCTCGCGACGATCGCCACGCCCAACCGCTACGAAGCCCAATTGCTGGCAAACCGCCCGATCGACTCGTTGGATGATTTAATCGCAGCAGCCCGCACCATCTATCAGCTCGGCCCCCAGGCCGTGGTCGTCAAGGGCGGCGGACTACCGGGCGACTTGCGGGGGGTGGATGTGTGGTTTGCAGGCACGGAGCCGATCGTCCTGCGAACAGAAACGGTGCACACGCCCCACACCCACGGCACGGGCTGCACCCTGTCGGCGGCGATCGTCGCAAACCTGGCCCTGGGTCGATCGCCCCTGGAAGCCGTCCAGCAAGCGAAGCACTACGTGACCCAAGCACTGAAGCACGCCCTGGCGATCGGGCAAGGCCAAGGGCCCGTGGGGCATTTTTTTCCGCTCTTGTCGAGCGATCGAGCAACGTTCCTAGGGACTCGCACAGAGGCTGGTCACTAAAAATTGCGAGATTTTTACACAATCTCATTTCGAGGGCATATCCTCAAATGGCCCCAAGGCCAGCCTCAAATCACGTGCATTCCCTGATTTTCTCGAAAATAGACCAGAAATCGTGTTTAATCATCCATTGCCTCCCATGGGCGCAGCCAGCGTTCCTGAGAATCACCGGGGAATCCTGACCAAACCTTAAATCGGAGATTGAGAACCATTGAGCAATTTTACTTTTCTCAAATGACTAGGCTTAATTACTTACGCCCTGGCCTATGCTGAAACAGGTTGTGGTTATGAACTCGTAGCGACTTCGTTTAAGGGGTCATCTCAGCCGATTCATGCGTGTTGAGATGACCTTCATCGTTTGAATTGTCAGTTTTAGTTAGCGCATTGTCGATCGCCAACCCTGGGTAATCTGGCGCGATACCTGGCTCCCCCTAGGAGTTTGATCGCCCATGCAACCCGAATGCGATCAATATCCCAATAAATCAATGGTTGAACGAGTAATTGTGTATGGCACTACCCTTACTGGACTATCCCCTCACGGCCCAAAACCAGCGAGTTCATGGGTTTGAAATTGCCGGTCGAGATGCCTCCCAACCGGGAATTCATGATGTCGATGGAACCATTTATGCCGCCTATCGACAGATTTTTAATGAGCAACAACTTACTGCCAGCAGTCGCCAATTAGTCCTGGAATCGCAACTGCGCTCCGGCCAAATCACCGTTCAAGATTTCATTCGAGGACTGGCAACCTCCGAAGTGTTTCGCACCCGCAATTACGACACCAACAATAACTATCGTTTTGTGCAAATGTGTGTGCAGCGCATTTTGGGGCGCAATGTTTATAACGATCGCGAAAAGCTCTCCTGGTCAATTGTTTTAGCAACCAAAGGTCTCCACGGATTCATTGACCAGTTGCTCAATACGGATGAGTATCAAACCCAGTTTGGTCGCGATACTGTGCCCTATCAACGGCGGCGGATTTTGCCCCAGAGATCGAGTGGCGAGGTGCCGTTTACTCACATGGCACGCTATGGGACAGACTATCGCGATCGACTGCCACAGCCCATGGATGTGCAATTTGCACCCTTCAATTGGGATCGTTTTATCCGTCAAGCTAACTGGCCCGTTGCCATTAGCCTAGTGCTTGGGCTTTCGATCGTGATTTTCGCCCTGTTGCTATTGTCCCTAACCTTGGGCAGTGGAGCAGCCTAAGACTGGTTGACCGTGAAACGGGTTGATCGCGAAATATGATCACTCCATCAATGTTTGATCATCAATGTTTGATCATTAATAACATTCAGAATGAACCGAATCAACCCGTGTTCTGAACTGGCGCGATCAACCGTTCACATTCATAGTCTACGCCACAGTTGATCAGAATATTGGATCGAAACCATTGATCAAAACCGGTGCTCAAAACCGGTGCTCAAAACCGGTAATCAAAACCGTCCATCGGATTTCCAAAGAGGGAGATTATCCCTCTTTTTTGATGGATTGAAGAGTTTGAATTTTTGAATTAAAGATTCAGCGATCGAATCAGCACACCAATAAAGCTAATCGCACCAATCAACAGCAACAACATGCTGACAATCTCAGCCGTTCTAGAGGTTTCATAGGTATAGCGATCGCTTTGAATGCGTTTTAGGATCATGCGATGATCCTTCAACGCCGCAGCCATCCCAAACATGCCCACACTAATAAACGCCAAGCCAATAATGACCGAAAAGCGATGGGGATCGATATAACCACCCACACGAGTGGCTTCGAGGGTCTTCACAATTGTAGGAATTCCAAATCCAAAGCCAATCAGCGAAAGGGATGTTCGCATCCATGCCATGAGGGTGCGATCGGATGCTGCCCGAGTCCGTTCCTTTGCCAGTTCGTTATTGAGATTATAGGGCTGTTCATCGGACAACTCAGGTGTTGATCTCATGTTATTACCTGCCGAAATTGATGAATTAAAATCGATAATTGATAATCAACAATTACACATCTCAGGGCGCTAGCACCACTGTAATCCGTTTTGAATTGGCTATCTAGTGTTGAACTAGCGATCAGTTCCGTGAACTGGCTCAGGAGAGGAAGCATCTTTGACTAAAGCAATGCCCTCATTTAACTCTCTCGTCAAGAAAAAATTGAGGAAGGTTCGAATAGCTGCCAAAAGCGCTAATTTTCCCAGGGTTTCAAACGATGGTGCTGTGATCGTATTAACAATATCCGCACCCAACTGAAATTCTAGGGCAAGGGACAACCAGCGACCAAAACCAATCCTCGTATCAGTTAAGGAAAGATCAAACATTCCCGCTGCTCGGCGATGTCGTCTGGCTATGCCCAGCACCTGTCGTACCAGCAACGGCAAGGTAATTAGCAACCCCACGAAAACACAGAGAATGGAGATGCCTTCTAGGGCTAATTTCAAAAAAGCTGCCAATCCGGTCAAGAAATGCTCAAGACTTTCCATCAGGATTTAAGCCTCATTGTTGTCTAAGTCTCATTGTTGTCTAAGCCCCATGGTTATCATTGATTCAAATCAATCAAGCGCCTACGATCGCCTAACGATTCCGAGAGCGACCAAACCCAACCGATCGATTAGCCTGCCGTTTTTGGGTGGCCAACAACGACATAACCTCATCCGCATATCGCCCCTGTCGCAGCAAGTTAGCCATCAGCCGCATGGGTTCGTCAATGTGTGTAAAAAAGGCCTTGTAACCAGCACATAAATAGTTCAAGCCGGGTTCACCATCGGGCGTTTTCATAAAACGGTTTTTGGGGCAGCCGCCATTGCAAGCAAACTGCACATCACAGGCTTGGCAATAGTGCGGCAACGTGTCCAATTTGTCTTGGCCAAACTTGCGCTGACGATCGGACGCAATTAGCTCAATCATCGGCGTTTCTTGAATATTCCCCAGCTTGTAATCGGGTTCCACAAAGTGATCGCAGGAATATAGATCGCCATTGTGTTCCAGCGCCAGGGCATTCCCACAGGTTTTGGAAAAAATACATACCGATGGGGGCACATTGACCCAATTCGCCAGAGCCGCATCAAAGTGCTGAATAAACACTTTGCCCACGTCCCGCTGCACCCACTCATCGAAAACTCCGATTAAAAATTGACCAAACTGCTCGGGTTTGACCGATCGCTCCGTGACCCGATCGCCCGCTTGGATCGCCGTTGACCCGTCGGCATTGACCCGTTCAATGATCGGAATAAATTGAATAAATTCAGCCCCTAACTGATCGCGAAAAAAGCGATAAACCTCCAGCGGGCGATCGCCATTCGCCGCATTCACCGTGCAAAGAATATTAAAATCCACCTGATGCTTTTTCAGGATTTTCCAACCCTGCATGACTTCTTCAAAACTGCCCCGCCCGCGCTTATCCACACGATAGGTATCATGCAATTCTTGGAGTCCATCCACACTCAAGCCAATCAAAAACTGATGCTGCTTAAAAAATGCTCCCCACTCGTCATCGAGCCGAGTTCCGTTGGTTTGCAAGGTGTGCGTAATCACCTGGTGGGGTTTTCGATATTTTTCGACCAATTCGATCGATCGCCGAAAAAAGTCTAACCCCATCAGCGTCGGTTCACCCCCCTGCCAAGCCACGGTCACTTCTGGGGTTTGGTGGGACTCTAGGAGCTGCTGAATATAGGTTTCTAGCAAGTCATCCGCCATGCGGAATTTACTACCAGGGTAGAGCTGTTCTTTCGATAGAAAAAAGCAGTATTTGCAATCCAAATTACAAATAGCACCGGTGGGTTTAGCCAAAAGATGAAAAGCGGGCGGCGCGTTCTTGGGAAATGTCAACATACAGGTGTGGTTGAGTCGTAATTGGGATTGGCTAGCAGATTTTTAGCGATCGTGGAAATTGATATTTCAGATTAGGGGCTGTCATCAAATTTCCAAAACCCTGATTCTGCCGTTGCTGAATCGTGGGGGGCAAGGGGCTTAAGCCCCTTGTCTGGGTGGAGCGGTTGCGGTAGGAAAATCAGTCGTTCCAGCTTAATCTAACTCCATTTGATGACACGCCCTAAGCCCCTTGTCAAACGAGGGTTTAGGTGGGCGAATTGTTTTGCATTTCAAAGTGTGCGACGGCTTGGGCAATATTGAAAAATAGCCGATCGTCTCCCAGGGTTTTGCCCAACGAAGACCGACGAATTACCCTGAGCGCTTCTGGATTCAAGCGAGATAGCCATAGAGAAATACCATGTTGCTGGCGCATTTTTTCCTCAGCATCAATCAACATTTTCAAGGCTGTGTATTCGATGTCGGGCACAGCACTTAAATCAAGCAAAACAATCCGAGGTGGGTTGTTAGTATTAATGAACATACGCATTTGGTTGGCCACTTGCGGGGCGCTGGCAAAGGTCAGCCGGCCTTCCGTTCGGAGAATTAACAAACCGGGCAAGGTTTCATCGGTCGGATGATCATTCAGGGGACGAAAAATATCGGTGCCGGGCTTGCGACCGATCGGGTAGAGCAGCGGGTGATTCGCTTGGTAAATCAGCGTCAGTAGCGAGATCACGATCGCCACTAAGATGCCCTTCAGCGTTCCCAAAACCACCACACCCACCAGCGCGGCGATCGACCAGGCCAGTTCAGTGCTGCGAATCTGCCCGATCGCCCGAAACCCCTCAATACTAATCAGCCCAGCGGCCGCCACCAACACCAGCGCTCCCAGCGTGGCCTGCGGCATCAAACTCAGCCAGGGCGCAAACAGCACCAGCGTCAGCGCCACCGTCACGGCCGTGGCGATCGCGGCCATTTGGCTTTTGGCTCCGGCCCGATCGTTCACCGCCGTCTGGGAAGTTCCCCCACCGGCCGGCATGATTTGAAACGCACTGCCCAGTAGATTCGCCAGTCCCAGCGCCCGCAATTCTCGGTTGGCATCGGGTTCCGCTTCCCCTCGCTGGGTAAAGGCACGCCCCGCCGAGATCGATTCCGTCACGGCCATCAGCGCGATCCCCAGGGCGCTCGGCCACAGGCTCGACGCTTCGGCCAAGGGCGGCACGGCCCCGGTGGGAAATCCCGGAGGAATCGTGCCCACGAGCTTCACCCCTTGGGTTTCGAGATGGGCCACCGCCGACAGGGCGATGGTCAACACGACGGCCACGACGGGGGCGGGCACTTTGGGTAGCAGGCGGGGCAAGCCCAGGATCAGGGCGATCGTCCCCAGCCCAACGGCCAGGGTCAGCGGATGGGCGCTGGGCCAACCGGTGGCCACGGCGGCGAGATTGCCAAAAAAGCCAGCACCACCGGCAATTCCCAAAATTTTGGGCAACTGACTGACTAAAATCACCAGGCCAATGCCGGCCTTGAAGCCCGTCAAAACCGGCAGGGAAATAAAATTAGCCAAAAATCCCAAGCGTAAAATACCCCCTAGCAGGAGAAATGCGCCGGTCAGCAAGGCCAGGAGCGAAGTTAGGCCAAGCAGTTCTGCGGGCGGTGCACCGGCAAAGGGTTCGAGGGCGGTGGCCGTCAGGATGGCGATCGTCGATGTGGTGCTGACGCTCAGGGGGCGCGACGTGCCAAAGAGGGCGTAGATCCCCATGGGCACGAGGGCGGTGTAGAGACCGACCTGCACCGGCAACCCCGCGATCGCCGCATAGGCCATGGCCTGGGGAATGACGACGGCGGCGGCGGTCAGGCCAGCGGTGATGTCCGACTGCCACCAATTGCGCGGGTAGCGGGGCAGCCAGGCGGCGATCGGCAGAACTTGTTCCAGAACGGTCGATCGAGCGTGCCCAGGGGGAGACGAATGAGTCATGATCTGCGTAAAGTCTGGGTGTTGGTTAAATTGGTTGAGTTAGTTGAGTTAATTGATGGCACAGGACTTGATGGCGCAGGACTCAAGAACAACGATCGCAAAACGCGCCCGCAACGGGTAACAGACCGCTAGCAACAGAACTGATCATGCTCCAAATCAATGATCTGATATCAAGGATCGGACATTAATCTAAAGGTATCCAATGCTATCGAAATTTAGTGAATTTTTAGGTTGCGATTTTTGACTATTTAGACAGTTTTAGTCAGATTTCCAGTTGAAATTTAGATTAACTTTTTCGGTTGAATCGTTAGGTGATCGTTTAAAAATGTCTCATTTAGGAATGTCTAAGCCATCTGCCGATCGGGACAACCGCACCCCCGGCCGGGGGCGTTGGCGACGATTTTGGATCGCGGTGCTGGCGATCGCGATCGCCGTGGTGGGGCTGCATGGTCGGAGTGTCACGGCGCTGGCCCCGAAAGGGCGATCGACCGCAGCCTTTAACCAACCGCAATACTACCCGCTGAAACAGACCCTTGACCCGACCCTCTATCGACCCAACGGCGAGTGGCTGGGGCGCTTGATTTTGCCAACGCCGGCCCAGGTGGACGCGGCTCGATCGCCCGAGGCGGATTGGGTTTGGATTGAGCTGTACCACGTTCCGGCGGCGGCGCAGGCCCTGGTGGGCAAGGTCGTGAAGCTGACCTGGCAGGATGGGCCGTCCTTGGAAGCGGATGTGCGATCGGTGACGACCGATGTGCGGTTTGGGGAGGCCGCCGATCGAGCGAAACAGGAGGGCAACATTCTGCCGGAGCGGCTGAACAATCGTCCCCGAGTCGGCCCGCTGCAATCCTTGGCGGGCGCGAGGCCCACGGATGATCTGCTGGTGCGGCTGGAGGATCGGGTGCAGGTGAGTACCGATCGAGCCGGCCAACCCCTGTTGCAAATTGCCCAAGCTCCGTTGCAGGTGACGGGTCGCTATGTGGGCTTGGTGAACATTTTGGGGCCCGATCCGACCCAGGGGCCACCCGCCGCCTGCCCGGGATCACCGCCCTGTCCCAGTGATTACTACCGCGTGCGGCACTACAACGCCGCGACCAAAGCCTTTGACGGCCCCTTGGAAACCGTCCGCATTCCGCAGCAGCCGATCGACCGTAACGGCCGATTTATCTCAACGGCGCGGCAAATCGCCGAGAACCCAGTGGGGGCGGCGGGCTGGTATCTCTACGGGGCGCAGGATGCGGCGGGCCGGTTCACGGTTCAGGCCCTGAAACCCCGATCGCTCGTGCAGCTCCAGGCCGATCGCAACCTGGTGGGCATCGCCGCCGGCCTGCAATACCTGCGGCAAGAGCACTGGCGCGACACACCCCAGAAAAAGGGCACGCTCCAGCGCGTCCAGATCACGCCCTTGTCCGATCGCCCCGCCGCCACCCCGGAATCCTGGAAAGTGGGCGATCGGGCCCTCGTCCTCCATGCCTTTGGTGGCATTGGCGGCCCCAAGGGCGAAGGCGCACCGGGCGCAACCGTCACCGGTCACTTTGCCTTTGGGGTAGCCCAAGTGGCGATCGATCCCTTCACCCAAGAGCCGCAATTCGACATTCGCTACCACCAAATCTATGCCCACAATCCCAACGGGATCGTGTCGGGCAGCGTCGATTGGTCTGCCTACGCGGGAGACTTGCAGCGCGGCTGGCTGGGATCACGCCCCCTGTCCGATGTGCTGATTAAGCTCGATATTTTTACGGATCTCACCTTGGGCGATCGGCGGCTGTCGCTGCTCGACGAACTGTTGCGGCAAACGCAAATCATCGCCGCCCGCTACCGCACGGGCGATGGCACGGGGTTATCCTCCGTCACGCCCGCCACCTCCTGCGTCCAGGATTCCAACCAAGCCCTTTACATTGCGATCCAACAGATCCAACGGCAGGTACTGTCCGATCCATCCCTGGTGACTTGGCTGGCCGACCATCCCCGCGATCCCGAAACGCTGAAATTTCAACACCTGGCCGCCCTAGGCAAAACCCTGGACAGGGTGCTGAGTCCCTACGGAGTTGTGCGCCGCGACTGGCAGACGAACGCGGCGGTGGTGGAGGTGGACGGCTCCTGGGCCACGGAGTCCGATCGATTCATCCGAGGCAATTCGATCGTGGCGGCGCTGCTGAGTTGGCGATCGATGCTGCCCCGCCGCAGCCACGACGAACTGGCGACGATTTTCCTAAACTACGGCGCGCAACTGTGGTTTTTGCGGCCCAATCAAATCTTGGGTTGGGATCCGTCGATCGCCCCTATGGCTCCCACGTTGGTGCTGGGACAGATTCCCGTTTTGTCAACACTGCTGCGCCGGTTGACGGATTCGGTGTCGATGCCCCTGCAACCGGCGGACTGGTTCCGAACGCTGGGAATTTTGCTGGGCTATGGGGCGATCGCCCTGCCCCTGGGCTGGCGATCGGGCTTTTTGCGGTGGCAACCGGCGATCGGCCCGGTCAAACCCCGGCTGCTGGGCACAGCGCAACTGTTGGTGATGCCCGCCCTGGTCGAAGAATTGGTGTTTCGGATGGCCCTGATTCCCCATCCGCTAGAGGGCGCATCGATCGCCAGCGTCTTGGGCTGGAGCACGGTCAGTCTGGGGCTGTTTGTGATCTATCACCCGCTGAATGCCCGCTTGGCCTATCCGGCGGGCCATCCCACATTTTCACAGCCCATGTTTCTGACGCTGGCGGGGCTGCTGGGGATCGCTTGCAGCCTGGCCTACGTCAGCACGGGATCGCTGTGGATGCCGGTGCTGTTGCACTGGGGGGTAGTGACGGTGTGGCTGTGGGGATTGGGAGGGGCGGCCCGCCTGCGGATTCCCCTCGTACCCAGCACCGAACCGTAATTGGAACGCGATCAACAAAGTTGGGATTATGAAATTGGGATTATTGGGATTACGGCCTGTCATCAAATCCCCGAAACACCGATTCTTGCGTTGCCAAATCGTGGGAGCAAGGGGCTTGAGCATCTTGTTTAGGGCGGTTGAGCTGGGCAAATTAGCCATTTCAACGCCGATCCATCGCATTTGATGACACGCCCTACAAGGATAAGAACTGATGGGTTTGGGTGTCGTAGCAGCGCGATCGGGCCTGGTCGGGAATTTCTAGATCGTTCATGGCCCAATCTTGGCGCGTCTTATCGAGGTTGGGATTGTAGTAGGGGTCGATCGCTTCAATGATCGGTTTCCAACGTTTGAAAAACTTGGCGGAATCCTCGGGATGGGGATCGCCCTCAAAGGTTTTGCCGCGCGTGTAGGATTCGTGGTGCACCAGCGTTGCATCGGCGCAAAAAATCGCCCGATAGCCCGCGTCCCGCGCCCGCAAACACAAATCCACATCGCCAAATCCCACGGCCAAGGATTCGTCATAGCCGCCAATTTTCGTAAAGGCATCGTGGCGCATCAACAAACAGGCCGCCGTCACCGACGACATTTCCCGACAGGAAATTAGCGCGCCAATATACCCCGGTTCCGCTTCGCCCGACGGCAAGGAATCGCGCATAAATTTGCCAAAGTGTTCCGCCATACCGTGCATTCCGACGCAAACACCGGCGTGCTGAATGTAGCAGCGATCGGGGTAGAGCAACTTGGCTCCCACCATGCCAATATCCGGCTTTTGGGCAAACTCGGCCATGCGCTCCAGCCAGCCTTCTTCGATCGCCTCGATGTCGTTATTACAAAATAGATAATGGGTGAAGCGATCGGGCGGCAATTGTTGCACGGCCCAATTGTTAATCGCTGAGAAATTAAACGGCCCCGAGTAATTTAAAACAATGTGTTGATCTTTAAGCGATCGAAAATAGCGAATCGAGGCGGGATCGTTAGAATCGTGATCAATCAACACGATTTCATAAGCAACATTCCGCACCGTTTTGGCAATGCTATCAATACATTGCTTGACCAGATCGCCGCAATTCTTGGTGGGAATAATAATTGCAATCCGAATCGAGTCTTGCAGCGGATAGCGCACCCGAAAATAGTTAAACCGAAAGCCCGTTTGCACTTCGCCGGGATCGCCCGATCGCTCCAAATGTTCACTCAGCAACGCGCGGGAAATTTCCAACACGTCCGATCGGCGCTGGTTGCCCGTGCTGGTGACGTGTTGCCGCCACAGGTAGAGAATTTCGGGAATATGGCTGATTCGGCGGGCCCGTTCGCAGGCGCGCAAGATCAGGTCATAATCCTGGGAAACCGTCAAAAATTCCCGAAATCCGCCAATTTCCAGCAACAAAGTGCGCCGAAACCCGACCAAATGCACGATGTAGGGATGCGATCGCAGCAACTCCAACGAAAACGCCGGCCGAAAGGCAAACTCGATCGGCTCCCCCTCCGGCGTGACCAACACCTCATCGGAGTAGAACAGGTCGGGATCATCGGTGCAAATCGTTTCCGCCACCCGCAACAGGGCGTGTTCTGGCAAGCAATCATCGTGATCCATCAGCACCACAAACTCGCCCGTGGCCAATTGCAGCGCCGTGTTGGAAGCCGCCGAAATGCCGCCGTTGCGCTCCCGGTAGGCCACCTTGATCCGCGAGTCTGCCGCCGCCAGCCGATCGAGCACCGCGCGCACCTGGGGATCGGGCGATCGATCATCAGCAATGCACAGCTCCCAGTGGGGATAGAGCTGCGATCGCACGGACTCGATCGCCTCCGTTAGCCAACGTTCCGGCGTGTTATACACCGGCATCACGATCGAAATCAGCGGTGGATTCGCCAAGGCCGCCACCCGCCGCGCAAACCGCTGGCGATTTTCCGGCGAGAGGCCCCGCTGATATTGCGTCCAGGCGGCTAACTGCGCTCGATCGCCCAGCAACCGCCGCCGAATCTTGGTTCGCAACTTCTGGGCAATCGCCCCGGCCCCGCCGCGCCGCCACAACCGCCACGCCCGTCCGGGCCAACTTGCCAACCGCGAAATCGTCATACCCTATGCCCTGTGGATACCCGCAAAGGATACCGCATTGGTCTGGCCTCCATCGCGCGATCGGCGAGCGATTGGTTCGATCGGGCTATATTGCTGTGCGCCCAAACCATTCTATCGATCTAGCTAGCCGCAATCAGTGGCGGCTTTTGTTTTCCTTAAACTCTAGGAGTATTGTCCAAAGAGGCAATTTTGCAGCAAGATCAAAGGGGTCTGACAGGTTAGCGTGATTCAGGAGAAATCCCAGAAAAACGAGCTAGTTAATCAGAACCATGTCACCTCTGAAGGGGTGAACAATGCGATCGCGGGTCGTCCGACCATTGCGATTCGTTAGTTTGGCTATTATGGAGTGACTTTATGATTGTTCTTTCCGATCAAAATGATCTTTCTCCAGAAGAATTTCTAGTCTGGGAAGCACAGCAATCTCAGCGCTATGAATATTTGGATGGGCAAGCCTACGCAATGTCTGGGGGTACGTTGCCTCATAATGCGATCGCGATTAACCTTGTAGCGGTCTTGCGTAATCATATGCGGCAAAAAAACTGCCGTCTCTATGGCAGTGATGCCAGGGTCTTTGTTAGCGAAAAGGGGCCGTTTTTCTATCCTGACTTGGTAGTGACCTGTGATTCACGGGATTTTGATGCGATTCAAGGTTTGCGGCATCCCTGTCTAATTATTGAGGTTTTGTCACCATCGACGCAATCATTTGATTATTCTGAAAAATTTCGACAATATCGGCGATTAGAGTCGTTGCAGGAGTATATTTTGATTGCGAGCGATCGCCCTGCTATTGATTGCTATTTTCATCGAGAATCAAAACGTTGGGATTTTGAAAGTTATAGTCCCCAAGAAAATCAGATTGATGGGATTGAGTCCGATCAAGACCCGATGGACTTGTCCAAAATCATTGTCCCATTTAAGAGTTTAGATTTTAGTTGTAGCTTGGCAACAGTCTATGAGGATGTTGTCTTTGCTGCTAATTGCAATTCAGCCCCACCGTGAAATGAATTCCATGGTGGGTAGCGCTTAACCCGAACCGAGGTTAACTCAATTCAGTCGCATTGAGCGAGCAATTAGCGAGCAATATCCTTTAGCTCCCGACCAAAGGGCAGCAACGCCATCACCAACAACTTGAAATGCTGTTTGGCAAAGGGCAAGCCAATAATCGTAATCGCTAAAATTACCCCGTGAATCAGGTGGGAAAGGGCGATCGCCCAACCAAAGAAAAACACCCAAATCACATTCAAAATCAGCCGCAAGGGACTGTCGGCATTTTCCACAGCCACCACTTCTTTGCCAAAGGGAGTCATGGTTGCCACGCCCACTTTGATTTGCTGCAACCCAAAGGGAATACCGACGATCGTCAAGCACATGCCCAGCCCACCAACGATGTAACCCAGCCCGCTGAGCAAGCCCCCAAAAATCAACCAAATAATATTGCCTAATAAGCTCATGATGGGTTCTATCCCCGACTGCTTGTTAATCTGACTTGATCTGAATCGATCGAAACCTATCTGGATTCTAGGCAAGAGTTGCCGCGTGTGCCGGTGGCGGTTTCCCTACTCAAAAGCGAGGAGAACACACCAAGGATTGCTCCTGAGCCGATGCTAATTGCAGCCTAGTCCAAAAACATCAGTCGTCGCAGGTGTTGCTCAAACTCGGCGGCGGCTCGATCGATCCCCAACTCCGCCACGGCCGATCGCCCGGTTTGGGCCAAGTTCACCCGCGACACCGCATCGGTGGTCAACTGGGTGAGGGTTTGGGCGACGGATTCCGCCACGGGCAGCACCGTGCCGTAGTGGATGCCCGCCGACAGGGTGGGATGGAGGGCCAGATCGTCGCCAATCACCAGGGCCGCGCAACCACAGCCGATCGCCTGCAAGGTGGGCAGGGCGCTGTTGGCTGCCGAGGGAGCCAGGTGCAGTTGCGCCCCTTGCAAGGCCGCCGCCAGGGTGGGGCGATCGGGCCAGCCCAATTCCTCGCAGGTAAAGGGCAACGCTTCCGCGCGGTGGGAGCCATAGCGCCGAATCAACACCTCGGGGTGCTGGGCCGCAAACAGGGTCAACCCTTCGACGATCGCCGCCCGTTGTTCCGTATCCGTGGCCCGATCGTCCAGCCACAGGATCGATCGGGCGGGGCCGCTGTGGCGCAACCAATTTGGCTCCGGCAAAAAGTCCGCCGTTAGGCCGCCTTCCACCCACAGGGACGGCACTCGTAGGGCCTGCGTCGTTTCCCACTGATCCGCCAGGGCGCGACCCAGGGCGATCGGCCGCAGGGGCAAGCCACAGGAGCCGATCGCCGTTTCGCGCTCGATCGTCCCCAACTCCTCACAATCCACCTCCCACACCTGGGCCAGCCGCACCCGCAGCCGCACGGTGGCCCAGTCCGCCACCGCACAGGCCGATCGCCAGTCCGTTGCGATCGCCACATCCACCACCAGGCCCGCCCCGTCGCCTTCGAGGACTTGCACGCCGCTGGTTTGCAGGCGGCTTTCCCAGGCTTGGCAGGCCCGTTGAATCCGATCGCTCGTCACCGCCCCGTAGGCCTGCACCACGATCATCACGTCGTGGTTGCTGGCCGCCAACACCCGCGCCAGGGCCGCAATCCGCTCAGATTCCACGCTATCGATCGGCTCCTGATCCGCCGCCGCCGACACGGCGATCGCGATCGTCAAGGCCACGGGTTCCGCCAGCGATCGCGCCAGCAGCGAGTGCCAGCCTTCCCAGGTTTCGCCCAGGGCCGCCCGGGTTAGGTAACGATCGCGCGCCTCCTGGCTGGCCGCTTGCCCCACCCGATCGCGCAGGGCCGAGTCTTCGATCAACTCGCCCAGCACCGTCGTCCACTCCGCCCGATCGCCACACAAAAAGCCCGTTTCGCCGTGGCGGATCACCTCCGCGTAGGTTCCCCAGCGCGAAGCCACCGTCGGCACGCCCAACAGCGCCGCCTCAAAGTATTTCAGCTCACTCTTGCCCGCCGTAAATTCCTGATCGCGCTCCAGGGGAGCCAGATTGATGTCCAGGTGGGCATAGACCTCGGGCAGCTTTTCCCAGGGCAAAATCGGCAACCGCTCCAGCCGATCGCCCCAGGCGGCCACCAGCTCCGGCGACAGATCCAAATGGCCCACCACCTGGAACCGCGCCTGGGGATAGCGCGCCGCGATCGCCCGCAGGGCCGGCTCACATTCCGCAAAGTCCCGCTGGTGGGTCTTCGTGCCGCTGAGGTAGCCCAGCCGCACCACCGATCGATCCCGATCGCCCCCCAAGCGGGTCAGGGTTTCCGCCGCCTGCCGTTCCATGTCGGCGCTGGCCCGGTTGGGCAACACCGCCACGGGTGTACCGGGGAACCGCGTCTCGATCGCCCGTTTCAGGGACAGCGTACTAGTGCTGACCCCATCCACCCGCGCGATCGCCCGCTGGTATTGGCGCATCATCTCCGCATAGACCTGCCGCAATTCCTCGTCGCCGGTCTGCGCGTCCTCCAGTTGGTAGAGCAAGTCGGGATCAAACACCAGGTCATCGGTTTCAAACACAAACCGCACCCCGCGTTTGCGCCCCTCCTCGATCGCCGCTTCCAGATTCGGGTGGAACGTCGGCCGGTGCATCACCACCACCCGGAACCGATCGAGCAGCTCCCGGTAGGGATATTGGGCAATGTCATAGACCTCAACGCTATAGCCCAGGTAGCGCAAGGCTTCCGCCTGATGCAAACAGCGGTAGCGGTAGGGCGCGCCGCCGCAACCACTGATGAACGCAAACATCCCGATCGGTTGGTCGTCCGCCGTTTCCACGGCCACCGGCGTGGCCAAGCGCCCCTCCCGCACGCCCACCAACAGGTAATGCTCAAAGGCGCTGCGGTAGTGCCCCATTTCCACCGCCAGCGCCGCATCCGCGTAGGTGTGCAAATAAAATTCGCCGTCAAACTGCGGGTTGGGGTTCAGCCCCTCAGCGATGCCCACTTCTAGGAAATGCTCGATCGCACTGGCAAAGTCCTTCGCCGCCAGCCGCGCCTTCACCTGCGGATAGGTTTCCAAGTAGTAGCGCGTCTTAAACAGCGGACTGGGATCGCGCCCCTCCGCCGCCCCGTTCGCCACAAAGTGCGCAAAGGCCTGGCTGTAAGTCGCCCCCGGCAACCCATTGGCCACATCGGGCTGCGTTTCCAAGTAGTAGGCCGCATCAAACAGCCGCAGCAGCGCGTGGGGCTTGCGCAAATCCAGGGTCGGAGCCTCGCGCCGAATCGCTTCATAGATCGCGGACTGCTGGGCCGCCGGATCCGGGGCGATCGCCAGTTCCGTGGGCAACTGCGACACCGCCACCAGCGTGCGGGCAAACAACTCCGGATCGAAGTGGTCGGCGGCGGGCGGTTTCAGTTTGTACTTCAGTTTGATCCACAGATTGCGCACGGCCCAGAATTTGCTGCCACGGATGATGTTCAGCAAATGCCGGGTTTCGTCCAGGCGCGATCGCATGTCGCGGAATTGGGCTTGGGCGGCGGCCACCTGGGCCCGGGCATGATCCCGCAGTTGATTGGCGCGTTCCAGGGCCGTTTTCTTCTGGGCAATTTCCAGCTCAGCCAGCTCCAACTCCTCGTGCAGGGCGACAATTTGATCGCGCAGCCGCTCCAAATCCTGGTTCGCCTCGCCCAGTAAGCCTTCGGTTGCTTGCAGGCGTGTTTCGTAGGTTCCCAGCAAGGCTTGAAAGTGATCGAGGGTCGATCGCGCTTCCCGGGCGGTCTGTTGGGCTCGTTCGGCCAAAATCAGGCGGGCTTGGTAGCGACTCAGCTCGCCGCGCACCTGCTCCAGTTGAAATCGGCTCTGGGCCAAGGCGGGTTGTAGGTGTCCCACCTGGCGTTGGAGGTGCGTTAGTTGCGCCGTTTGGCCGCTGGTTTGCTCCGCCACGGCCCAGTCCCGCAGCCAGACGATCGCCTCCGTGGGGGCCGCCGGGTCGATCGGGAAGTCGGGATGGGGTGCGAGGGCGCGGGCGTTCAGTTGTTGATAGAGCGCCGCCGCTGCCGGATAAAACTGCTGAAACAGGGCTTGCCGATCGTCCGCGATCGCTTCCCAGTCCGGCAAAATCAGGGTTTCGTTGCCCCACTCCACGGCGGCGGCAGACAGATCCACCAACACCGCCCGATCGCCCAGTTGATCCAGGGCCACCAACAGGGCCTCGTGGTAGGTTTGCCACACCCGCAGGGCCCACTCGGGATCCTCCAGCGTTCGATCGCCCGCCATCCGAAACAGGGCCGCCACCCCCACCCAAGGCGCACAGGCAACAAACACAAACCGGGCCATCGGAAACTGCGCTTGCCAATCGCCCAAAAACAGCGTCGCCAGAGGATCCGCCACGACGATCGGCCCCGTGGGCCAGCGGCGACACAAAACCCCCAGCCGATCGATCCACAGGGCCGACACCGGCTCCGGCAACCGCGTCACCCAGCCCGTTTCCTGGAAGCCCTGGGCCCGCAACACCGACTCATGCCAAGCCTGCACCGCCACCGGTTGCCAGCCCAGTTCTTCGAGGGCCGCCGCCACCCGATCGCATCCCACCGGCAAGAGTCCAGCAACGATCGCAATGTTTGGCTCAGTCATATCTATATCTATGTCGGGTTGTGTGGCGGGAATATGGATCGTCAATCTGGTTGGAGCCTGCGAGTCCCCAGCGATCGAACAGCACGAGCAGGAGCGGCGGAAAATGGGTTGCGGGTTCTCAGGAAAAATACCATACCGCCCTACTCCGGTGATTCACGCGGGGCGGTGCACAAAAAACTTCCACCAAATTTGGACGATCGCCGGGGCCTCGCTATTCTGTTTGCTAGCCCTGACCGTCGATTCATCTCCGCGCCTGCCATGACCTTGCCCGATCGCGCCTTTTGGACTGAGATTTTGACCTTTACGGCGGAGCTAGCCGAAACGACCGGCCAGCAACTGCTAAAGGATTTTGCGGGCGATCGAGCCACCACCGAAAAGGACGATGGAACCCTGTTGACCCAATCGGACACCTGGGCCGATGCGACCCTGCGTCAGGCGATCGCCGTGCGGTTCCCCGATCATGGCATTTTGAGCGAAGAGGGCAACCACGATTTACCCGATCGCGACTGGTGTTGGATCATCGACCCGATCGACGGAACCACCAATTTCAGCCACGGCATCCCGATTTGGGGCATTTCGATCGGCCTGGTCTATCGCGGCTGGCCCGTCTTTGGCTACCTCTACTATCCACCGACGCGGGAAGCCTGCTACGGCTTTTGGCCCGGCGACACAGGGTTCGACCTGGAACCGGGGGCCTTTCTGAACGGCCGCCCCATCCGCACCACCAGCGCCGAGCCGGGCCCCACCAAAACCTTTAGTTTTTGTACCCGCAGCGTGGAGCGAGCGCCGCGCCCCTTCTGTTGCAAGATTCGGGCGATCGGGTCTGCTAGCTACAACCTAATGACCGTCGCCACGGGCAGCATGATCGGAGCCTACGAACTCACGCCCAAGGTCTGGGACATTGCGGCGGTTTGGGTGATTTTGCACGGGGCGGGGGCAACGTGGGTGTCGTTGGAGTCGTACCTACCCTTTCCGCTGGAGCCGGGCGAAACCTATGGCAAGCGATCGAACGCTTGTTTGGTGGTCGCGCGCCCGGAGTTAGCCGACTTTTTTCGCAAGGAAATCGGCATCTAGCCATCGCCTTGCCCCAGGGCGGTCGATTGATGGAGCAAGTTTTGGTTGCTGATTGTTGCGATATAACGGTTCAAATACCTTTCCACCCTCGTTATGGCACGTCCCAAATCCCAGCCCGATCGCCCCGCCCCCGACCAGCCCGACTGGCACTACGAAACGGCCTTGGCCGAGGCGGAAACCGTGGTGCGGCAACTAGAAGCCGGTGATTTGGATTTGGATCATGCCTTCGAGCAGTTTGCGATCGCGGTCGATCGGCTCCAGCAGTGCGATCGGTTCCTGCGCGATCGCCAGAACCAGGTCAGCTTGGCGATCGAAACCCTCGACAATCCCGATCCGTAGCCACGCGCCCGAATTGGCTGCTGCCAAATCAACGGCAAATTTAAGGCCGCCACTGTTCCAGCAGCCAAGCGCTGGCCTGGCCGTGGTCGGTCTCGCGCGATCGCCGCAGGGCCGCTTCCAGCACGTCCAGCTTCAGACCCGGCAACACCAAGGATTCTTGGATGCGGCGGCTGCCCCGATCGATCATTTCAAACCCGGTGATGATCGCTTCCGCCACGTCCACCACCCAATATTCCGCCACGCCCAAATCTTCGTAGAGCAAGCGTTTGCGCCCGTAGTCATCCAGCAGGGTGCTATCGGAAATCTCGATCGCCAAATCCGGCGGCGGCCAACGGTCTAAATCCACAATCTTCGTATCCCAGTCCAGCGCCCCCACCCGATCGCCCACATAGACCGACAAATCCGGCTGGGCCTCGCGCGCGCCGGTTTTGCGGTAGGTGCAATTGTCGTGGGCGTTTACCCGCAACCCGCGCAGGGCCGCAAATAGCAGCACGGCATAGTTGACGATCGAGTGGTCGCGGGAATGGGGATTGCCGACGGGAGACATTTCGAGCCTCATGGTTCCGTCGTAATAGTAACCCTTGATCTTTTCCGAGGCCTGCTCGATCGCCTGCTGGTAATCATTCCAGGGAGCAGCGATCCAGCGATCGGGCAGGAGTTCAGGGGCGGTTTCCGGCGATGGGGTCGGCTGGGTGGCAACCATGGGGACTTCGGGGGCGATCGACCGACTGCGATTTAGTGATCCATTAGCTGGATTCTAACAACCGAGCCAGCCAGCAGCGAGGAACCGGCGATCGGCGCAGGGTCATTGCAGGGTCAGCGATCCCAGCCTTTAGGCAATTCATGACATGACCTTAACTGTTTGAAACAAATTGTAATCATCAGAAAAAACGATTAGTCACTTTGTGTAAAGTTTATTAAACTAAATGCGATAAGTAATTATCCCTACCAATCCCCACATCGAGTTCATATCCGCACCGCTGCGGCGGATAGAGTCAATGGACGCAACATTTCCCTGGTTAAGTTTGATTACGCTCCTGCCCCTCGTGGCAGCGCTGCCGATTCCCTTCCTGCCCGATCGCGACGGCAAAACGATCCGTTGGTATGCGCTAGCGGTAGGCATCGTGGAACTGGCGCTGATTTCCTACACCTGCTTTGGGCAGTTTGATTTCAGCAACACCGAATTTCAACTCACGGAAACCTATGCTTGGTTGCCGCAAATTGGGCTGAACTGGTCCCTGGCGATCGACGGCATCTCCATGCCCCTGGTGGCCCTCACCGGTTTGGTCACCACCCTGGCGATCGGCGCATCCTGGAACGTCACCACCAAGCCCCGGCTGTTCTACACCCTGCTGCTGGCGATGTATAGCGCCCAAATCGGGGTGTTTGTCGCCAAGGATTTGTTGCTGTTCTTCCTGATGTGGGAACTGGAACTGGTGCCGGTTTACCTACTGATTTCGATTTGGGGTGGCGCAAAACGCCGCTACGCCGCCACGAAATTCATCTTGTACACGGCGCTTGCATCCCTGTTCATTCTGGTGGCGGCCCTGGCCATGGCCTTCTCGGGCGGCCCTGTCACCTTCGACATGGACGAGCTGGGTCTCAAGAACTATTCCCTGGGCTTTGAGCTGCTGCTGTATGCGGCCTTCTCGATCGCCTTTTTGACCAAGTTGCCCGCCTTCCCGGTTCACACCTGGCTGCCCGATGCCCACGGGGAAGCGCCTACGCCCGTTTCGATGCTGTTGGCCGGCGTGCTGCTGAAAATGGCGGGCTACGGCTTGATTCGGATGAACATGGAGATGCTGCCCAACGCGCACATCTACTTTGCGCCCGTGCTGGCGATCCTCGGCGTGGTCAACATCATCTACGGGGCGCTGAACGCCTTTGCCCAACGCAACCTGAAGCGGCGGATTGCCTATTCCTCGATGTCGCACATGGGCTTCGTGTTGTTGGGAATTGCCTCCTTCACGGATTTGGGTCTGAGCGGCGCGGTGCTGCAAATGGTCTCCCACGGGCTGATTGCGGCGGCGATGTTCTTCCTGACGGGCGTGACCTACGAGCGCACCCACACCCTCTCGATCGACGACATGGGCGGCATTGGTCAAAAAATGCCCCGCACCTTTGCCCTGTTTGTGGCGACGGCGATGGCTTCCCTGGCGCTACCCGGCATGAGCGGCTTCGTCGGTGAACTGACGGTGTTTCTGGGTGTGACCACCAGCGAGGTCTACAGCGCACCGTTCCGGGCCACGGTTGTGGCGTTGGCGGCGGTGGGTGTGATTCTGTCGGCGGTGTACCTGCTGTCGATGCTGCGGGAAATCTTCTACGGCAAGGAAAACGCGGCGCTGGCGGAGGTGAACTGGTCGGATCTGAAGTTGCGGGAGTTGGCGATCGCCCTGGTGTTGCTCGCCCCGATCGTCGGCGTGGGCATCTATCCCAAGCTGGCGACCCAAACCTACGAGGTGAAGTCCACCGAAGTGGCCAGCCGAGTACGCAGCAGCTTCGCGGTCGTTGCGAAGGCCCAAGACTCGCGCTTCTACTCGGCGGTGCTAAACGCGCCGAAGCTGGCGGACACCGAGTTGGCGGATGTGGTGCGGTTGAACTAAACCCGTTGTTTCTAACTCGTTTGATCACTCAAAATCCCGACTCTCTAGCGCGTAGAGGTCGGGATTTTTGTTAACGGGCGATCGGCGATCGGGTGAACCTTATGCATCGTGATCGCATCGTTCTCACATCGTTCCCGCGCTCTGCGTGGGAATGCATCCCAGACGCTCTGCGTCTCATTCCTATCCCCAGTCTTGAAGGGACGCAGAGCATCCCTCTCGCATTCCCACGCAAAGCCTGGGAACGATATACAACAGTTATAAGGTGGGTAACTCGTCTAAAAATTAGCAATCAAATTTTGACACCTAAGAGTTGACAATGTTACAATCATGGCAGTTTTTGAGTGAAATTTCATGCAATCACAAAATAAAAGCTACGTCATCTGGAATAACAAGGGTGGAGTTGGCAAAAGCACGATTACCTTTCACATTGCTTCAACATATGCTGAAAAGAATCCTGATCGTAACGTTGTAGTTATAGACATGTGCCCTCAAGCAAACTCATCGATGATGCTTTTAGGAGGAGGTCGAAAAGCAGAATCAAGATTGCAAAGCCTTATGGGACTAGAAGCACCTAAAACAATTGTTGGCTACATCACTGATACTCTTATAAAATCAGATTCTATCAATTTAGAAAATTATCTATCTAATGTAAATTCAGAAAATGATCAAATCTCCGAGAATTTGTTCCTACTGACAGGGGATGGCAACCTTGAGCTTATTGCTCCGCTGCTATCTACGCGTGCCAATATTGAGCCTTTATCTAGTAACGACTCTCCTTGGATTGAGGTGCATACCATCATTAAAAAACTAACGCAGAAGCCTCTCTTTAATAAAAAGACTACATTTTTCATCGACACAAATCCTAGCTTTGCAATATATACGCAGATGGCGATTCTAGGGGGCGAGAGGCTAATCGTTCCTATCAATGCTGATGACTCTTCAATTTACGCAATCACAGGACTTTTTAGCTTAATTTGGGGGAGTAAGAAGAAGCATCCCGTTTATGGAAAGTATACTTTTGCATCCAAGGTTGACCAATATGGATTGACCCGACCCAAGATTGCTGTTCTTGTTGGTAATAGATTTACGCAAAGATCGGGTGCTGCTCGTGCATTCAAAGCTGTATCCCAGGAAGCTGTTCGTCACATGTTTCAAGAATTTTCAGAAAATCCAAATAGATTTCTGAATCATGAAGATGTCCTCAAAAGTCATGAGGCCTTCGAGAAAACTTACAGTATTGAGCTGCGAGACTTTAATAGTGCTGGTGTTGTTTCTGCAAATCAAGGACTTCCCTTAAGTAAAATGCAAAACTGTCGTCGGTACACTGTTTACAGTGCAAAAGATATACACGTTTCTGATGACCAACGAAAATGTTGCTTGGAGGTAATTGAAAGTCTGGTGGAGAGACTTTAGCTGTGTAGGTTGGGTTGAGGCAAAAACCCAAGATCAGCAAGATTCACGTTGATTGCATTGGTTTTCGCGAGACTCAACCCACCTCCTGGCTGAAAACGTTCAAGATTGAATCAAAGCGCAAACAAGAAAGTCAAGAAAACTCACTTACCTTGAAGCCTTCGATAACTTCATTGAATTTATCTACTTCTGTAATTTTCTTTTCAGAAATCCCGTTATTTTTGTCAATATTGAATATGTGCCATTTTTTGATGCGGTCGCTATTTTTGTAACGACCACTTGCAAAAACTTTGTTTGAATGATTTTCAAATACCCAAACTTCTGAATCAGGAAACTCTTCAACATACATTATTGGATGTGGGTGATTTATCGAAAAATCAGCACCAACAAATTTTGAAACATTTTTGATCTTCTCTGGGCAATTTGTAAGTGATCTTCCTGATAGCTTTTCCCAAATATTTATACTTGGCATAATTGATTCTGATGCCCAATTTTCAATTATGATTGAAGCAAAAGATTTTAATAAAAGATTTGATTGTATTAGTTCTCTGTAAATATCAATAGATACTTCCCTAAATCCAGATAGTTGAGCTGCAGATTCGGAAAGATAAAAAATTATATCTCGTTCAAAGCAGCCAAAAATAATTTCAGGGCTGCTTTGATTATTCAAAGCATAGTATCTTACAACATTAGTTTGATTTGGATTGAATTTCAGACTTTCAAATTGACCTTTTATTAATCCTTGATTTAGTATGCAAATTGAATCTACGAAACCTGGTAGCGAAAGTGAAGAACTCAAACGGAGGAATGGTGTCTTTAGAAAAGAATCAAGAATCAAGTATCGAAATAAAACTGGTGTATTTGATTCAAATAAATAAAATCGCTCTAAATTCTGCAAGGAACTTATAAGTTTAGAACCTGATAAAGCCAAAATTGCTATGTAGGGCTTAAATAGTAGTCGCTCTCCAGAATAAAAATCTAATAGATCATCAAATTTTCCTAAGTCTTTAGAAAGCTTGGACAATGATAAGTTTTTTGTTACTTCAATTATTACTTTTACTGCTTCCGGAGCTAAAATTACGAAGTCATCAGCCCGGAAGAGTGGTGGAAAAGTGTAAGAGTCCCAAATCAGAATATCAAATTGTCTAGATACTTTTCTGGAAATTTGACTTTGATCATTTGCTACTACATTTTTCTGTAAAGTCGAGATGAAGCCCGTAGAAACTTCAAAACGTCGAGGAATTCGCTTGCGTAGATATGATCTAACTGCATATTCTATATAGCCTCCTTCAGATGGATGATGAACATTTTCCAGCCAAAATGAGAGGCTTTTAATCACCTCTCGTAGTTCTCGTGTTGGCTGAGCAGCAGCCTCTTGAATTTCTTCTAATGTCAGATTACGTTCATTCATGAATTGATATGGTCATACCTATTTAGTTAACTTACGAATTTCTTCGGCGGTACAATCAATCCCCCAGGATAGCATTTCTACTGCAACTTTAGAGCTAGCAATCTTGGAAATTTTCTCGCACCAAATTGAGGCTGCGGGACGATTTTCCCAATCTTTATCTAGAGAACGCCACAGGTTGGTTCCAGAGTAAGCACTAGCTATTTGTTTATATCGTGATGAATTACAGTTACAGTCTAGATCAAATTTGACCTTCTCTGAAGCCCCCTGAATTTTAGCGACCATCTCAACATGTTTTTCAGAAGTAGTTTTGATTGAGTTAAGGTCAATATAAATCAGACGATCATCAACAAGCTCATCTAAAACTTCCCATTTTTCATTTGCCATTAAACTCCCTTGTGCAGCAACACAAGAAGTAATAGAGCATGACAAGACAACGAAGATGATCACTTTCAGGTGTTTTGAGATGTTCTTAGTGATAGTCATAACTTCAATTCATCAATTATTGATAGGGATACAACCAAGTATGCGAAATAAGGTTTCGCATACTTGGCTCTCGCTTATAGTAATATTTGTTCTCGCAATCGCAGGGGCGCTTAAGAAAATCTCAATAAGATCAGTAACTTTTATGCACAGTATGGCCACTTCCCGATAGCTCCTGAACTGACCTCAACAGGCGCGTTGCATTAGCTGGGCTTTGCAACAGGTAAGCCGTTGCCTCCAGTGATGTGTAATCCTCCAGAGACAACATCACCACCGATCGCCCGTTTTTGCGCGTCACAACGATCGGCTCGCGATCGTCACAAACCCGATCCATCGTGCCCGCCAAATCCGCCCGCAGCGCCGAGTAGCTGATTGCATCCATCGCCCCACCCCCGATCGCCCCGCCAACAAAACCTCACAAACCATTATACCGATCCGGAATTTCAGCCACCCCGCCAGCCCGGCCGTCAGCCGGTAGAATCTTAGGGACTGCAACCCTTTGATGACGCAAGCGACACCGCCGTGACTGCCGACAAAACTGCCAAGGCCGAAAGCCAATATAAGGACACCGTTAACCTGCCCCAGACCGCCTTCGACATGCGGGCCAACGCCAGCAAGCGCGAACCGGAAATTCAGGCCTTTTGGGCAGAAGCCAACATTTACAAAACCTTGGCAGAGGGCAACCCCGGCGAACCCTTCACCCTGCACGACGGGCCGCCCTACGCCAACGGCACGCTGCACGTGGGCCACACCCTGAACAAAACCCTGAAGGACATCATCAATCGCTACCAACTGCTGCGGGGTCGCAAGGCGCGCTACATTCCCGGTTGGGACTGCCACGGCCTGCCGATCGAACTGAAGGTGCTGCAATCCCTGAGCAAAGACGAACGCGCCGGCCTCACCCCGATCGCCCTGCGCCAAAAAGCCAAAGCCTACGCCCTCGAACAGGTAGACATCCAAAAGACCCAATTCATGCGCCTGGGCGTGTGGGGCGATTGGGACGATCCCTACCTGACCCTGAAGCCGGAATACGAGGCGGCGCAACTGGAAGTCTTTGGCGAAATGTTCACCAAGGGCTATATCTATCGCGGCCTGAAGCCGGTGCATTGGAGTCCCAGTTCCCAAACGGCCTTGGCGGAAGCGGAGTTGGAATATCCCGAGGGGCATATTTCCCAGTCGATCTACGCGGCGTTTCGGGTGACGGAACTGAGCGCGGCGGCCCAGCCGGTGCTGGGTGAGTTCGCGGCGGATTTGGGCGTGGCGATCTGGACCACGACCCCCTGGACGATCCCCGGTAACTTGGGCGTGGCCGTGAATGGGGCGTTGGATTACGCGGTGGTGGACAATGCCGGGGAACTGGCGGGCCTGCCGCGCTATCTGGTGGTGGCCAAGGATTTGGCGGAGTCGCTGGCGGCCACCTTTGGGGCGGCCCTGACGGTGCGGGCTACGGTCAAGGGTGCGGTGTTGGAGCATTGCCAGTACCAGCATCCGCTGTTCGATCGCACCTCGCCCGTGGTGATCGGTGGCGAATACATCACCACGGAATCGGGGACAGGGCTGGTACACACGGCTCCCGGCCATGGTCAAGAGGACTTCATCACCGGGCAAAAGTACGGGTTAGGCGTGCTGTCGCCCGTGGACGATCGGGGGAATTTCACCGAGGAGGCGGGCCCCTTTGCTGGGTTGAACGTGCTGAAGGATGCCAACGACGCGGTAATCGCCGCCCTAACCGAGGCAGGATCGCTGCTGAAGCGGGAACCCTACGCTCACAAATATCCCTACGATTGGCGGACGAAGAAGCCGACGATTTTCCGAGCCACGGAGCAGTGGTTTGCGTCGGTGGATGGCTTCCGGGACGCGGCCATGGCGGCGATCGGGGAAGTGCGCTGGATTCCGGCCACGGGCCAAAACCGAATTGAGTCGATGGTGGGCGAGCGATCGGACTGGTGTATTTCCCGGCAGCGCAGTTGGGGCGTGCCGATCCCGGCGTTCTTCGATGCGGAAACCGGCGAGGTGCTGATGAACGCCGAGACGATCGCCCATGTGCGCGACATCTTCCGCGATCGCGGCTCCGATGCCTGGTGGGAACTGTCCGTGGCGGAACTGTTGCCGGAACCCTACCGCAGCAACGGTCGCACCTACACCAAAGGCACGGACACGATGGATGTGTGGTTCGACTCCGGCTCCTCCTGGGCGGCGGTGGTCAAACAGCGCGGCCTCACCTATCCCGCCGACATCTATTTAGAAGGCTCCGACCAACACCGGGGTTGGTTCCAATCCAGCCTGCTCACCAGCGTCGCCAACTCCGGCCATGCGCCCTACAAGACGGTGTTGACCCACGGGTTTACGCTCGATGAACAGGGCCGCAAAATGAGCAAATCCCTGGGCAACATCATCGACCCGCTGGAAATCATCAACGGCGGCAAGGATCAAAAACAAAACCCGCCCTACGGTGCAGATGTGCTGCGGCTGTGGGTGTCGTCGGTGGACTATTCCTCCGATGTGCCGATCGGGAAAACGATCCTGAAACAGATGGCTGATGTGTACCGCAAGATCCGAAATACGGCGCGGTTCCTGTTAGGAAACTTGCATGATTTCGACCCGGCTACCGATGCGGTTCCCTACGAGCAACTGCCGGAACTCGATCGTTATTTGCTGCATCGAATCTCGGAAGTATTTGGCGACATTACGGAAGCTTTTGATAGTTTCCAATTCTTCAAGTTCTTCCAAACGGTGCAGAATTTCTGCACGGTGGATCTGTCGAATTTCTATCTGGATATCGCCAAGGATCGGCTCTATATCAGTGCGCCGGCCGCTGTGCGTCGCCGCAGTTGCCAAACGGTGCTGGCGATCGCCCTGGAAAACCTGGCCAAGGCGATCGCCCCGGTGCTCTGCCACATGGCCGAGGACATTTGGCAAGCGATTCCCTACGCCAAATCCCATCAATCGGTGTTCCAAGCCGGTTGGACGACGATCGATCCCGCCTGGTCGCAACCCGCCCTCGCGGAAACGTGGCAGCACCTGCGCCAAATTCGTATGGAAGCCAATAAGGTGCTGGAAGCGGCCCGCAAGGATGGGGCGATCGGGGCCAGCCTAGAAGCCAAGTTGCTGCTGTATGTGGCTGATGATTCCCTGCGCGATCAACTGTCGAAATTCAACCCGGTTTCATCCCTGGGTGATGACACCAATGGGGTCGATGAATTGCGCTATTTGTTCATCACCTCCCAGGTGGAATTGCTGGATGGGGTCGATCGGCTCCAGGGCTTGAAATACAGCTTTGAATCGGAGCCGCTGGGTGTGGGCGTGGTGGATGCCGACGGTCACAAGTGCGATCGCTGCTGGAACTACTCGCCTTCGGTCGGCACGATTGAGGAGCATCCCTTGGCGTGCGATCGGTGCGTTTCGGCTCTGTCCGGCACGTTTTAAATTCAGGATCTCGATCACTGAAATAGGGGCGATCGCGCAATGCGATCGCCCCTATTTTTCACGGGGTCTTGGGGGATTTGGATGGCGACGTGCTGGGCGATGGCACTGGTGGAGTGGCTTGCTTTTCCATCAGCAACTTCTTGAGCGTGTCTTCCATGTCTAAAATTCGGCTGGCATCAAATCCCAACCGAATTTGATTCAGGCTTTGCATTCGCACATCAATGTAGTGAATGTAGTTGGCTGGTTCTTGATAGTTGCCCAATAGATCGCCCCCCGTTGCGCAGTAACTGGCAATTTCGTTCCTGAGGGCAATGTAACTGAGTAATAAATCTTGGTTTCCTTGTAGGTTATTGCCGTATTGAAAAACGAATGTCAGGTTGACGCAAAACAAGGTAATTCCTGAGGCGGAAAAGAAGAGATTAATGATCGCATTGTTGATGCGATCCCAGCCAGATTTACTAATGAAAAATAGGCACAGGGAAGCCATTACGCCGGCGGTGGAGGACAGGGCTAAAACGGCGTAGTACTGCTTGTAAAAGAAAATGGTTAGATTGCGATGAATTGTAATTCGCTCGTCTACGTCGGCTAATTGTGCGAGCAGGCGGAGGCGTGTGGGTTCATCGGTTTGTAGTTTGGTTGAGAAGTTTTTTTGCTCGATCGCGATCGGGCGTGGGGCAAACTTTAGCCAATATTGCTGAAGATGACTTTCGACGCGAATCGTTACAATGCCGTAACCGATTAGGGCGACGATGCCGGCGGTTGCGGCAAGGGTAATGTGTCCTAAGAGGGTGGGTTGGTGTTGGTTTTGGCGATAGATGAATAGCGGCCGCATCCAGTCCGGAAAGGGCGAGGGCGGCGGTTCCGAAGGTGGTGGCTCGGATGGTGGAGGATCGGGGGGAGATGGCTGAGAAATTCGGATCCGAAAAATACGCGGGGTTGTCACGATCGGGTCTCCTGGCTGATGGCGGATGGATGCGACACTGGTTAACCAAAACGATCAATACGTGATCAATACGTGATCACTAAGTATTAATAAATTGCAAATCAATTGAAGATCAGGTGAATATCAATTCAAGATCAATCAACGATCAAGCGAAAATTCATCGCATTGAGACTTGTATCTTCACTATATTCCAGCCCCTGGAACCCGGCCCGTGGGCTGGCGCTCCCATGCACCGCCTTATTCAGCCCGATCGGGCCAGGAATTTGGAATAGCGGGGAAGTTCCGCTTTAAGATGAAAGGCGCTGATTATCCGGCCGTTTTCCGTTGGGGGGACGATCGGGCAATCTCTCCCTTGGTAGACCTCAACGATTCCCTATGCGCGTCTTCGTTCTCCTGTTTAATGCCCGCACCGAAAATGAAGGAATCTACAGCATTTGGCTGCGAGATGGCGAAGGTGTCGAGCGAAACTGTGTCCTGATGTTTGAGGACGAGGATGATGCCACGCGCTATGCGGGGTTGCTCGAAGCGCAGGATTTTCCGCTGGCGACGGTGGAGCCGATCGAGGATGACGAGGTACGGGAGTTTTGCCAGGAAGCGGGCTATGAATGCCAGCTCGTGGCCCAAGGGGAGCTGGCGATTCCGATGGACAGCAATCGATCGCCCGATGATATGGCCTGGCAAGTGGATGGCTCCGACGCAAAACCGATGAGCGATGAGGAAGCTAGCTCCATGAGCGCGGCGGAATTGGAGCGGATTCGTCGCCGGTTGGAGGGGTTGCTCTAGGCCCATGGGGTGACGGCGGGGGGCAACGGATGGCCGGCGGGTCGTTTGCCGATCGGGTGCGCGGAGACGATCGCCACGCTTCTACAATGGGGTCGAATTTTATCAAATGAGTTCACTGCCTTGACTGCGCCACAATCGGAACAATTCGAGCGAGTCCGATCGAGTTTGCGGCGGGCGATCGAGCAGTTTGGAACCCGCGACTCGCAGCGCTGGAATGCGTTAATTCAGCCCGACCTCGATCGATTGGCCGGGGCGCTGGATAAGCTCGATCGCTTCGTCGTGCGGATCGCCGCCTTCGGCCTCGTGAGCCGGGGCAAATCCGCTGTGCTGAATGCGTTGTTGGGGGAACGGCTGCTGGAAACGGGGCCCCTCAACGGGTTGACGCGCTTGCCCCGATCGGTGCGCTGGCACCCGCCCGGGCGCGATCGGCCGATCGAAGTGGAACTGATCGACACGCCGGGGTTGGACGAAATCGACGGCGAAAGTCGCGCCGAACTGTCGCGGGAGGTGGCCGATCGGGCGGACTTGATCCTATTCATCACGGCGGGCGACCTGACCCAGGTGGAATACGCGGCCCTGCGGGAGTTGCGCCAGGCCCACAAGCCGCTAATTTTAGTGTTTAACAAAATCGACCTGTTTCCGGCCACGGAGCGCCCGGCAATTGTGGAGCGGCTGCGATCGCTGATGCACCTCGAAGCCAGCGACGCGCCGATCGAAGCCCCCGCGCCCCAACCGGGCAAGCGCTGGGATCCGATTTTGCCCGTGGATGAAATTGTGTTGGCGGCGGCGGAACCTGCGCCGATCCAAGTGCGGGAAGAGTGGCCCGACGGCCGCATCACCCACGCCTGGGAATCGCCGCCGCCGGAGATCGACGCGCTGCAATCGGCGATTTTGGCCACGATCGATCGGGAAGGAGAAGCCCTGCTGGCCCTGAACGCCCTGATGCAGGCCCGCACCGCCCAGCAGACGATCGCCCAGAAAACCCTCACCCACCTGCGCGACGACGCGGAGGCCCAAACCTGGCGGCTGATTCAGGTGAAAGCCGTCGTGGTCGCCCTCAGCCCCTTTGTGCTGCTGGATGCGATCGCGGCGGTGGTGGTGGACTGGTTTTTGGTGCGATCGCTCTCTCGGCTCTACGGGCTGCCCCTGGTGCGCGCCTCGCTCCAATCCTTTTGGAAAGCCGGTTTGGTCAGTTTGGGGGCCATGTTGCTCGGCGAAGTGGGCGGCAGCTTTTTGGGGGGCAACGATGGGCGATCGCTCCAGGCCGGGAGCGATGGCTTTAGCGGCTATCTGGGCGCGGCCCTGGTGCAAGCGGCGGCGGCGGCCTTTGGCAGCCTGGCGATCGCCAAAACCACCCGCGCCTCCCTGGAAGCGGGCTGCACCTGGGGCGCGGACGGCCCCGACACCCTGGCCAAGGACTTGCTGGATTTTGTGGAGCCGGGCACGGTGCTGCACCAACTGCGGGATCAGTGGCGATCGCGCATTGGGCTAGGCGACCCCGACCCGAAACCCGCCGACCCCACTAAAACAGTGGCGATCGTCCCCGCGCCGAAAATCCCCCCGGCAGATAGATCGGACAAGTAGCCCCCGCCCGAATCGCATCCCAGTCACAAAACTGGGCCGCGAGGGTGTCGCCGAATCCATTGCAAACCCGCACGTTGTAGCCGTATTCGCGAGCCACGCGCCCAAATTCGTTTAAATAGGCGTATTGGCGGGGATATTCCAGGTTATTCCAGGGTTGGAGATTGAAGGTGACTTCGACCCAGGGCGGGAGTTGGTCGCTGCCCCGATGCACCGTCCAGCGATCGACAATTTTGCCGCCGAGCAAATCCCGCGTCATCCACAAACTGGGCGGCGTGAGGCCCTGTTGCAAAATTTCCTTGTCGGTGGAAATCGGGCGATCGCCAAAGCACTTGGTTTGGCGAAAGAGGCGCGTCGGTTCAATGTCCAACATGGTCGGAATGATGGCGATCGCCCCACGGCCCAGACTCGCCCACAAAACGAGGGCCAAACCAAGGGCCGTAAAACGAGTGAGTCGATCAAATGCGCCGAATATGCGCGTCATGGGTGAAATCTCCGGGCGATCGTCAAGGCTCCACAGGGGCCGACTGGTTAAATTGATTGGCTCGCTCCACAATGGGACAGATATTCCCGGGCGATCGTTCCAAATCATCCGCCACCGCCAACAGCGATTGCAGCTCATGGCGCAACCGTTCTAGGGCGAGAATTCGTTGATCCACATCGGCTAACTTGTCGCGTAATTTGCACTTCACCGTGGAACAAGGGGCGTGCCCGCTATCATAAACACTCAGCAATTCACTAATATCTTGCAAGCTCATCCCTAGGGCTTGGGCTTGCTTAATAAACGCCAGCCGATCGAGCGTTGTGGGTGCAAAGAGCCGAAAGCCACCGGTGGTGCGATCGGTCGATTGAATCAGCCCCAAACTTTCGTAATACCGAATCGTTTGGATTGAACAACCACTGTGCGATCGCACTTCTCCAATTTTCAAGAGTTCTTGGGGAGCAGCGATTTCATCGAGCTTTTCATTAGGCTTTTTATCAATCGTTTTATCAGGATTTTCAGTGGGATTTTCAGTGGGATTTCTATCAAGACGTTGATCCGCGCATGAATCTGCGCATGAATCTGCGCATGAATCTGCGCTGTAATCCGTATTAATTGTGGTGCTCATCGTTCACCTCAAGACCAGGGTGTATGCGATTGACCGCTTGAAATGATTGGCGAATGATTGGCGATCGTCTTAGGGGGTTAATCGTCTGGGGGTGTTAATAATCCAAACCATCCATATCGACACAATCTCCCCCGTGGCGATGGGCGCGGGCGACGGCGCGGAGGGCCGATCGCACGGCCAAATCCGGGGACTGTTGGGCATCGGGAATGAGTGTGCTGATGCCGAGCGAAAGGGTCATTTGCTGATTGCTCGGGACGGGCTGTGTTGGGCGATCGCCCCCCGTTGACAACTCGAGAGGCCGCTCGATCGCCCCCTGCGTTGATGTCGGTTCTTTTGGGGGCAATGTTCCGCCTCTGGGCGTTGTTTTGAGCGATTGGCTCGACGGCGCGACTGGGTTGTCATCGCTCTGGCGATCGCTCGGACTATGACTATTGGTCGGAACATTGACCACCGAGCCAGACCCATTGGTGGTTATGAGGGTCGGTCGTGGATGGACAGCCGCGATCGGTTCGGATTGCAGCCACTCTTGATGAAACTGGTGGCGCACCGACTCAGCCACGGCCAGCGCCCCGATCGAGTCCGTGTTGGGCAGCAAAATCAAAAAGCGATCGCCCTGATCTCGCCCGACCACATCAGAACTGCGGTGCACCTGTTGCTTGAGAACGCGGGCCAACTGCTGAATGCTGCGCTCGCCCGCTTCCTCGCCTTGCCAACTGACCCAATCGGCAAAGCGATCAATTTCGCAAGCCACGATCGACAAAACCTGGTGCGATCGCATCGCCTGCTGCCAAGCCTGCTGCAAGGCCTGATCAAACCGATGGCGATTGGCCACCCCCGTTTCCACGTCAATCCCTTCGAGCTGATGAATGCGCTGTTGTGCCGCCAGCAGCATGATGTTGAGTTTCTCGTGCTCTGCTTCGATGTGCATCAAGCGATCGTTTTGATCCTGCAACCACCCTTCTAGGGCTAACCGCTGTCGCTCCAAAAATTGCGCTCGATCGCCATAGCGCACTAGCAAATGGCTCGATAATTTCACCAAGCGCGCGTAGTCGGTCTGTCCCATCAAAACCGTTAAGGCGCTGACCTGTTCCGCCACCGGCCCCGAAAAGGATGGTTGCTGATCTAACTGGGCCAGCAACGTCAAGGCCAAGCGCACAGGATCGAGCGCCCGACTGCACACCCAGGCCGCGGCCATGCCCGTCAGCACACCTGCCGCCAGCGCCCAAACGACGATCGCAGTGACAGGAATGCCGCTCAAGATGGCCCATAGGATCCAAGTTGCCGCAACCACCAAGCTCACCACCACGCCTAGGCGCTTTGGCAGCGATCGATTCCAAGTCCAATTCGAATCCTTTACAAAGAAGCGCGCCACAAGTTGACGAAACCAAGGGTGGAGAGAAGACAGCTTTTCATCAGCCCTAATGCGTGATGATCATTAGGCGAATTCAGAAGCTGCCGATAAAATGCCGCTAGCGAAGGCGACTAACGAAGTCGAATTGATCGATCAAACGATCAATTTGATTGATCAAAATCTATGGATTTGGCCCGCAATCCAACCCATAACCTAATCAGTATCCCAATCAGTCGTCGAGATCGCCCCTAGAGATTGCCACAAAGTTTATCGTTGTTGATCGTTTGTGCTGGCCATTCCCGCGATCGCCCTTCCATCATCAACGGCCAAGGACGGTTGATGCGAGTTTCTACCACAGATCTTCAGACTATCGATCTTCAAACCATAGATCTTCAAACCATAGACCTTCAGACTATCGATCTTCAGACTATCGAGAATTGATCGGGCTGCCAACCGGGCACAGACCCCACTCCCGCGATCGTCGCTTGCCGTCCCGTCGCGACCGATCGCAGCTCCAGGCGCAAATAATCTAACGGCAGCTCCGGCAACCGCTCGGGCCATTCGATCGCCACCACCCCCGGTTCGACCTCGCCGCCCTCCCAATAGTCGGCCAGGGCGATCGCCGCCACCTCCTCGGGACTCAGGCGGTAAAGATCAAAATGGTAGAGCGGAATTCGCCCCTCAGGATATTCATTCACCAGCACAAAAGTCGGACTGACCACCGGCTCCGTGACCCCCAGGGCCGCCGCAATTCCCTGAACCAGCGTGGTTTTCCCTGCGCCCAAATTGCCATCCAGCAGAATCACCGCCCCCGGTTGTAGTCGTCGTCCCAAGGCTTGCCCCAGGGCCTGGGTTGCCGCCGCATCTGACAAAAAAAACTCTAACGCCATAATCAATGGAAATAACCAACAAAGGGAATCACAAACCAAGGGAGTCCAAAAGAGTGGAAATTCAAAAATAGAACATCCAAAAATGAACATCAAGAATGAAAATCCAAAAATGAAAATCCCAAGGCAATGATTTTAGACCATCACCCGATTTTCAAATTCAGCCATCTCCTCAATTCCCCGATCGCGCGCAATAAATTCTTGCACCAGTTGGCGATAATCGCGCAGGGCCATGTCTACCCATTCGCGACTGGGGCTATCAGCAATTAAATGCACTAATGGTTCACTGGCATCGGGCAAAACTAATACCCAACTATCACGGGTGCGATCGTGCACCTTGACCCCATCAATCAATTCTAAGGTTGTGGGTGAATGGGATTCCACCAAGTAGCGCATCAAGGCTCCCTTCACCGTCCAAGGGCATCGCACCGTGAAGCATTTGTGATAGACTCGCGGCAAGCTGTCTGCCCGCAAATCGGCCAATGTTCGCTCTTGAATTGCCAGTAATTCAATTAGCTTGGCCACGCAAAACATTGCATCAAAACCGGGGTGTAGTTCTGGGAAAATAAAGCCCATATCACCACTCCCTCCCAACACCACATTGGGATACGATCGACAGGTTTCCATCAAGGCGGTGGGGTTGCACTTGGTGCGAATCACGCGGCCATCATGCCGTCGGGCAATTTGTTCGATCGCCCCCGAAGCCTGCACAGGAACCACGACCGCCGATCGAGGATGGGCCGCCAAAACCGCCTCCACAATCAGCGCCGTCAGGGCTTCTCCCCGAATCAGCCCGCCCGCCTCATCCGCCAGAATAAGCTGCTCCCCGTTGGCCAAAATTTGCGCTCCAAAGGTTGCGGAAATGGCCTCAACCACCCGCCCCAGTTGGACTAATAAAGCTTCGCGACCATCCGCATCGGCCAGGGTTTGCGTCAAGCTGGCATTCAGCACAACGGCTTCGCAGCCAAACTTACTCAACAATTGGGGCAAAATCGCCCCGGAAACCGAATAGGCATAGTCCACCACCACCTTGGCATTGCTATAGCGAATGGCTTCTAGGTTGAGGTGTTTTTCAAAACAGCTTCGGTAAATTTCTAGGGTTTGACTGGGATAGAATACATCGCCAATTTCATCAATTTGCACGCGCCGCAAATCTTCTTTGAAATAGGCCCCTTCAATCTTTTTTTCTTTGTTTTTTGAGAGGTTAATCCCTTTGTCGTCAAAGAATTCGATCGTGGCGCGATCGGGGCGATCGGGATCGATGCGCACATGGACACCACCCACCACGCCCAAGGTTGGCACCACACTCCGAGCAACGGGAATTGGGGTGGCTTCCAAATTTTGCACATTCACCCCCACGGACATCAGCCCCGAAATAAACGCCCGCGTCACCATTCTCGAAATACTACGTTGGTCACGCGAGACGGTCACTTGGGCCCCCGGTTGGAGGGTTGATCCATAGGCTGCCCCGAGTTTGACAGCGAACTCCGGCGTAATATCAATGTTCGCAAGACCCGCCACCCCCCGCTGACCAAATAGGTTGCGGTGGGCCGTTTGTCCCCAAATCAAATCGAGGTTGAGAATCGCTCCCGACTCAATATGTTTGCTGGGCCAAACTCGCACCAAACTATTCACTTGGGCTTCTTCGCCGACCATGGATAATGACCCAATGGCGACCCCTTCAAACACCCTCGCTCGCCGATCGATCCGCACGCCTCGGGCGATCGTACAGGCGTATAAATGGGCTTCATCACCAATAATGGAACCATTCCAAATAATCGGCCGCTTCAGGTCGGCTTCGGCCCCGATCGTCACGTTATCGCCAATCACCGTGCCAGATTCGATCGTGGCGCGTGGACCAATTCGACAGTTGTGGCCAATTAAAACCGGCGGGAAAATTTTGGCGCGATCGTCGATCGTTGTGTTGTCACCAATCCAAAGACCAGGCGAGACCGAAGGATAGGCAAAATCAAGTTTTACCCGGCCATGCAGGGCAGCGTAATGGGCTTCTCGATAGGTATCGAGATGACCAATGTCACACCAATAGCCCTCTGCCACATACCCATAAATCGGCTCGTTTTTCTCTAGTAATAATGGAAATAAATCCTTAGAAAAATCTGCTTCTTCATTGCGGGCTAAATATCTCAGAACTTCCGGTTCTAATATATAAATACCCGTGTTGATTGTGTCGGAAAAAATCTCGCTGGCCGATGGTTTCTCGAGAAAACGCACAATGCGTTGATTATTGTCAACGATCACTGCGCCAAACTCGATCGGGTTAGGCACACGGGTCAAGATCAGCGTTGCTTTCGATTGCTTTTGGCGATGAAAGTCGATCGCCGCTTGTAAATTAAAATCCGTGATGCTGTCGCCACTAATCACCAAAAATGTGCCGCTGAGGAGTTCCTCCACATTTTTGACAGAGCCGGCCGTGCCTAGGGGTTGATCTTCCTCAACCGCGTAGGTTAATTGCACTCCAAAGTCAGATCCGTCCTGGAAATAGTCGCGAAAAATATCAGGCAAATAATGCAGGGTTGCAATAATTTCAAAGATGCCATGCCGCTTCAGCAGGTTCACAATGTGTTCTGCGATCGGGCGGTTCAAAACCGGCACCATTGGCTTGGGTAAATCACAGGTTAATGGGCGCAGGCGCGTTCCTGAACCACCAGCCATCAACACTGCGCGCATAGGAACCTCCCAAGCGGTTATTGAACGATCGAGATCCAAGACAGTTGGCTCAATAGCCGGGTCAGAAATCGGACGGCGCGATCGCGCGGGGTCTATCCGATCGCTGATGATTAGCCGTGATGTTTTAGAGCCATTTTTATTATGGCCCTTCACCCCCAGGGACGATCGCTCCGATCGCGCTTTGCAATAAGCGATCAAGCGTTAACTCCTGCCTAAAATTTTATATGATCGGCCAGGATCGGCACGATTTATCACTTACGGTGAGACCCATCGACAACGATCCAACCGATCACAAACTCCTAGCCCCCTGATTTTTGTCAGCCATTGCCCCTAGAGAAATCGTCTAGTCTGATTATGAATTCATGCATTCAAGTATTGATTCTTCAACATTTTTTCAACATTGACTGATATCAATAATCGGGCGAATAACTAGTCAAAAGCCAGTCAAAACCAGTCCTCCGGAGATGCTAATTTCAGGTTATTCTTAAACAATCAAAACGAATTATTAAACCAACCCCTGCGCCAGAAATAAAACACCAACAGGCTAGCGATCGTAATCATCACTCCCCAAAAAATGACATAGCCATAACGCCAATTGAGTTCCGGCATATTAAATGGTGAAGCATCGGTATTAAAATTCATGCCATAGATGCCAGCCAAGAATGTTAATGGAATGAAAATCGCCGAAACAATTGTCAAAACCTTCATGATTTCATTCATGCGGTTGCTGACGGCCGACATATAGAGATTCATTAAATTAACGGTCAATTCTTGGTATAACGTCACCACTTCTAGAATGTCCAAGGCGTGTTCATAGCATTCTTGAAGATAGGCCCGAACATCGTCGGTAATTAAGGAATGCTGCTCGCGCATGAGGATGGCGATCGCATGGGTTTGGGGAGCCATCCAGCGCCGCAGGGTCAACAAATCACGTTCGATCGCATAAATTTCTCGCATCACCTTGCGATTGGGTTCAAACAAAATGGCCTGCTCTAGCCGCTCAATTTGCTGGCCGTAATAATCCATGGCCGGATAGCAGCCATCCACGATCGCATCCAACAACGCACAGAGCAAATAATCCGGGCCCATGCGCCGAATGATGCCCCGACTGGTGCGCAGGCGCTCGCGCACCGGCTCAAAGGCATCGTGCTCCGGCTCCTCTTGCACCGTCACCACATAGTTGCTGCCCAGCAGAAGGCTGACCTGTTCCGTAAAGTAGCCACCGCCCTTGCCCCGGGGCGACAACATCCGCACCAAAACCAAGATCCGATCGTCCTCAAACTCCACCTTGGGTCGCTGCGGCACATTGGCAATGTCCTCCAGGGTGAGCGCATGGAGCCGAAAAATTTGCCCCAAATGCCGCAAGGTTTCCTCACAACCCAGCCCCTGCACATCCAGCCAGGTCACACTGCTGGAATTGAGCAGCGGTTCGCAGTCAGACGGCGCGGCGAGGATCTGTCGCTCCCAGTGGGTGCGGTTGTAGTCGATCGCGATTAACTCCGGCGGCGGCGCATCTGGTGCAATCCGAATCGTGCCCGGCGAGCTACCGGGTTCCTCCGCAAAAAAGTCCTCGGCCCCTTCCTGAGTCCACGGAAAGAGGTCGGTCACGGCTGGGGGCATCGATGATTGTTGAGACGGGGACTGGCGACGATTGCGCAACATCCGAAAGCGAGAGGGAAACGATCGAAACGGCATAGCCTAATTCTGACCCAGCAACCCAGGAATTATACGAACAATACCTATCCGGTCTCATCCTAATCAGGCTCGGGTCGATCGCCCCGGTGCGATCGCAGACTGTAGTCCTACCCCCTGGGGTGTCTGGGCTGAACCGAATGCTGACCATAAACCACCCATGAACCGATGGCCGCGCGATCGGGCTTTGGAGGGTCTCGATCTACATTGGGGGTTGGGTCTGAATTTGGGGTCTGAATTTGGGTCTGGATCTGGATCTGGATTGGGGGCTTGCGCACGATCGGCCCGCCCACCTTGGTCGCAATCTATACCCAACTCTCCGAAAAATCCCTAGAGAGTTATTGCTGTTGCGGTCGTTGGCTCCGGGTGGGTGGTTTAAACTGAAAGCGAGTGACCATTCTGCGGCAATCTCGCGATCGCACCGCAGAACAGCCCCAAGGCTCGCTCTTGTAAACACAATGCTTTGGAAGCTGACCCAGTAACCGCAGCCTGGCCCTATGGTGACGCTCTCAGTCGGTCAACTCCTCGACCGACGCTATCGGATCGTAGAAATCCTGTCGTCCGGAGCGTTCGGGCAAACCTACTTGGCTGCGGATTTGCGCCGACCGGGCTTGCCTCAGTGCATCGTGCGGCAATTTCAGTTTCCCAGCAAAAATTCCAAAGCCCTGCAAGTCGTGCAGTTGCTGTTTAAAAAGAAAGCCGAAACCCTGGAAAAGCTGGGCACGCACGATCGGATCCCGCAACTTTTGGCCTGCTTTGAACAGGAGGGGCAGCTTTTTTTCATTGAAGAGCTGATCCAGGGCCAGACGATCGCCGAAGAACTGAAGGAAAACCAGCCCCAATCGGAAGAGTATGTGGTGCGCTTCCTGCAAGACACCCTGGAAGTGCTGGATTTTGTCCACAAAAATGGTGTGATTCACCGAAATTTGCGCCCCGAGACCCTGATTCGGCGATCGGCCGATGGGCGGATTGTCCCGATCGAATTTGGGCTAATCCAAGAAATTGCCAACCCCTCCGCCCGGGCCGACACCGTGAGTCCGCCCCCATCGCCGGAATCGATGGTTTATATGTCGCCGGAGCAATTGCAGGGCAACCCGCTCTACAACAGCGATCTCTATGCCGTGGGCATGATTTGCGTGCAGGCCCTCACGGGCTTGGTGCCCAGCCAACTGCCCAAGGGCAAGGACACCAATGGCGATCGCCCGCCCCATTTGGACTGGCCCCACCAGGATCAACTGCACCCAAGCCTGATCGCGCTGATCGAACGGCTGATTTCGCCCTATTTCGATCGGCGCTACCAGTCTGCCGCCGATGCCCTGCGGGATTTGCAAGAAATCTATGGGTTGTCCCTGGGCAGCGGGGCCAGCCTCAGTGGCGTGGGGATCAGCGGCCTGCGGGCGCGCTTGGCCAGTGCCAGCCAAAATTCGGCGGCCCAGAGTGAGGCGCAGGAGGCGAAAAAGCGCTACTGGGCCGATCGACGGCTGTGGCTGGGGGTGGCGATCGGGGTGGCGGGCCTGGGGTTGGGGGCGTTGCTGTTGGCGGGGCCCCTGCGATCGCGCTATTGGGTCGATCGCGGCAGCGACCAGCTCAGAATCGAAAACCTCGAAGAGGCGATCGCCAACTTCAACCGCGCCCTACAAGTGGATCCCAACAATTCAGAAGCCCTCTATCGTCGGGGAGCCGCCTACGAAGAAGCGGGCGACTATCAAAAGGCGATCGCCGATCTCGATCGGGCGATTCGGCTGCGACCCAAACATGCGCCCAGTTATTTTCAGCGGGGGAATGCGCGCTACCGCCTGAGCGATGCGCGCGGGGCGATCGAAGACTACGATCGGGCCTTGACCTACGATCCCAACTTTGTCCAGGCCTACCTGAACCGAGGCAACGTACGCGGCGATGTGGGCGACGACAAGGGGGCGATCGAGGACTACAACCGCGTGATTGCTTCCCAGAAAATTCCCGCCCGCCTGTTGGCCCCCGCCTACCTGAACCGTGGCCTGTCCAAATCCAACCTCGATGATCAACAGGGGGCGATCGAGGACGCGACCAAAGCGATCCAGCTCAATCCCAACTATGCCCTGGCCTACCAAAACCGCGGCCTCGCCCACCGACGCGCGGGTAACTTGCAAGCCGCCCTGCAAGACTTCAACATTGCCATTCAGCTCCAGCCCGACGATCCCGACCCCTATTACAATCGGGGGCTAACCCGTTGGGATTTGGGGGAAATTGAAGGGACGATCGAGGACTTTAACCAGGCGATCGAACTGCGCCCCGATCACGCCTTGGTTTATTACGATCGGGCGATCGCCCGGCTCAAACAGGGCGACCAAACCGGCGCACTCACGGATTTTCAACAATCCGCCAAACTCTGCATCGACGAAGGCCGCCTCGGCTGCTACCGTGATGCCCAGTACCAAATTCAACTGATCCAATCGGGCAAAATTCCCACCGACCTCAAACTGTCCGACGAGGCCGCCGCCGAAGATCCCGCCGCCAGTCCCGCCCCGGCTAGTCCTCCCGCCCCGGCCAGTCCGGCCCCCACCGCTCCCTAACTGAATTACTGAAATTGAATTACTGAAGTTTCGACTGACGTTTCGACTGACGTTTCGACTGACGTTTCGATCGACCATCCAACCCACCGACATTCCCTTCCTAACTTGGCTGACCGCAACCAACCGACTGCCCCACCGCCGGGCGATCGACCTCCGAGACCAACCTTGAGCAAGGAATCCATCACCATTGGTCAACTGCTCGACAAGCGCTATCGCATTTTGCAAGTGCTTGGCTCAGGAGCCTTTGGCAAAACCTACCTGGCCGCCGACCTGCGCCGGCCCGGCTATCCCCAATGCGTGGTCAAGCAACTGCGGCTGCTGCGGCCCAACCCCACCGCCACCAAAAATGCCCATCGCCTGTTTCAGCGGGAAGCCGAAATGCTTCAACGGCTGGGAACCCATCCGCAAATTCCCCGCCTGTTGGCCTTTTTTGAGGAAAACGAGCAGTTTTATCTGGTCAAGGAATTTGCACCGGGCCATCCCCTCTCGCGGGAGTTGGTGGTGGGCGAGCCGCTGCCCGAACAACGGGTGATTGCGATCGTGGTGGAAATTCTGGAAGTGTTGGTGTTTGTCCACGGCAATCGGGTGATTCACCGGGACATCAAGCCCGCCAATCTGATTCGGCGCAGTGCCGACGGTCGCTTGGTGTTGATCGATTTTGGCTCGGTGAAGGAAATTTTGCAGACCGATGGGGAATCGACGGCGGCCCGGACGATCGCGGCGGGCACACCGGCCTATATGCCGATCGAGCAGTTCTATGGCAATCCGCAATTCAACAGCGATATCTACGCGGTGGGGGCGATCGCGATCCAAGCCCTCGGTGGGTTTTCGTCCGAAGAACTGCAAGCCCTGCGCGGCTCCCAGGAACCGGTCAGCGGCCGCCTGAACTGGCGATCGACCATTTCGGTGAGCACCACCTTTGGCACGGTTTTGGACAAAATGGTGCACCCGTCCTACCAGCAGCGCTACACCAGCGCCGAAGAAGCCCTGATGGATTTGCTGCCCCTGATGGGGATGAGTCCTGAGGAATCGGCGGCCAGTGCCATTCCGGAGGCGGATTTGGATGCGATCGATTGGCCCGGGCTGTGGCGGCGCGGGTGGCCCTGGGGCGCGGGGGTGCTGGGCACGCTGGTGGGACTGATCACCCTGTGGCAGGTGGGTTGGCCGCAAATGGTGATGTCACAAATGACCCTATCGCGCTGGTCGCAAGTGCCGATGGGGCTGATGGTGAGTCGCAATGCACCACAGTCGGAGCTGATGGGCATTGCGCGGGTACTGGAAGGGGAGTCGATCGCGCCCGATCGAGTCTGGGACTACGGCAAGGCGATTGATGATGCCACCCAGGCGCTGGCTTGGTCCGCGAGCGATCGGGCCTATTTTCTGCGGGGCGTGGCCTACTACAACAGCGGCAACTGGAACGCGGCGTTGGCGGATTTTAATCAAGCCTTGCAGGTGGACAGCAATAACGCGATCGCCCGTACCTACCTAGCCGCCACCCAGGATCGGTTGGGCGATCTCCAAAGCGCCTTGGCGAGCTATGACCAGGCCCTGAAAACCACACCAGAACTGAGTGCGGCCTACCTGGGCCGCGGCCTGGTGCGATCGCAGCTCGGCGACGCAGCCGGGGCGATCGCCGATTTTGACAAGGCCCTCAGTCAACAACCGGCCTGGTCGGCGGCCTATCGCGGCCGTGCCCTGGCCAAGGTGGTGGCGGGCGATCGGGACGGGGCGATCGCCGACAGCTCCCAAGCCATCCGCCTCGATCCCAACAGCGCCCAAGCCTACCAAGTGCGCGGCCGCACCCATTTTGCCAGCAACAATCTGCCCTCGGCCCTGGCGGACTTGACCGTGGCCATCCGCCTCGACAGCAAGGATGCCCAGAGCTATTACTACCGCGCCCTGACCCGCCAGGCCCTCGGAGAACCCCAGGGAACCCTCAGCGATCTGAACCAGGCGATCGCCCTGGACGATCGCTACGCCATGGCCTACCAACAGCGCGGCCTCGTGCAAGTGGGCTTGGGCAACCGCGCCCCGGCCGCGGCCGATTTTCGCCAAGCCGCCAAATTGTGCCTCGATCGGGGACAGCTCGACTGCTACGAAGCCGCCCGCAGCGAACTCGCCAAACTCCAAATCACTCCCTAAGATTTGGAGCAATAGCGCAACCGAGCAACGGCCGGTTGGAGCCAACTCCCATTGGGTGTGCGTGCAGATTCGGAGAACCCAGATGCCACCAGCCAGAACAAGACCCATGGGCCAACCCTCGATGGCGAAACGGATCCGGATCGGCTGTCTGCTCGGCTGTGTGCTCGTGGGGGCGATCGGTGGTTGCCGCAGTCCTCAGCCCTCCACCCCCCAATCACCCCAAACCCAGCCCAGCGTTGCTCCCCTGACCCGGATTCAGCGATCGGGCGGCGCGATCGAAATCGATCCCCGTCAAATCACCGTCAGCACCGGGCAAGTGATTTTTGTGCCCGCCTATTCCCATGTGTATTACGGCGATCAACAGGACGAATTCCTGCTCAGCATCACCTTGAGCATTCGCAACACGAGTTTGACCTCGCCGATCGTCGTGCGATCGGTGCGGTACTACAACTCCAAGGGCCAACTGATTAAGCAATATGCCACCAGTGCGATCAAGCTTCCCCCCTTGGCTAGCACCGAATTTTTCATTCCCCAAACGGACAAAAGCGGTGGCTCTGGGGCCAGCTTTATTGTGGAGTGGGTGTCCGATCGATCCCAAGTGACCGCCCCGATCGTCGAAGCCATGATGCTCAGTACCAGCTTTCAGCAAGGCGTTTCCTTCACCACCACGGGCAAAGTCCTTCAAGAGTTAGCCCCCTGAGACTTCGGTGGCCACCGCCCGATCGTCATCCACACGGGGAGCCGTTCAACGGGTTTTCATCCACCGAATCCGAGACCCGTGAGCCATCGACCGCCGGATTGTAAAGAAAAGTTGAATCTTGTCCTCAGTCTGCGCTACATCTAAAACCATCGCCCGCAACTGCTACGACAAGGAACAAAATCGTGAACCTAATTCCCGAAGACATCAAGCCCTATCTCAACCTGTTTCACCCGATCCTGATGTGGGTGTTGTTGGGGCTGACCATTTATGCGCTGTATTTGGGCATCCAGTCCCGCCGGACACGCACGGCCGATGCGGAGCTGCGCAAGGAACTGATTAAGGGCAAGTTTGCCAATCGCCATTACCAAATCGGATCGTTGATCTTGGCGCTGATGGTGCTGGGGACGATCGGGGGGATGGCAGCCACCTACATCAACAACAGCAAACTGTTTGTGGGGCCGCACCTGCTGGCGGGCCTGGGCATGACCGGGCTAATTGCCACCTCCGCTGCCCTGTCGCCGCTGATGCAAAAGGGCCAAGACTGGGCCCGCTATGCTCACATTGGTTTGAACGTGGCGATCGTGGGGCTGTTTGGCTGGCAAGCGGTGTCGGGCATGGATATTTTCCAGCGGATTTTGCAAAATTTCTAGGGACTGGCGCTAGGGCTTAGGGGCTGTGATCAAATCCCCAAAACCCTGATACTGCCGTTGCGAGATCGTGAGGAGCAAGGGGCTTAGGGGCTGTCAGCAGATCCCCAAAACCCTGATTCTTGCGTTGCCGGATCGTGGGGGGCAAGGGGCTTAAGCCCCTTGTCTGGGGCGGTTGAGCTGGGCAAATTAGCCATTTCAACGCCGATCTATCGCATTTGATGACACGCCCTAAGCCCCTTATCTGGAGCGGTTGGGCTAGGAAAATCAATCATTTCAACCCCAATCCATCCCATTTGATGACACGCTCTAGGCTCCTTGCTCCCCTATTGTCAGGGGGCGGCGGCATCAGGGTTGGGCGGATCGGATGACGTGCCCTAAGATCTGTTGCTTTGTCTTAATTTCTGTGTGCAATTGGCCGGTTCCAAGGGTTTGGAATGCGGCATTTTTGGTTTCCCCTAGGGGCAATCACCGGCCCGATCGTGCTGGTTTTTGGAGACTGGGTAGGGGGGCGGTGGCTCCAGTTTACAGGCTGGCTCCCCCCTGGCCGGACGGCCGATCGCGACGTTAACATGGCCCCATCCGCGCCAAATATCCGCGTCGGCTCGGCCGAGGGGCGATCGATTGGCCTGCGGCTAAGCCACCTTCATCAGTCTTTAGAAGCATCAATACCGACCATGCCACAGACGCTATATGTCAACCCGACCAGCGGTAATGACAATGCCGATGGATCCCAGGGTGCGCCCCTGAAGAGTATTTCAGCGGCCCTTCGCAAAACTCAGGTGGGCGATCGTGTCCAACTGGCCGCGGGAACCTACAGCACGACCAGCGGCGAAGAATTTCCGCTGACCGTGCCGTCGGGAGTCACGGTGGTGGGCAATGAGTCCAACAAGGGTAATGGCATCGTTGTGCGCGGGAGTGGTCGCTATATTAGTCCCACCTTCGCGGGGCAAAATGTGAGCTTTCTGCTCACGGACGATGCCCACCTGCGCGGCGTGACGGTGACAAACCCCGAAACGCGCGGCACGGCGGCTTGGGTGGAGTCGGCGCGCCCGACGATCGCCAACAACACGTTTATTAATTCCAATCGAGAAGGGGTGTTTGTCAGCGGTTCCAGTGCGCCGTTGGTTGAGGGCAACCTGTTTGAAACCAATGCGGGGAATGGGTTGTCGATCGATCGCAACTCCGGTGGCACGATTCGGGGCAACACCTTTCGGAATACGGGCTTTGGGATTGCGGTGGGGGGCAATGCCAACCCGGCGATTACCGGCAATGTGATTACGGGCAACCGCAGCGGGATCGTGGCTTCCCAAACGGCGCGACCGGTGTTGCGCAACAACACGATCGAGAGCAACCGCGATGATGGTCTGACGGTGATTAACCAGGCCCTGCCGGATTTGGGCAGCACTGGTCAGCCGGGTAACAACGTTTTTCGTAACAACGGCAAGTACGACATCCAAAACGCCACGACGAATACGGTTGTGGCCGTGGGCAACCAGATTGGGGCTGTTTTGGGGGCTGTGTCGGTTTCCGGTTCCGCCACGCCCACACCGACTCCGGTGCCGATTCCGTCGCCGGGGCCGAGTCCGGTTCCAGGGCCAACGCCAGTTCCAGGGCCAACGCCAGTTCCAGGGCCAACGCCAGTTCCGGTGCCAGTGCCTGTCCCGATCGATGACCTCAAGGGCCATTGGGCAGAGGCCTTTGTGCGGGCGCTGATCGGCCAAGGGGTGGTGAAAGGCTTTGAGGACGGTTCTTTCCGACCCAACAACAAGCTGACACGGGCGGAATATGCGGCCCTGGTGGTGAAGGCGTTCGATCGACCGTTGATCAAACCGCCGATCCAGTTCACGGATGTGCCGGCGGGGTTCTGGGCGATCGGGGCGATCGCCAAGGCCAGCCAAATGGGCTTCATCTCCGGTTTTCCCGACAACAGCTTCCGGCCAGGCCAGAACCTGACGCGGACGCAGGCGCTGCTGTCGATCGCCAACGGCTTGGGCTTGTCGGGTGGAGCGCTGAACCTGTTGGGCAACTTTGCCGATCGGGCGCAAATTCCCAGCTACGCCACCAACCCGATCGCCACCGCCACCGCCAACCGGCTGGTGGTCAACTATCCCCAACTCAACGCCCTGCGCCCCCTGGAAGACATCACCCGCGCGGAAATTGCCGCCATGCTCTACCAGGCCCGCGTGTTGCTCAACCAAGCGCCTGCGATCAGTTCGCCCTACATTGTGCAGCCCGATACGAAGCTGCCGGCCTTTACGGACACGCGCAGCCACTGGGCGGAGCCGTTTATCGAAGCTCTGGCCAGCCGCGGGTTGATCGGAGGGTTCCCCGATGGCAGCTTCCGACCCGATGCCACCATGACCCGGGCCCAGTTTGCGAGTTCGATCGCCAAGGTGTTTAACCCGCCCGCCGAGCGACCGGCCAAGGTGTTTGCGGATGTGGCATCGGGTTTTTGGGGCAATGCGGCAATCCAGCAGGCCTATCGCGCTGGGTTCATGTCCGGCACGTCGGAAACGACCTTTAGCCCTGATGCGACGTTGCAGAAGGTGCAAGTGGCCGTGTCCCTGGCCAGTGGTCTCGATTGGCCCGATGGCTCCGAGGCGGATTTGGCGGCGCTGACCGATCGGGGCGTGATCCCGAAATGGGCGATCCCCAAGGTGGCGGCGGTGCTGAAGCGTCAGGCCCTGGTGAGTTATCCGAGGGCAACCACGTTTGCGCCCGATCGGTTTGCGACCCGGGCGGAGGTGGCCGTGATGCTGTATCAGGCCCTGCGCGATCGAGACTCGTCCTTGGCGGCGATTTCCTCGCCGTACATCCTGTCTGCCTAGATTCCACTGCGGGGCCCCCGGGCCCCGCATCCTCGCCGTCATCCATAGCCGCTGCCTGATCCCATGACTTCCTCTGCTTCGCCCAGCGTTTCCCAACCCGTGAGCGATCGGCCGATCGCGCCCGTTGTTCCGCCAGCCCCCGCCAGCCGTCCAGCGAGCGAGCTGGCCACCCCTGCGATCAAGGACTACGACCTGATCGGCTATGGCGATGAAGTGCCAGGGGTCTTGGCACTGGTGGCGGCGGCCCGGGAATATCGCGCCCGATCGGGCGGCAAAGCCCTCCGGGTGCTGTTGCTGACGGCGGGCGACACCAGCCACGGCGTGGGCGGCCACTTGATCCGAGGTCAACTGTGCTACTTGGATCGCACCCATCTCGCCGTGAAGCTGCGGAACCAGTACGGCATGGGCCTGTATGGCGATCCCGCCAAGCTGTACCAGGAGTTCTTGCAGCGATCGGGCGTGGTGGAAGTGGGCCTCGATTGGCGGCGGGGCGATCGGGCCCTGCGGGAAATGCTGTTGGCGGCGGGGGTGGAGATTGTCGATCGAGCCAAAATCGTCAAAACCTACAAGGATGGCGATCGGCTCGTCGCCCTCACCACCAACGACGGCGACACCTTCCGCGCCAAACAGTTCATCGATTCCACCGTCAACGCTGGCCTGCTCCAGGCCGCGGGCGGCCCAAAGGTGGCGGGCTTTGGCACCCTCAGCGTGCCCCATGCGGCCCTGCCCGTGTCCCTGGTGTTTGAAACCCAGGGTTTGACCGTGGACTTTTTGCGGCGGGCCGAAGCCACTTGGATTCAGCGGTTCTGCAACCCTCAGGATGTGGAGGCGCAAAAATACCTGGCGATCGCGGCGGGCGGCGATCCCAAGCGCGTGCAGTGGTTTGTGTCGCGGATGCGCGATGGGGCCGGCAATCCGATGACGATGGTGGTGGGGCCGGACTACATTGACGTGCGCTGCCATGTGCTGTCCGTGCTCTACCACGCCTATCGCGGCACGGCTTGGGATCTCGAACGCACCAAATTTGTGTTGGATTCACCGAATATTGCGGTGTTGCCCGGTGGGCGTTTGTCTTGGAATGCGCTGCTGTGCTTTGTGACGGCTCCCGAGGCCGAGCAACTGGCCCGGAATGCTGGCTTGCCGACCGATCGAATGCGGCAGGAAGTGGAATATGTGGCCCGCTGGCTGAAGAGCTTTGGCGCACAAATTACCGTCACGCCGGCCCATGAGCTATACATTCGCTACTCCGGGGGGATGGCCGATCCCGTGCATCCGTTGTCGGGAGCGCAAATGCTGGCGGGGGGCGTGCCCACGGGGGAGGCCCTGGGTACGTTTTGCTACAAGTTCGACGTGCGCGGGGGGATTCCGGGCCTGGGCCAAAAGGCGATCACCCTGGGCTACAAGAGTTTGCAGTTTTTGTCGGAACCCGTGCCGGTGTTTAACTACGGCATTCGCCACGCGATCGCCAAGTCCGTGCCAAATCTGGCGGTGGTCAGTCCCGCGTCGGGCTATTTTGGGATTGCGCCGGCCGCGGGGCGGATCGTAGAGCTGAACGTTGGGGTGGGTCAGGGATTGGGGATTGCATCGGCGATCGCGATCGCCGATGGGCGCAATTTAGCCGACGTGACCAACATCGAGGTGCGCCGAACCCTGAGCGCCCGCGGCCAACTGCCGACGATTTATGGGTTGGGCCAAGCCGCCGTCAAGGAGTTTGCGGCCTTTGAAAAGGCCCTGTTTCCCAAGGAACTGCCCCACACGCCGCCCACGGGGCCGGTGGATGATGTGTCGCAGCACTGGGCAGCGGGGTTTATTAAGGCGCTGCGCAGTCGGCAGATGGTGAGTGGCTACGAGGATGGCTCCTTTCGCCCAGAGATGGCGGTGGGCCGGGCGGAGTTTGCGGCAATTTTGGGGCGGGCGTTTGATTTTCCCCTGCGGCGATCGGAGCGGGTGTTTGTGGATGTTCCGGCCAGCCATTGGGCCCACAATGCGATCCAAAAGGCCTGGCGCATGGGGTTTTTGTCGGGCTACGAGGGCAATCGATTCCTGCCCAATGCCAAAATTCGCCGGGGCGATGCGATCGTGGCGCTGGTGAATGGCTTGGGCTTGCCAGCGGGCGATTTGAAGTTGTTGACGCTGTATGGCGATCGCGCGGCGATTCCGGACTACGCGGCGGCGGCGATCGCGGCGGCCACCGAGCGCCGGATGGTGGTGAATCATCCCCAAGTGCGGCAGTTGCGATCGCAAGATCCCCTCACGCGCGGTGAAATGGCGGCACTGATTCATCAAGCCCTGGCCGCCCGGGGCGCGATCGCTCCCATCGCCTCGCCGCACATTGTGGAGCCGATCGATCCCAGCACCCTGCCCTTGTTTGAGGATTTGGAGGGGCACTGGGCGCGCCATGCGGTGGAAGCCTTTGCGATCGAAGGTTGGATCAGCGGCTACAAAAACGGCACGTTTCGCCCCAATGAACCGATGACCCGCGCACAATTTGCCGTGTTGGTGGCGGTGGCCCTCAAACCCATCCCCCGCCGGACTGGCAAGCTGTTTAGTGATGTGCCACGCACCCACTGGGCCGAACCGGCGATTCAGCAGGCCTACTCCGGGGAGTTTTTGAGCGGCGTGGGGGGCGATCGCTTTCAACCCGATGCGCCCCTGAAACGACTCCAAGTGCTCGTGGCCCTGGCGAGCGGCTTGCAATGGGCCGATGAGTCGGTGAACTTGCTGGGATCCCTGAGCGATCGCGCCGCGATCCCAACCTGGGCCCAGCCCAAAATTGCCGCCGCGTTGCAGCGCCGGGTGATTGTGAACTATCCCAATCCACAACGGCTGGAGGGCGATCGACCCGCCACCCGCGCCGAAGTGGTCGCCATGCTCTATCAAGCCCTCGTGGCCCAGGGCCGCCTGAAACCCCTGCTGCCGACGGAGATCATCACCCGCGCGGCCCAACTGGCTCCGAACTAGCCCAAACCGCTACCGATCGGGCCCAATCACACCAAGGACTAGGTTCCCCAGCAGATGACGATTTGAAAATTGTGCCATTCTGGACAAGAGTCACCTCCAGCGCGGTTGATAGTGATCGGACAACGGCTGGCACAGGCTCACCCCCAGCGATCACCACCGGTCTAGCCCCCGGCTGACCTGATCGATCGCCCGGTTGTGTGGGTTGGCAAGCATGGTTTGGACAGCCGCGCCGTCCAATCTCATCGGGACACTGGATCGGGACACTTAATTGATCGTCCCCAGCTCACGGTGTCCGTTCACGGGGTCTAGGCTGGGGCGGCCAATCCCGATGGCGGCGCTGGCCGCGATCGAACCGCCGTCGTCGGCTACGACTCTGGCCGAAACTTCATGAAAATCGATAGAGATTTAGTGAAATTTGGCTAGCTTTGGGTAAACCTGAGCGAAATTGGGATGAAAGTCGGTGACAGGGTTGAGTCCAACGGCTCAACGCCTCGATAGGTAGATTTTTTGACCGTGCCTGTGTTTGACTGTGCCTGTGTTTGACCGTGCCTGTGTAAAGAGAAGGAGTGGATGATGACCCGATCGATGGATAAAACACTGATGTTGAGTAACAAGGCGATGCACTGGTTTTTAAAGGCAAGCAGCATTACCCTAGGCAGCGCTTTGGCCGTGGCCTTGGGTGCGGGGAATGCCCTCGCGCTTGACAAATTAATCTTGCGCCTGCCAGGTCTGGGTGATGTCAACATTACCGTGGCCGAGCTGAAGACCTTTGCGGAAACAGGTCAGGCTAGCGGGGACTTTGGCCAATTGCTGAGTGATCCCACCGTGGCGAAGCAAATCACCCGAGCTGATCTCCAAAAGATCCTGAAAAGCCCCTTTCAGGTCGGCAGTGGGGCTGCCCGCACAGCACCGGTCGTGATGAAGAGCTGTCCGGGGGAATTGGCGATCGGGACGATTAGCCAAGTGTTATATGCCGATAATCGCCAAGGCGATGCGCGCCCCTTGACCTCGGCCGTGGAGCGGTCTCTGATGAGTGCCTCCTCGGGTTCCGTGACGGCCCTCGACCTGCTGATGAAGCTAGAACCGAAGACCATGACGGTTGACGTAGGCGAAGCCCTGAAGATCTTTGGCAACGTGAAGGGCAAAGTCCAACCGATCATCGACACCATCGGCAATCTGACGGTGCGGGAAATTACCAGCATGGATTCGGCCAAGCTGAGTCAATTGCTGTCGTCAGCCGGAGTCACCGAAAGCGATATCAGCAAGATCCAAGGGGCAATTAAGGCCTTTGGCACGATCGATGCTGGTTCAGATTTGGATAAGCTGCTGCGCCAAGTGAATATTGGTTCGTTGCTGCAAAAGGCGGCGGCGGGCAACTTTGCGGGTATCTTGTCGGATTTGGGATCGATCGACGTTAGCCAAGTGGATCTGAAACCCTACGAAGGGCGGGTCAGCGGGTTCATGGCCGTCATGATGGAAATTCTGGGCTTACCGGTGATCAAGGGCGATGCTTGCCGCGCCGTGATGTAGACCGGTTTAGTTAAGGTCGATTGTGGGCAGCGATTCTGGGTTGAGGGCGGTTTCTCGGGGGCTGGATCAGGCCTTGCTGTGCCCTAGGGGCTACGGTGACGGCTGATCGGCTCAGGGTGATGTCAATTGACCCAAGTCGCTGCCTAGTCAGGATGTTTCAGAACGGGGTACTTGTGTATGTCGAGTTTTACGGGTTCTACACGCTCTACGGGCGCTACGCTGGTGCGGCGCGCTCAGGCGGTGCTGGTGGGGGCGGGGATGGCGTTGCTGGCGATCGCGCCCGTGGCCCAGGCGCTCGATCGGGTGCAAATTCGCTACGGTCAGCTTGGGGTGAGCGCTAGCCTGAAGGATATTAAGGCGTTTGCGGCGAATCAGCCGACTTCGGATAGCTTTAGCAGCTTGCTAGGGCAAATTGAGTCCTATGGCGGCATTCCGCGCGATCGCCTGCGCAGTTATTTAACAATGTCGATCGACCTCAAGTCCGTGGGGATTAATCCGGCGGATGCGGTCAGTCTGTCCTACGGTTTTGTGGGTGAGCGCTTGCTGAAGCGGGCCAGCGATATCATCTACCCGCCCTACGATCGCGGCAACTTCTATGCGCTGCGGGGGGCCTTGGTCACGTCGATTGTCGATGATGGCAAGGTGTCGGCCCTGGAAGTGCTAGAAGAGTATGGCCCCGAGGTGATGCGGATTGACGCGATGAATGCGATGGCCCTGGTGAATGAGATTCAGGGTGTGATCGGACAATTCTTGCCGAAGAAGTAGAAGCCGTAGCCGATCGGGTCGAGACTCCGGAAGATGGGCGATCGCCACTCCGAGGGGCCAAAAACTGGGCTAGTCTAAACAACGCAATCGTGAGGGACAATCGCCGCCGACGCAATGGCCGTGATTGGGGGATGAGTTGATCGTCCAATTCCTGCGATTCGCGTTGTTTTGGTTTGTTTGTGAATTATGCGCTTTGATCTTGTCACCTTGTTTCCAGATTTTTTTGAATCACCGCTGCGATCGGGCTTGGTGGGCAAGGCGCTGCAAAAACACATTGCCGAGGTGATGATTACGAATCCCCGCGATTTTACGGTGGATAAACATCGCAAGGTGGATGACGAACCCTACGGCGGCGGCGTGGGGATGGTGATGAAGGCAGAACCGATCGCGGCGGCCCTGGATTCGTTACCGAAATTGCCCCGGCGGGAAGTGATTTATTTCACCCCCCAGGGAGAACCGATGACCCAGGATTTGTTTAAATTCCTGGCGACGAATTGCGATCAATTGGTCTTGCTTTGTGGTCATTACGAAGGGGTCGATGAACGGGTGATCAGCCTGGTCGATCGGGAAGTGTCCCTGGGCGATTTTGTGTTGACCTGTGGGGAGATTCCGGCGTTGACGTTGCTGAATGGTGTGCTGCGATTGCGGCCGGGCACGGTGGGTAAGGAAGAGTCCCTGAAGGCCGAAAGTTTTGAAGAACCGTTGCTGGACTATCCGCACTACACGCGCCCGCCAGAGTTTCGGGGGCTGGGGGTTCCACCGGTGTTGATGTCGGGAAACCATGGGGCGATCGCCCAGTGGCGGCGAGAAGAACAGATGTTGCGCACACGCGATCGACGACCTGATTTGTATGAAGCAAAACCCGTTTTTCCTACCCATCCAGCCTGCATGACTTCGGCCCAATGGCGGGTGCTAAATCAGGTGGTGAATATCCTAGAAACTCACCAGATTCGCTATCAAATTACGGGCGGTTTGGCGGGGAATTTCTATGGATCAACCTGGCCCGTTCATGACTTAGATTTTGATGTTTTAGAAGCGGATTTGGCGCGGGTTTACCATTCCTTTGAACCCTGGACGATCGCCCCACCCGATCGGCAAATTGACCGCGATCGCGAAGCCCTGCAACTGTCATTGCAAATGGATGGAGTTGCGATCGATTTCACCGCCGCCGAATCGGCCTACGCCCTGCGAGGCCAAAAGCGAGTTCCCCTGAAAATCGATTTGACCACGGCCCACCGGGCCCGCTGCTACGGCCGATCAATGTGGGTGCAATCCCTGCAAGGGTTGATCGCCCGCAAGACCCTGCTCCGGCGATCGGCGGATCTGACGGAGTTGCGGCAACTGCGCTAATCCGACGGCCATCACCCGATCGCCCCCAATCTGCGACACAATAAGGGAATCTTCACCGTTGCACTCGCTCTTTGGGATCGTTGATGACCCTTGCTTCCGACGAACAGGCCAATAGCAATGCCCGCCGGGCTGACAGCATTGATCTGGCACGCTTCATCGACCATGCCCTGCTGCACCCGGCGGCGGGGCCGCAACACGTGGAGCAGTGGTGTGCGGAGGCCGATCGCTATGGCTTTGCGGGCGTTTGCGTGATGCCGGTGCATGTGCGGCAGGCGGTGGCCCTGTTGCACAATCGCCAACCGGTGGTGATTTGCCCGATCGGGTTTCCCTCCGGAGCCACCACAACCCTGGTCAAGCGCACCGAAGCCGCCGAAGCCCTCGATAATGGGGCGCGCGAGCTGGAAGTGATGCTGAATTTGGCACTGCTGAAGGCCGGCCAGACCGATGCTGTGCACCAGGAAATTGCTGAAATTACCGATATGGCCGGCTCCGGGGCGATCGTCAAAGTGATTTTGGAATGGTCGCTGTTGGAGCCAGCGGAGCGCCAACTAGCGGTAGAAATTGCCATGGATGCGGGGGCGGCATTCCTGAAAACCCACACGGGCTGGAATGGCGGCGTGTCGATCGAGGATGTGCGTTTGCTGAAGGAGTGGACGCGCGGCCGGGTCGGCATCAAGGCCGCGGGCGGCATCCACACGGTAGGTCAGGCGCTCGATCTGATCGAAGCGGGGGCGGCCCGGCTGGGAACCTCGCGCGGCGTGGAATTTTTGCGGCGCGATCGCTCTCCCTGGTCGGGATCCAGCGATGCAGAGTCCTCCGATGATCGGGAGTCCGCCGCCGAATGAGCCATACCCGCACCTACCAGGCGACGGGGATTAACCTCAAGGGAATGCCCTTGGGTGAATCCGATGTCTTGCTGACGATTTTGACGTTGGAATTTGGCTTGATTCGAGCCGTGGCCCCCGGCGCGCGCAAGCCCAAGTCGAAAATCGGCGGCCGCAGCAATCTGTTTGTGGTGAATGAGCTGTTGGTCGGCCAGGGGCGCAACCTCGATCGGATTAACCAAGCCCAATCGATTACGGCCTATGCAGGCCTGTGTCGCGATTTTGGCAAGCTGGTGATCGCGCAATATTGGGCGGAACTGGCCCTGGCCCAGGCCCTGGACGGCCATCCGCAACCGGAGCTGTTCACGACGCTGAATGAGGATTTGCACGCCCTGGAAGCGCTGGTGCTGCCGAGCGATCGGGTGGCAGCCCTGGGGCAACTGCTCCGAATGCTCTGTGGCGGCATCGGTCACTTGCTGACGATCGCGGGCGTGGCTCCCCAAACCCTGCACTGCAATTTCACCCAGCGCCCGATCGAGCCGGTGTTCACTGATCCGCACTGGCGCGTTGGGTTTAGCGCAGCCGCGGGCGGTACGATCGACCTAGCCGCCCTCGACAATCTAGACACCGTGGCCTGGCTCACGGCCCGCCAACCCGCCCGCCGCCTGGTGTCAGCGCCGGGGATTTCGGTGAAATTTTCGCCCCTGCGCCTGACGGCGGTGGACTGCTGGAGCTTGCAATGCCTGTTGCAGGGCCGGGAGGATGGGCTAGAGGAGTCCGTGGGCGATCGGGCGCGGCGGTGGCAGCGTTTGGAACGGGTGTTGCGCCACTACGCCCAATACCACTTTGGCCAGGGGATTCGATCGGTCAAATCCCTGGAGTCCTATATGAATGCCGCGCTCGATCCACCCGATGGCGGGTGATTGCCCCTGGCCGCTTGGCTCTGTTGTGTTTGTTTGCTGCCGGTTTCTGTCTCGATTTCATCGCTCGCTTTAACCCGATCGCCCATGTCCACCACCTCATCCCAGCCCGATACGCCCCGCGCCGAAGTCCACAAAACTCAGCCGGCCGGTCAGCCCTTGCCCCTCAAAAAACGGCTGACGGAGGAGGTGGACGAGTTGGCGGAGTTGGTGTTGCACGGGGCTGGGCACGATCAAGCGGCGATCGAAGCGGCCCGCCTAGCGCGGGAAAAAGCCGCGATCGCCGCCGAGTCTCTCCCGGCCGAAGTCTTGGACGAAACCTTGGGCGAAACGGGCTTTTTGCCGGTGCTGAAAAACCGCAACTTCCTGGCCCTGTGGAGCGGTCAGGTGTTTTCGCAACTGGCGGATAAGGTCTATTTGATCATGGCGATCGCGATCGTCGCGGCCCGCTTCCAGGAGCCGGGCCAAGCGATTAGTGGCTGGGTGTCGGCCATCACGATCGCCTTTACGATCCCGGCGGTGCTGTTTGGCTCCCTGGCGGGGATCTATGTCGATCGCTGGCAAAAACAAACCGTCCTGGTTGTTACCAACGTGGTGCGCGGGTTGCTGGTGTTGGCGCTGCCCCTGGTCTTGGCCCTGACGGCGGGCGGCCCGGAGGTGATGGGCATCCCGATCGGCTTTGGGGCCCTGCTGCTGATGACCTTTTGCGTTTCCACCCTGACCCAATATTTCGCCCCGGCGGAACAGGCGACGATTCCGCTGATTGTGCCGCCCCAGCACCTGCTGTCGGCCAACTCGCTCTACACCACGACGATGATGGCCTCCACGATCGTCGGGTTTGCCGTCGGTGAGCCGGTTCTGGCCATGGCGAATCAACTGGTCAGTGGGTGGGGCTGGGGAGCCGATTTGGGCCAGGAATTGTTGATTGGCGGCAGCTACGCGATCGCGGGCGGCCTCTTGCTGTGGATGAACACCGGCGAAGCCCCCGAAGACCGGACGATCGAGCGGCCCCACGTGCTGGACGATTTGCGCGATGGCTTTCGCTACCTGCTCGATCGCCCAATGATTCGCAACGCACTGATTCAACTGACGATTCTGTTTTCGATCTTTGCCGCCCTGGCCGTGTTGGCGGTGCGGATGGCGGAAGTGATCCCCGGCATGAAGGCCTCGCAATTCGGTCTGTTGTTGGCGGCCGGCAGCGCGGGGCTAGGAGTCGGTGCATTGCTGTTGGGGCAGTTTGGCAGCCAGTGGCCCTACACCCGATCGGCCCTCTTTGGCTCCTTCGGCATGGGGGCGGCGCTGATCGGCCTCGCTAGCACGACCACCCATTTGTGGGGCGCGGTCACGGCGATCGTCTGTTTGGGCGCGGCGGCCGCCTTCGTGGGCATTCCGATGCAAACGACGATTCAACACGAAACGCCCGAAGAAATGCGCGGCAAGGTGTTTGGTCTCCAAAACAATGCGGTGAATGTGGCCCTCAGCTTGCCCCTGGCCCTGTCGAGCGTGGCCGAAGCCTATTGGGGCTTGCCGGCGGTCTTGGGGCTGTTGGCGGTGCTGGCGATCGCGGGTGGGGTAGCAACCTGGTATATTTCCGTTACGAGTTTGACGAAATCGCCCTAAGTTGTCCTAACGTTTCCCAGCGCCTAGCCCCTGGAACCATCGGTTAACCCGCCGGCGCATGGGATTTGATCCTGATGATTGCCCCTGTCGATCGCGCCAACTCTGTCTTCTTCGTCATTTCAGGTTTTCGGATTCAATGCACGTCGCTTGGTTGGGTAAACGATCTCCATTTTGCGGCAACGTCACCTACAGCCGAGAAATTACGAATGCGCTGCGCGATCGGGGGCATGAAGTTAGCTTCCTGCACTTTGCCCAAGAGGAAGAAACGGAAGACGAAGCGCAGCGCGATGTAAAAGAAGTGCCGCTGCCTTATTTATACAAATCACAAATTTATACGCTCCCCACCTTTGGGGCGAGCAAGGTTTTGGCGCAATCCCTGGAGCGTTTGCGTCCCCATTTGCTCCATGCGTCCTTGACGCTTTCTCCTCTTGATTTTGTTTTGCCAGAAATTTGTGATGACTTACAGTTACCCCTGATTTCCACATTTCATCCGGCGTTTGATCAAAAGCTCCGCAATTTCACCTCGGGCACTCAGCAGTTAACCTATCAACTGTATGCGCCGTTTTTAGCCAGCTATGATTGCACGATCGTATTTTCGCAAATCCAGCGAGAAATGCTGCTCAAACTGGGTGTGGAAGCCGATCGGGTGGCGGTAATTCCAAACGGCGTAGATGCTACAAAATATTCGCCGGGGCCATCCAACGTTAAACGCGAACTCGACTGCGATCGCCTGTTTGTTTACGTAGGTCGCCTGGCCCAAGAAAAAAATGTCGAACCGCTCTTAAAAGCCTGGAAAAAAGCCAAAATGCCCGCCTCTTGCAAGCTGGCGATCGTCGGTAGCGGCCCGTTGAAAGCATCGTTGCAAGCGTTCTACGGCCCCGAGCATGGGGTGGAATGGCTGGGCTATGTGGCGGATGAAGCGCGACGCATCGCGATCCTGCGGGCGGCGGATGTGTTTGTGTTGCCGTCGCTGGTGGAGGGGTTGTCGCTGTCGTTGCTGGAGGCGATGTCCTGCGGCGTGGCTTGTTTGGCCACGGATGTGGGGGCCGATGGCGAGGCGATCGACAAAGGGGCCGGGATTCGCCTGAATCCTCAAAAGGTCTACGGCCAACTGCGCACGCTGCTGCCAATGTTGGCGGAACATACGGAAATCACGGATTTGTTGGGCCGGCGGGCGCGCGATCGGGTGTTGGAGCGCTACACCCTCGATCGCAACCTAACTCAACTGGAAGCCCTCTACGGCGAAATTCTGCGCCGCAAGCGATCGCCCCTAGTGCGCTGAAATCGGTGCGTGAAACACCAGCAATCAAGCAAAAAAACAAGCCATTCAAAAACAAGCCATTCAAAAACAAATAAACAAACCTGCGGCATTCCAAATCCAATTGCGCCATAACAAAAACGCCCCTGCAACAAACGGCAAGAGCGTCTTCGTGAATCAAATGGGAGTAGGAATTACATCGACGAACCAAGACCGACGTAAGCGCCATAGAAAAACAGACCTACAACACCGAGCGCACCAATACCGGCGATCGTGCCTACGACCCACAGGGGAATTCGTCCACCTCCAGACACAGCGTTAGCCTCCTTGAAAACTAAAGGGTGAATTTGACAACTAAAACGATCGACATCGATCAGTATCCCTCGCAGCTTGGCTCAAGGCTCGGCAGTCGCCACTAGGTAACGAGCTGTTGTGCTTTGAGCAGGCGATCGGGACTGGGAGTCGCTGAGACAATCCTAGACTGTCGCCAGTCGCGCTAGTTGAAGAAATAGCTCGACATCAAAATGCCGATCACAAAAATGAACAACAGGCCCAGGTAGAGCGATGTACGGTTCAGCTCTACCGGTTGCTTATTGGGATTAGGAATGCGATCCACAGTTGAAACCTCTTAGCGCTGAATGAACTGCATGGCGGCGATCGCGCCCAGGAAAAACACCGTCGGCACGGCTAGGGCGTGTACCGACAGCCAGCGAACGGTAAAAATCGGGTAAACAACGGGCTGATTCGGGTTTTGCGTTGCCATGGTCGTTAAAACGCTGAATAACTACTTCTGCAAGAATTGGTCAATCTGTTTCTTAGCAGCTTGACGGGTTTGGACGATCGGCACTTCGACCCGCGTTTCGGTGAAGTACTCGTTCGGGCGGGGCGTACCAAATGCGTCGTAGACCAAGCCCGTGCTCACGAACAACCAACCAGCGACAAACAGAGCCGGGATGGTGATGCTGTGGATGACCCAGTAGCGGATGCTCGTTACGATGTCCGAAAACGGACGCTCACCAGTTGATCCAGATGACATAGTCTCTTTAGTCTTCTCTCAATGGAAAAAATTAAACAAGAACCAGCAAGCAATGAACCCGATCGTTTGACTTGGGAACTGCCATGTTCGGAGAACATCAGCGGCGGTCTGAGAATGGGCAATCGCTAGATTCCATGATACAGAACCGGGGAAACACTCCACAAGCCAATCGTGGGCGATCGGGCTTTTTCCTGGCTCTGGAGCTGGGGCGGGGTGGGTTTGGCCGCTCCCAACTCCGGGATCGCGATGGCCGACCCATCGCAGGCTAGCAAACCGCGTCCCGCCTAGCTGGCCAGACCCGCGTTGCTGGCCGTGGTCTGGGCCGCGTTGTAGCGCAGCAGTATGCCGTTTTGACCCAGCACGAAGCCTTGGTCATCGCCAAAGAACAACACGCGGTAGAAGTTGGAAGGGACATTGCCCACTTCGCGGTCTTTTTGCCAGGTGGTGCCGCCGTCGTAGCTGACGAGCAGGTCGCCGCTGCCCCCGGCGATCCAAACTTCTTGGTCATTGCGATAGGCCAGGTCTAGCAAACCAAGGCTGTTGCGCAGCTCGGGGCTGGTGGTGGCTTCCCAGCTTTCTACGTCGTCGGGGCTGCTGAATTGCACTTGGCCGCCCCGGGCGAGGGACCAGAGCCGATCGCCCTGGCCATAGCCCATGTTTTGCAGACGGCGGGAGCTGTTGCGGTTGTGTTGAGTCCAGGCTTCGTCGCCGGGGTTCCAGGTGGAGTAGTAGCTACCGCGTGAGGAAACAGAGACGTATTTGCCGCTGGCCGATCGGGACACGTTGCGCACAACCCCGATCGATTCCTGCACGAGGGCTTTCCAGTTGCGGCCGCCGTCGGTGGTGCGATAGATCGCGCCCAGGTCGGTCATCATTTCCGCCTGTTTCGGCCCCTGGGCGACGATCAAGCGCGGATCACCGGGTAGTTGATTGCTGAGGGGAATTTCTGACCAGTTTTTGCCTTCGTCGGTGGTGTGCAGCAGGATGGCGGGTTTACCGACGATCCAGCCTTCTGTGCCCGAGAAGCTGACGGATTCGAGGTTGTAGGGCGAGTCACCCAGGTCGAGGGATTTGTCTGCCCAGGTTTTGCCGCCGTCGGTGGTTTCGAGGATGGTGGCTCCTTTGCCGACCATCCAACCGTGGGGGCCGCTGCCAACGAGGGTTACGTCAAGCATGGTCTGCTGGGTGGGCAGGGTGACGAGTTCCCAGGGGTTGGCGGCTACGGAGTCAATCTTGCGGGCTGTGCAACCGATGCAAAGGACGGCGGCGAGCAAGACGGGGAATAATTTGGGGAATAGATTGCGAAGCCAGTGGGTCATGGGATGAATGGGGAGGAATTTAGGCAGGGACGATCGAGAAGGTCACCCGGTCAATGAATGGCAAGCTGAATCGCAAGCTGTGAATGGCAGGCTGTGAAGGCCAGCCGTTGCGCTATGGGGATGGCTCGATCGGCTCGATCGCAGCGGCTCGATCGCAGTGCTTGGATCGCAGTGCTTGGATCGTAGTGACCCAATGGCAGCCGACCAGGGTTCGTGGCGGCGGCCGTGCGATCGAGCGCGAGCACCCAGGCTTGATGCTGGCTAGTTCAAGCCATAGAAGCTCAACAGCAGGAGAATCCCGAGGCCAAGAACGCAGAAAATCAAAACGTTCTTGGCTCCGGGGGTGAGGGCATTGACCCCAATGCCGTAGCCCAGGTTTTCATCGAACCCGGAGGCTTTGCCGGAGGGGCCGATGTTGTTGAATTGATATTTTTTCACGCCGCAGACGGGACAGCGCCAGTTTTCTGGCAGGGTCTCGAAGGGGGTGTTGGGGGCGACGTTGCGGCGTTCGTCGCCTTTGGCGGGTTCGTAGACGTAGCCACAGGAACGACATTCGTAGCGATCGGGCGGGGCGGGGGTTTCCGGGGCCTCGATCGCGCTGGAGTCGGTAGCCGCGATCGGCTCGATCGGTGAGTCCTCTACTGGATTAGTCATGGGTCGCGACAGGAAGCGTGAAGATCGAAACAGCGGGAAATTGGCCAATCCGATCGAGTCGGATGGCCCGATCGGGTCTGATTCTGCAAAGACTGGCACAGGGCCAGCATTCCGCAGGGGTTAACTTACGCCAGTTAACGAGGGCTAATTGTTGGGATTAAAAGATTGTCTTAACGATTATCGCACAGGCGCGATCGCCCCCCTGGTCTGGGCTAGAGGGCGATCGATCCCTGCCAAATTGGCCCAAAATGCCAGCAAATCCCCAGAGTCCAAAGTTTTCATCGATTCGTTCGTGTCAGAATAATGAGCGCCAGCTTCCGGCAAGCGAGGGCCAGCCGTTGGCCCCGATCGCGCGTGGTGTTGATCCCCAGCTTTAGAGTTCTTCAGCAGTACCCCAAATATGTTTACGCTGAGTGGCTATGAATACTTTCTAGGCTTCCTGCTGATTTGCGGCATTGTGCCGGTGTTGGCCTTGGGTACGTCGGCGATCGTCCGCCCCAAACGTCCTGGCCAAGAACGTCGCACCACCTACGAGTCTGGGATGGAGCCGATCGGCGGAGCTTGGATTCAGTTCAATATCCGTTACTACATGTTTGCGCTGGTTTTCGTGGTCTTTGACGTGGAAACCGTGTTCTTATATCCCTGGGCGGTGGCTTTCAGCCGCTTGGGTCTGTTGGCTTTCATTGAAGCACTCGTCTTCATTGCCATCCTGGTGATTGCCCTTGTTTATGCCTGGCGCAAAGGAGCGTTGGAATGGTCGTAACGCCGAATCCTAGCCCGATTAACTCCGTGGGTCGTCCGCAGGTCACGCAGGATCTGTCGGAAAACGTGATTTTGACCACGGTGGATGATCTCTACAACTGGGCAAAACTATCGAGTTTGTGGCCGATGCTCTATGGCACGGCCTGCTGTTTCATTGAGTTTGCGGCGCTGATTGGCTCGCGCTTTGATTTCGATCGCTTTGGGCTGGTTCCCCGATCGAGTCCGCGCCAAGCCGACCTGCTGATCACGGCCGGCACGATCACCATGAAGATGGCCCCGGCCCTGGTGCGTTTGTATGAGCAAATGCCCGAGCCGAAGTATGTGATCGCCATGGGCGCTTGCACGATTACGGGTGGGATGTTCAGTGTGGATTCTCCCTCGGCGGTGCGCGGGGTAGACAAGCTGATTCCGGTGGATGTGTATCTGCCCGGTTGCCCGCCCCGACCGGAGGCGATCATTGACGCGATTATCAAGCTGCGCAAAAAGGTCTCGAATGAGTCGCTGGCGGAGCGGGGGGCCACCACCCAAACGAATCGCTACTACACGATCGAGCACCAGATGAAGCCCACGTCGCCGATTCTGACGGGTCAATATTTGCAAGATCCGGGCCGCCAAGCGCCGCCCAAGAGCCTGACCGATGCGATGGGTCTGCCCGTGCCGCCCGCGCTGCTGACCGATCGGGCAAAACAGGAAGCTTAGGAGACGCAACGCATGGCAGACGAAACCCAACAGACGGATCTCGCGACGGGCGAAGCAGGGGCGATCGCGCTTAAGGGCGATGTGTCCCAATGGCTGACGAGCAACGGCTTCGGCAATGAGTTGCTGGAAATTGATGATCTGGGCGTTGAGGTGATCAAGGTCGATCGCGACAAATGGCTCCCGATCGCCACGGCCCTCTATGCCTATGGCTTCAACTATCTCCAGTGCCAATGTGCCTATGACCTCGGCCCCGGCGAAGACTTGGTTAGCCTCTACCACCTGTTGCAAGTGGCCGATAACGTCACCAAGCCCAAGGAAGTCCGCGTCAAAATCTTCTTGCCGCGCACCGATCCGACCATGGCTTCGGTTTATTGGATCTGGAAAGGAGCCGACTGGCAGGAGCGCGAGTCCTACGACATGTACGGCATTGTGTATGAGGGCCATCCAAGCCTGAAGCGCATTTTGATGCCGGAAGATTGGGTGGGCTGGCCCCTCCGCAAGGATTACATTTCGCCGGACTTCTACGAGCTGCAAGACGCTTACTAAGTGTGGCGCTAGGCTAATGCTCTCGATCGAACGCACTGCTCGATCGGGGGCGTTTTCGTTAGCGGAGAATGCAGTGCATGACGGTTCTTGCGAGCGATCGATGGAGACCGGGGGCGATCGGGCAAGGAGCCAAATCCCTTCGCTACAATAATGGCTAGTTTCCCTGCCCTACTCGTACAGCGTTGCATCGTGTCTAATCAACAACCCGAATTAAATTTAGATCCTAATTTAGACGACGCGTCAGAGGCGATCGATCCGTCCGAAAGCCGTCTCGAATCAAACCGAAATGTCCTGATTCGGGACATGGCGATCGATGATTTAGCCCCCGTTTTCCACCTAGGCGAACAACTCTTTAAAAACGAACTCTACCCCACCCTTTACCGCACCTGGGACGAGTGGGAAGTCACAGGACTCTACAACACCGACCCAGAATATTGCCTAATTGCAGAAGTAGATGGCGAATTCGCAGGCTTCGTTTTAGGCACAGTCATCGAAAAACAATCGACCTATGGATATATCAACTGGTTGGGCGTAGACGGTAAATTTCAGCGACGGGGTGTGGCCGACTCATTAGTCGATCGCTTCATCCAACGAACTATTCACCAAGGCGCACGCAGCCTATTTATTGATACCGACCCAGCCAACGAACCCGCCGTCAAATTTTTCACGCGCAAAGGATTTGGCAACGTGCGCCGTCACATTTATATGTCCCTTGACCTCAGCAACCATGAATACTATGGTCGCCTAATCGATTACGAACAAGATCAAATCGAGCGCACTGCCCGCAAGCATCGCCGTCGTCCGAAATAGCCATTCCCATTGACCCACCAGGGCCAGACATAGCCGCAAGCCTCATCCCAGACCCATGCAAACTTCATTCCTTCAACGGCACAATAGAGCCATCCGTTAACAAGTTTAAACCTTGATCATCACAGTGAATATACAACTCTCGCTGTGGAAATATAATCTCAATATTATGGTTATTAAACGCTTGCCAAATAGCCGAAACTAAATCACTAGTCACAGACTTCACAATCAAAGGCGTATCCAGCCAAAACTTCAACTCAAAATCAATACTCGAATCGCCGAACCCCAGGGCAAACGCCTGCGGCGATGGATCTTCCAAAACCCGAGGATTCCCATGGGCAATTTGTAAAAGAATTGCAATCACCTGACTTGGTTCGCAATCCTGACTAGTGCGAATCGATAGAGCACTATAAATCAGGTGATTACTCCCTGTCAAAGTCGAAAAACTTTGAGTAAAGAAAAATTGATTAGGAATAATCTGTTCAGAATTATCCTTCAGAACCTGCACCGTCGTAGCGCGCATCCCTAATTTTGTCACCTTACTCATTTTCCCATCAATCGTAATGATATCACCCGGCTTCAAAGCCCCTTCAAACAGTAGCCAAATACCACTAATAAAGTTGCTAATCACCTCTTTTAAGCCAAAACCAATGCCAACTGACAAGCCTCCCGTGATCGCAGCGATTGCCGTGGTATTGATACCGACATAGTTGAAAATGATCACAATCCCCAAACCAATCAAAAAATAGCGAAATAGAAGAAGGCTAATTTGAATAACTCTTGATTCTTCAAAGTTACTATGCAAGAACAATTTGTAAAGGATCTTCTCTAAAAGCGACGTTCCAACAATCCAAAAATACAATCCTGCAATAGCAATAAACGCAGTTTTTAAGGTAATAACTTGCCCAAATAGATCCAGCAGATTAATCTGAGAAATGGCTTGTAAGTCCAAGAAATAATTCGCAATTTTTCCAGCAATGAATAAGTAAAAAAGAGGAGCAAAGAATCGTTTATGATATCGGCTGACTGCATGGGCAGGAAATAAGGCATAAAAGGAGACTAGCACCAGAAAATAGAGCCATAGATTTTCCAGGACTTCAATACCATCACTGATATATCCAAATAAATAGCCTAATTGTTGAAATCCAAATCTCAACCAGCTCACCACCACCAGATTGAGCGTTGGCGGAAGTAGATAATAAACTAAAGCAGTGCCATACTCTCGCCAGGACAGTACAGATTCGCTAGTTTCCACTTGAACGGGAGACGGAAATTTTTTCTCTAGCTGGATCAAAGTCCATTTGGAAATCAGCCAGGAACTCAGGATAGAAACAGCAAGGCCTAGAATTTGTAGCTGTACTGAAGGGCGTTGAAAAACAACCACAGCTTGAAGTAATTCAACCCAGAGGTATTCAAAATCTAAGACTACTGATTCAGATGCCATGAGGTTTTAGTCAAATAAGATTTGCAGGCATAGGGTGGGCTTAGACTCAAAAGTTGACTCTAAGATTTTAAATTCCAGACAAATTTAATATCCGAAATTTGTTAATTAGGTACTACTGCTGATTGATTTGTTGAACCAGATCAGAAGCTGCCTGATCGGGATTCAGCTCTCCTGTCAAGACCTTCTGGTAAAGCATGTCACCATGGTCTCTGATTATTTGAAATTTCTCTTCGTCATCCAAGGAGTGATTAATAGTTGTTTGAAATTGATCGAGTAATACTGCTTGGACTGGAAATAATCGTCGATCGATCATGACATTTTTATTGCTAGAAATAAATGGCAGTTCTGACTGAAGCTGTTTTTGTTGCTCAGTATTAGTCAAAAATTGCGCGAATTGTAAAGCAATTTTGCTTTGCTTCGGGCTAGATACTTGATTCAAAAGAATGCTCCCGACCCACAACATGGGTGTGGCAGCCTTTCCTTGATCTCCGGGCAAAAGAGCGACTCCTAGTTTGTTTTTGCCCATGACTTCTGTAAAGTAAGCGATCCAACCCGACGAACAGGTTAGATAGGCTAATTTTTCTTCGACAAATGCCCGTTTAAGTGCTTCGGCATTATTACTAAGAATAAAATTAGGCTCGTGTTGCGCCTCTTTGAGCCATTTCATCCATTGTGCCCAACCCTGCCCTCGATCGAGGATAATCCGACCGCTGCTATCTAGCAATCGATCGCCAAAGATTCCCGTTCCCCAAAATGCTTCAACAAACCCAGAGAGAACACCAACTGAATACCCCGTCCTTGCCTGTTGAATTAATTCTGTTAATGTTTTAGGTGGTGTTTTGACTTTATCTAAGTTATAGCAAAGGGTTTGAGTAGAGAAGTATAGAGGAAAGCCATAGAGCTTTCCACGATAGCGTACTGATCTTAATGCGTTGGCATGGAACTGAGATTTTTCGATTTGAGATTCGTCAACTGATTTTAGTAGTCCTGCTTGAATTAAACGGACAATTTGGGAGCTTTCATAGGCTATCAATAAATCAGGGCCGCCGCCTCGTTTTGCCTGTAGCTCAAATGGTTTGAAAATTTGATTTGACGGCAAAAATTTAGTAAGAATCCGAACTCCAGGATTTAGCCCTTGAAACTTTTCAACAACTTTACCGACGCTGCTTTGATGAGATTTGCTTTGTTCTTTTGTAAGCCTAATGGGCATTTCTGCCCACAAAATTATTTCTCCTTGCAATTGAGATCTACGGTTTTGAGTTGATTTTTGATGATCACGAATACCGTAAAAAATAACCAATGATAGAACACATATTGCCAGAGTGATTTTAGAGGCTTGCTTATCCAGTAATTCAGAAATCAACTTTAACTCCTCACAGGAACTGCACTGTTTAATCGTTACGAGATGACAATATCAGGTTTGAATTTAAGATGTGACCGCAGTGAAAGATTTTTATGGTATGTGACACGGCAATGTTGCTAGGAAATGACTCATGATTGTACCGGCATGGATGGCCCTGCGTCTAGTCAATGCTTTGAACAATACCCTAATACTATTGCATTCGGCCAATCTTCTAGGCGGAAATTGGGCATCGGGCTAACCAGAAAATGACTGTGTTAAAAATGATACAAGCAACAAAGAATATCCGCGTGCTTCATGAACTAGAGAATGGATGACAGGCTCTCAATAACTTGATAGATAGTATTGCTCTGCTTATTTCATTTTCACTTCATCTTTTTCCACATAGAGACTATTCCAGAAATTATTAAATCTTGAACTTTCTCGGTGTTAATTTTTGTTAAGGCTTTAGCGGTCAGGACTGTCAAAAAAATCACCCAAAATATGTCTGTATTACTGATCAAATTCTTTCGATCAATACGAATTTTGTGAATATTTTATGTATTTTTTGCAATTATTCAGATAATTTTCGTGTTTTTGTTGAAATTTTAGAGTCTGTCAGCTAGCCTGTCATGGGTGGCCACCTGTACTATCCAAAACCATTGGAAAATAAACCTTAAGTTATAGTCAGGCAATGAGTAGTTTGATCATCAAGCAATCTTTACTGATTTCTTCAATAGTTCTAGGCCATTTCATTGGTTGTGCATCTTCAGTCAGGGCAGATTTCCTCAGTTCAATATCTTCAACCACTGACAATTCTTCAATCGCACCACCTTTGGAGAGGGGGTCGAATCCGCAAGTAACCAATGGGGAGGTAGGGCAATCTGACACGAGTCTCAGATCGATCGAAAGCCATGCTCTAGAAACTGTGACTGTTGCTTCTAAACGGGATCAACTGAATAGTTCTCGGGTGGATGGTGCGCAGGAAGCCACTGATTTACCCATCGATTGGAGCGATCGCAATCGCCAATCATCAGATGTTTCGCTGCAATCGATCGACCCTCGCACCGATCTGCAATCCTCCCCCGAGCCTACGGCGATTCAGCCCCTAGCAATCCAGCCATCAGGGAGTTTAGGGGATCACAATACCCAAGGGAGTCATCCAACTCCGGTGGTAGCACCCCAGTCTCCCCTGTCCCTGGATACCGCTGAATTTCTCCACGGCAGCAGTACCCTAGCGCAGGATTTGGCTCCTACGGACGCGAGCCGATCGGTTCAACCGACCAGCGATGCTGACCCAACCAATCAGACAACTAGTGAGCTGGCTTCAGAGTCATCCTCTTCCACGGCAGTTGGTAATCCGCTGGCACCATCACCGGAATGGAAATTTGATTTTGAACCCTATCTGCCGATTCCCCTGCGAATTCATGGCGACATCTTCTTTGGCAAAGATCGGGAGCTTCTGTTCCCGGAACGTCCGGGGATCATTTTGCCAACGTCAGAAGTGAATGTATCGGTTGATCAATCCCTATCCGATCTAACCGAGAATCTAACCAATCTCTTTGGGTTGACTGGTCGCTTCCAAGCCTGGAAGGGTAACTTTGGTCTGATTACCGATGGACTATACACTGCCACCAAGTTTAGCAATAGTGCGGGGGGAGATACCTTAACCCTGCGCGATCGATTTGATGTAGAAGTTCCAGAAATTGATATTGATGCAAAGAGCGTACTAGCATCATTTTCCGTTGCTGCCAGTTACCGGCTATTTAATACTCCATTGGGAACGGTGAAAGATCCATCTAACCCCAATGATTACTATCCGGCACTCTCCATGGAGGCCTTGGCAGGAGTTCGATATCTCTATTTTTTCCAAAGTCTTGATTTGCATCCGGGGCCTGATTTTGAAGTCAGCACCAGCGAGGTTAAACCAATGCTCGGTGGAACAATTAAGCTGATGTTTAATCCGGTTTTTGGGCTGTATTTTAGAGGTGACACCTCTGGGTTTGGGGATGACAACCTAAAGCAATTCTATAATCTCTACGCGGGTATTGACTGGAAGTTGTCGCGTGATTTTTCGCTGCGATTGGCCTATCGACTCAATCATATTGAGTATGTGAAGGAGGGACGGCGCGGCGGTGAAAGTGGTGTTGATATCAGCACGGAGGGAGTCAACCTTGGCGTTGCTTGGCAGTTCTAAGGAACTGATGGTCAACTGTTGATTGATCCCAATTTCCATACCTCAATATCTGTAGCTTATGGTCTAGATTTTCAAATCCATTTCGTGCATTGAGATGACATTTTAGGATTTCTGTCTTTTTGATTCCTGCTCTTGCATTTTCCGGATTTGGAATTGCCGTTAACGAATAGGTAGTTCTGAAATTACTGAAAGCTTCGACGGAGCCAGAAAAGGTATTAGAAGACCGATCTCTAAATGGTTTATTGGTCAGCACGAAAGAGTCTCAATTGTTGGATCAGTTTTTCCTGGAGAATACACAATGAAAAAAATTGCAATTGCTGTTCTTAGTCTAATTTTAGCTAGTACATTTCCCGGGCAAGTCAAAGCAGAAACAGTCACGGAAAAGGTTGCTCGAACTGGCATCTTAACCGTTGGAACTCGGTTTGATAGCATCCCCTATTCCTATGTGGACGATCGGGGTGAGCTGGTGGGCTACTCGATCGATATCCTTAACTTGATTAAGGAACGGCTGGAAAAACAACTGGGCAAACCCATCACGATCCAAGTTGTGGAAGCAAACGACCCAGCCGCTCGTATTCCTTTGTTGAAAGGGGGGCAGATTGACATTGCCTGCGATACCCAATTCACCTGGGAACGCGATCGCCATGTGGACTTCTCCGTTAGCTACAGCATCTCGGGGATTCGCCTGCTGACCAAACGAGGTAGCAATTTGGGAACCCCAGAATCCTTGGCTGGTCGTCGAATTGGGGTGATCCAAAATTCAACGGGTCAGGATGTCATTCGTTTGGTGCAACCTAAAGCAACCCTAGTGCCCATTGCGACCGTTGACGAGGGATTGGCAGCTTTAAATGGGAACCGAATTGATGCGATCGCCGGTGACAGCGTGGTGCTGAGTGGCCTCGTCCAGCGCCTGGGAACCGAGGCCTATGAGGTCACACCTTCTGATCCCTACGCTCGCTATGGTGTCGGTTGCATGGTGCCCGAAAATAACTCTACGTTTCTCAATGTGGTGAATTATTCGCTGGTCAAGCTCATGCAAGGCTATGTATCCGGTGATCCACAATCAACCAAAATTGTCGATCGCTGGTTTGGGGATCAGGGAATTGTGCCTTTGCCGAATGCCTTACTTCGGAGTTTCTTTGAAACCATCGTCATTGAACATGCGCAAACGCCACCGGAATAATCACCCTCTGTGAATGGGATTCAGTTCGATCGCACCTTAAGTTTTTTAGGAGTCTAAACCCTGTGAAAATCACGACCAAAACGAGCTTGATGGGCTTTTTGATTGCCCTATCAGCCATCAGCACCGTTGCCGCAACCGAAGCCACCGCCGCGACCCAAGCGGCCAATAACCCCAACACCCCAACACCCCAAACCATTGAAGGGCGCTTGTCCCGCCTCAGCGCCGCCATTCAAGCGCGCACCGAAGGACTAGCCACATCCGATCAACTGACACCGGAGCAGCTCATCGCCCGGGGTTGGGCCGATGGTGCTGGACGCGATTGGGTGAATGGCCAAGGCGGCCGGGGTTGGGCCGATGGCAGCGGGCGTGGCTGGGTGAATGGAAATAACTGGCGCAATGGCTGGGCCGATGGTGGCGGATTTGCCAACTGGCGCAATTACTAACAGCAACATCACCCAACTATCGCCCGCAAATCGCCAGCCGTTTGAGCAAAAATCGCCCTTAAATCGTTGCCCTTAAATCGTTGATGTTGAGCCAGCGAATTCGGTTATAACTTTGGCCGAATTCGCCACCTTTTTGCATTCCATCTCAAACCATCGAATTTCAAACCATGACCCCCTCTTCACCCGCATCCATGGTTTCGACGCAAGGCAGTATTCCTGAATTGACATCAGAATCAACGCCGAAATTAGCTACCGAAGTCACGGGTCTCGATGAATGCGAATTTGGGCCGATGAAGTTGGTCGTGGTTCAACCAACCTCATTTTGCAATCTCGACTGCGATTATTGCTATCTACCCGATCGACACCTCAAAAAAACCATGTCGCTTGATTTAATCGAGCCGATCGTTCAGCGAATTGTCACGAGCCAATTTTTTCGCCGAGATGTAACCATTTGCTGGCACGCAGGCGAACCCCTCGCCGCCACTCTTCCGTTTTATGAAGCCGCCTTCGATCGAATTGCCGAAGCTAATCATCAATTCAATCAAACACCTTTTAAGATCGATCATTCTATTCAGACCAACGGAATTTTAATTAATCAAGCCTGGTGCGACTTTTTTAAACAACATGATATTCATGTGGGCGTGAGCCTAGATGGCCCCGACTTCTTGCACGATCGCCACCGCAAAACGCGCACCGGAGTCGCCAGCCACGCCAGCGTCATGCGTGGAATTGCCCATCTCCAGCGAAATGAGATTCCCTTCAGTGTAATTTCGGTGATCACCGAAGATTCCCTAGATTATGCCGATGAATTATTTAACTTCTTCGTCGAAAACAAGATTACAGATGTTGGATTCAACATGGAAGAAACCGAGGGAATTCACCAGGCTTCTTCCCTAGACCGAGACAAAAATGCCACACGCTATCGCAATTTCATGCAACGCTTCTGGGAATTGACAACCCAAACAGACGGCGCATTCAAACTGCGCGAATTTGAAGTAATTTGCGAGTTGATCTACGCAAATAGCCGGATTGATCACACGGATATGAATAAACCCTTTGTGATTGTCAGCATCGATCATCAAGGCAATTTTTCGACCTTTGATCCGGAGCTGCTCTCGGTGCAAACCGATCGCTACGGTGATTTTGTGTTCGGGAATATTTTGCACAATTCCTTTGAAGACATTTGCAAGACCCCCAAATTTCAGGATATCTATCGCGATATGGCGGCTGGTGTTCAGGGCTGCCAAGCCAGTTGTGAATATTTCGGCGTTTGCGGCGGCGGTGCAGGCAGCAACAAATATTGGGAAAATGGCACGTTTAATTCGACCGCGACAAAGGCTTGCAACTATCGAACCAAAGTTGTGACTGATCTTGTTTTAGATGCCCTTGAATCATCATTTGTTTAAACATCATCTGTTTAACAACATTTTCAAAACATTCCACCAGCCCCCACAATGACCCTCACCGGTTCTAGCGTCCATCAACCGAGCTTGAACGAACCGCCCGATTTCTCGCTATTTCTGGGTGGGCCGTTATATCAGCTTTGGCGGCGAACGCATCTGTGCGGCGAGGTGCTGGACTTGCTGTACCGTCGCATCATTGTGCTCACGCTGCTGGCATGGGTTCCGTTGTTGCTCTTGTCAATCCTAGAGGGCAATGCCTGGGGCGGAAGCACCAAGCTGCCCTTTTTCCACGATGTTGCCGTCCATGCGCGCCAACTGATCGCAGTGCCGCTGTTGCTACTGGCAGAACTGTTTGTTCACCAACGGATGCGTCCGATGGTTGGACAGTTTCTAGCTCGTCGGCTGATTCCGGACACAGCACGACCAACGTTTCATGAAGCCATCACCTCCGCCATCCGATTGCGCAATTCAGTCGCGGCGGAATTGCTGCTGTTGATCCTGGTCTACTGTGTAGCACCCATTTGGCACAACCAGCTTGCCCTGGATGTGGTGAGCTGGTATGGCGTATCCGTCGATGGCACATTGCAACTCACGCTGGCCGGCTGGTGGGCGGTCTACGTGACGCTGCCGCTGTTCCAGTTTTTGCTCTTGCGCTGGTATTTCCGACTTTGGATCTGGGCGCGGTTTTTGTGGCAGGTATCGCGGATTACGTTGCAACTGATGCCGACCCATCCCGATCGCTGCGGTGGCTTGGGCTTCCTGGGAATCGTCGGACAGATGTTTGCGCCCTTTGTGTTGGCCCAGGCGGCTGTCTTGGCGGGCAGGATGGCCAACCTAATTTTTGCGGAAGGGTCTCACCTGCCGGATTTTCAGTTGGCGCTGGTCGGGTTAGTCGTGGCCATGATCGGCGTTGTCCTCGGGCCCTTGCTGGTATTTTTGCCGCAACTGGCTGCCGCCAAGTTGGTGGGGCTGCACGAGTACGGAACCCTAGCGCAGCGCTACACGCACGAATTCGATCGGAAGTGGCTACGCGGCGGCGCACCGGCCGATGAACCACTGCTCGGTAGCGGCGATATCCAGTCGCTGACGGATCTGGGCAGCAGCTACGCGATCGTGACGGAGATGAAATGGGTTCCATTCACAACCATCGCCGTGCTTCAACTGGCGGCAATCATCTTGATCCCGGTGGCTCCCCTCGTGTTGACCATGATTCCGCTCGAAGAATTGCTCAGGCGATTAGTCACAACCGTTTTCTTGGGCTAGCCCGATCGCCCAATCCCCACAACCCCGATCGCGCCGTTGCGAAGTCTTGGGCGCAAGGGGCTGAAGCCCCTTATCTGGGGCGGTGAGCCTAGGAAAATCAACCCTTTCAAGCCCAATTCATCTAACTTGACGACACGCTCTAGCCCGATCGCCCGTTTTCTAACTGATGCGTAGGATATGACTGATGCATAGGATGTGTTTTAAGCCGCCCTAATTACGACAAAACGGCCCGCGCCATGGGTCATTGCGTCATCCCTTCAACCAAGTCTTTTCTCAACCCAGGAGCACTCGATGAATTCCCAGGATCATCAGCATCGTTCACACCTGCCGATGCCGAACACCTCACGGCCCAGCTTGATCACCTACGACGCAAAAGACCCCGACACCCACTTTCCCCCAATCCCACAATTGCGGCCGCCCCAGGGTGCGCCCAATGTGTTGATTGTTCTGCTGGATGATGCCGGCTTTGGGGCTTCCAGTGCCTTCGGTGGCCCCTGCCAAACGCCAACGGCCGAAAAGCTCGCCGCCAACGGCCTGAAGTTCAACCGTTTCCACACCACGGCGCTTTGCTCGCCGACGCGCCAGGCCCTGCTGACCGGGCGCAACCATCACTCCTGCGGCATGGGTGGCATTACGGAGATTGCCACCGGGGCCCCGGGCTATTGCTCGGTTTTGCCCAACAGCATGGCTCCCCTGGCCAAGACGCTGAAGCTCAATGGCTATAACACCGCCCAATTCGGGAAATGCCACGAAGTGCCCGTGTGGCAAACCAGCCCCGTCGGCCCTTTTGATGCCTGGCCCACGGGGGGTGGCGGTTTTGAGTATTTCTATGGCTTCATTGGTGGGGAAGCAAACCAGTGGTATCCGACGCTCTATGAGGGCACAACGCCCGTGGAGCCGGACAAGACCCCCGAGGAGGGCTACCACTTGATGGACGACATGACCACCAAGGCAGTGAATTGGATTGGTCAGCAGAAGGCCCTTGCGCCGGATAAGCCGTTTTTTGTCTACTTTGCGCCGGGGGCAACCCACGCGCCGCACCATGTGCCGAAGGAGTGGGCCGATAAGTATCAGGGCAAGTTCGATGGCGGTTGGGACAAGTTGCGCGAGGAGACTTTGGCCCGTCAAAAGGCGCTGGGGGTGATCCCGCCGGATTGTGAACTGACGGCGCGCCCTGACGAGATCCCGGCTTGGGATGAGATGCCCGAGGACTTCAAGCCGTTTCTCCGGCGGGAGGCCGAAGTCTACGCGGGCTTCCTGGAGTACACCGACTACCACGTGGGTCGGCTGTTGGACTCGCTGGAGGCGCTGAATATCCTTGAGGATACGCTGGTCTATTACATCATTGGGGACAACGGGGCTTCGGCGGAAGGCGGGGTGAACGGTTGTTTCAATGAGATGAGTTATTTCAATGGGTTGCAGGGCTTTGAGACCCCGGAGTATCTGACGCAGCGGCTGGAGAAGCTGGGGGGCCCTGAGTCCTATAACCACTACGCGGTGGGCTGGGCCCATGCGATGAATACGCCCTATCAGTGGACGAAGCAGGTGGCTTCCCACTGGGGAGGGACGCGGAATGGGACGATCGTGTCTTGGCCCAAGGGCATCCAGGCCAAGGGCGAGCTGCGATCGCAGTTTAGCCACGTGATTGATGTGGCTCCGACGATTCTGGAGGCGGCGGGCATTCCCCAACCGGTTTCGGTGGATGGGATTCAGCAGGATCCGATCGAAGGAACCAGTATGCTCTACGCCTTCAACGATCCCCAGGCGGCGGAGCGCCATGAAACCCAGTACTTTGAGATGTTCGGCAATCGTGGCATCTACCACAAGGGCTGGACGGCGGTAACGAAACACCGCACCCCCTGGGCGGCGTTGGATGCGCCGATGGTCGCGTTTGACGACGATGTGTGGGAACTGTACGACACAACCCAGGATTGGAGTCAGGCGCGGGATCTGTCGCAGGAACATCCCCAGAAACTGCATGAGTTGCAGCGGCTCTGGTTGATTGAGGCGGTGCGTTACAAGGTGCTGCCGCTAGACGATCGGATGATGGAGAAGATGAACCCCGACACGGCGGGCCGACCGGTGTTGATCAAGGGGAAAACCCAGGTGTTGTTTGGGGGCATGGGTCGCCTGTCGGAGAACTGTGTGCTGAACCTGAAGAACAAGTCGCACTCGGTGACGGCGGAAATCGTTGTGCCCGCAGGTGGGGCCGAAGGGGTGATTATCGCCCAGGGGGCAAACATCGGCGGCTGGAGCCTGTATGCCAAGGATGGCACGCTGAAGTATTGCTACAACTGGGGCGGTCTTGAGCACTTCATTGTGGCGGCCGATGAACCGCTGTCGGCGGGGCCGCACCAGGTGCGCATGGAGTTTGCCTATGCGGGCGGTGGTGCGGGCAAGGGTGGCCGGGCGACGCTGTTTGTGGATGGCCAGCAGGCGGGCGCGGGTGACATCAAAGCCACCCTGGCAACGATCTTCTCGGCGGATGATGGCTGTGATGTGGGTGAGGATACTGGCGCGCCGGTGTCGCCGGAGTATGGCTCGCGGGGCAATGCCTTTAATGGGGTTGTGAAGGGGGTTTTGCTGTCGATCGAGGCGGCCGATGAGTCATCGGAGCACCTAGTTTCGCCGATCGATGCCGTTCGCCTGGCCCTGGCACGGCAGTAGGTTCGCGCGGGGGGCGATCGTCGATCTCAACTGATTTCAGCCGATCTCAACTGATTTCAAGAGCATGGGCGATCGCTCCTCAGCCTCCATGCCATCCCTGCGGCGGGTTGCTGACGGTCAGCCAGGACTGTTCATCAACGGTCATTTCAGATCATCACCTCAAGGCTCCCAATCATGGCCATAGAACTGAACGTCAAAGAGATTTTGGGCAGCTATGCTCAGATCACAATATTTGTCCTGATGTTGTCGATCGGCCTGTCCCAAGGGTTCGCGAACATCGCCTTTTTATGGCGCAGACCCGGTCTGTTGGCGCGGTGTTTGTTCGCTGCCTTTGTGCTCGTCCCGATCGCCGCCATGGTGATTAACCAAATCGTGCCCATGAGTTTCCCCGTGCGGATGGGGTTGGCCATGATGGCCATTTGCCCCGGCGCACCGATGATTTACCGCAAGTCGCTCAAGGGCCGAGCCTTGCCAGCCTTGGCCGCCAGCTTTCAGGTCACGATGGCCCTGGTCTGCGTTGTGGCCGTGCCCATTTGGCTGGGGATCATTTCCAAGCTCTACCCGGCTGAGGCCGTCGTTGAGGCCGCCACGGTGTTTAAGCAAGTGGCCTCGGTGCAACTTGTCCCGATCGTGCTAGGGATGGCGCTGCGGGAATGGGTCTCCGACCTGGCGGACAGTTGGACCACCACCGTGACCAACCTGGGCGACTTTTTATTCAAAGGCATTGTGCTGGTCGTGCTCGTGGTGGCCTTGCCTAAGGTGCTGACCGCTGGCGTGATCCCCGTGCTTGGAGCCGTCCTGTTTGCCACGGCTAATCTGTTGATTGGCCATGGATTGGGCGGCCCAGAGCCGGAAAGTCGGTTAACGATCGCGGTGTCCAACAACACACGCAATGCGGGCTTGGCCCTGGCCCTCGCCACCCTGAATTTTCAAGATCCGGGCATCCTCGGAGCGATCGCCACCTATGCCGTCTTTGCCGCCGTCGCGGGCAGCATTTACGCCAGCCTATATCAGAAAAAACTCGCTCAACAGGAGGCCGTGACCAATGGTTAATCAACAGTTAATTAACCACTAATCAATCGTTCACGCCTGTTAGAGATTCAACAAAAATTAATCTTTAAGAGGCAATAGCGGTTGCAACAGGTTAATTCAGATTGATTCAGATTGATATTTACAACATTTTGCCCGATCGCCATCTATAAAACGGTTTAATCAACTAATCCATTCGCCGAACCATTGACCCAAGGATAGGTTCAACCTTCAGACCCGTTGCCCCAAAGCACCCTTGGGCAAGATGATTGTGATGGTGATTTAGTCGTCTAGAGCATCGCGCCACAAGTCTTTAGTGCCATCAATCACCCGATCAATTCGCCATTCCTAGATTTGTCGTTCATTTACATTCTGTTTTCCCTGAGTTAGAAACACCATGGCCCTCAACGAATACACCCCCGGTACGACGTTCCCCGGCGTGATTGGTCGCACCGCCGATGTCTCAACCCCCGCCTGGCCACGACCCAACCGAGCCAAAGACGGTGCGCCCAACGTGCTGTTCATTGTGTTGGATGACACGGGTTTCGGTCAGCTCGGTTGCTTTGGCAGCCCGATCGCCACGCCCAACTTGGATGCCCTCGCTGCCGACGGCCTGCGCTACAACAACATGCACACAACGGCCCTCTGCTCCCCATCACGGGCTTGCATGTTGACCGGCCGCAACCACCACTCCAACGGTCTGGCCTGCATTACTGAAACGTCGATGGGCTATCCCGGCTACAACGGCTATATCCCCTTCGAGAATGGATTTCTGCCCGAAATTTTGCTGCAACACGGCTACAACACCTACGCCGTGGGCAAGTGGCACCTGACCCCCACGGAGCAAACCAGCGCGGCGGGCCCCTACGATCGCTGGCCCCTCGGGCGCGGATTTGAGCGGTTCTATGGCTTCCTGGGCGGCGACACCCACCAGTACTATCCCGACCTGGTGCGGGACAACAGCCAAATCGAACCCGAGAAAACGCCGGAAGAGGGCTATCACCTGACCGTGGATCTGGTGGACAAGGCCAAAGCGATGATCGCCGATGCCAAGCAGGTGGCTCCTAACAAGCCCTTCTTTATGTATTTCTGTACCGGTGCGATGCACGCCCCGCACCATGTGCCGCAGGAGTGGGCCGATAAATATAAAGGGCAGTTTGACGATGGCTGGGATGCCTATCGGGAAAAGACCTTTGCCAAGCAAAAGGCCCTGGGGATCATTCCCGAAAATACGGTGCTGTCACGCCATGACCCCGATGTGCCGGATTGGAATTCCCTTTCCGATGATGAGCGGCGGCTCTACGCCCGGATGATGGAGGTGTTTGCCGGGTTCCTGGAGCATACGGATCACTACATCGGCGAGCTGATTCAGTTCCTGAAGGAGATGGGCGAGTACGAAAACACGCTGATTATGGTGATTTCGGACAATGGGGCCAGCTCCGAGGGCGGGCCGACTGGCTCCGTGAATGAGAATAAGTTCTTTAATAATGTGCCCGAAAGTTTGGCGCAAAACCTGGCGGCGATCGACGACATTGGCGGGCCCAAGTATTTCAATCACTATCCCTGGGGCTGGACCCATGCGGGGAATACGCCGTTTCGTCGCTGGAAGCGGGAAACCTATCGGGGTGGGGTCAGCGATCCGTTCATCGTGACGTGGCCGAAGGGGATTCAGGCCAAGGGCGCGATTCGCAGCCAGTATGCCCATGCGATCGACATGGTGCCGACGGTGCTGGAGGCCTTGGGGATTGAAGCGCCGACGGTGATCAAGGGTGTGGCCCAATCCCCGATCGAGGGGGTCAGCCTGGCCAACTCCTTCGACGATGCCAACGCCCCGGCCAAACACCTCACCCAATATTTCGAGATGATGGGCCACCGATCGATCTATCACGACGGGTGGCGCGCCGTTTGCCCCTGGCCTGGCACGTCCTTTGTGGAATCAGGGCTGGGGTTTGGGTCGCCCATTTCCTACGACAAGCTGATCGAACTGGATGCCCAAGGCTGGGAACTGTACAACATCCGCGAGGACTTTGCCGAAACCCATAACCTGGCGGCCACGGAGCGCGATCGGCTGATTGCAATGATCGGCATGTGGTATGTCGAGGCGGGCAAATATAACGTGTTGCCGGTTGATGGTCGCGGGACGCAGCGATTCGCCGTCGAGCGTCCGCAAATCGCGGTCGATCGCCAACGCTATACCTACTACCCCGGAACCCAGGTCGTGCCTAACAACGCAGCCCCTCGGTTGTTGAATCGTGCCCACTCGATTTCGGTGGAGGCGATCGTGCCCGAAGGCGGCGCGGAAGGCGTGCTCTTCAGCATGGGCGGCAATGACGGGGGCTTCTCGTTTTATGTCCAGAACGGCACGCTGACCTATGGCTACAACTACGTGACCGATGCCTATTTCAAGGTCGAGTCACCGGAGCCATTGCCCGTTGGCCACCACATTTTTAGTTTCCAGTTCGATCCGACGGGGCCCGCTGACATCGCCCACGGCAAAGGTACGCCGGCCAAGATTACCTTGCTGGTGGATGGCAAACCCGTGGGGACGGGCGACTTGCCGGTAACGATTCCCCTCGCGATGGGATTGGCGGCGGGGGTGGCGGTCGGGGCCGATCCAGGTGCGCCGGCCATGCCGGACTATCAACCGCCCTTTGCGTTCACGGGCCAGGTGAATAAGGCGATGGTGGATGTGACGGGTGAGCCAGTGGAGGACTACGAGGCCAAAATGCGAATGTATTTGGCGCGGCAATAGCTGGCGATTCTGGCCCAGGCCCAAGGTCTGGGCTGGCGATCAAGCGACAACAGCCGAGCGCAAAAATCGCCTTGATCGCCTTTCCTATGAGAAATTCGATGCGCAATTTAGCGAAACTTGGGATGTGGCCGAAGGGGCGATCGCTTGTGCTGGCGGCGATCGTGACGGGTGGGAGTTGCTTGGTCGCCACCGAGGCGATCGCCCAGCGCAGCCGCCCCAATGAACCGACGTTTTTTGAGGAAGGCGATCGGCAATTGGAGCGGGCGATCGAGCAATTGCAGCGATCGCAACCGGCCCCCGTTTTGACGATCGATGCCAGCCTGCAGCAGTGGCAGCCAATTACATCACGGGCCGGCGGGTTTTCGGTTTGGGCCCCGATCGGGGTGTTGTCCGATGCCACCGAATTGATCGCCCTGGATTCGCAGCCCCTCGGGTTCCGCGTGTTGTCGATCCAAACGGCGATCGGCAAGTTCGTCGTGGCCTATGCCGATGCACCGGCGATCGAGACCGATCGGCTGTTGGACGCGGTGACGCAGGCCGTGATCGATCGCACCTCGTTTGCGGTCAAAACGGCCCAGCCGATCGCCTTGGACGGAGCGACGGGGCGAGCAATCACCCTCGTGGGCCAAGATGGGTCGATTGTGGCCTATGTGCTGCGGGGGGTCGATCGGCTCTACCTGGTCGGTGTGCGCCAAACCAACGGCAGCACGGCCACCGAAGCGGTCGATCGGTTTCTGAAATCCTTTCGCCTCACCCCCCGCTAATGGTTGATTGATGACAGACCCTAAGACGATTAGGGGATAGAAAATCAGACATTACTACTATGAATTTTTGGGAGGTTATGAATTTTTGGGAGCATTGCTGTCCGCTTTCCACTGATTAAAGGTGGCTTTCATGGCCGCTTGAATTCGATCGGGATCGGGCTTTTTACCCCCCATCAAATCGCCAAAATAAACGCAAGCCCCTTCGCCCAGGGCCAGGGTATAGGCCGCGGCCCAGGATGCGGCGATCGCACTACCCAAACCGGGGATGAATTTCACCAGTTCCCGCCCGATCGCCTGGGCCAAAAAGCCCCCCGCGATCGTGCTAATCACGCCGCCCACCTGCGATCGGGTGAGTTTTTGGCCATAGAGCTGCCCCAACAGCCCCACCATCGACACCTGCAACGCCGTCAGCACGGGCATGGAGGCAAAGGGCAACGGAACCGCCTCGATCGCCGCCGCCGCCGCCGCGAAGGCCAGCACGTAGCGCCGCCCCACATCCCGATATAAATTGCTGATTTGCCGACCCGGTTCACCATCCAACACCCGATCGAGCAACTGGTGAATTGTGCGCGCCTCCGCTGCTGGCAGGAGGTCAGCCAGGGCATCGCGCAGGGCTTCCAGCCCATAAAACGTCGGGTTGAAGCCATCCTCCTCACGGGTAAAATCCAACAGCACTGCCCGATCGAACAGCCCCCCAAACACCTGCTGCAACGCCCCAAAGGGCCGCGCCACCGTCGCCAGCGTCAGCGGATCGGCCGGATGGTCAGCCTGCTCCGGCGGATAGACCTCGTGCAAACAGGTGACGGCCAACAGGCAGGGCACGGCGGGATAGCGCTGGCGCACGGTGGCCGCCACTTGCCGCAGGGTTTCCGTGGCGAAGTCGTTAATTTTCACCGTCAGGATCAAAATCCGCGCCCGATCGGGATCCCGATCGAACCCCGCCAACAAATCCTCCGCGATCGCCTGGCCATCTCGCTGCGCATCACCCAACCCCACCGTGTCCGTAAAAATCAACAGCGGCAGTTCATCGGACGGGTAGGCATAGCGCGCCGTGTGCTGCGTGTGGGGCCGAAACCCTTGGCCCACAATGTCCTCCGAGACTCCCGTGAGGCCACGGACGATCGAACTTTTGCCCGCCTGGGGTTTGCCCAGCAGCGGCACATCGGTGGTCGGCAACTGGGCGCGCACCTCCGCCAACAATTCCGCCACCCGATCGTCACTGACACTAAACCACTGGGTCAGGGATTGCACCGCCTGATTCATGGTTTCGCTGGGATTGATCCCCGCAGGAATCCCCGGCCAATTGGGCGGCAACGGAACTGATACCTTCGTTGGCAACTTCACCGCCCAGGGCCAGGCCGGCGGCCAAGGGAGGGCCATCAGGCGATCTTTTGCCCCTTGCCAAGCGGCGGCCCACGGCGGGGGCCGATCGGGCGATTCAGGATTAGACGATTCAGGATTAGACGATTCCGCATCTGATGATCCCGAATTAGGCGATCCCGAATTAGGCGATCCCGAACTAGGCGATTCCAAATCGGGCGATCCCGAATCCGGCAAACCAGCCTCCGACGAACTCAGATCGGATCGAGGGGAATCGGATGGGGTGGGATCAGCGTCGGGCATAGGGCAGCAGCCAGGGGCGGTAGGCCAAAAGGAACAATAATGCTACTCAGGATTAGGGGCTGCCATCAACTTTGGGAAGATCAGGGATCGCGGGGGCTGGGCGGGGAGACTCCGCCCCTAGGACCGATCGGTTGGGAAAGATAATCCGGGTTTTAGGCTAACTGATGACAACCCCTAAGTTTGCAGTTGATTGCAATTGATATCGACTGGGTAATTAAGTTTGCAATTGATTGGGTAATCAACTTCATGAATCGAAATCACGTTACAGTCAGGTTAAGAGCACGATCGCCCGCGAAAGCACCAAAAACAGGGGATTGTAGCGACGTTTTGTAGCGAAACGATCGGTTCATCAACAAACAGGCTCGCTACGATGACAAATCCCAACCCCCAGCGTTTTAGGAGTGGCGATCGCATGGCACACAGTCCTTGGATGGGCGGGGAAACGGTGCAACACCCTCATTGGCAGCCAGAAATGTGGCACCTGGATAATGGGCTGCGTGTGGTCTACCGCCATGTGCCCGCCAGCCCAGCCGTAACCATGGATGTGTGGGTGAAGGCGGGCGCTGCCGTGGAGCCGATCGCCTGGGATGGCATGGCGCATTTTTTAGAGCACATGATTTTTAAGGGCACGCAGCGGCTGGGGCCCGGGGAGTTTGATCGAGCGATCGAAAGTCGTGGGGGAGCCACTAATGCTGCCACCAGCCATGACTATGCTCACTATTTTGTCACCACGGCCGTGGAACATGCGGAGGTCACGCTGCCTTGTTTGGCAGAGTTGTTGCTCAACGCGGCGATCCCAGACGAGGAATTTGAGTTAGAGCGATCGGTGGTGCTCGAAGAAATCCGCCAGGCCTACGACAGTCCCGATTGGGTTGGGTTTCAGATGTTGCTGTCGCGGGTTTATCCCAACCATGCCTATGGGCGATCGGTGTTGGGTAGCGAAGCATCCTTGATGGCGCGATCGCCCGCCGAAATGCGCCAGTTTCACGCCTGCCACTACCAGCCCCAAAATCTGGTGGTGGCCCTGGTGGGCGGGTTGCCGCCCGATCGGGCGCGACGGCTGATGGAGTCCGCCTTTGCCGACTTTGCAGCTCCCCAGACTTGCCCGCCCCAATCGATGGGCAGCACACCGCCCATGCAGGCAATCCATCGCCAAGAACTGCACCGCCCCTACCTCGAACAGGCCCGCTTGATGATGGCCTGGACGGGGCCGAGCCTCGACCAGATTGAGGACACCTACGCCCTGGATGTCTTAGCCACCTTGTTAGGCGTGGGGCGCACCTCTCGGCTGGTGAGCGATTTGCGGGAACATCGCCAATGGGTGCTGGCGATCGACTGCGAAGCCAGTCCCCAGCGCGATGCCAGTTTGCTGACGATCGGCGCTTGGCTCGACGAACGGGATGTGGGCGTGGTGGAAGCCTGTATTTGTGACCATTTGGCGGCCCTGCGCGATCGCCCCGTCAGCGACAGCGAACTCAACCGCGCCCAGCGGCTCCTGTGTAGCGACTATATTTTCTCCACCGAAACTCCCAACCAACTGGCCAGCCTCTACGGGTACTACGGCTTGTTGGATCACCTACCCGAGGCCACGGCCTACCCCGATCGGATCCGCGCCGTCCGCCCCGCTGATATCCGACGGGTCGCGGATCACTACCTCTCCCCCGATCGCTATGCCATGGTGACGCTGATCCCGGCCTAGCGATCGCCTTGGCCCTCGCCTTGGCTCAGGCAACCCGAGGCCGACCCGGAATCAGTCCACTAGTTCGCCTTTTTCGTAACCCGTTCCCGCCGCCAGAAGAACGCCGCCGCCAGCCACAGCCCCGCCATCTTGACCGTTTCTGAAGCCAGCGTTGCCCAAATGGCCCCCGTCCAGGAATAGGACGGAATCAAAAACAAATTCAGCACTACGTTCAAGATGGCCGCCGAAACCTGAATCAGGCTGCGCTGGCCTTGATAGCCCGCCGCCGTCAGTGAATCGGCCGCTAAGTATTGCATCGCCAAAATCAAATGCACCGGGGTAAACCAGCGCAACACCCCGATCGCATCCCGGTATTCTGACCCCAAAATCAGCTCCACCAAGGGCGCACAAACGAACATCCCAATCCCCGCCACCACCCCATAGCCAAACAGCAACGGAAACAGGCGCTTCGCAAACCGAATGCTGCCATCAATGCCGTTGATGCCGGCTTGGAAAAACCGCGCATAGTTGGCGGATCCCACGGCGATGATCGGTTGATAACCCACGTCCACAAAGCGATAGCCCGCCCCATAAATCCCCGCCGGCTGTTCACCCACCATGCTTGACAGCAGGGTTTTGTCGGCGTGGGCATTAATCGTTTCCGCCGAACCCGCGATCGAAAAATAAAGCCCCTGCCCCAACTCCCAGTCACAATCTTTCGCAGGCCAACTCGGCAAACCGGCCCGCCGACTCGCCCAAATAAATGCCCCGAAGGCCGGCAGCACCGAAGCAGCACAGTAAAAGATCGACCAGGTTTCGGCACTTCGCCAATCGGGCACTAACCACAACGCCCCAACCGCCAACAACTTCACTGAGGAAAAAGCAACTTTGAGCTGAGCGGAGCGCGCGGCAAGGCCTATTGCCAAAAATGCAGCTCCACTCAGCTCAAGCATGTATAAGCCCCAGTGGTCGCCAAGGGTAATCCACAGCACGAGTCCGGTGGGAATATTCGATCCCCAAATTCGGTTGGCGAGGAAAAGAACCAGGATCATCCCAACAACGGAGGAGCAACCCAGAACGATCAGGGCTTTGCCCCAGGATGCTGAGAAGGCGCTGCGATCGCGAGACACGGTTCGCACCAGCAAGTGGGCATGGCCCAGGCCGATAAACGGCGAGAGCATGGCCACCAGGGAGGTCACCCCGATTAATGTGCCGTATTCCTTGGCTCCCAAAAAGCGGGCGAGAAAAATAAAATAGAGGGCTTGGATCATGACGCTCAGAACACGAGCACCAATCATCCATAAATTATCTTTGACAACTTCTGTCTTCAGGGCTTGCCTGAGACGAGTGATCGCTTCGTGAATCTTAGGCATGGCACTTGATTGAATTAAGTGAGCAAGTGGGCTAGTTTTACTAAAAACATTTTTGTAACTGCATTAAACAAGCATTTTCAAGCAAGCAGTTTTGAGCAGTACGACTGGCTGACTGACAAAAGTCGTAGAATTATTGCTATGCAACGGTTCAGAACCCTGATAAAACTTGGCTTCTAGAAATTGTGTCCGTCAATCAGGCAGTGCAGCCCCAATGCACACCTAGTTTAGGATGGTCTAACGATCGATGGCGCTGGCTAATAGCCTGATGTAGGCAGCTTGGTAGTAGATGGCGGGTTCGCTGAGTTCCCAGCTTTTGATGTCTCCCCCGGCGGATGAGTCGAGATACCGCTTTTGAATGGGTTCGCGCTTGATGGCTTCCTCGTTGCCGCCATAGGCTCGGTTGGGGCCGCCCACCAGGTAGCCGGGGGCCGGGCCGGGCTTGCCGGGGGCGACGCGCTCGTAGTTACCTTTGCCGAGCCATTCATGATAGATGGCGTTGACCGATCGCTCAGCGCCCAGGGCTTTCATATTTGTGAGGTACATCCAGCCGAGGGGATTGACCCCATGCAGGTAATGCAGATGGGCGAGGGCGCGTGCCTGGAAGTTGGCTTGGCGGCTCGGGTCGGCGGCGTAGCGGATTGCGTCCCAGTTGCTGTTGCCGTAGTTGGCTTGGACTTGGTTGCTGCCCCAGTGGTATTGCGCATCGGGCATGGCGACACCGTAGGGATCGAGGTCGGGACGCGGGCCGTAGGCATCGGTTTGAGTCCGAACAATGCTGACGAATCGATCGCGGATTTGCTTGGCCAAAGCGGGATCGGCGTTGGGCAACCGGCTGTAGAGCAGGAGGGCATCACCTTCGTGGGGGCGATAGCGACTCCAAACGCTGTCATTCCAGGCCTGAGCGGCGGGCAAGTAGGTGGCGAGTTGGCGGCTGTACTCGCGGTTTCCCGTGAGGGCAAAGAGGTGGACGGCGGCGGCGGCGGCGTTACCGTTCTGCTCGGGGATGGGGCGATCGGCATCGCCGGCCTTGATTTCCTGGGTGTCGCAGTCGGTTTGGCGGGGATTGGTTTGAAACCAATTCCAGGCGCGAATGGCGCGTTGTTCGAGGTCGGTGGCTTCGGCGCGGAGGGCGGGAATTTGTTGATAGATGCGGGCCGCATGGGCAAAGGCGGCGGCGGCGGCGATCGAGGCGGAGGAACACTGGGGCGCGTAATAGCGGGGGCGCTGGTCTCGGCTGGGGCGATCGGCAGCGTTGTAGTCAATTACGCCCACTTTGATCAGGACACCGCCATCGGGTTCTTGCATTCGCTTGAGCCAATCGACTTCCCATTTGATTTCGTCAATCAGGTCGGGAATGCCGTTGCCCGATTCGGGAATATTGAAGCGATCGGTAAAGACGCGGGGATTTTGTTCGTAGGCGGTTAGGAGCTGATTGACGACGGGAGCCGCAAAGGTGGTGTATTTGTTGGTGTCGCCCGCATCAAACCAGCCCCCGCGCAGATCCCGGGCGGTTTTGGGATCGGTTTTGGCACTGACCGATCGCGCCTGGGTGTCTTGGTTGGGCCCCAAATAGGCGGCTCCATCTTGCCACTGGCCCGCGATCGCGCCGGTTTTGGCAAAGCCCGATCGCTGGTAATAAAACATCCGCGTGGCAGCGACGAGGGCGGTTTGATAGACGTTGGCTTGAATCTCAAAGGGAAACGATCGCTCGCCCCGATCGCGATCGACCACGATATAGGTTCCGGGAGTTTTGACGCTCGAAAAATCGAACCGCCACGCCCGATCGCCCGACTGGGGATGGATATTGCCGTTATTCCACGGGGCGATCGACCCCGAAAAAACCACCTGATTCGTCGCCGCATGGCGCACCTCATAGGTCGCTCCCGGCGCAAAAGCACGCTGGGTATTCGATCCCGACGGCGACGAGGCAATCACAGCCACCTTCGGATCTTGCGGTCGATAGCCCAACTGATCCACCAAAATTCGGGGCATTGGCTCGCTACCACCACCCACCGTTGCATCGACTAATCCAACCTCAGAGTGGCCGCGAAGGAAACCCAAAAAATGCACGCCGATCGCACCACAGCCAAAGACCAAAGCTACCAGCAGCCATCCTCGTGGGGAATGCCAAAACGTCATGGACGGCTTCTCCGAAGTTAGGTAATTGTCAAAACAAAGAGATCGCAATAGCCGAAAGTGATCGCAGAATTGCAGAATGAATGATAAAAATGCTCCACTCCAATTGACTCATTAATCACCAACTAACCCCATCGCCGATCGTTCAGTAAAAATAATTCATCAAGACAGTCCATTAGACCCATGTTGTACGACGGCCTAACAAGCCCATCAACGTGCCAACCCCTTGTGCAATGCGAATACACGACTGGCAGAAACGAGATTTTCCTAACACCAACGTTGGCAGTAATGCTAATAACCCCATGCCAATGAGTCCCAAGCCTTTGACAAACCGAATTGCTTGCACCTTCAAACTCGGGTAGAGTTCTTTTTCCACCAAACTATAAATACTCCAGCCCCAGTAGTTCCGCCGAACTAACCACTGAAAGGTTGTGCGACTTGCCGGAACTGACTCATAGGCGATCGCCTCCGCCGACCAAACAATTTTTAGCCCCGCCTGGTGCAGCTTCATAAATAAATGCGTATCTTCACCCCCCCCAACCGCAAAGCGCTCATCAAATACCTGATCCATTTGCTTTAGGTAGGGTGCAGGCAGCAACACATTATTCGTAAAAGCCACATGTAACCCCTGGCCCGTTTGGTAGCTAGGAGGGTTAAAAAAGCCGCCTTTTTCAATCCATCCGGGAACATTCGATGATTGAAAAACCGGTAAAATAGGGCCCCCAACAATATCAGCTTGGTACTGTTCTTTGGTTTGAATGAGTGATTCAAGCCATGCGGGACAAGCCTGCTCATCGTCATCAATAATCGCAATCAAGTCACCATCAGCCGCAGCATTCTGAATCGTCCGATTGCGGGTATAAGTCACACCCGATTTTTGTTCGACATCATAATGGATTGGCCAGCGCGAAGTTGATTGCCAACGGGTGACTAGATCACGAGCAGACGCGGCAGCATCATTATCAACAATGATGATTTCAATGTCAGGAGCAGGGATCCGTTCAAATGTTAAGGCCTGCAAGCTCAATAGGAGTTGTTCGAGCAGAGCTTGGCGCTTATAGGTAGCAATACAAATCGAGACTTTCATGAATGGCGTTAGCGTTGCGAAGCATAGAGTGATGGAGGATTGAATTGATCTGAACTTACAGGGCCCAGGGAAGCGGTTCTACGGTTGGACAGTCTGTTTTCATTCGGTAGGTGCATCCATTTGCTGTGGCGTAGTGAATCGCTAGCACCATTTCATTGACATGCAAAGAATAGCGACCCGACAAACGGGGCGATCGCTTGGTTTGAATCGCCTCTGCCAGGTCAGCAATTCCTCGGGCAAAGTCCATTTGTTGCGCCCCACGATATTTTTGGCGCTGGGTGACTGGGCCCACCAAAGGATAACGTTGGGCTAGGGGGCCTTCGATCGTTTTGCGACGAATCTTCAGCCGTCGCTTGATATAAACAGGCGATCGATAGAACCAGCAGTCTTCCGTATACATCACCCCCGTAGACCCAAAAATGCGTAATTCATGATCATGGGACGCAACAATACTACAAGTCAAACGAGCCACAACCCCGGACGCAAACTTAATACAAGCCACTGAAAAATCGGGTGCATCCGGTGGATCCAAATTATCAACACCCTTATCCGGAATCGTACAATCCGCAAACGCTGTCACACTCAGAGCAGGCCCAAAAAAAGCGGGAAACCACGTTAAGTAATAGCCCGCATGTTCCAAAGTACAGCCCACTTCAAATTCATCTTTATAGGGCCAAGGTGTTCCCGATTCACTGAGCCAACTTTGATAGGCCATGGCAGGCACAAAGCCATCATCCATTTCTGCATACACCAAAGAAACCTGCCCGATCGCCTGTTCTCTCAAAGCTTTCCATAACGTTTGCGCCGTTTCCCCCAAAAGACTACAAGGAGCACCGGAAATCTCTAGGCAATTTGCTTCAGCCAACTCAACCAATTCCTGAGCTTCCTCAAGGGTCATACCCAAAGGTTTTTCAGAATAAACATGCTTTCCAGCCTTCAGCGCATCCTTAGAAACCTGGAAATGGCTCCGAGGATTGGTTAGATTCACGACAATCTGCACACGATCATCCTGAAGCAGCGATTCTAAAGTCGCATACTTGGGCAAAGAATAAGTCTTTGAAAAATGCTCGGCTCTGACAGGATCACGATCCATGACCCCTAGAACCTTCAAGGAAGGATGATTCTCTAGGGTACGGACATAGTAATCTGCAACAAATCCACAACCAACGATCGCAATATTTGTACAATTAATATTCAAGACTAACTAAATCCATCAAATTCGATAGCTACTAGTCTAGCAACTACCAATCGTAACGACCAGCCTATTAAGGCAACCCAGAAAACAAATTCATTGGCCACCTAGCTCCCAAAGTAAACCTTCAAAAAGCCCAAAATTCACACCAACCAGATTCTTCGGATCCAACAAAATCTAATCAAAATTATTTCAATAGACGCTCATACCGCTCCACAGCCATTTTAGCCTTGGCTGAAATCATAATTGCTACATGTTCAGGCCGCGTTGCTTGGACAAAGTCAAGCAATTCATCTTCTGACATAGCAGCAGGATCATAATAAGAATTCAAAATCTTTACGGAATCGGAATAATGACCACTTCGATCCTTCAAAACACGATCAACATACGTACCGTAGAGAGTATATTCCGAAAGATTCCATGTTCTTAACAGGGTATCTAGCCAACTCTTGCCCGTAACCTGCTCCAGTCGATCGCACATCGAAAGTACATTTTCCTGCTTCCAAGTAATAATGTCAGCAATGTAATCCGGTGCTGGCATGGGAGTTGGCTCTAAACCCAATAGCCGACTAGCAGACTCATGCCATAGCTGATGTGGTGTACTCATGGTCTCTGGATTTCCACCCGGCTCGGCATAGAATCTAACAAAGTCATTTTTAATCAAATTCTTACAATCAAAAGCACGAATAAACATTTCGTCCGAATCCAAGAAAATCAAAACATTCTCATCAACAGACCTCGCCAAAGCTATCTTGGTGATTTGTTGCATGATCCAATTGCGGACAGGTAGCGTCTTGAGACTAAACCAAGCCTTCTGCGTAACAGGAACTCGGAAGATCCATGGCGGCATAAAGTCTTCCACTAAAACAATATCGGTATAGCTGTTTTTCAATGCACGAAAGAGTTGAAAATCACGCTTTTCAACAGCAATATAATGACGAAATGGTGATTCAACAAAGCGCTCAATACTATGGCACAGTAATTTGCATCGCTGAAAATCAAGATTATAGCTAGGTGTAATAATTGCGAATGAGTATTGATTCTTTTTCTGCGAGGTATTCATTTTTGATCCAATTCCATTCAATGAAAAGTAATGATTGTCAGCCTAGCAACAATGGAAAGCACCTCTTAGAATACCATTGTCTAGAATCAAATGGTGTCCAACAAAGCGATTTCTGAAGTCGTGAAGTGTGGTAGCAACAATGGGTCAATCAGCTTCTGAAATGACAAAGATCGATGTAATCGATGTAATTAAAGATCATCTGCCAGACCTCGATCCGGCATGGTGTTCATAACCCACGCAAGACCTGCAACTAACGATATCGGATGCACCCACAAAGACTCAATTAGATTTAGGTTTGGATAATAAGGGAATAAACCAATCACCCATACACCAAGCACTTCAATCTCAGACGCAACGCGATCTACCTATGAGCTGAAAGATTATCCATCACAACAGCCGCACCTAGTCAGGGCAGTCGCTGTCCCTCGTCTAGGAAGGACTATTATCTCCGTGAATCTTGGTCAATCTTGTCCTTTGAAATGAACAACCATGTACGAAAATGGTCAGCATCCAGTAGAAGACCTGATCTATCGAGAAGATCTAGGCTCTCTAGCCTAACATTCCGAATTTGCTGCCAATATTTAACTCTCAGAGCTTGCGCTCGCTCGGTAATTGATTGGCTAGCATTCGGCGTTTCTTACGATCGAAATCTAATTCTTACGCGGTTTATGCAGTGACACATCGCTGATAGACGGCCCTCATACCCCAACAACCCCTGCTCTGTGACAATTTCACGGAGTTTTCTCAAGCTAGCATCAGGCACTCTAAACCTGAACCATGGGTAGATCTGTCACCTGAGCTGAGATCTACTTAGATGGCTCATTAAGATGGCTCAATTGAGCTTTACCTCAATGCTTTGACCCTGAATCGCCTCTAATTCTATACTGCTCAACTAATTTTTGCACTAGACCATTGGCTGATAGTCTCAGATCCGGTTTATCAAGTAGCACTGTTCAATTGACCTGCCACTGACCTGCTACCAAGGAAGAGGAAAGTACCGACGGATGACCTTGGTTATGAATGCGAGGGTGACACGCCAATGAGCTAACCTGTTCGACAACTTATCCCAGGTCTTGAGGGCTATCATCAAATTCCTAAAACCCTGATTCTGTCGTTGTCAGATCGTGGAGGCAAGGGGCTTGAGCATCTTGTCTGAGACGGTTGGTCTAAGAATGTCAACCATTTCAACCCCCATCAATCCAATTTAATGACGCGCTTTAAACCCTTTGTCTGGGGCGGTTGGGCCGGGAAAATCAGTCATTCCAAACTCAATCCAACTCCATTGGATGACACGCCCCAATCCGGCGGCTGGCTAAACCACTCATCACTTAGTTGCCATAGATGCTCCGCTGGCTAGAGTTCCGGAGAATAGGGTCTGATTGACTGACAGAATGGCTAGAAGCCAAGTTTTGTAAGGCTGATGAATCATTGCTATTCAACGATTTCACGACTTTTGTCAGTCAGCCAAATCATACTAGGTAAAATCAACCATTCCGTTTGCCCAATGGGTGAGAAAACAAAGCCATACAGATGAAGATAGCGCCATTAATCACGATGTATGGCGGCGGCAGGGTGTTGTCTTCGCAGTGCCCAAACCTTGTATCGGAGTGCCCAAACCTTGTATCGGATAGTTTTCGGTCTCTTTGGGGGGCCTCAACTATTTATCATCTGTTTGATTGAGTGAATTTTCAGAGCTTAGGGTACTCAAAGCCGGAGAAATCTCTGTACTTGAGGGGGTTATTGACGAAGGTATTGCTCTGAACTCTTGGCAATAATTAATTCCTACGCCAAAAGCAACGGCTGAAAAAATAACGGTTGGCAGTGAATTACGAAACATCAAAGAGCTTTCGGATAGATTGGCAATAAGGCTATAAGTAAAAAAGACTAGCACCCAAAGATACTCAATACGACGAGTTACTCGCATCAGCGCGATAGCTTTAACTAAGGTTTGGAAGACAATCCAAGCATACAATGCCAGTCCAACCAGTCCTAAATCAATACATAAATCTAGAAAGCCATTATGAGAGTCGGGAACCGGCCAACGAACCGATCGGATGACATAGGCGGACTCTCCATTCAGCCCATTCCAAAATGTTCCAAATCCATACCCGAGTATTGGTCGATCTTTGATTCGATCAATCACAAATTCCCAGACATCGGTACGCCCTGTTAGGGTTGTATCTTTCCCAAGAGCGCCCAATACATTAACAACAATGTCGTTCCAGTAAAAGTATGCATTAATCCCAACCACTGATACCCAAACCATTCCTCGATTCATCCATTTATTAGGCAACCGTAAGATCTGCCCTAGTTGACTTACAATAACTAGCAAAGCAATATTAATTAGCGGGCTTTTAGATTGTGATAATTGAATTAGCACAAGTGCAGAAAATAGTCCGAACCATCCTAAATATCGATGGCGTTTGAGCGGCTCTGATATGCCAATCAGGACAAAAATACCTGAGCATAGAGCCATCATTTTACCTAATTGGTTTTTGTGGGAATAGATTCCACGCCATTTTCCTGCGTGGACTGCTGACATTACGCCATATTTCCGAAACACAATCCCAAAAATAAAAGATAGTAAATTTGAAACCCCAAACATCACGGCTAGAATGCGAACCTGATCTTTCAGAGAGTATCGAGTTGCAATATAAAGTCCAAATTGCAACGTACCAATCATCGAAATGGATGCATTGATGGTTTTAGACGGTGCGATCGACCATAAGGACGATAAAGGAACCATTACCATAAGTAGTAATACTAGTGGGGTGGAGGTGATCGCAAATAAGGTCTGCCTCCATCGCATAACCAATAAAATACTAGTTACCAAGTAATTGATAAAATATAAGGCAATGCTGGGTGTGTAGTTAAACGCCAGCATACTCACTCCATCTCCTTCACTGGCTCCATTAGTCAAAATAACTTCTAGAACTCCCAAGGAGTATCGAATTAGAAAGAACACGACAAAAATGTGTTCTAGCAAAAAAATAGGGTTGCGGTTATAAACTTCTATTACTTTAGATTTTGCTTCTTGAATGAGCAATTTGATAGTCGCTACATTAAATTTCATCTCCAGAAGACTCTCAACAGTAAATTGTTTAGGCGTATTTTTGAACGAATCGAAGATATTAACTTGAGCACGAAACTATTCTTGAGAAATCATGCATTGGTTTTGAAGTTATGGCAATCACCTATTCTGTGATTAAGCAAACTCGTCTGAAATTTTCGAGTGCTGGCTTAGGCTTTCTCAGATTTAAATCGACTTCGAGCAACTTCGGCAATGACGATGATTGCTGAAGAAGCGAATGTGCTACCCAATAGTCCTAGTGCGAGGATTTTCGTTTTGCCGGCTGAGGATCCTTTACTCGGTGTTGTTGCAGGTTCAATGATGCGCGTAATGTTATTGCGTTGCTCTTCCTTGACGAGTAGAGTTTGTAGGTTACTCAGGACTGTTTCATAGGTTCCCTGTGCAGCCTTTAGTTTTCGTTCCAAATAACGCTGTTCCTGCTCCAGCTTTGGCAAGTCCTGAGCACGTTTTTGGTAAATTCGGCGGGAGCTTTGCAAGGTTTTCAGTTTGCTGGCAAGACTGACTTGCTGAGTTCCCGATTCTAGGTAAGCTGCGATTAATCCAGTGCGTAGCTCGCCTGCTTGTAGGAAGCTAGGAGGGATGTCTCTCTGACGACCTAAGGTTTCTTGAATCCGAATATCTAGCAGCTCTTTGAGTTGTCTTTCACGATCGAGTAAACGGGCAACCACTGGGCTAGAATCTGTGAATTTAGCGCGCTGCTGAGTTAAGTCTTTTTGCAGATCCTGTAAGTCGCCCAGAACCTTTTGAATGCTAGTTGACTGGCTGACAGCGGCTACGACCACCGCTTCCTTGGGCGAGAGTCCCAAATCTGAATTGAGGCTTCTTGTGCGGGAGTTAGCTTCAGCGAGAGCCGCTTGGGTGGTTGCGATTGCCTCATCAAAAAAGCGTAGGGAGGTAACGGCGGCCTCAGCTTCACGGCTCAGCTCAATGATGCCGTGACGTTCTTTAAACCTCTGAAGTTGAATTTCTGATTGGCGCAGTTGCTGTTCAATTCCGGGTAATTCTTGACTGAGAAATAAACGCGCTTGTACAGCGTCTTCTCGGGTAATTGCTACGTTATTATCCCGATACATATCAATGACGGTGTTAATAACGGCGGCTGTCAGTTCTGGCGATTCGTTGGAGTAAGTAATACTAACGATGTCTGTTGCGCCAATGATTTTGACTGCCAAGTCTTTTCTCAGAACCTCTGGGGACATTGGCTCGCCTTTTTTGTCTCGTAGATCGAGCTTTTTAATGGTTCGTTCTAGGAGAGGGCCTGACAGCAAAATTTCAATTTGGTTGCTGATGGGGCTTTGGTCTACGAGGAGCGATCGCAGCGGGTTGTTATCGGTCTGGTCTTGCGCTAAGCCAGTCAGCCTTGATGCCGAGTCAATTTTGAACAAAAGCTTGGCTTCTGCCTCGTAAATGGGTTTTACGCGACGCGCGGCCCAAACACTGAGACCCATCCCTAGGATAAAAATACAAGCAGCCGGAAGCCAGGCTCGCTGAAATATCTTGAGATACTTCAGGTAGTGAAGGGGGTTGATATCAAGGGCCTCGCGGGGTGGCTGAGATTGCATAGACCAAAAGGGAGACTCAAGGACAACGCTGACAGACGAAGGCAATTCTGGAGTAGAGCGGACAATGAGGCTTGATCAAGCTTACCAAAGGCACCCTGGCTACCCTAAGTTTAGGTGCGAATTCACCAAAATAGGACTGAGCCATTAAAACAGATACCCATACTAGTCAATGAAAATCTTGGCTGACTACTGGCGGCTGGGTAATTCGCTGATGTATTGGCGCTGATGTATTGGCAACGATACTCAGAGTAATTGATCAATCTATCGGCCACGGTGTTTGAACTCTTGATCGCAATTCTCGCAGTCAGCCACTGCTTACGATCAGAAAAACAAGCTGTCGTTATGGAATTTGACAGTTTTAGCAAGGTGTAAGTCAAGTATACAAACGTTGTCTTTAACTGGCCTTGATGCTGTTGATGACACAAGGTGAATGGCTGGGGGATTGACTGGAGAGCAAACGGTAAGTTAGGGGGTTGTTGGTGTTGGTGTTAGCAGCCGGCGTAGGTTCAAGAAGCTATCGAGGGGGGTGAATAACATCTGGAGCAAATCAGTAATTCTAGCGATGCCATTGGTGTTGACAATGATGATGTCATTGTTCAATAGACTAGGATTATTTTCGGCATTCAGACCGGCTGCCAAGTCGATCGCAATTCGGCGAGCGGTCGTACTGCCATCGGGATTTAATCGAATCAAATCGACACGACTAGAAATCGATCGGGGTCTCAGAAACCCACCGGCCGCCAAAATGGCTTGGTTGAGGCTAGAATTCGGTGCGAGCTTGACCAAGCCTGGTGTTTTCACCTCTCCAACGATGTTAACGCCGATCGAGTCCGGGGAAAAATTCGCTCGGGCAACCTGCGACAGTTCCGCTGGGGTCAATATGGCTGCTTTTGAAATGGTGATGCTGTCGCCATCTCGTAGCAGGACATTTTGGCTAAGATCGCCGCGATCGAGAAGCTCCCAAAGATTTAACGTTTGTTCTTGCACCCTGTTGCTGCGATCCAGCCGCCGCAATCGAATGTTCCGAATATCTGCTACTGGGGTGATCCCTCCCGCCAACGAGAGCGCTCGCGTCAAATCAGGCCACTGACTGGAAGATTGCTCGCGATTGTTGATTTCGATCGCATAGGATCCTGGTCGATTGACCTCGCCCGCCACGGCCACGCGCAACGGGCGCGGCGTAACCACATTCACCGTAATTAACGGATTTTTCAGATAGGGTCGGTAGGCTTGGGTCAGCGCATTGGCCAGCTCCTGCGGAGTCAGACCACGGGCCGTAATTGACCCCAACCAAGGAACAGAAATCGAACCGTCAATTAATACCAAATAGTTGCGATTACTAAACTCCGGCACATCAAAAATTTCTAACTGAAGATTGTCACCCGTATCCAGGCGATAGCCCTCCAAAGGGGGCTGCAAAACCAGGTTGGGATCCCCATTTGGCGCAGCACTTGCGGGATTTAGCAGGGGCGATCGGGCGGGCGGCGGCGGGCCGGGTTCCACGGGCAGCGGTGGCTCAAACAGCGGTGGCTCAGGGGAGGGTTGTTCAAAAAGCGGCTGCTCAGAAGTCGGTTGCTCCGGCGATGGCGGCTCCGGTGACACACCATCAAACGGCCCCAGGGTACTATCTTGGGCACTCACGATTGGCGCGACCATGCCAACCATCAAACTTGTGAGCAGCGCGATCGGGAATGCTGAATAGATCGAACGAGCAGTGGAATCTGACATAAGCAGCAGTGAATCGAGCAACTGCCCAAGCAGGCAAGCAAGGGTTCAAATCATCATCAAAACATGAGCAAACGCCGCAATGCACCCGATTCACAGAAAGCTTCTAGCTCCTAGGATGATAGCTTTCGACGACATGAGTCGTTAGTACAAGTTAATAAAGATTTGATACTGCTCCGAAACCGGTGGGCGGGAGGACGGCTGGCCGCCACGCCCAATGGATCTATCCGGGAGCCATCAACCCCAATCGACCGGGACGACAACGGCCCAGGCGATCGCCATGCCAAGTCGCCATACCAAGTCGCCATGCCAAGTCGCCATGCGGTCACGGTTCAGTCATGATTCAACAGTGATGATTCCATCGTTACTTCAGACCCTATTTTTGAAAAAAAGCCAAGAAGCACCACCCATCGGCAAAATTCGGTTTAGGGTCATTAGGGATTCATTCACGACCCTCAAGCGTTCGAGAGCAGGAGAATTTGCATTATGGCCCCGATTAAGGTTGCGATTAACGGCTTTGGTCGTATTGGCCGCTTGGTGTTTCGCGGGGCGATCGCCAACCCCGACATCGAAGTTTGTGCGATCAACGACCTCTTCCCGCCCGAAAGCCTGGCCTATTTGCTGAAATACGACTCCACCCACGGCCGCTTTAACGGCACGGTGGAAGCGGCCGAAGGCGGGTTAGTGGTCAACGGCAAGCTGATCCCCTGCTTCGCCTGCCGCAACCCGGAGGAACTGCCCTGGGGCGAGCATGGTGTGGACTTTGTGGTGGAAGCGACGGGGATTTTCATTGACCATGCCGGGGCGAGCAAGCACCTGGCTGCGGGGGCCAAGCGGGTGATTATCTCGGCTCCGACGAAGGATCCCGATCGCGTCCCCACCCTGGTGGTGGGCGTAAACCACAGCAGCTTCGATCCGGCGAAGGATTTCATCGTGTCGAACGCAAGCTGCACGACGAATTGCCTCGCCCCGATCGCCAAGGTGATTCACGACAACTTTGGCCTCGCCGAAGGATTGATGACCACCGTCCACGCCGCCACGGCCACGCAGCCCACCGTAGACGGCCCCAGCCGCAAGGATCTGCGCGGTGGCCGCAGCGCCATGCAAAACATCATCCCCGCTTCCACCGGGGCCGCCAAGGCCGTGACCCTGGCCCTGCCGGCCCTGAAGGGTCGCCTCACGGGGATGGCCTTCCGCGTGCCGACGGCGGATGTGTCCGTGGTGGATTTGACCTTCCGCACGGAACAAGCCACCACCTACAAGGCCATTTGCGCGGCCATGAAGACGGCGGCGGAAGGCGACCTGAAGGGGATTTTGGGCTACACGGAAGATCCGGTGGTGTCCACGGACTTCACGACCGATCCCCGATCGAGCATCTTTGATGCAACGGCGGGCATGGAGCTGAACGCGAATTTCTTCAAAATCGTGTCTTGGTATGACAACGAGTGGGGCTATTCGATGCGGATGGTGGATTCGATCGTGGCGATGGCTGCCAAGATTGGCTAAAAGCGTCTATACCAGTAAAGGTAAATTTCGTCCCTGCGGGCGATTCTGGCTGGCACTTGGGGCGATGGCAGCGTGTTGCGATTAAGCCCTCCGTGACCCCATGAAACCCACCCAGATTGAGGGTCGAGGCTCCGATTCTGGGTGGTTTCATCTCAATTTTCGCCTATTCACCCATTCCGAGTTGTAGTTGAGTATGGCTCAACGATCGAGCAAGGCGGAGGCGATCGAATCGTCTGCGTCGTCCCTGATGCCCCGTGTGGCGATCGATCCCCGCGATCGATCCCCGGTTGATGAGCAGGCGGTGGCCGAGTTCCCGGCAGCGGTCTGGGATCGATCGCCCTGCGGCGTGTACATGGTGGTGCATGGGCACTTTTACCAGCCCCCACGCGAAAATCCTTACCTGGAGGCGATCGTCCGGCAGCCCAGCGCGGCCCCTTGTCACGATTGGAACGAGCGCGTTTATCGGGAATGCTATCGCCCCAATGCCTTTGCCCGAATTTTTAATGATTCCGGGGCAATCGTGGGGCTGGTCAACAATTTTGAATGGATGAGCTTCAACACGGGGCCGACGCTGTTGAGCTGGCTGGAGCAGTTTGACCCAGCCACCTACGCGCGGATTCTGGAGGGCGATCGACGCAGTTGCGATCGGCTGGATGGCCACGGCAACGCGATCGCCCAGATCTACAACCACATCATCATGCCCCTGGCCAACCGCCGGGATAAGCAAACCCAGGTGCGGTGGGGCTTGGCGGATTTTCGATCGCGCTTTGGCCGCGCGCCCGAGGGCATTTGGCTGGCCGAAACCGCCGTCGATTATGAAACCCTTGACGTGCTGATCGAGGAAGGGATCCAGTTCGCAATCTTTGCCCCTTCCCAGGCCCGGCGCTGTCGCCCGTTGCCAACGATCAAGCACCCCCATCCCGACTGGCTGGATGTGGAATCGGGGCAAATTGATCCCACCCGACCCTATCGGTGCTTTGTGCCCAAGGGTGGCAAACCCGTCGATCCCGACGCAGCACTCGATCCCGAGGCAGATTTGCAGCGCGATCGCTACATCGACCTCTTTTTCTATGACGGGCCGATTTCCGGCGACATGGGCTTTGGGGACGTGTTGACCAGTGCGGCCTCCTTTGCCGATCGGCTGGGATCGGCCGTTCGGGGCGATCGCCCGGCCCAGGTGATTTCGGTGGCCACCGATGGCGAAACCTTTGGCCACCACAAGCGCGACAAGGAAAAATGCCTCGCCTACGCCCTCACCGTCGAGTTTCCGGGGCGCGGCTGGTGTACCACCAACTTTGCCCACTACCTCAGCTTCAACCCGCCCGAGTGGGAAGTGGAGATGAAACCGGTGACGGCCTGGAGCTGCGCCCATGGGGTCGATCGCTGGCAGGATGACTGTGGCTGTGGCGGTGGCGGTGGCTGGCATCAGCAGTGGCGGCGACCCCTACGCAGCAGTTTGAACGACCTGCGCGATCGGCTAATGACCATTTTTGAGCGCTATGGTGCGCCCCTGCTGCGCGATCCCTGGCAAGCGCGCGATGAGTATATCGAGCTGGTTTTGGATCGATCGCCCGATCGCGTGGCCGCCTTTTTCGATCGCCACCAAACCCACCCCCTGACCGCCAACGAACGGATCGACGCACTGCGACTGCTCGAAATCCAGCGCCATTCCCTGTTGATGTTCACCAGTTGCGGCTGGTTCTTTGAGGAAATTTCCCGGCCCGAAGGGGTGCAGATTTTGCGCTACGCCAGCCGGGCGATCGAGCTGGCCGCCGAAGTCTCCGGGATCAACCTCGAACCGGAGTTTGTCGAGCAGCTCGCCGCCGCCCCCAGCAATGTGGCGGAATTTAACGACGGAGCCACGGTCTATCACCAGTTCGTGTTGGACAACCGGGTGAGCTTTGAGCAAATCATTGCGGCCTACGCGATCGGCTCCCTGATTCCCAACCAGCCGCGCCAAACCCGCGCCTATTGCTACGCGATCGAACAATCCGACTATCAACTGCAACGGCTGGGATCCCTGGCCCTCGCCGTGGGCGAGCTGCAAATCACCTCCGAGATTGCCGGTGAGTCCGCTCACTTTGTCTTTGGGGCCCTGCATCTGGGTGGCTGGGATTTTCATTGCTGCGTGCAACCCTTCCAAGGTCGCCTCGCCTACACAAAGCTGAAGGATCGCCTCTTCGCCGCCCTCGAATCGGCCAGCGCGGCCCAAGTGGTGCTGGCCATGAGTGCGGCTATGGGCGGCCCCTCCCAGGGGTTTGCCCTGGCGGATCTCTGTACCGAGGATCGCGATCGGCTGATGCGCCTGCTGGTGCAAGACACCACCGCCCGCCTGGATTTGCTCTACGATCGCGCCTATCGCGACAATTGCGGGATCATGACCCGGTTCTATCGGGATGCCCTGCCCGTGCCGCGTGAGCTACAGGTGGCCGCCGAAATTGCCCTCGGCCAGCGCGTGCTTTCCCTCGTACAACGGTTCGCGGCGGATTTGGAAAACTGGGATGCCAGCGCGATCGAGGCGGGCCCCGGCACGCTCACAGAACTCGAAGCCATGGCCGCCGAAGCCCAGCGGCTCCACTGCCAGCTCGAAAGCAGCGACATCACCCCCTTGGTCGAAATCGCGATCAACCACTTGCTAGAGCGGGCGATCATCGCCGTGGAAACCGATCAGCTCGCATCTTTGCGGGCCGTTGTCGATACGATCGCGCGTTTGGCCGCCCTGGGGCAATCCTTGAAACTCACCCTAGATCTTGACCCGGCCCAAGAGCGGCTATTTTTCTGGTGGCAGACAATCATGGATGATGCACCCCCGCCCGATCGGCTCTTGTCGCCGCTCGCGGATTTAGGCAACGTCTTGTCAGTACGTTTGCGGCCCGGAACCTACAGCAACCTGCTGATCGATCGCCCCCGATCGTCCTAGGTTAAGGCCCGGTAAAAGCAGCAGTCCGCAAACCCACTTAGGCGAGTTCCGCATCAAACGATGGGCGGATCTTCTGGCGGATACTTGAGTATCCTAAAGGGTGGCCGGACATCAGCAACCATGACCTACAACCCTCGCATCCTCGACCTACCCGCCACCGAACGCCCGCGCGAACGGTTGGCGGCCTTTGGCTCCCGCAGCCTCTCGAATGCAGAACTGTTGGCAATTTTGTTGGGAACCGGTCAGGGGCCCGGCAAGTTGTCCGCCGTCGGGTTGGGGCAATTGATTTTGCAAACCCTGGGGGGCGATCGCCAGGATCCCCTAGCCATCCTGCGGGATGCCTCCCTGGCGGAACTCACCCAAATCCATGGTGTGGGCACGGCCAAGGCCACCACGATTTTGGCGGCGGTGGAGTTGGGCAAGCGCATTCTGCAAACCCGGCCGCTCGATCGGGCCGTGCTGGACACCCCGGCCGCCGCCGCCGCCGCCCTCAGCCAAGACCTGATGTGGCAGCCCCAGGAGCGCTTTGCCCTGCTGCTGCTCGATTCCAAAAACCGCCTACTAGCCACCAAAGTGCTGACGATCGGCACCGAAACCCAAAGCCTCGCCCATCCCCGCGACATTTTTCGCGAAATCATTCGCCGGGGTGCAGCCAGTTGCATCGTCGCCCACAACCACCCCTCCGGCGACCTCACCCCCAGCCCCGAAGACCTTGATCTCACCCGCCAACTGCTGGTGGGCGCACAGTTTTTAGAATTGCCCTTGCTGGATCACCTGATCGTGGGTTACGGGGACTTTTGCAGCCTGCGCGAAACCACCACCCTATGGGCGGCCTATCCCGATATGGGTTAGGGCTTGCGGGGTGATTCCGGGATCCGTTGCGGCTAAAAAACCGGGCGATCGCCCCCATCTTCAAAAAATTTTGCCAAATGACTTGAGCTATCCCGATCACCATGCTATTGTGTTGCTCTGCAAGGGCGGAAACGCACCGCGCAAGGGCGATTAGCACAGTGGTAGCGCACTTCCTTCACACGGAAGGGGTCACTGGTTCAAATCCAGTATCGCCCATCCCTTGAAATCCATACCCCAAGAGACCTACAGCGCTTTCTACTGCCGTTGTGGGTCTCTTGCTTTGGGGCTGATATCGCTGTACAACGCACGGTAACGCGATGGGGTGCATTGGTTCGTGTCGAAAATCTGTCGAACGATTTGGGGGTTGCGATGAAGGTATCGGTGGGGGCAGATAAGGGGTCGCTCCGACTGCGGTGGAAATTTGAGGGGCGGCAATACACGTTGGGGCTGGGTCTGCAAGACGATGCGATCGGCCGGCGGTTGGCAGAGGAACGGGCTAACCGGATTTACCTGGATCTGCTGAGTGGCAATTTTGACCGCACGTTGGCCAAGTACCGGACGGGGCGGGTGGAAGTGCTGACGGTGGAAGAGTTGGGGGTGCGGTATGCCAAGGCCCGATCGAGCGAGGTGGGCAAGCAAACGGCGGAGGGGTGGCGGGCGGCCTTTGCGTTTTTGCGGAATCAGCGGATGTCGGGGCGATCGCTGGCGGAGGTGGACGATCGACGGGCGGCGGCGATCGCGGATCTGTTGCGGAAGTCCCGATCGCCGGAGACCGCGAAGAAATATCTGACGATCTATGCGACGGCTTGGGACTGGGCGATCGAGGGGCGATGGGTCGATCACAACCCCTGGCGATCGGAGGCGGCCAAGGTGCGGATCCCCAGTTTGCGCCCACCGGAAATCTACAGCCGCGAAGAGATTGCCAAGATTCTGGATGCCTTCGCGAACCATCCCAGCAAGCCGATGCGATCGTACTGGACGCTGGCGGTGTTCCTGCTTTCGACGGGTTGCCGGTTGGGTGAGGCGTTTGCGTTGCGGTGGGAGAATGTGGCCGACGATGGGCGGCGGGTGTGGATTGGGGAGGCGATCGAGCGGGGCGGCGCGGTGAAGGAAACCAAGACCCGCGAGGCGCGATGGGTGGAATTGAATCGCAGTTGCCGCGCGGCGTTGGTGTCCATGCGCCAATCCAAAAACCCAGCCCCCGCGGACTTGGTGTTCACGGGGGCCAGGGGTGGGGTATTGAGCGATCGCAACTGGCGACGCATTTGGGCAAACGTTCTGAAGTTGGCGGGGGTTCCCTACCGTCGGCCCTACTTGGCGCGGCATACGGTGGCGAGTCATGCCCTGGATGCCAACTACCCGATTACGGAGGTGGCAGAACAGATTGGCAATTTGCCGTCTACTCTACTGGCTCGGTACGCGGGAGCGGCCCGGCGGCGCGCTTTCCCCGACCTGCTGGGGCCAGATCCCGACGGGCCGATTGCTGACGGGCTTGCTGAAACCGATGACACCAACTGAGGTGGACGGCGGGATCGTCCTGATGCAGCACCCAATGATTCAGGGCGGTGGCGTTGTAGCGCCCGTCGCTCAGGTAGTGGATTCCCTGGATCCATCCCTTGGTCGATCGCCAATTGCGCAGGGTGTTGGGCTGGCAACCGACGATCGCGGCGGCCTGTTCTGCGGTGATCGGGTGGATTTCAAGGGGCTGATCCAGGGCGATCGCGACGGGGGAGAGGGTGATCCGTTCCTCAATCTCATCGGCCACTTGACGCAGGGCCTGGACAAAAAGTGATAGGTCGGTCATGCGTCCCCCTTGCCCAGTTGCTCGATCGCCTTGAGGGCATCAACCACACCCGAGCGATCGTCTCGGGTGGCCACGACTCGCAGGGCGGCGATCGCAATCTCCAGTTGGCGGCGCAAGATGTGTTCAGTGTTCATCGGATTCGGGTTCCTTCAGGCAGAACGACCATCGGTAAATCGCGGGGGGTGGAAAAATCCTGGCCCCGTTCAAAGCGTTCGACCATTGCGCCGCGTCGCCAAATGGCGAGAGGTTGGGCGGGATGGGGCACAACGTTGGCCCCTTTGGCGACGAGGGCGGCGATCGATTCGGCGCGGGTTCGGCCCAGGGCCGTTAGCAGGTGACGGTCGGGCGACCAGCCGATCGCCCGGTAGATGAATCGACTCATTGGAATTTCTGATAGTTGTCCCAGCACCGGTCAAAGTTGAGGGCGATCGTGCAAGCGGCCTGCGTCACCCACGGGTGGATAGCAACGGGGGAAACGGCGGTGCTCACCTGGTCGCCTGCCTTGGAGATGCACACCCATCCGCCATGCCAGGGCAGGTCAACTCGGATGGTGCGGCGATCGGCGGTTTGTTCGCAGTGAGTGAAGACGGTGGGTTGTTCTGCCATTGGTTGATCAGGGACTGGATCCGCTGGATGTCGTAGGACTGAAGGGCCAAGGCGATCGCCCTGAGGGTTTTGGACTGGTGATCGGCGTGGGCGTAGAGTCGGGCAAGGTGGGCGCGGCACTCGTTTAGGTCTTGGGTGAGTTGGTCGATCGTGCTCATGCGCCCAACCCCAAGATGCCGTTGATGCACCCATCGGCGGGGTTGTAGGGAATGGCCCACGATCGCCGTAGCAGGGGCAAGACCAGATTCTCGACATCTTGGCGATCGCCGTGATGGATCACTTGCAGGGTCAGGCGGATTTGGCGGGCGCGGTCAAGGTCGTTCATGGGGCAATCCTCCATTGCTTGCGGATTTGGGGTAGGTATTCGGCATCCAGTTCCACCAACCGGCGATGGGTGTCAATCAGCAGTTGCTTGACTTCCGACTCGCTCATGCGCTGGATGCGTAGGGAGATCGATAGGCACTGGATCTCTTGCTCGATCGAGAGTTGGACGGTCATCGCGGGCGGGCCTCCAGGTAGGCGTTGGGGATAGCGGTGATGCGCCGAATTTTGTTGGGGGAGAAGCCCAGGTCGGCGCTAGCCTCTCGCAGGGTTTGCCATGTTTGGCCTGTGATCCGGTGAACGATCGTGTGGCGTTCCCGCGCGGCCCTGACTTTTTGCAACGTCCGCTGGTTGTTGATCAGCAGCTCCAAGGGTTCGATAGTGGGCCAGCGCTTGGGGATCCAGGGGCGACGCTTGAGAGCCAGGTTTAGCTGCATGATGCGAATGCGGATCACCTTGCGAGTCCCACGGGTGAATTTGAGCCACCCTTTACGACAGAGGCGGTAGAGCGTTTCGCGATCAACCTTCAGGACTGCGGCTAGTTCCGGGAGGGTGTAAATCGAGCCATCGTCGTCTTTGGTGGGGAGGGTGCAAACGTCAACCCCCCGCGCCCGTCCCCAATCGGCAACACATCGCCCTTTTCGGGGTGGCAATCCTCGATCGGCCCGCGCCCGGTTGATTCGTCGGGCGATCGCCTGGGGCGTGATTTGGCAACGGTGCTCATGGATGATTGCCTCTTCCCATGGTTGCCAAGCCCAGAGGGGAATCGTCATGCGGACACCCCCTGGTGTCCAATCGCCCGCAATCCCGAACTGAGGACGGCGGCCGCGAAGGGGGGCGGGAACCCATTGCCCAACACCTCAACAGCCAACAGCGGGTTGGGTGGCAGCCGGTAGCTATCGGGTACGCCCATTAGCCGCGCGTAAAACCGGGGGGTGAGGGCTAGCATTCGTTGCCGATCGGCCAGATAGACATTGGCTTGGTCGGGGCCATGCCCATCGCAGTGGCGACCAAAAGCCCGGACGGTGAAGGCGGGATCCTTCGCCGATCGGTGAGTGGCGGCGGGATGTCCCTTGCGGTAGGCGACTCCCACCCGTTGCACCAACCAGCTACCCCGGCGGCCGATTTTGTCAAGGGCTGACTTTTGGGCCAGGGTTGGGGCGATCAGATTGAGGTCGTCAATCAGGTCATGAGTCGCGGCCCACCATCCGCCGACCCAGGGGGATTTTTGGATCATAGCCATGCCACCCCGGACGGCAATAATGATCCGCCGCTTGCGATCTTGGGGTGTGCCAAAATCTGCGGCGTTCAGGGTTTCCGCCAACACCGTGTAACCCATGCCGTGAAGGGTAGACATGATCGCGGCGTAGGGTTCGGATCGGGCAAAGTTGGGTGAGTTTTCCAGGGTGAACACGCGCGGGGCGATCGCCTTGATGGCCCGGGGAATCACGAATCCCGAATCGTATTGGGCGTGATCCTCAGGTTTGCCGTTGCCCTCCCCAAAGGCGTAGGGTTTGCAGGAGTTGCTGGCGTGTAGGTGATCCAGTCCCCGCCATTGGCTGTAGTCAAAATCAGCCACATCGCCGATCGTCAGGTGGCCACCGCCCAGGTTGTCGGCATAGACCCCGGCAATCTCTGGGTCGTACTCGATCGCCCCGACCAGATCAAACCCGAGCGATCGAGCGGCCAGGTCAACTTGCCCAGCGCAGCTAAACATTGAGGCAAAGGTGAGGGTCATGGTTGCACCTCCCGATCGACCGGGTGAACCAATCCGCACCGGGAAATCCGACCGTCGCCAAAGTGCTGGCGGAACCGATCCAAGATTTGGGTGTCGTCACTGAGGCAGGCGATCAATCCGGGGTGTCCGGGGTTGTCGATCCACACCCGCTGGCCATGGCGTTGCGACCATTGTCCTTGGCGCAATTCCTGAAGTTCGTCATCCCAACTCCAGTAGCGGGGGCGTTCATTGAAGATGGCGATCGGGACGGTCAGCAACCATTGGCGGTGACGCAGGATTTCCAGGTTGAAGCTCAGGAACAGAGCCGCCCCCACCTCACCACTGAGGTAGTGTTTCAGCAGTTTGTCAACCCAGAGCGATTGGGTGCTGACGCAACGGTTGTTTTGGAATTGGCGGCCGCCGGGGGGATTCAGCCACAGGGTGCGGGCGCACCAGTCTTGGTTGAAGCCGTCCTGGTCTGCGGTGAAATACCGATCGGCTTGCACAAGGGTGTTGGCGCGATCGTTGGAGCAAGGGTCAAGGTCGATGCCCCCCAAAACCAGGCGGGCGCGATCGCAGATGGCGGGCGGGGTGTAATGCTCGTTTGTGAGCGACAAGTGTTGGACGGTCATCCTACTTTTCCCCCACCAGATCAAGTACCAAACCCTCAGCGGCGGTGATCAGGGATTGGATCGCGAGGGCGCTGGGCGATGGGATCAGATCGACGGGCACGGAAATCTTGATTTGGGATTCCGTGAGATCCCGTTCCCCGGCAATCACCAGGATGTAGCGATCGCCCTTGGCTTCCACCGACAGCAACTGGGTTGTAGTGGCACTGAAGTGATCGTGGTCTTTGACACCGGCCAGCGATCGCGCGGCGGCTACCACGTCGGGCACTTGATCCATCACTTCGGGCGGGGCTGACTGGCGACGGTAGGGGAGGGTGGCATTAGCGATCGGGCTGGCGGCATCCCCATCGATCGACACGGAATAGCCGATCGATTTGAGGGTGTCTTTGGCGGGGTTGAGGACGATTTTTGTTACAGTAATCATGATGATTCAACGAAGAGGATAGGCAGGGCCGCCATCGGGCGACCCGGTGTTCACGAGGTTGGGATTTCTACAGGGCGGCGGCTAGGTTGGCTGTCGCCTGTTCTGTTTTTGGGGATGCTTCGAGTTCGTCCAGATGCTCGATCCATGCCATGCCGATCGCGGCGTATTGGCGATCCTTGAATTGCTGGGTCAATGCGCCCGATTGCCGCAACCAAAGGCTGCACTCTGTCTTGGCGGATTCGTAGCCTTTGCCGTAGTCCTCACCGAAGATGGCGGGGTAGGACTGGGCAGCGACGGCGGCCATGCGCACCCCAACCAAGTGAGGAAGGCTGTCGCTGGTGAGGCTGTCCTGATTTAGGAACGCGAGGTCATCCCGCAAGATTCGGTCGTAGTCCTGGGCGGTGAGTCCAAGGGAGCGATAGAAGCTGTGGAGCAACCCGACCTCTAGGCTGTTGGGCGACGGGGCCGACGGCAACGCGGGCAAGTCAAAATCGGAATCGAAGTCGTCTGCGTCGGGTAGGGCCAACACGTCGATCGTGTGGCCGGTGAGTTGCTGGAATTGGCGGCTCTCGGCTAGGCGGATTTGGGCCGACACCCACTTGGCGGATGGCTCCAATTGCAGCAACCACTTGCGAACCTTGGCCCGACTGCCATCGCTTTTGGGCATGGATACCTCGGTTTCGACCCGGCGCAAGATGAAGGGAACCCGATCGAGCATCCCAAAATCTTGATGGGACTTTTGCAGGTTGGCGGCCAGTTGGCGCAGGTCATGCAAGCTGTGGGTTTCAACGGTGACGCGGCCCACATAGCCCGCTTCCAACAATTCCTTGACGACGATCGACAACCGGCCGACGGGCTTGCAGGATTCCTTGGCGCTCACACCACCCCTAGGGCATCCCTTGCATTTGGGGCGCAACTCTTCCGACAATCCCTGATGGCTGATGTACCGGCCATCAGAGCCGCACTCCACCTCGATCGTCTGGCCATTGCAGCGGCGGGTCATCTTGGAGGCATCCCAGTGCTCATACCAAGAATCCAAGGCGGTGTCGGGGGTCAGACCCACAACCAGGCAGTTGATCTGCCGTTTTTTTTCGGTGGTAGGGTAGGCCGCCTCGAAGGCCGCCAATACGTCTGGGTTGTCGCTGGTGAACCGGAAGTGATCGAGATCGCGACCGGGAGCGCTTCCGGGCTTGGGTGCGCCCTTGCGCAATTTCCCGATCGTGGGGTAGGCAGCGGTGATCGATCCGGTGTCGGTTAGTCCAATGATGGCCATGGTTTCACGGTGTTTAAGTTGGGGTGGGTTGCCGTCTTTTGGGGTGGGCATCGGCTCCCTTGTGATACGATCAACTCGTGTTTAAGTTGCGGGCGGTTGCGACGTGTTCATGGTCAAAACCCTGCAACTTTCCTTTTTTTTTAGCCCCGGCGTTCATCACCTTTGCGCGGCGGATCCTGATTTGATCGAGCCTGCGACACCACGCCACAAATCCCGGTGTCGAGCTCCGAGGGGAGATGCTGAGGATCGGGCACGATCGCCTGGGCGATTAGTTCAACGGATGCGCCGATGGTGGCCGCAGCGAGGGCGGTGACGGCAAATGCGGTTTTGGTAGACATGACGATGCTTTGTGTTTAAGTTGCGGACGGTTGGGACTAGGCGGCGGGTTTGAGTGACGCGGCCAATTCCCGGAAATCTTCAACGGTCGGTGTTGGTGTTTGTGCCCGCCAACAGGCCAGAACCGGATGCGACCAGGGAAAGGTGACGGGGAACAAGCGCCCAACGATTTGCGCTTCCGATAACCACTCCCATCCTTTTTTCGACATTCCCGCCCGCAACCAAGTGGACATTGCTTGCAGATCTTCGCGCTTGGCGGTTTCCCAGGTGACACCCCGTTTGGATAGGAATTGCACCGGCTGGGGTGAGGCGGGATTGAGGGCCACCAGGTCAAGCAACACTCGGCATTCTGTTAGCAACTCGGTCAGATCATCGGGGCGGGTGGATTCAACAGCGGGGGGCGGAAAGACTCGAAAAATCAAATCCAATGCCTCCTCCTTTCTACCTGATTCTGTTAGTTGAATCGCTAGGTCAATTGTACTGGAAATCTGAGATTCTGGGCATCCTAAAAGGAACAGTTCGACGGATGGATGGAGCATATTAATACCGGTTGGGTTTTGCCATGTTTCGCAATGTTTGGGTTTCCGCGTCGTAGAGCATATCGACTTGACCGGTCGGCCCGTTTCGGTGCTTGGCGACGTTGACTTCAAAGACTCCGCGCTTGGGGGTTTCCTTGTCGTAATAGTCCTCGCGATGCAGCAACAGCACCAGGTCTGAGTTGTGTAGAATCGCGTCACCCTCTGAGATGTCCGATTCTTGAGGGCGTTTGTTTTGGCGGTTGGTGCAATCTCGATTGACCTGGGACAATCCCAAAATATCGATCTGAAGATCACGGGATAGCTGTTTTAAATCGGCGGTAAATTCTGCCAAAAAGTGGCGGACTTCTTGCCGAGGGTTGTCTTTTTTGACGATTTGCAAATAGTCAACCGCCACCATTTTTAAATCGGGGAAATCCTCTTTGAGTCGCTTGATCTCGAACAGAATTTCCGATTGCCCCCGTGTCTCATCGCAAAGGTGTAGCAGGGGCCATTGCTCCCACAAAATTTGCTTGGTGATTTTTTCGAGGTCGGGCGCGGTGAGGGGAGCGCCGAATAGTTTGGTGGCCTCTAGCTGCGATCGACTGGCGACCATCCGTTGCAATATCTCGATTGAGGACATCTCTAGCCCGATGAACCCGCACCGATGGCCCTGGGCGATCGCGCTCAGCAACAGTTGCCCGGTGAACATGGTTTTGCCGATTCCCGATCGAGCGGCGATCGTCCAGAACCGCCCCCCGGTCAGCCCGTACAGCAACTGGTCTAGGTCAAGCATCCCGGTTTTGGGGGTTGACACGCCGCTCGATCGGGCTTCCAAGTTTTCGAGCAACTCGGGCATCAGGCTATCAGCCCCGAGAAAGCCCTTGTTTTTTGCCTCAGGATGAAATCCCTTTAGAAGTGCGGCAAGGCTCTCTACAACCTCAGCCAGGGGGCGCTCTGTGTCCAAAGCGATGGATAGGTCGATCGCAGCTAGCTGGCGACGGGACGATCGATCTTTCACCACCCCGATCGCGTCATCCAGGGAAAAGCGCACCCCGGAAATCCGCAGAAGGTCAGCCAACAGGTCGGTGTAATCGCCCGGCACGTACCGGGCAGCCTTGTCGGCCAGGGCCATGGCTCCGGTGGCTCCCTCGGTCATGGCTCGAAACAAGGCCGCCATTTGGCGATCGTAGAAATCGCGGTAGCTGAGGGCGGTGGCGGCGCGGCTGGATTCGGAGGGGTTGAGCAGTAGGTGGGACAGGACGGCCCGCTCCCCGTCGGCGCTGAAGACTTCGGTGCTGACTACCATCCCATCGCCCTCTTGAAGTTTTGGATTGTGGCGATCGATGCGGCTCGATCGGCTTCGGTGGGGGCGGCGGGGGGCAGCGCTAGGGTTGGGCGGCGATCGACTCCCGACAAGCCCCGGATGTCACGGGGGACGGGCAAGGATGCGCCGGGGGTCTCACTGAGGCAGTAGTCGATCGCGGTGTCCCACTCCTGGGGGGTGAGGTCTTGCAACTTTGCCCACCACAGGCGGACGTGGCGTTCGGTGAACTTTCGGCTGTAGTGAATTTCGAGGTCTCGCATCCCGGCTTTCAGGTCTGCCTGGGTGATGGTGGTCAAGGCTGTGGCGGTGGTCATAGCTGGATTGAGTCCCAAAACTGCTCACGAGAGGATTGCTTGGCGGGGGTGGCTTTGGCGGCCAGGTGATCCAGGGGTGTGGTTTCGCCAGTGGCGGTGCGCTCGGCTTGCTCCCAAAGGTCGTCCAGAGCTTGCAGCCCCTCGACACTGCCGGATCGGTTGCGTAGGAAGCTGCGGATCTTAACGAGGTTGGCTTGACCGTTTGCCATCCGGTAGAGGTCGCCATAGGCCATCACCACGGCGGCCTCAAGGGCGGGGTGGAACTTCAGGGGTGAGGTTTGCAGGATGTAGGGCTTTTCGCTCAGCGTCCAACGGGTCTCGAAGTTGGCGGCGCTGTTGGCGTTGAACGGCAGAATTGTTGCGAAATTTTGCGGCGCGGCGGGCGGAACCTTTGGACCTCTCGGAGAAAATTCCTTTGCCACTGAGGTCTGGATTGGTTGCCGCTGAACCGGTTGATCGGGTTCCAGGATTTCCGGGCTGATCAGTTCGGGTTCGGGTTCCAAAGCGATCGCTGTTTCCTTGGGAGAGTCCGCGGCTGGTTTTTTTCGCGCGCGAGATTTAAAACTCTCTCTCTCGGAAATTGATTTGTCTTTTATTACTTTGTATGTGTCCTGAGAACCCGTATCCGGTAGATCAGGAGACGGCGCAACCGGTTTCTGAGAACCAGCACCCGGAAAATCAGGAAGCGGCGATGAAGTTGACTCGTCAGCAGGCATGGGTGATTCGTAGATTGTCCTGACCCATTTGCGCTGGCCGGTTTTGGTGTCGTTGTAGCAGCGCCGAATCAAGTAACCCGCTTCTTCTAGTTCCTTGAGGCAGGAGTAGATCACGTCGCGTCCTTCGGGAACTTTGGACTTCAATTGGTTGACGTTGATGTGCCAATCCTTGGGGTACGACAGCAGCAGGTGGTGCAACCCCCTGGCTCGGAGTGACAGTCGCTCGTCTTGCAAAACTGTGTTTTCGATCGTCGTGAATCGATCATGTTTGCCGTTGCGGATGATGCCGCCTTGATCGTTCATGCCGCACCTCCATTCCCGCGCCAATTCCGAGGTGAGGCTTTCCGATTCAGCGTTCGCCCCGTCTTGCGGTGAATCTCGATCGCAGCGCGCAACCGTTCTGCGTTGATCTGGTAATGCAACACCACCCGCTTGGTTTTTTCGTCGTAGGACGGCCAAGACAGCATCAGGTCATGCGGCTCTAGTAGCGATCGGATGTTGTCAATCTGGTTGCGGGTCAGCCCCGTCTCTGCCTTCCATTCCTTGGCGGTGGCGGTAAATTCCCAGGTCTTGCTGCGTTTGGCCCAACGGACGGCGGTGGTGAGGAACACCCCAGCGGACATTGATCCGGTCAGCCCGATCGCCTCGCTGGTTGCGATGACCAGGTGGCCACCCAACGGTGCGTAATCTTGGCTGGTTGGGGTCAGGACGGTGGCGGCGGTTCTTGCCTTGATCGCGGCGATCGCCTTGTGGGCTGCGAACCCCATGTCGTAGCCAGACTCCAGTCCCTCGGCCCAGGCATCGGCTACTTCCCGCGTCAACCCCTTCCGTTCGAGGGTGGCGACGATTTGCCCATCGTCATCCAGCAAGTAGGCGCGATCGCCCTCAACTCGCAAATTGCTATTCATGACCACCTCCCTTGCCAGCGCGGCGAATCGTCACCGTCGTTGCTTCATGGCTCATCAACCGGGCCAACTTGCTGGCCTCCTCGTCACCCTTCAGCAAGGCCACCTTCAGGGCCGTCATGTCGGGCGATCGCTTGACAAACCGATCGGGTAATTCATCCAGCCCAGCTTCCACGGCTACCTCATGCACCATCCGGGTGCGACCGGTCAGGGTGTGGGTGGGGGTTTTGATCGTGCCGCCCTCATGGATGGCCCAATGAGCCAGCCGGTCACGCAGCCGATCGGCCTGCTCTTGCGCTTGGCGGGCGCGGGCCATGCAGGCCGCCGCATCCGCTTTGTAATCGAAAGCCTCAGACTCGAACTTGCCAATCAGGCGGGCATAGGCCTCGCCCTTTTCGGCGGCGGACTCACAGGCCTCATCCAATTCGCTCAACAGGGACGTGAGCGCGTCATCGTCGATCGCCCCGTCCTCGCCGGGGTTGGCGTTGGCGATCGCGTTCTCGATTTGGGATTTCAGGGAGTCGATCTTTGCCCTGATTTCAAAAAGTGTGGACATGGTGTGCTTAAGCTGCGGTGGTTGGGCGTTTGGCGATACGAACCCGGACGGGGCGGCGCTTGGCTTGCCAGTTACGGCAACCGGGGTTGGACGCACGGGCGATCGCCTCATCCAGTTGACAGAGACCCCGGCATCGACCGAGGAGTCGCGGCTCACCAAAGCTCTTGAAGTGTTTGCAAGTGAGGCAGGTTGGGGCGTTCATGGCGTGTGTTTAAGTTGCGGTGGGTTAAGCAGCGTCTTCGCGCGTCAGCTCAGAGAGCATTGCGTCTTTCTTGGATTGGTAGTCCGCTAGGAGCGCCAACACTTTCTGTAATAGCGGTGCGGGGATGTACAGCGAACGACCTGTCAGACGGCGGTTTTTGGGAGCCATGGTGTTTAAGTTGCGGTGCTTTGGTCTGTCATCTGAGAACACTCTGATATTATCTGAGAGCGCACAGAATTGTCAAGCGCATACGCAGAATTTTTCTGTGCAAGCGCAGATTCGGGATCCTCTGTGTGCGCACTGATAAACTCATGGCATCGAACCGGTGGGAATATGTCATGGCAAAGATGAAGCCCAGGCTTTTTACTCCGGCGGGGTGTGCTGCGGTCGGAGATTTGTTGGCGCGATGTTTGAAAGAACGCAACCTGACTGCCACATCAGCCCCGCGCTGGATTTTGGATCGGGTAGAACTGCCTGAGGGTATAACCCTGAGTGGAAGCACGGTCTTGGCGATCGTGAACAAGCGCTACCCCACATTTCGTTTTGACAGCCTGGAAATCCTCTGTGCATCAGGAATCTTCGACCCCCTGACCCGTGAGGAGGTCTGGAATATGGCCTGTGAACACGACCCCAACGAAAAAACCGGCAGTGACCCTAACCCGTCACTGCCGGCCCAATTGGAGTCGATCGCCCAATCCCTTCAGGGTGCGATCGCTGAAATGTCAAGGATGCAGCTCAGGCTATCCATCCCCCTGATCCCACCCCGCGATCGGTTCGCGGCGATCGCCCTATTCCAGGGGATTCTGCATCAGAACTTTGCGGGATGGCCCGCCGAAAAAATCGCCCAGCGGTTTTCCTTTGGGGGCGAACCCCTTGAACCGTGGCGAGTCCAATCCTGGTTAGACGGGCGATCGCTCCCCACCGATGCCGAGGCCCTGTCGCTGGGGCTAGAGGGGGTGCGGCTCATGGCCAACGGCGAACCCCTCAGCGATCAATGGCTCGACACCTTCACCGAAGAATGGTGGGAGCGGAATCAGCCGCCCCAACCCAGCGCCCCATCAAAACCGCCCCTGGTTGACCAGCTCGGGTGAGGCGATCGGCTCAGGAGTGCCCAGCAAAACCAGAAAACGCCCTGACCTACCACCCGGTAGACTGACCCGCTGGAAATGCCCCCGGAAACGCCGGATAGAGCCATCAACGCAAAAGATGGCCGGCCACTGGTAATTCAGCAGCAAGCCGTCGGGCGATCGCTCCAAATCATCCACAATCCGCTCCCGCACCCCAGGCAGGTGGCGGGATTGGTTCCCGTGGACAGGGCCAACCCAGTCCGTCACCCACTCCGAGATCGATCGCCGCGTCAGGTCAGCGTATGCCTGGGACACGGCCACCACCGCTTCCTCAACGACCAACACCGACGGGTGGGGGTGCATCAGGACGCGCGTAATCAACTCCGCCTCGGAAATTCCAGGCGGGTAGAGCCATTGCAGCGTATTGGTTTCCATGATTTGTTGGTTGGGATTTGAATTCGGGACATGACCAAGATCAGATTCCCTAACCAATTGTGAACCGATTTTGAATCGCACCCGATCGGGCAAGCACAAAAACCGACAGGCGTAGGCCAAATCCTGGCGCACCGACCAAAGCCCCTGCACCGTGTGCGTGTTGGGGCAATAGATTTCCAACCATCCCTCCTCCAACGCCAGATTGCAGCTACCCAACAGCGCAGCAATCAGGGGCTGGTTTTCGTACAGAAAGAAGCGTCCAAAAAAATTAAGGGCAGCCTCAATGGCCGCCCGTTTGAATCCGTCCATCTGTGTCACCACCATCGGCCCTTGTCGATCATAAGTCTTGCTTCGGGGGTGGTGGGTGGTTTCAGGCGGAATGCCTTATCGCTGCTGTTTGCGGCGCTCGAATTCCTCTTGGGTAAGTCCGCACTCAATGGCGATGTCCTTGGCATTGGTGACGCAGGTGGAATACTCGAAACTGCGATCCAGCTCATTCAATCGGGGGTTGAAAAATTCCGCCCGCACCGCACCGAAGATCGCCGGGATCCCAATCCCAGCGACGATGCCCAGCGCGAAATAGTACCAGCGATCGCGGGATGACCCGCCCTTGTTGTTGGTGACGGTCTTTGTGATTTTAGGAGCCATGGTTGGTCAGGCCCTCCCGGACGATCGCTTCATGGATGACCCGGCGGAGCCAGGCCGATCGCTGCCCACTGGATAGCGTGGATAGGATTTTGGCATCCTCCGCATACATCCGCAGGTAGATGCCTTTTGGGGCCAGCGGAATGTTGTTGTCAATCCGGGTGAAATTGGTCAACCCGGATCGGTTGGGGTTGGGGTTGGGCATGGTCACGAAATGATGGGATGGATTCAGTGTCGAGGATCGGGGCGATCGGGGCAATGGGGGTTGGTTCGGTCTTGTCGTCAATCTTTGGGTTTAGGCATCGCCGACCCGATGGTGATGATGAGGGCGGTTGCGCCAAAGGCATCCATCGGTTCAATCTGCCGATTTCTGTTCGAGGGCATCGCATTCCACGCCCAAAAGACCACGGCGGTCATCAATCCGATTTTGAGCAACTCGGCTACGATCCGAGCGGTCACGGCGGCTGAAATCTGAAGGGTGCTGAGGTCGTCGGTTTTTGTCTTCATGGTCTTGGTCTCGATGGGTTGATTTGATTGGGGGCGATCGCCCGCCCCGTTTGATCCCTAGCCCCGGACGTGCATCGACTTGAAGCAACCGGGGAACCAGGTGCGCGTCCCGTATTCCGCCGATTGCACCGTGACGACCCCACCTTGTGAGCTGATCACCGTCACCGCCTCACCCGTGGTGCGGTTCTTCCAGGTTTGCCCAGCTTTGATGCGAAACATATTGCGACCCTCTGATGGTTGGCGACGGGGCCGGGCGACCGGCCCGCTGGACTTAATTAAGCGCGGCGGTACTCCTGGTGGAACGTCCGCAGCTCGATGCCGCATTGCCGTCCCGTGATCCGCACATCGCCCCGGCTGCTGTCGATCCTGTCGTATTTGGTGACGGTCACTTGCTCACCCGTCTTCTTGTTAATCCAAACCGAGCCGCGTTCGATGTCGTGTTGTGCGTTGTCGTAGGTCATTGGTCTGTTCCGTTGTGTTTAAGTTGCGGTGTGGTTTTGTCTTCCACTTCTTTAGAATATCGCAGATATCAGCGATAAACAAGCTAGAAAAACTTATGGGGTTGTGCGATTTCCTGAGAAAACCCTGATCATTCACCTCTTGTGTATCGCTGATATCTGCGTTATAGTGGTATCACGAACTGAGGAAAGCCCAATGACCACCGCAACCGCCGCCCTGGATTTCAACGCCCGTGCCACCCGGATCCGCGCCGCCCTGGCGATCAAGCCCCGCCCGAAAATGAGCGACGAAAAAATCGACCTCCTGCTGGAAATTCTGCACGAGGCGCGTGAGAACGGCGACGACGTTCTCCTCCTTCAAGTGATCCAGCAGGCGACCGGAGCGCTGGCCGACCTCCACGCCGAACGCGCCCGCGCCGCCGCCCAGTCCTAGCCGATCGCCCGGGCCGCCCGCGCGGCCCCTCCTCTTTTTCGTCCGCAACTTAAACACATTTTGTTACTCCCATGATTCCCTATTTCGCCCGCAAAACATTGGTTGCCGCGCTGCTCAAGATTTCCCCGTCTCACATCCGATCGATCACCGTGTCCGAGCAATGGGCGATCGTCGCAATCAAGGATCAGCCCTACCCGAGCGCCATCCGCCTGTTGGAACTGGAGATGGAGCACGATCGGCAACGCACCGCGCGGGGGCGTGAATTACCCATCCTGGCTGTTGACCCGGAAACGGGAGCCACCTACTTCGGACATAACTGGCCCGCGTCCCTACACCAAACCAGTCATGACCATTGCGATTGCCGCGACTGGGAAAACCAGAAGGCGGCGGGGCGCGATCGTCCGTTCTGCAAACACATGGCGGCCCTGGCTCATCAACACGAGCAAGCGATCGCCAGTGCCACCGGGAATCGCTACCGTGTCATGGATGATGCCACTGCGATCGCCGAGGCCGCGATCGCCTATGCGGAGTTGTTCTAATGATTGGAATTATTAAGTCTTTGGCCGATCGGACTTGGGAGAAAAACGGGGAGTTGAGAACCTACTCCCTGGTTGATATCGAGGGTGAGGAGGTCAAGGTCTGGGGTGAGCCGATCGAATTTGAGGGGCGAATTCCAGGTGATGAAGTTCACCTGCTGAAAATTGACAACTATTACCGAATTGTCAACCCCGCCAACGAACCCCTACCCGTCCCCACGTTGGAGCGCCCAGAGGTGGCCGATCGAATCGTGGAATACGCCAATCTGTATTCCGATTGCTACCGGGCGGCGGTGGCGGCCATGCCTGAGGGTGCGCCGCCCGAGATAATCCAATCTTGCACGTCGTCGGTCTTTATTTCCGTGACGCGGAAGATGGGAATTTAAAACACTGATCCTTGTTCGGACATTTCGGACAAGGATTTTATTTTTGTGCCATAATCAATTCACCATTCATCTCAAGGTCGTCACAAACCTGTCTTCAGGCGTTGTGCATTCCTTGGGCGATTTTTCTATGCAACAAAAACCTGTTGAGTTTCAGCCAGATATCCCCTTGGGGGTTGAGTTGTATCGCAAGGTCTTAGGTGATCTGGAGACTCGATTTCATCCTGGGATGGCGGAACTGTCTGAAGAAATTGAGCAGCAATCGCTTCAGTTTCGCGAGTACATGGAATCCAAGGATTGGATCCGATCGTTTAAAGGCTCACCTCATCTGGATCCTGTTGTCGGTGTTGATGCCAGCAATGTCACGTCTGATGATGGCGAAATTGCGGTAGGGATTGCGGTGGGCGTGGTGTCGTCAATGGATCACCAGGTGAGGCCAATTTTCTCGTTTGCCTCAATCTTTGGGTCGCCATCGGAAACCTTTAGCCGCGCGGTCAATTTCTTGCGCGTCTCGATCGAGTTGGACTCGCTCAAGCATTCGATCGGGATGCCCCAGTGGACGCTCTACGACGGTAGCTTCGCGGCCCTGAACATGGAGGTTTGCCGGTTTGCCAGCGCCATCACCAAAGACTCGCCAACCGAGCGGGATTTGATGGAATCCTCTCAGTTGACCGATGTGTTTGAGCGATCGATCAACAATCCCGATTCGGGTTGGTTCCAATCCATGGGGGAAAGCGGGGCCTACAAGCTGATCTCGATCGGCAAGCGCGGCACGAGCAAGGTCTACACCGAAGGGTGCAACCTGTTCCGCGATCGCCCGGATGGATTTTTGCCGTCCGACAAGTTGATGCTCGGTCGGATTTTGCAGGCAGGGGAATACACCGACCCGTTTTCCTATGAACAGGCCTACAAGGATTCTCACGGGTCAGAGGTTCCGGGGTATGGGGAGCCGTCCCTCAAGAATTACGGCCTGAAAAAAATGCACAAAAAAGTGCAAGACACCTACCGCCATCTGCGGTGTACCTATTTCCGCCCTTGGCCCTGGTCGCCCGTCCTCAAGATTGAGTACAACCACGCGCACCATTCCGTTGATGAGGTGTTGTCGGTGGTTGCCGGTTCGACCCAGATGCGATCGGTGATGGAACCGCAGCCCTTGTACTTGGCTGATCTGCAAGTCAAGCAAGCCTCTGCCGCCATCCAGTTCTATGGCCCCATCAACGCCGCCCGTTACCCGTTTCTGTTTGCTGGCTACCGCACCTCTACCCGTCACTAAATCATGAGCAACGAACTACCGACCGAAGCGATCGCCAGCGTCAACGCCTATGTGGGTGGCAACCTTGACGTGACCATCCTGAACTCCAAACGCGCCGCGCAACTGACGGGAAATCTTTGCACCCTTGCCGTCCAAAGCGAAATTGGTGAGCAATTGGTGCTATCTCGGATCAACCGGGTTGATATGACCAACATCATGCACACCCAGGTTCAGTTTCAGCAGATCATCGCTGATCGAGGATATCTGCCCTACTGCTCAGGGGATTGCGACACCCTGACGGCCCGCGTGGAAATCTTGGGGTGTCGCAGCGAAAAAATGGGACTGACCGCGCTGGTGTGCCCGCCCCGATCGGGAACGCTCCTCAAGGAAGTGGAGCCGGGCCAAATGGAGATGTTCCAAGTTGACCCGGTGCAAGCGACGATCGGCCACGTCCCCGATCGCCCCAATCTTCCGATGTCGATCGTCACCCGCCACTTTGGGGAATACGACATGGGCGGACATGGGGAAGCCAAGCACACCGCCATCTTTGGGCAGAACGGATCAGGTAAGACGATCGCCGCGCTCACCTTGACGGCTCTGCAATTAGCCGCTAATCCCCAAATGGGGGCCTTGATTCCCGACACCGCTGGCGACTTGACCAAAGAGGACGGACACAGCAAGGGTGACTTCCAATTCAACTTCCATGAGTTGATGCGCCGGGCCGGGCGGGTGGTTCATGTTTACGACATCAGCGAGATCCGGCTTAACAGCATCGCCACCTACCGGGGGTTGATGAAGGGATTCCTGAAGGAAGCGCTGAACACCCGTGGTGACAATGCGGAGCAAGCGGCGGAATACATCGCTACCGAGTTGTTTGACAAGACGGTGGACATCGCCAAGGGCCAAGCCGATGCCGTGCTGGAAATCTTGCCAGAGGCGATCGCGTCGTCATACGCCAAGAATTCTCGCAAGGGCAAGCTGGAAGATTTTGAGGAAAAGATCAGCAACCCGCGCCAACGCGGCCGGATGGTCAAGGTCTACGGATCCCGTGTCGCCCAATTCTTTGAGGGCAAATATTCCCTTGAGGACATCATTGAGCAAAGTATGTGCCAAGGGGCGATCGTCATGATCCGTATGTCGGGCATGAACGAAAGCGACCAGGAAATGGTAATGCGCGATGTGTTCTATCAACTCAAGAAAACCGCGCAAGATCGCTACCGCAGCAACCATGAAACCTTCAACGGATTGGTGGTTTTGGATGAGGGGCCGCGCTGGGTTCCTGAAGGGCGGATTGCTGACAACGAAATTGCAGAGACGATCGTGGATGCCTTCAACACCACCCGCAAGTTGGGCATCGGTTGGACGATCATCAGCCAGCGGATCTCGGGAATCAGCAAGAGCGTCGTTGCCCAGTGCCATACCAAGATGGTGGGCAAGGGGTTGGGCATTGGGGCCGATCGGATGCATATGCAATCGTTCTTTGGTGACGATGGGCTGTCCACCTATGACCAGTTGGCGCTGCGCGGCGGATATTTCTGGCTGGGCACGGGGGATCTGATCAACTACGGCCAAGGGTCGCAATATTTTGCCTTCGATATGTTTGGCGGCAATTCCACCGCCAAGTTGATGGAAGCGAACCCGCAAATCTGGCGTTAGTCCCCCGATCGTTTGATGTCAAAACAGGCCCGCCCCGCGCGGGTCTTTTCTCTGGAGATCCCAACCATGACCTACGAATTTCATCCGCTCTGCGAAGTGTTCCCCCCGATGCCGGATGACGAATTGCAATCACTGGCCGCCAACATCAAAACCCACGGGTTGACCCACCCGATCATCCTGATGGACGGCAAAATCTTGGATGGTCGCCACCGATTTTTGGCCTGTCAGATTGCAGGGATTGAACCCCGATTTGAGCAATTCCAGGGCAGCGACCCGGTTGCATTCGTCTGGGGTGAAAATCTGGCGCGGCGACATTTGACCAGCGGACAACGTGCGGCGATCGCTGTGGAATTGGAAGATTTTCATAAGGCTAAGGAAGAGGCAAAGCGGCGGCAAGTTGAGGCGGGGAAAGACGGGGAGAAGGGCAAGGATTACGGAAAGCTTGGGGGAAGGGGGAACAAAAACCCCCTTCCCGAAAACGTTCGGGAAGGGGGTTCGGATGGCGGTGTTGATGATAGAAAAAAGCGAGAATCCAGTTCTCGAATTGCGGCAACCTACGGAACCAATCCCCGATACATCGACCGCGCCGCCAAGCTAAAAGAAACCAGCCCCGACCTACACGAACAAGTAAAAACCGGTGAACTAACCATTCCCAAGGCAATCCAGCAACTGAAAGAACGCAACCGTGATCAGCGTCAGCAAGTGCGCGAAGAATCGATCGCCCGTGCCACCCCACCCGAGCCGATCGAATCGCCATCCTTCATCGTGAATCCTGGTGACGTTTGGCAGTTGGGTGATCACAAGATTTACTGCGGTGATTCTGTCAACTGGGAACCCGAGCAACGGGCAAAGATGGCCTTCGCTGATCCGCCCTACAACGGTTCGGTTGCTGACTGGGATAAGGGTTTTATCTGGCAGCATGATTGGCTACAGGACGCGGCGGATTATGTGTTCGTCACCCCAGGGTCTGCCAACTTGCAATCATTCCTAGGGTTGACCGCCATGCGATTCCGCTACCCATACACCTATTGGGTCAGCAACGCAGTGAGTCGATGCAACGATTGGGGCATCAGCAACGTGATCATCTCGCTGCTGTTCTCGGATCTGCCATCCCTGCGATTGGAGCGATTCAGGGATTTTGAAAAGGGTGCGGTCGTGATCAGTGAAACCAAGGATTCATCCCACCCAGGGCGGAAACCATCGGGGTTATTAATTTGGCTGATGGAAATGGTGACAGAGCCTGGGGATTTGGTGATCGATCCATTTCTGGGGAGTGGCACGACCCTATTCGCAGCGCAGGCGATCGGCCGCGTTTGCCACGGGTGCGAGATCAACCCCACCTACTGTTCAGAAATCTTAGCCCGATGGCAAGCGTTGACCGGTGAGGATCCGGTGCGGTTGGTGAGCGGTGCGACCGGCGATCGAGTCGCCTGATCAAAAAGGGCGATCGCCCAAACACGATCGCCCCCAACAAAGCAGGTTTCCCCCATTCTAGCCCCAACACAAAACCGCCGGAGGATGTCAAGTCCCCCGGCGGTTTTGTCTGCTTCCGATGCCCTTATTCTAAATCACCCGTCGCCAGTCTGCGGCGTGTCTTTTGGTTGATCAGGAGGGCGGTTTCGTCGCTGGCTAGTAGGGGAGTTCCGCGCTCGATCGCCCGGGCCATGGCCTGACTCTCGCTCAGTCCGTTGCGTTGGGCATATCCGGCGATGAACTCCGCCAAGGGGGTGGGCAGCGTAACTCGCTTAACGGGGTTTTGGCTCATGATCCTACGGGCAAATCTTGGCCAAGAAATAACTTAAATCTGGCAGATTGGGGTGGTTTTGTGGCAATATGCAGACAACTAAATTTGTTGAGCGCGATCGGCTTGGGATTAGGCCCCCGCCCCGATCGCTGACCCCCTAAAGTCCTAGGAGGCTTGCCCCATGGTAAAGCAAACCGTTGTCATTGCTGACTATCAAGAGCGCACCATCCCCCAACTCCCGATGATGAGCATCGACGACTTCTGCGATCGTTGGAACGTGTCGATCGGAGACATCAGCAAGATCGCCGGGGTCAACTACACCACTGTGATGCGTGCCCGCCGTCGCTACCAGCAAGACCAGACCATCAACCAAGCGATTTGGTTAGCCCTCGGATATACGCATCTGGTCTGGATGCACCAACAGCGCCAAGCCGCCTAGATTTCTGCAATCTGCCATAGCCCATCTGCATATCGCCCGATTTTGCCCCGCTACCCCCAGCGGGGTTTTTTAATGGCGACATGGGGCGAAACCAATCCGAATCCGCCCCAAAAATCCCACCTAAAATTCTGCGAATCCATCCCATGAAAACCCCTCGCACCCCCCGCCGCCTAGCCCGCGAGTTTGACGATCAACCCTTTGGCACGTTTGACCTTGACGTGGAAATCACCGAATCCGTTGATACCGGTTTCGAGGATGTGACCACCGATCGCCCCGAAACGCCCGAACCCCTCACTTTCCCCGCCACCCAAACCGCGATCGCCGCCGCCGTTGGTCTGACCGTCAGCACCGTTCATGGAAAGCTGTCGGCCCTGGCTGACCTTCATGGCCGCAGCCTGATCTTCACCGTCCAGTACGGCGAAAAGCGCGTCACCCAAGAGGGGTATGGATTCCTGCAAGACCTGATCAAGGCAGGCAACATCAAGGAATACCGCCGCCGCCTGGATGCGATCGCCGCCCCCGCCCCCACGGTGTCCCACGTTCCGGGGGTGCAAATTCCCCAGCCGATCGCCCAAAATCCCCACGCCGGAACCCAGCCCCAAATTCCCCGGGCCGCCCACCTGTCCTTGGTTCCCACCAACGGAACTCCCACCCAATACGCCGCCCTCGGGTTCCCGTCCGCTGCCCCCGCCCACCTGTCCTACTACCAGCCCACGGCCCTGGCCCCCAACGCCGGGGCGATGGTCGATCTGGTTTCCCAGTTGAGCGAAGTGCTGGCTGATTCCCTAAGCCGTGACGCGGAATCGATCCATCAGGAAACCCAGGCGATCAAGGCCAAGCGCCGCCAACTGCAAGAGTTGATGCCCCTGTTGGAATCCCAAGTGTCGGCCCATCGGGCGATGGCCGCTCAGGCGACCTTCAACTTGGAACAGGAAAAAAAGTCCCTGGCCAAGGAAGCGGCGATCGCTGCGCAACTGGCCGAACAAATTGGCTACAGCATTCCCGGATTGGATGGGCTGTTTTAGTGGCCGTCGCCTGCATCGTCAGCCTCACGATCGGCGCGCTGGTTGGCCAATCCTACGAGCGCGAAACCCAGCAACAGATTCAGGAACTCACCCATGGAACCCCTTGACGATCGCGCCCGCCTCGAACAGCTCTACCACCAACAGGCCGTCGCCCAGCAACAGCAATCGCAGGGTTGGGGCATGGCGGCCTTCTTTCCCCAGCCCCAATCCATGCCGTCCTCACCCGTGCTTCACGCCGGTTCACCTCAAGTGACGATGGCGGTGGTGTTGGGGGTCGGGGCCTTTGCCCTGATTGCCACTTGCGGGTTCGCCCTCTACTCGCACCTGGGTAGCACCCGAGAGCAAGCCTTGCGCCAAGCCAGCGCCCGGATCAGTCAGCTACAGCAAGAGCGCGATCGGGCCCAATCTCGAATCACCGAAGCCCAAACCCAACTCGCCAAAGTCCAGAAGGATCTGTCCGCCAGTTGCCAAGCCCAGCAAGCGGCCATGACCCAAGCCCAGCAAACCCTCACCCAACCTTGATCACCATGAGCAGCGCACTGGCTGGATATAAGCAACAGATCAACCAACAGATTGAGCATCAGTTCGCCTCGAAGGTCAGGCAGGAACGCACCAAAACCTCGATCGAACTGGAGAAGGAACGGGGGCTGAAATTTGACCTCACCGCCGAACGCCACCGCACCCAAACCAAAAATTTCAAGGCCCAAACGGAAGGGGTGCGGGCCAGCCAAGCGCAAGTCGGCTATCAAACCGAGCTGGTCAAGCTGTCCACCGCCCAGGTCAACCTGAACACGGAACGGGTCTTGTATGGAAAGGCTGTCGATCGGCTGGGATACGAGCAAGCCGATCGCGCCCTGACCCAGATGCAGCAACGGGCCACCCTCACCCTCAAGGCGATCGACGTGCAATCCCTGCGTGAGGATGTTCGCCATAAGACCCTGATTGACGGCGGCGCGGCTCCCTACTTTGTGCCCAAGGCCGGTAATGCCTACGCCATCCCCTCAGCGGTGCGGGTGTCGTGATGGTCTGGATCCCTCGGTATGCGGCGATCGCCCTGACGGCGGCCTCGGTCGCGATGGTGGGTCGCCACCTGTTGCCCCTACTCCCCCTGGAGTGGGGGTTTGCGATCGGGGGGTTGGCCCTGCTGATTCCCCTCGTGCGCTGGCTCTGGTCGATCGCCCGCGCTTGCACCCCTGACACCTGGATCACCGCCCTCTGTTTTCTCGCTGGATTGCTTGGGAGTATCGCCCTATGACCATCACCCACCCCCTAGCCCGCCCGCTGGATTTGACCCTGTTGACCTCAGCGGCGATCGGGTCGATCGCCCTAGCCACGGCCCCCATCCTCCCCTTGCCCGATCCGTTGGTTTGGTTGCGTCGGGGGGTGGTAATCACCGGAGCCGCCAGCGCGATCGCCCTGCAAACCCGGTGGCGGGGCCAATCCCCCGATCAACAATTTGTCCACCAATCCCAGACCGTCACCGCCCTGGCCCTGCAAGCCGCCCGCGCCGCCGAACAACAGGCCGCCGAATTGATCGCCGCGAAGGAACGGGAGCAAGAGGCGGTCTACCAGCAATGGCAAGAAATGGCCGATCGGCAAGCAGAGGAAGCCCGCGCCCTGGTCGAACAAACCCACGCCGAATGTGAAGCCGTGGTGGCCGGCTATGCCCAGCGATTGGCCGTGGCCACCGCCCCCAAGTGGTTCGAGGGTGCGGATCTGGTCAGCTTTGTGGGCCGCCAAATTCAGGAAATCCTGTGGCAGTCCGGGGTGGAATGCGATGCAGATCGGGGGGTGGAAACCGACAGCGAACACTACCTATGGTTGCGCCCCCGATCGCTGGTCAAGCTCAAAGATGTGCAAGCCGCCGCCGAACAAATTCCAGCCTATGTCGATGGCATCTTCGAGACCCCATCGGTCACGCTGTCGGGCGGGGTGATCCTGTTGCGGTATGCCTTCAACCAGCCCGCCGCCAAAGCGCAAGCCAAGGCCCGCGAAGAGGCGATGGTGTTGGACGGGTTCGACTGGATGCGATCGTGCGTGTTGGATTCGGTGCACGATTTGGTGGCCGGGCAAACCGGCTCCGGTAAGTCAACCCTAATCGCCAACCTGATTGATCTGGCCCAATCGGTGATGGCTCAGGAATGGCGCAAGGATCCCACGATTTGGATCGTTGACCCCAAGTGGCCCGACTCGGAATGGCGGATGGGTGGCCGCAAGGTTGACCCCCACTACCGAGGGTTTGACCGCTACACCGACCCCAATGGACAGTCCTACCCCTGTGCGCTGGATGGCTACCGGGCGATGGATGGGTCGGTGCGCGATCGACTGGGCGCGGCGCAGGATGATTGGTTCCACGATCGCGAAACCGAACGCGACCCAGAGATTTGGGTGTGCGACGAAGGGGAACAGATGGCCGCCTCCTACGGCAACGACGCGGCCGACCCGGTGCAATTTGTGGCCCGCGTGGGCCGATCGACCAAGGTGCGGCTGATCCTGATTGGCCAATCCCCCAAGTGCAGCGCCTACAAATTCCGCACCATCAGCCAGCTCAACAACTTCACTCGCTATTACTTGGGTGAGGCAATCCTAGGGGCGATCGACGAAATTGGCCGCACGACGATCGAGAAGAATCGCCTGCGGAAAACCCTGCAAAAGCTGGAATCCGTCGCCCTCACCGATGCCGACAAGCGCTACTTCTGCCTGGTCAAGCAACCCAGCCGCCCGGTCTACTTTGCCTATCTACCGCCGCCAGGATATTTCCTGCAATCCAACGCCCCCGCCGCCGAACCCGAACCCGCGCCGATCGTGTCGATGCCGGCCTTGACCCAGGCGATCGGTCGCTTGGCGGATCAGGAATTGCAAGACTTAGTAGAGACCGCCAAAGCTGACGAAGCGCGGCTGATGGCCGACCACGATCGCCGCCGGTCGGTGTTGCGCTGGGATGAGACCCACCCCAACGGGCGGATGCTCGATCGCCTGGCCGATTGCTGGCCCGAGATCACGGTCAAATCCGCGTCGGGGGAAAAGTCCGCCCGTAGTTATCGCCAAGCGCGCGAAGAGTTGGCCCGATTGTTTCCTGAAAAATATCCTTCTGCGTCATAGCGATCGGGTGCGTCCCAAACTTAAATCTTCTGGAGGTGTTGGCAGATGGGGAGATGGTGGACTGTTGAAGAGGATAAAACACTGGAGGATTGGGTAAAAGAACATGGATCAAGCAAAGAATCATTGAGGTTGTTGTCTCAAAAGCTTGATCGCACGGTGAATTCCCTGTGGTACAGGGGGTGGTCTAGGGGGTTGTGGAGGCGACAGGTTTGGCAGCAAGAGGAGATTGATCGGATGGTCGCTTGGGCGAAAGTCCACGGCACAAGCGAGTCCTCTATTCGATCTGGGTTGCGAAAAATGGGAATTGATCGAACGTTTGAGGGCGCGCGCTACCACTTGATTCGTCAGGGTGTGTTGCCATCAAGGAGTGCAAAATACGCCCGTAAGATGCCAAATGTGCCCCTGGAGAACTCCGGTATTCCCAAGAGACAAACACCCTCAGACTTGTTACCCCAAGAGCTGCTATCAATCTATTGGCGATTGCCGGTGGAGCAGCGCAAGATTGCTGACTCGATCGCCACCTACGATGCCCCCGCTTTTGTGAACTATGTGCGGATGGCTTCAATGCCTAAAATTTTGTCTTCTGAAAAATATCCCTCTGCATCATGACCCTCGACAACACATCCGTCCCCATCTCCCGTATCTGCGAATCCGACCTGACTTGGAACGGGTTGACCCGCTGGAATTCACTCGCCTGGTGTGAGCGCCCCGAGCAAGTGGCGGCCCTGTGGTACGAACAGCGCCAAACCCTGCTGAGGCAGCACGCCGATCGCCCCGGTTTCTATCACCAAACCGGTCGGGTGTTCGATGCCACCAACGGCCAGGTGATCGAGTCGATCGACGTGACCTTCGAGATCAGCCCGCCCCCGCCGCCCGAGTCCGACCCGATCGCCGATGACGATGCAGTGAGTTGGGAATCGCGGATGGACTATTGGGTTCTGACTGGATGCGTGACCGTTGCGACGGCCGTGGTGATCGTGCCCGTGGCGGCCGTGGTTGGCAGCGCTTGGCTGGTGTCGGCTGGGGTGGAACAAGTGCGATCGATGGTTGGTAAATTTTGCAAAGCGAGTGCCCAATGAAGCTACTGATTGTTGACACAGAGACGACGGGTTTGGGGCCGGATGCCCAGGCGATCGAGCTATCCGCCACGCTCTACGAAGTGGGTGAGGTGTCCGGGGCGATCGCCACCGTCAGCACCCTGATTCCCGCCACCGACAACCCATCCCAATCGATCAACGGCATTGACCCCGCCCTCACCCGCGTCATCCGCCCCGATGCCCTGATTGCGGTGATCGAATCGATGGTGGGATTGGCCGATCACCTGGTCGCGTTCAATGCCGATTTTGACCGGGGGTTTGTGGAGGCGTTGTTGCCTTTGGCGCAGGGGCGATCGTGGTTGTGCGCCCGCAACGATTTTGATTGGTTGCCGGGGTGGGTGGCCCGCCCCCGATCGCAGATTGACCTGTCCCTAGCGATGGGCATTGGGGTGATCCATGCTCACCGGGCGGGCGATGACGTGCGGACGTTGGTGGCGTGTCTCGATCGGTTGGGAGATCGGCTCGGGGCTGTGGTTTCCCAAGCGATCAACCGGAGCCAGTCACCGCAGATCACCCTGATGGCGCAAGTCAGCTACGACGATCGGCAACTGGCCCGGGGCGCTGGCTTTTGGTGGGATAGTGATCGCCGCCGTTGGGTGCGCACGATTCGGATGTTTGACCAGCAGGCGGATTGGGTGCGATCGCTGCCCTTCACGGTGGAGGTGTCGTTGCATGGCTGATTTTGACTTCGCCGATCGCTACGCCCCCAACTGGCCCGACACCTCCCAATTCACGCGGGCGCTCACCAACCACCAATGCATCCTGTGCGATGCCCCCGCAGAGGAAACCCATCACGCCCTCTACCTCGATCGGGAGGGGCCAGTCCGGGGGCGGGAAATTCCGGGGGTTCATGTGTTCCCCCTCTGTCACTCCTGTCACGGGCGATCCGACGGCGGCGCTCACGATTCGGGCAACTGGTATGGCGACCCAAATTACCCCGCGCTCAAAAATCACCAAGCCCCAAGGTATTACGAGAAGCTGCGAAAAGCCTGGATCAAAAAAGTTCATGGGTTGCCGATTTCCTAATAGAAACTGCTACACTTAGAGAGTCCTCAAGCGTGGCAAACGGCTGATGTTTCTTGCACAAAACAAGCCAGTTCTGAAGGCCAAGGAAATCCGCGTTGGCATGAAAGTCAAGCGAATCACGGAAGCGAATCAACAGCGCAACCGTGATTTTTTAGTGAGTGGGGTTGTGGTCTCGAAGCCTTATCGCAACACGGCAAACACCGGTAGTACGCAATATTACGTGGATGTAAAATGCGACGACACCGGGAAAATCTTCAGTGTCTACACGGCGCGGTTGACGAGGGGTGATGATGTCGATCAATGATGCGTTGCGGTTGGCGATTCTCTGTCTCGAAACGATCGCCTCAGAAGTCGATCAAGCCAGCGCCGCCGCCGAAACTTTGCGCCAATTGTTGACAGATTTAAACGCCACTGCTACCGCCGCTAGTGGATTTGACTTGGAGGATTAAGGATGCCGTTAGTTGACTATCAGATCCGTGGGTTGCTGTCAGATGGACTTGTGGAAAACGGGATGCCAGAACTGGTGAACCCCGCGTCGTTGGATGTGCGGTTGGGTCCAGACCTGTTGGTGGAAAATCCCGAAGCCGTCTCCTACGACGCGCCCGATCGCTGGAAACTGGTCAGCCTTGCGGATTGCTCGGAAGACTCCCCCTGGTGGTTAGCGCCGGGACGGTTGGTGTTGGGCCACACGATCGAGGTGTTCCATCTGACTTCATCGGTGGCGGGGCAATTCCTGCTGAAATCCAGCCGCGCCCGCGAAGGGTACGAGAACGCCTTGGCGGGGTGGTGTGATCCGGGGTGGCACGGGTCGGCCCTGACGGTAGAGATCAAGAATTTCAGCCAATACCACGCGCTGCCCCTCTACCCCGGACTGAAGATTGGGCAGATCGTTTTCCACTCGGTCGATCGCCCCCTGTCCTGCTACAAATCCACCGGCCGCTACAACCAAGACCGGGGTGTGGCCGCCAGCAAGGAATGAGTAAACGCGCGGGCGAAACGATGGATTTTGAATTTGGAGGATTGGCTGATGGGGCGCAATGCAAAGTTGAGGCAGGAACGGAAGCATCGGCAAAAAATGTCTACATGGTGTGAGCGACGACAGGGAAAAACACAGCTTGGAAATTTTGGAGTTTTTTGCGGACAAACTGGATTTTTGGTTGATAGCGCGTCCACACCTGAAGAGGCTGATAGATTTTGCGAGTACATCAACCAACGCCTAAAAAAACACCCATTAATTGATCCTAGTGATGAGCGTTGGTTTGAATGGGTTTGCAAGCATCAAGAGTGGTCTCCCGATGCAAATATGATGACCACGGACGTTGATGGTGGCGATGATTTGGCGCTTTGGTCTGAGGTCATGAAAAAGGTATCAGACCCAAAAAAAGAGCACTGGACTCCAGAGTATCCCGACGGGATTGCGTCTGACATATTGGATGATTTTGTCAAGGCAAATTCAACCCATGAAGAAGCAATGGAAGCGGTGGATGACCCTCTTGTTTTTGGCGTGCTTTCAATTGCAGGAAAAGATCTAAGAAAGAGAGGTGGGCGCGAATTGATGAATGAAACACTTCGCTCGCTCCCCACTTATTTGATCACCCCCGTTTTCAAGGTGTGGATTGAGTCAGGAGATTTTGAATGAATCACTTGATCAACGACCCCCACTTCCGAGCGGAAATCCTCCGCGCAACACCCAATCCCCAGCAACTGGTTTGGGCGGCTATGCATCAGGATTACTCAGAGGAATTCGTGATTGATGAAATTGCAAGTTTTCCATCTGAAATTGATGGCGGTGAGCGAATTGTCAAACATTTGCTCAAAGGCGATCGCGGACATTTTGGGTGCATCGAGCACGCCACGATCGTCTTCGCAATTGGTGGATTTCCCCATTCAGTGATGCAGCAATTGCGAACCCATCGGATCACCTCATTCGATGTTCAGTCCGGCCGATACACAGGGCAGCGATTCGTTGATGTGGTCAGCGACAAACGAACCGTCGAAGAGGTGTTCTACTTGCGCCCCGTTGGGCACTACAGCGATCGCCAAGGCAAGCGGTACTTCTACTCACCCGAGCAACGCGCCGCAGATCTCGACTGGTGTGCAATGGCCTGCGAACGGTACGCCCAACGCATCGATGAAGGATTGTCGGAAGAACACGCGCGGGGGGTGATGCCCTTCGATTTTCGCCAACATTTCGTGATGAGCTGCAACGCCCGATCGCTCATGCACATCCTCGACTTGCGGGCCAAGTCCGATGCCCAACTGGAAATCCGCCAACTCTGCGAAATGCTCATGACTCACTTCCACCATTGGATGCCAGCGATCGCCCGCTGGTACGAGAGTAGCCGACTGGGCAAGGCTCGCCTCTCCCCATAATTTGCTCACGCTTCACCCACCCCAACTTAAACGCACCATGACTAACTTCCCCGCACCCACCGGATTCCCCGTTTTTGCCCGTACCTACAGCCGCCGCACCCCAACCGGTACTCGGGAAAATTGGGAGCAAGCGATCGATCGCGTGATCGCAGGACTGGGCAGCTTTGCCAAATTTAGCGATGAAGAGACCAGCATCCTCAGCGCGATGTTATCGGATCAAAAGGCCCTGCCATCGGGTCGCTGGCTGTGGGTTGGCGGCACGGACTGGATCGAGCGTCCCGAGAATTGGCCCGGCGCATTCAACTGCCACAGCTCCCACCTACGACCCAGCCCCTTGGAAGAGTCAGGGTCGCCGTGGGAAGTGTTCGGCTACCTGATGGAATTGGCAATGATGGGCTGCGGTGTGGGCCGGGTTTGCAGCCTTGCCGGGGCTGCTGAGTTCCCCCCGATCATCCGCGCATTGGAGATCGAGGTTGTTGGTGGATTTGGTGATGTGCCCAAGGGCGATCGCTCCGATCACACCCTGTTCTTCCCCGACGATGAGGATGGGTTGCGGATCCAGGTGGGTGACAGCCGCGAAGGATGGGCCTCCGCCTATCAATCGCTGCTGGATCTCGCCAGCAAGGGCGGCCCCGATCCGATTCGGGTCACTGTGGATATTTCCCACGTCCGTCCGTCCGGTGAGCGGTTGGCGGGATTTGGGGGTGTGGCTAACCCGGTCAAGTTGCCGGGGTTGTTCGGACGGGTCGCTACGATCCTGAACCACGCGATCGGCCGGCGGCTCACCCCCCTGGAGTTGGCGCTGATTTCTGATGAGGCTGCGCTGGTCGTGGTGGCCGGGAATTTGCGAAGAAGCGCGGGCATGGTGCAACTGGACGCTGAGGACACCGCGCCGATCGAGTGGCTGGGGGTGAGCGCTGCCACAGCCAAGCAAGGGCTATGGGTGCAAGACGAAAACGGCTGGTCGATCGACCCCAACCGCGATGCGCTCCGTATGTCCAACCACACCCGCGTGTTCATGCATCGCCCCACGGAATCCGAGTGCATCGAATCGGTGCGCAGCCAATACTATTCCGGCGAGGGTGCGATCCAGTGGGCCCCCGAAGAGATCGCCCGCGCCAACCGGGACTTGCTCGACACCGATGCCAAGCGCCGGGAATTCCTGGATTGCTTCGATGACACGGACGATGGCCGCGATCGGGCGCGGGAATTCCTGAGTCAGTTGGCGTTGGGACATGGAGAGGATCCGGGGGCGATCGTCCATCGAATCGATCGCCATGGTCTGAACCCTTGTGGCGAAGCGACGGGATCTGACTTTTTCTGCAATTTGTCAACGGTCTGCCTGAATCAGATCGACCCGTTCAATTTGGCGGAACAAGAGAAGGCATTCCGCGCCGCTGGGCTGTTTGCCGCGGCCCTGCTGCAACGCGGGTTCGATCGCCCGCGCTACCAGTACAGCCGCGATGTGGATCCGATCGTTCTGGTCTCCTTCACGGGCGGCTTCGATTTCTTTGTCAAGGCCTGTGGCGTGGATTGGCTGCGTTGGTGGGAGGCGGGCCGCCCTGAGGAGTGGGACGCGGTTGACAATCCTGAGCTGTGGATGTTAACGAACTGCTTTCCCGAGGAACCGGGCAATATCTACAAACGGGTTGAGCAGTTTTTCCTGGCGACCTGGAGCGCGATCGTTCATCGCACCGTGTGGGACTACTGCGATCGCCACGGGTTGCGCCGCCCTAACCGTTGCACTGGGTTGAAGCCCGAGGGCACGTTGTCGCTGCTGACCGGCGCATCGTCCGGTTGGCATCCGCCCAAAGCGGCCCGGTTCATCCGTCGGATCACCTTCGCGAAGAATGACCCGGTGGCCCTGGCCTGCCTCGACTACGGCTACAGCGTCACCCCGTCCCAATCGGACAAAGACGACGCGGGCAACCTGCTGAATGACCCATTTGACCCGCGCTGCACTGAATGGCTGGTAGAGATCCCGGTAGCGGTCGATTGGGCTGATTTGCCGGGGGCGGATACGATCGCGATTGAGAAGTTTAGCGCCCTGGCTCAATTCGATTTCTATATGCAGGTGCAAACTCACTACACAACTCACAACACATCCGCAACAATTGAGCTACGCGAAAATGAAATCGAACCATTGGGCCGGCGCATCCATCAGGCGATCGCCAACGATGAAGGCTATATCTCAGCGGCCCTGCTAGCCCGGTTCGACGACATGCAAACATTCCCCCGACTCCCCTTTGAACCGATCGATCGGGACACCTACGATCGGTTGGCAGTGGAAGTGCTGAACCGCCGCAAGTCTGGGTCGTTTGATGACCACCTAGCCCGTCACGACCTGGCCGCCAAGTCGATCGGTGATGCCTCGGAGCAAGGGCCGGCCGGGTGCGACTCGGATAGATGTCTGTTGCCTGAACGGGAATAACCTCGTGAATTCTAACCAAGGTTGTTTGGCCATGTTGGAAGTTGATTTGATGCAGTCCTTTCCTCCTGGATGGTTTGAGTGTGATGAAGATGATGCTATTGATTTAGCGGATGATGCATGGAATGACGATGAAAAGGATGAAGATTTTACTAGTGCTGCCACTTCAGAAAATCGTTCCGAACAATTCAGCGTTGATTCGTTAAGCGTCACCTCGCTGCCGTGCGTGTCTTTTGATGATCGCCGGTTACTGCCTTCTGCTCCTGGGGTTTATTTCGTCTACTTCGTTCAACATGATCGTGTGCTGCCTTTTTACATCGGGCGCGCAACGTTGCTGTTGGATCGATGGAAAAACCACGAAAAAATCCCTGCCCTTGAAAAAATCCAATCGGTTATTGGCCCGCTGACGATTTTCTATCTGGAGACATCGGATCACAAAAAACTTGAATTGAGCGCAATTCAAAAGTTTGAGCCGCTTATGAACTACCAGTTCAAAAAGCGAATTGCTATTCCCGCTGGCAATCAGAAAAAAGACATCGCTGCGCTAGAGTTTCAACAGCGCATCAATGATGTTTCCAAGCGGATTGATGATCTGCGGAGTGAGTCGATCAAGCGAAGCCAAAATTCTACTGCTATGTTTTTGGAATGCGAAAAAGACATCAAGTACATGGATGACTTGGTGCAAATCGTTGTAGCGGAAAACACAAGGCTACGGGATTTGTATATCCAGATGTCCCTTGAGAATCAATCGCTCAGGCGCGGATAGGCAATCAGTGACTGATTTCTCTTCCTAAGAACAACCCCCGGTCAGTCGATCGGGGGTTTCCTGTTTTTGTCAAGGGGTTGACACTAGCTGCGAACTTGCACCGGCATCACCAGCCCCGTCACCTTGGGGCCGCCCAGGGGGGTGATCAGCACGGGAGAGGTGGGGGTGTTGAGTTGGATCTGAACTTCGGTAGTGGTCAGGTTTTTCAGTAATTCCATCAGGTACTTGACGTTGAAGGCTAGGTCGAGTTTTTCCCCAGAGAATTGGGCGTTGGTGATTTCCTCGCGGCCGCTACCCGCGTCCTGGGCATCCGCCGAAATGGTCAGCGATTCAGCCTCTGGATCGATCGCCCACTTGACAATGTGGTTGCTCTTTTGGTCGGCAATCACGCTGATCCGATCGAGCGCCCCCAACAGGGCCTTGCGATCGGTCGTGATCATCCGATCAAACTGACGGGGAATCAGGTTGCTGTAGGCGGGGTATTGCCCCTCAAAGGTGCGCGTCACCACGTAATAGTCACCCCACTCAAAGGCCACCATCCCGCGCTCGGCATAGAGGTTGATCGTCTCGCCCGCCGTCGCCAACATCCGATCGATTTCCGCTAGGGCCGATCGGGGAATCGTCACCGGCTCGATTGAGATTTCCGAGTCTTCATCGATCGGGTGGCGGCATACGGTCAGGCGATGCCCATCGGTGGCGGCCAGCTCGATCGCCCCCTCCGATGGCGATACATGAACACCGCAGAGGATCTGTTTGGTTTCGTTAGTGGACGCAGAAAACAGCACCGATTCCACCGCCAACAACAGGGACGTGGGGATCGCGATCGGCTCCGCTGCTACCACCGGCAACGATGTGAATTCCTCAGCGTCCATCCCCTGAATCTTGTATTCCCCCGTCCGAGTGCGGATCACCAGACCCGTTTCATCGGTGACGGACAGGACGATCGACCCGTCCACCTTCGAGACAATATCAGCCAGGGTTTTGGCGGGAACCGCAAGGCTCACGGGTTGGGTAACTTCTGCATCAGCCTTAGCCACGATGCCCAGTTCGAGGTTGAATCCCGTCAGCGAAATTTTGTCGGTGGCAGCATCGGCCGTCAACAGCAGATTGCCCAGCACCGGGTGCGTCGGACGGGATGGCACGGCCCGGCCAGCGGCGGCGATCGCGGTTTGCAGGGTCTTGGCGTTGATCGTGATCATGGTGTTTAAGTTGAGGTTGTTGTGAGTTTTGCGAGATCGTATCCCCAGTGTTCGAGCATACGACGAATGGCGATCGGGTCTGGTTGGCGGCCCTGGGCGATCCAGTCTTGCTCGATCGCCCGGACGGCGGCTAAGGGGCGGCCGCGTTCGCAGTGGAGCTTGGCGGCCGCGTAGTGGTGGGCGGTCATGGGGTGGAACCAAATCGCGCTTCGAGGGCGGCGGCGCTGGCATCGATCGGGGTGAGTCCGTGCGCCATGCGTCCAATGAATTCCACTGCGGCGTAGATGGTGGGAAATTCGCAGTCTGTGCCAGGGGTCGAGCAAACGGAGTAAATCGTTTTGTCAGCTAGTTGAATAGAAATTTGCACGATTCGCGCGTCGTCGTCACGAAAAATTATTGTGCCAAGATCAGGTTGCCGAACCCAACAGATCCACTTCCCGCAAGGGAATGCTTCTTGCAAATGCGGGAACGCTTTTTTCAGGAATTCAAGATCACGTTCCATTTGAGATTGCAAATCGGTTTTCATCACATCACCTCAATTTTTTCCTAACAGAAGCTCAATGCCATTTGCCCTGATCGCGCCCGGATTGGATCGGGGCTGATGATCAATTCCCTGCCCATCCGCTGGCTGGCGGGATACCACTTTTCCCACGGGTAAAAATGGCAACCCTCGAATAATTCCCGCACCTCAGGGCAGTCATCCAATGTCATCACCCACGGTTGGCGCAGGGACTTGGCCGTTGCTGCCAATGCGGGGAAGTCAAACGACCTATGCCCCTGGTAGAGATTCGCCGCCGTCAGGTAGGGCGGGTCAAGGAAGATCGCGGCATCCTTGGGGGCTAGGGCTAGGGTTTCTCGGTAATCACCCTGAATCACCCGCGTGTTGGGCAACCGTAGGCATCGCAGCCGCGCGATCGCCCCCGGCGTAAACTTCTGCACATAGGCCGCGTGGGTGATGCTGGCGTGGTTGGCTCCACCGTTGAATGTGACCCGGTTGCGGACAAACCAGGCGGCGGCCCGCTCGATCGGATTGGTGGACGCGGTGAGCATATCCAGCGCTTCGGTGAGTTGGGCGCGGCAGATCGCCCAGTCGATCGAGTCAGGGCCGCTGCCAGCCTCCATACCCAGGAATTGCAACGACACCTCAGCGATCTCGGGTGCGAAGCCCGCCGCCACCTGTTGCCAGAAGTGGGCCGCGTCTGGGTCAAGTTCCCCGGTCAGGAACTCAGTCCAGCCCCCCGTGTCGATCGCCGCTAGCAGGGTATGGCCCGCGCCGAAAAACGGTTCAACCCACACCCGAGCGCTGGGCACAAAGCCCACCAACCAATGCGCTTCGGAGCTTTTGGCTCCGGGTAGGCGGATGGGGGATTTCATGGTTACAGATGAATCCCAAGCCATGTCAGTTTCTCGTACAAGTTTCCCGGCTTTGGTTTGTCCTTGTTCTTGATGAAATCAACCACAGCGTCAAGTGTTTCAACCTTTTCACTGATGGGCAATCGAGCAGGAAAAATCAAGCACTTGATCCAAAAGGATTTACTCGCAGAAGACCAGTAGATTGATACGTCGTGCGCCGAGTGGTTTCGCTTGCGCCCTTCAAATACAGCAGTAAAGCAAGGCTCACTGCTGTGAGACCATTGCCACTTTGGAAGCTCTTTCTGCAAGACATCTGAGATTCGTAGCTTTTCGAGTGCCGCTTGCTTGTCATCCATCACATTCACCTCCAATCCAAAAGCGTTGAACAACTTCACTGCCCATGATTCGCACAATGGATTGGATCATTCGCTCGGCTCCCAGTAGAAGTCGACATCAGCCGCGTTTATTAGGGCAGAGGGTGAGCTGTTATTGCAGATCCATTGCCGCTCAGGCATCCATTCCCCAAGTAGGCGAATCCAATCACCGCAATATTCATCCCACTCATGGTCGATGAATGCAGCGATCGCCTTGCCATCCCCATCCGTCATCACCACGTTGCACCGCTGCCCAGCAGCCGGCAAGCTGTGATCGTCAGCCGGATCCAACCGCGTCATGGCGGTGGGGTCAAATTCAATCCTCATAATTGCCTTGTGTTTAAGTTGGGCGGTTCAATCGACGATCAAATCCTCGATCGTCAGCGTGGGGTCTCCCGATTGCTGGCGGCAAACATCGCGCAGGGCAATCAGGTTTTCGACTTTGATCCGATCCAATCCCTTGTCCCTGGCAATGGCGATCGTGAGGCGATGGACTTTGATGCCATCCGCCTGCGATTCCAACCAGACTTTATTGGTGGATTTTTGCGGATCAATGAAGCGAGAAATTAAGATCCTCATGCCATCCATTATTGTCGGTTGACAGTCAACTGTCAATGGTATTCCTAAGGAAATAATTGCTAAACTATTAAGAGAATCTAAAGAGGGCGTGATCGTGTGGTATCAGCTCGTGGAGCTATTGATCGAGCACGACCTGTCTTTGGAGGTGCTGCTGTCCAACGCTCACGACAAGACCCTGTTGCTGCGATGGGCGATCGGGGTGTTGTCGGATGCAGACCTTTTGGAATTGCTGGGCGCTTAAATGAGAAAACCCGCGACCGGGGTAGGTGCGGGTTTGGATCAAGCTTTTTTTCGCCATCGGCCCGGGTTGTGTTCCCGGTGGGTGGTGCAATACCCTGACCGGTTCCGCGCCGCCAGTCGTTTTCCGCAGACCAGGCAAACGTTCGCTTTTTGCTGCGCTTGCCACAGGTGGGTCAAGGCGATCGCCCGGCCATGTTCACCACTCATCCAAGCCCCGACGATCGCGGCGATCGCTGGGTCAACCCCGACCAGGGCCAAATCATCGGGGTCATCATCGCGACAGGTTTCGGTGCGGGCGATCGCGCGGGCCAATTCAGGGTCAAGCTCCCCAAAGGCGATCGCCTCGCAATGCCGCACTGCCTCATCGAATCCCCAGCGACCGGGCGCGGGCGATGGCGACGGGGCCAGAACGGTCAGGGACAGGCTCCCGGCGGCGATCGCCTTGGATGTCCCGAGTGACCAGGCGATCGCGTGCTCTCGGATCGAGGGGCCGCCATACCCCCCTGACTCCCCCGTGACTAGCAGTGCAACCCCGTTGGCAAAGGCGGCGCGGTGTTGCACTGAGGCTGTGGGGTGGTTGGTGGCGGCCCATTCGAGGGCGCGGGCGGCAACGGATGGATGGTCTGTCACAGTGCGCCCTCCGTTGGGGCTAATGAGTCGGATAAGGGCGCACTGGCAACCAATTCGGCGAGCGTGTCGGCCTCGAATGGGCCGATATTCCATCGTGCTCCGGCGTAATATCCGGGGCGATGAATGCGCTTGTCGCCCCAATAGAGACGGGTTGTTTCTGGCAGGTTAACCGCCTCTTCCACCGTCACCCTCCGGCGGGTTTCGCTCATTTCCCGTGTCGTGGTCATGGGTTCCCCGAACCCATCAAGTCCGCAGTAAAACTCTGTCGTGTCAATCGCGAACAGCATTGCAATTACCTCATTCTTTGGTGACACTGGTTCTCCAGCAGCCAGCCGACCCGACGGGGGAAGGCTGGTGGTGGGGTTAAGAATTGACTTTTTCCCAGGAAGATCGGTCTTTGCAAAGACGAATTGCTTGAACATCACCGCTTTCTTCGTGAAGGTAGAAGTTGGAAGAGCAGCCCCATTCAGGATAATCACCTCGACGACTTCTCTCCCCTGCTACTATTCGCTCACTCCACTCAACAGCTTGTTCAAGGCTTTCAAACAGAGGACTAACAATGGGATCGTCCGCCCCTTCGTAAAACTCTTGAACAACGATTACGCACTGAAATTTCATTTTCTTTAACCAGCCGATTAGAGTTTGACAACACACCATTCTTTTGCTTTCTAGCTTTTATTCCCCGTTCGTTGCTGGGGCGCACATACTGCGTCTAAACTTCGCATAGGCATTCGCGAACACTTTTCTGTAGGAATCCCAGTCAGGAATACCCAGAAGGTCTTCATCAGACACCAATGGACTGCCACCAGGGAAGCAGGGTAGGGCTTTTTCGGCATAAATTTCAAATGCATCCCACGCATCTTCCCCACCAATTTTTGTTTTCGCAATACGAATCGCATTGAGTGCGCGATCCGTATTGCGGATCATGGAGCAATCGCACATCTTCCATATCAATCCTTCTTTTGGGGGATTGATATCCCGAAGGTCTTTTGGGTTGTTAAATACTGCCGCAAACGATAGCGGCAAGAAAACTGTATTACCTCGCCAGAGAGGGCAAATGCCCTTTTGAATGGGGAACTTTTCTTCGTGCTTCTTGCCGTAGCGGTCGCGGCGAATTTGTATTGCACTGCGGTGTTCCGTTCCTTCGAGGAGCACGCCATCAACCTGCCAACTCCCGTCCATTTGGTTGATCACTATATGACTGACCAGAAGTCCATTGATGTGGGTCAAGTTTCCGTAGTACGTGACACCCCCCACCTCAAATGTTTTCGCCCCTAGTGGTGGCTTCCACGACGGATGAGCTGGATCGCTCTTTTTTAGGATGGCAGTCATTTTGCTGGACTCACTTGCGCTCTGTTGTCTACAACAATAACACCCTTACCCCCACATTGCAACCACATTTTTAAAAATAACGGGGGTAATGCAGATGGATGGCACAAGAAAACCCCGCGCCGCCATGGTTGCGGGGTTCCTGGGCGTGTTGTCAACCTTGTGCCCCCCGCAGCACCCCAAAGGGTTGACAAGCGCGGGGCGTAAGGTTGCGGATCATGGGTTGGCTTGGTGCGGATAGGCAGGAATGGCACGGGATGGACTCGAACCACCATCTTGCGGCACTACCCTAAGGTTGTTCACCATACGGGGCTACGCGCCTCACGAGCTGCCAATTTGCTCTACCGTGCTGAAAACAGGATAACTCAATCCAGTCTGTCAAGTGTATCGCAGCCTTCATCCTCAAAAATACATCTTAGACAGACCTTGCTCGATCAACAGAAACTTATCCTTGATGAACTGCAAATCATGCAATTCCTGATAGGTTGGGCGATAAATCCGGCACTGCCTTAGAGTCCCCTTCAAGACTTCCAAGTCTGGATCGAACATCGGCAAAACAGATTGAATGACACCATAAAAACAATCCAGTTCAGACCGCAAAGCAGTCATCGCGTCATAAGCATCCCACCCAAATCCGCCCCTTGAGTAGTACCCAGCATGGAGGTTAAAGCAGTCACCCCAATCAAAGTCCAACTTGGAGGTGGTGATGGCCCGCTCACCCATTCCAGGAATAGACACAACGCCTTTCCCTGACTCTTTCAGGCATGGCGCTTTTCCCCATTTCCAATTCAGGGGAATATGGAATTCGGTCAGTTGAATAAACTCGTCAAGCAACATCTCAAATCCCTACCAGGGTCAATTGCTCATGGACTGGGGCGGGTCGTCCGCCAGCCAAGTAAACCGGGATACCCCTCCGCCGGGCCAGGGCGATCGCGTGGCCCGTACCCTTGCTCTTCCCATCCCACAGCGCCAGTACCGCGTCGGCGGCGGTGATCATTTCACGATTGCGGATCATGCCAGCTGATCGCCCGTGGTGTTCCCAGTCGGCTGGGTAGCTGACCACCGGGATGCCGCGCGCCTCTGCCCACATCCGGCCCCAGGTGTCGGGGCCGCGCGCTTCGCCACAGAGGATCGCGGTGGGTGCAAGGCAGTGCTGGGCGATCGCCGTGGCGACGGTCTCGGGGGATCCGGGGTAGTCGCGGGTTCCGATGATGGCTAGGCGCATGATCACGGCTTGTTACCCAGATAGTGATTCTTCAGTGCGCAATCCCAAGCGTCATGAATAGAGATCCCGACATCTTCAAGGCTTGCGATCAACTGGTCGTTTGTTGCTGTCGGCCCCATCAAATCCCAAATCCTGGCGATTGCACGGAGCAAGGAAATGCGATTTGCGTCACAACCAAGCATCGAAAACATCAAGGTAGCCCGCTCAGATTTCTTGGAATTCCTAGCAATTCCCCAGACCCGAATTCGCTCGTCTATGCAGACGACGGATAGCGTTGCACTCACTTTGTAGCCAACGAGAAACGTGGCAATCTTGTTTCCGCGCGGGGCAACTCGAACAGCATCGGCGGGCATTTTACTGGGCGTTTTTCCACTCCGTTCTCACTGTGACATTGGGCCATCCGCGATCCAGCAATTGCCTCTCAATCCACTCAGCAAGCGATCGGTCGGTTGGGCAGGCTTTCTCAACAGTTGCCACCCATCCATCCTCTACCCCCACCAACACCGAAACCTCTGTGCAGCTAAGATCAGCCCAGTTGACAGCCAAATGATCAAAATCGCTGCGATCAATGATGCTTAGGATTTCATTGATTTCCTGCTGAATCCTCCCTAGGTCGTCGATGATTTTGGCGCATACCTTGATCATGTCCACTAGGATGCTTCTGACTTCATGTTCAAACTCCTTCGGAATCTTCTCTATCCAATCTCTGGCGATTTTGGTTAACTGAGCAAAGTTTCGTGCGCGAAGTGCGATCGCACAGGCCGACACCACGGTGATGCCAAGGGTGCGTTGTTGAGTCCCTGGATCCAGTGCGTTGATCGCAGTAACTTCGCACTCTAGGGCTAGTGGGAGGTTGCGATCAGCGATCGCTTGCTGGGATTTTTGATGCCATTCGTTCCATGTGCTCATGTCAACCTCCACTCCAAATAGTCTCGATAGTTATCCCCATGACACGCCCTCGGAGCGCACCAACAGCCGATCGCCACGTCACCCCGTCTCGCTGCGGACTCAAGGCGATCGAGCGCCGCCAAGAACTCAGCCCGCGTTGGCTGTCGCCAAGCTTTTGCCAGGGTCAATTCTGGGTAGCGGGCGAGGATTTGCCGGGCCGCGTCGATCGGTTCAAATCCATGCTTGACGATCGCCCACAGATATTCCTTGTGCGCCCTGACCACGGTGAGGCGCTGGGCTTCGCTGCCCAAATCGAAGGGGTTGCCCAGATCCGATGCGCGATCGACCCGGTGGCAGTCGGGGTGGCGTTTGAGGTGGACGGTGGTGATCATGGATCCACGATCGTCTCGGGTGACACGACGCGCCCAAACTCTTCATCACCCATCTGCAAAAGCTCCGATTGCAGCGCTGGGCGGAATGGCGACCAACGATCGTTAATGGCTGATTTTGCCCCAATGAAAACATCTTCCCCGTATCGAATGGCGTGACTCAAAAGGTACTGATGCTCGTGTCGATAGCCATCAACTTCGGGATGCTTCGATACGATTGACAGCCCCAAGACTTTGGTGATGGTCACTTTGCGAAACCCCTCAAAGCGATGGCAAGACCCGACATATACCGTGTCGCCAATCTGGTATTTCTGGGGCACGATTTCGCCATTGGAACAAAGGGTTGCCTGCTCCTGGTCGTCACCCCAGTCTTTGCCGCAGATGGCACAGAGGTAGTTGATCTTCTGGATTGGTTGGTTCATTGCTCACTCTCTAAATCAAAATTCCACAATCCCAGTCGCCCGGTCACAGCGATCGGCTTTGCCAAGGTCACGGGGTTTTCAAAGTGCCACCCGTAGCAGCCGTGATACTCATGGGCGATCTGTGCTTTGATCCGCCGCGTTAGATTCTTGTCCCATTCTTTGCCCAAGTACCAATCCGAGTCAGTCTTGGTTCCGGTGAAGTCCACCGTGCCGAGGATCGCCCCGGTTTCCCCGCGCTCTCTCAGATCCGCAAATGTCGGCGGTTCATACCCCAGCCGTCGAATGAAATCAGCGGCGATTTTGTAGTCGCGGGGCGCGGTGGACTTGGCGGCATGGATGCCCAGCGGGCCGCGATACCTATGCAGCCACTTTCTGTTTTCGACATCCTTTCCGGCGTGGAAAATTGCCCACGCCCATGGTTGTTTGATGGTGATGATTTTCATACTGCCCCCAATGCTTTCGCCGCGTCTTCTTCGGTGACAACGCGCTCGGCAATCACTGATTCGCCCCACCGATTTTCGTGATAGAACGTGTCGCCAACCTGTAGCAATTCGTGCTGGTAGGCTTGCCGGTAGTAGTACGTCGAGTCGTACTGAGCCAAGGTTGAATCGCCAACTTCCCAATGCTTATTCACTCGAATGGATCGATCCAGGGAGTACGTGAATTCGTGGCGAATCCCGTGCAGATCCTCGATCAATTCAATGCCACAAACCGACTCGACAATGGCCCGCGAAAACTGGAAGTCGTCGCCTGGATTGTCGTAGTGACAACCGACATAAACCACATCGCCTTCCTTGTAACGCTGAGGAATCAACGGAGCAGCGGCGCATCGTTTCGCCTTGTCAAAATTGCCGTACTGGGTGTTGCAAGTGGGACACCGATATAGGGTGTACGCAGGCTCAATGATCACCTTTTCAGGAATGCGTTCGATGATGGGTTCAGGCATGGGTTATTCCTCGTCGTCTTCTGCGTAATCGGGGCTGTCCCCATTGAATTCTTCCCACGCAATTTCAGCGAGGCGATAGCACAATCGCCCTTGTGGGTGCGGGGATTCAGAAAAATCAAATCCCTCTACGGCGACGTACCCCATCTGGCGGCTGAACTCCCTGGCAAGGTTGTTCAACCTGTCTCTGATTTTCATGACTTCCTCCTGTTTAGAATGCGTCCAAAAAACTCATCCCAATCACTGTCATCTATGGGGCGATTGCGCTGTCGTATGACCTCACCATCATCCAAGATTCGCATTAAGGTGATGTGCTTTTTCCCCAGAAAAACCCGCACCCAATCCCATGGGTTGTAGCCGTGTTTTTCAAGCAGGCGACGAGGGATGACGATTTGCCCCTGTTTGTTGACCTTGACTCGGGGTTTAGACATGGCTTAGTCCTCGTCGTCCGGGTAGCTGGGTTCATCATCCCAAGTCCGCACAATCTCAATCACAGCGAGGTAGTGCAGCCCGTTCATCGCGTGTTCTTTCAGTCGAGAAAGCGCCCATCGAATTGAGTCAATCACTCCTGCATTTCGGCTGTCGATCCAGCAATCACGGGAGTAGTCAATCGCCAGCCGACGCTTGCCCCATGGAACCATGTCGGTGTTTTGTTCGTGCCCATGGGTGTTTGCTGCCACCCAACCTCGGATCATGTCAAGCATTTTTCATGCCTCAATATTTGGTGATCTTGATTTCACAAACTTGGTTATCGGATCCCCCCGCAGATCACCCACAGCCGATCGACCGTCGGCGACAACTCAGCGAACCGATCGGGATCTGCCACCATCGCCCGGGCCGCGGCCTCATACTCCAGCCAGAACCCCACCCACACCTTGTATGCCGATCGCGCTGCCTGCCGATCGGTCAAGTCGGTCAGCTTGTGGAGTAGGTGAGCCGATGGGTCGGCGCTGGTGTCCTCTAGCTCGATCGCCACCCCCGCCAAGTAATCAGCCCGCTGCTGACGGGTGGACTCTAGCCCCCAATCCAATTGGTGCGCCGCCATCGCTTGCTCGATCAAATCCCGATCGCCCCCAACCCAGCGGGCCAGTAGTTGCCGTTCCAAAATTTCGCGCAAGGGTCTCGCCTCCTCGGTTTTCAATTTGCGGGGTTTGATTTGGGATTCCAGGGACTTCTCCAGACGGCGGGCGTATTCCCGATCGCCCTTGGCCAGTTGGGCCGCCAGTTGGTGGATTTGGTGCGCCCGTTCGACGGCGTTGGGCAGCTTGGCAATTTCCCCGATCGCCTCTCGGGTGACGGCGGCAAAATCCCGCTCCAAATCCCGCCCCACGATCGCCTTGCTCACGCGCCAATTCACCCAAGAGGGGGCGTGGTCTAGCAGGTCTCGGAAGTGATCCGCCCCGTGGGTCTTCAAGAATTCATCGGCATCCTTCCCCGTGGGCAGCGTCAACACCTGCAAGGTCAGATCCCCCTTGAGGACGGGAGCCTCTAGCTCACCAATTGCCCGATCGGCCGCCCGTGCCCCCGCTGGGTCTGCATCAAACGCCAACACCAGCCGTTTGGTCAGGCGCGTGAGCAATTTGACCTGGTTAAGGGTGAGGGCTGTCCCCATGGCGGCTACGGCGTTCTCGATGCCCTTGCTGTGGAGCGCAATCACATCCAGGTAGCCTTCCACCACGATCGCCTGATCCGCTTTGCCGATCGCCCCCCGTGCCTTGTCGAGGCCAAACAGGGTGCGGCCCTTGTCGAATAGTTCGGTCTCGGGTGAGTTCAGATATTTCGGCTCTTCATTGCTGAGGGTGCGACCCCCCAACCCGATCGCCCGGCCGTGCTGATCCAAGATCGGGATAATCAGCCGATCGCGGAATCGGTCGTAATGGCCCTCGCCGGTTTTGCGACGGGTGACTAGTCCCACGGCGATCGCGTGGTCAAGGTCATAGCCCCGATCGGTCAAGTGCTGCGTTAGGGCATCCCACCCACCGGGCGCATAGCCCAGATCGAACCGCGTCGCCACCTCAGCCCCAATCCCCCGCCCGTCGAGATAGTCCTGGGCTGATGACCCCGGTAGCTGTTGGCGGTAGAAGGCAACAGCGGAGGCCATCACCTCGGATAGTTGGTCGCGACGTTCGCGGGCGCGGCGCATTTGAGGGGAGTCATTGCGCTCGGGAATCGTTACTTGGTACTTGTGGGCCAGCGATCGCGCCACATCGCTAAACGATCGCTTATCCAGCTCCATCAAAAACTTGATCGCATTGCCCCCCGCCCCGCAAGAGAAGCAGTAGTAGAACCCCTTTGCGGCGCTGACTGTGAAACTGGGGGATTTATCGTCGTGGAATGGGCAGAGTCCTTTAAAATCTTTGCCGATTCTTTTCAGTACGACTCGTTCCGACACCACCTCCACAATGTCGGCCCGTTCATTGATCTCTGCGGCGGCCGCCATCAAGTCATCCATGGTCGGGGGCGATCGATCGGTCGATCGTTGGCAGGTTCATCAACGCTCCCGACACATCCCGAAACGTCCGAGCGTCGTCACCCACCTTGAGCCACGCGCTGCCATCGGGATGGGCGGTCAACTCGATCGCCGGGATGGCTACCAGGGGGTAGGGTTCGGCGCGATCGACTCCAATCCATTCGTGATGCCCAGGGCCGCCCGACTCATGCCGCCAGACCAGGTGTGGGTAGCTGCGGCGTAGGTTGTCAAGGACGGAGTAGTGGTTGATGTGCATGGTGCTGATGTCCAGGTTCGGGTTTTGATGGCGACTCACAATTTCCCCGATCGCTCGGTCAATGAATCGAGGGTCTCTTTGCTCGTAGTCCGTGGTGCGCCGGTATCCATCAGACCCGCTGCCGGATGACATCAACGCATTCAGATCCCAGTCAGTCATTGCTCTTGATCTCCATCTTTGATAGCGAATCAGTCGTTGTGGTGATGCTATAGATCTCGCCTGCGAGCTATCCGGTGAATGTCGTGGTGCTTAGTGCCATCCGGGGCGATCGCGTGCGCCGTCATCGTGTAGCCGAAAAATGCGTAGTGCCTCAACCACGCCTTGGCGGTCGCAATGCAGTCATCAAGCGACAGCAGGGGATCCGTTGATTCATACTTCGTCGTCTCGATTCCAAAGTCACGACTCCCGATCGTGCCCCGCGTGATGCTGATTTGCAGTTTCCAGTTGGCGCTCATGATTTGCTGTCTCTAGTTGGTCGATAAAAAATTGCACGATCGCCTCGTGCTGGCGGCGGCACTGGTCACGGGATCCAATGCCAAAGGAATCCACCTTCCAAGGAAGTCCGGGCGGTATGGGCATCTCTAGCCCCTGACCGTCGAACACCATCGTTTCGTAGTAGCGATTGACTCCGATGGGGTGAATCGGCCCGCCGGGGGTGGTTTCAGCTTCCCCCGCTGAGGAGATTAAGACCTCCTGCCTGTCGTTGCTTATGGATGTTTTCAGGGAAAACCGCAACGGATGCCCATCACTTATGCAAATGTCTTGGCGGGTGAGCATTATTTCCACTCCCCATCGAGCTTGCGGAACTTGGGGACGGATGGGTCGTTGACATCCTCAATGCTGAGTCCATTGATCGGCGGGGCGTAGCGCTTGGCTTCCTCCACGGACGGGAACCGCGTCGCTTCAGCAATGGGAACCCACCACCGTTGGACGTGCCAGCCCACGCGACCATGGCAACGGGGGTCAAGGCTGGTGACGATGTATTGCTTGCTCATGGGAAATCTCCAGACCCGATCGCCCCTACCGCGATCGGGTTGTTGGTGAGCCGGGTAGGGCGGCAACTCCAGCTTAAGCAGCCACCAACACCGGGGCGGGGGCGGTCATGTCCGCGATGTCCTCAGCCCACGCTGCATCAATTTCGCTGTTGCCAATCCAGGTGACGTTGGCGCGCAACCAGTTCTTAGCCGCCGTCAGGTCAGCCAGCCCAACCACGCCATCTTCAATCAGGTAGCCGACCCGCTCTTGCAGTTTTTCCCACGCCTTGGTGCGGATGTCGTCCGCTTCATCTTGGGTGTAGGCGATGTCCCGATCGCCCCAGATCCATCCTTCGTTGACGCGCTCTTCGGTAGCGGTGATTTCGTCTTCGATCAGGTCAACCAGGTTGAACCGTGCCATAATAATTGCGCTCCTGTAAGGGGTAGGGGCGATCGCTTGGCTGCCACGCTTGAGTTGATCGCCCCTTTGATTTCCTTTAGTATACAGATTACCTAATAAGTTGTAAAGTAGTCTCATAAAGAAAGTTGAGGAGCGCACATGAAACTGACCTATCGACTGCAAGCCAAGTCGCCAGACCTGAGCGATCGCCTCAAAGCGGCCCTGTCAGAATTTGGGGCTGCATCGTCGATGGCTCGGGCAACGGGATTGACACCCCAGAAGGTTACGAATTACGCCAATGGGCACGTCGTCTCGATTCCACTGGAAACCGTCCTCAAATTGGAACAGTATTTAGCGACCGACTTGCTGGGGGATTCCCGCGCGGCGATCGCTGCCCAGCTTCGAGATCTAGCGGATCAGGTTTGCCGCCAACATCAGCAGCCCCCCGACCAGGGATAGGGTGAGGGGCGGGAACACCACCGGTCGATCGCTCCCCACCTCATTCAGGGCCGACTGCCACCATCCACTGGGCAGATCCGCCGGCCCGTAGATCGCGAGAAATTCTTGGGTGAGCAGGTGGTTGCGCATCAATAGGTCGGGGCGATCGTTTGGCATTCCCAGGGTCAGGGTGACGTGGGTGGGCCGATCGGGGTCGCCAATCCACTCAACGGTCGCCGTGCCCGATGGATCCTGAGTCACGAGCCGAAAGTCGCCCGTGACGGTGGGGGAGGTGGCGGTGATCGGGAGGGTCGCGAAGAGGGATAGGCGATCGTGCGCCTCAGCAACTTTGGTGATAAATCCATCCAGCGAAACCGATTCCCAGTCCACCCCGTCGGGCATCTCACCCGTGGCGATCGTTTCCTTGATCGCCGTCGCTAAGTGGGGGAAGTGTTTTTCCGTGGCCAGCCATTGCAGCCGATCGAGCCGTTCCGGTGGTGTTTCCAAAGTGTCCCCCTAGTTGGTTGGGATTTGGTGGTCAGCGCAGAGGGCTTGGATTCTGGTGGCGATCGCCTGGCCGTCCGCGTCGTCGGGTAGCTGAGACAGGTAGAGCGCTAGGGCTGATTGGAAGGCCGCCACCTCCTCGGGTTCTGCCCCCTGGTTTAGGCAAGCGTCGATCGCCTGGCCCATTTTTCCGTCAGCCACACCCAACGCGGGATTGGTCAGGGCTAGGGACACCGCCAGGGGATATTCGGGTGCGGCAATCAGCGCCCGTCGGAAGCCCAACCAGTCGGATTCCCCCAGTTGTTGATAAACAGCTTTGCGGATGGCGGCGGCGGGGTTGGGGCCGGGCAAAAACTCGATTGATTGCTGGATCCCGTCGATCGCGACCAGGGACGTGCTGGCATCTATGTTGATCACCAAAATCTCAAGTTTCATACGATCGCCCCCGGTGTCGCAAAGTTCGCCGTCCCGTATTTCGCCACCCCTTGGTAGTAGCGGATATCTTGCAAGCTGCCATTGAAGGCGTAGGCACTGACCGGTGCAACGTAGTTGCCGATGAAAA